>Ga0316191_10002254_pt1 | contig 13946 bp, 15 predicted proteins | sample Eddworburr2cm_MG_FD_204928 | JGI IMG/M metagenome (GOLD analysis project Ga0316191, IMG submission 204928) | Coastal sediment microbial communities from Maine, United States - Eddy worm burrow 2 cm | ecosystem: Environmental > Aquatic > Marine > Coastal > Sediment | place: USA: Maine...
CTCCAGTTGGCGGATGCTGGCTTCTGGTGACTCGTGCACATCGGTGATGAGCTCAAGCTGGGCTTCGGAAAAATCCGTCGTTATGTTGGGGTGGGTCAGGGGCGACCCCAGACTCTTCGGGTGGGGACGGTTGGAAAGCTCGCCATTGGGGTTCACCCGCAGGCTCTCTTTTTCAATGCCCCTGCGCAGCCGGGTGAGGAATTCGTCGTTCCCTTCCAGCGCTTTGAGGATTGCTGTCGCTACAGGTATGGCGATTTCGGCCATGGCCGGCGGTCCCTCTCCAACCGTGTGGGGTCAGAGCTTCTAAAAATCTGTGGATGGACCGGCGTCGATGATCGCCTGAGGCACGTCGTACTTTTTGAAATTATCGGTGAACTTGCTGATCAGGCTCCGAGCGGCCGCATCGTAAGCGTTTTTGTCCTCCCACGCGTGACGCGGGTTCAGCAGTCGGTTTTCCACCCCCGGCACGGCGTTTGGAATGGTGAGATTGAAGCCGGGCAGGTGCTCGGTAGTCACGCCGTCCAGCGCCCCGGACTGGATCGCGTCAATGATCGACCGGGTGACGGGAATGCTGAATCTTTCGCCGACGCCGTAACCGCCGCCGGTCCAGCCGGTGTTGACCAGATATACCTCGGAATCAAAATCGTCGATCCGACGGATCAGCAGGTCTGCGTATACGCTTGCCGGTCGCGGGAAGAACGGCGCGCCAAAACAGGTTGAAAAAGTCGCCTTGTAGGCTTCGGTGGAACCTACTTCGGTAGAGCCCACCTGTGCCGTGTAGCCTGACAGGAAATGGTACGCGGCCGCCTCCTTGGACAGTATCGACACTGGCGGTAACACGCCGCTGACATCGCAGGTGAGGAAAATGATGCGGTTCGGTTCGCCGCCACGGTTTTCCGGTACCTTCGCTTCGATGGCGTCCCGGGAGTAGCAGGCGCGGGTATTCTCGGTAAGGCTGGTGTCCGTGTAGTCGGGAACCCGGGTGATTTCGTCAATTACGACGTTTTCTACGATGGCGCCAAAAGAGATGGCATCGTAAATGACCGGCTCGTTCTTCCGGCTCAGATTGACGCATTTGGCGTAGCAGCCACCTTCAAAATTGAATACCGTGCCCTTGCCCCAGCCATGCTCGTCGTCGCCGATCAGGAAGCGGTTGGGGTCAGCCGAAAGGGTTGTCTTGCCGGTGCCGGAAAGGCCGAAAAACAGGGTTACATCGCCCTCCGGTCCCATGTTCGCAGAGCAGTGCATAGGCAGCACGTCTTTTTCCGGCAGCAGGAAATTCAGAACTGAGAACATGGACTTTTTCATTTCGCCCGCGTACCGCATACCGGCGAGCAGTACCCGACGTCTGGCGAAGTTGATCATGACGGTACCGTCACTGTTCGTGCCGTCCCGCTCCGGAACACATGTGAATCCAGGCGCGTTGATGATCTGCCAGGTTTCCTTGTTGTGAGGGTTGTGGTGCTCCGGGCTGATGAATAAAGCCCGTCCGAACAGTGAATGCCAGGCGGTCTGCGTGGTTACCTCGATAGGCAGGTAGTGTTCCGGATCGGCCCCGACGTGGAGGTTGGAAACGAAGGTTTCCTGGTCGTCCAGATATACCTGCACTCGATCCCACAGAGCATCGAAGACGCCGGGGTCCACCGGTTGATTCACCGCGCCCCAGTCGATTGAATCGCGGGTTGAGGGTTCTTCCACAATGAACCGGTCTTTCGGCGAACGCCCCGTTCGCGCTCCGGTTTGCACCACCAGCGCACCGTTGCTGGCGAAGTGACCCTCACCCCGTAGCACTGCCAACTCCGCCAGTACAGGAGCGGAGAGATCGACGTTGTTCGTGTTTTTCGATGTCGTTTCGATGTCCAGGGCCATGGCACTCAGCGTTATTGCGGCGTGGCGCGCAATTATGCCAGAGCAGAGGGCGTTGGCATATCGGATATGTAAGAGGTTGCGAGCAGATTTCGGGTTGAACGGGTCAGTGTATGGGCGGTTCACCGGGTTCGTAAATGAGATGCGTGTGCAGCTGGTCGTATTCATAGCGGGCGCCGCAGATCTCGCACGTCACGTCAACCATGCCCTGGGTCTCCAGCAGATCCAGAATCTCTTCTTTGGGTAACGCCTGGAGCATGCGCTCTGCTCGTTCACGTGAGCAGGTGCAGGAAAATTCCAGTGGTCGAGCAGGCTGAAGGGTTAGCACGTGCTCATTAAACAGTCGCCTCAGCAGCGTCTCTACCGGCAGTTCCGCCAGTTCCTCAGGACGCAGGGTGGATGCGAGGATGTCGATTTCCCGCCACAGGGCGTCCTGATACTCCAGTTCGACTTCTGTGGCGTTGTCCGGCGCGGGGAGCCGCTGCAGCAGCAGGCCTGTAACGGTATTCCGGGAGAATGCGAAGAATAGTCGGGTAGGAAGCTGCTCGCTGTTGGCGAAGTAGGTTTCGAGATTTGCTGCGAGGCTGCCGCTTTCCAGGCTGACTACGCCTTGATAAGAATTGAGGTCCATAGCGCCCCCCTGGGCGGGTCGCGAGGGTGTCAGCGTTATGGCCATTCGGCCCTCGCCAATGAGATCGGTGAGCTCGCCGTAGTGGGTTGTCGGATCCTCTGCTGACGTCTGCTGGTTGTGGCTGTCGGGAATCGTACCTTCCCATCGGGCGATACCCCTCAGAAGCTTCTGGTCCCTGCATTCGGCCAACGCCGTGGTCACCGGTCCGCTACCTCGAGACTGCAGGGCAACGGCCCCCTGGAATTTGATGCCGTCTGCCATGAGGCTGACAGCGGCCATCATTTCAGACAGCAGCACTATTACCGCCGGTGGATAATCCTGACGCGCAAGCAGTTCGTCCAGCACACCGTCCAGGCGCACCCATTGGCCACGAATGGGTGCGGCTCGGAAACTGAAGCGATGCAGAAGGTCCTGGCTCACGATGCATCCCCCGGGGTCTCTTTCAGCCTCTGCAACGCCCGGCGATCGCGCTTCGTCGGTCGTGATTGGGGCACGTTCAGCCCCGCGCTTTCCATGCGGCGTTTCGCCCGCTCTGCTTCCCGCGCTTCGATGCTGTCTTCGGTCTCTGCATATAGGGTGGCGGCCGCCGTCGCGTTGCCGCGCTGCTCAGAGAGTCCGGTAACGCGGACGGTCTGCACGGACCAGCCGCGACGAATGCTTAGAAGATCGCCCACGTTGATTGCTTTGCTCACCTTTGGTTTGTGTCCCTGGGACGATCCGGGTTCGGCCGGCCCGGGTCCTGCCGGTTTGGACAGCATGTGGACCTTTCCGCCTTCTACTGCCGCCTTTGCCTGAGCCCGGGTCTTGAAGAATCGAGCAGCCCACAGCCAGCGGTCGAGGCGCACGCCATCGGCTTCAATCATCAGGCAGAATCTCGAGGAAGTCGTTGAACGAGGGAAAGTTGAGACCGTCCCTGGCGGCGCGGCCAGAGTCTGGTTGCTGAACCGTGAACAGGTACCGGATGCCGAATTCGGCTGCCGCGCTGAGGACGCTGTCGTTGTCGTCGATCAGCAGCGTCCGTTCCGGGTCATAGGGATGCTCGCGCATCAGGCTTTCCCAGAACGCGCGGGTTTCTTTCGGGCTGCCGTAGTCGTGGCAGGAGATGTCCGCATCCAGCAGTCTCACGATCCCGGAATGCGCATCCTTAACGGACAGGCTGTCTCGATGGGCGTTGGTCACCAGCAGGGATCGCTTGCCGTTGTTTCTCAGCCACAGTAGAAATCGCTCCGCATTGGGTCGAAAGCGTATCAGCTCCACCAGCTCTTCGTGCAGACCAACGATGTTGATGCTGGTGAACTCCGCCCAGTGATCCAGACAGTAGAACGTCAGCTGTCCGTGGTGCTCGTGCATGTGAGAAAAAAGATGGGATCTGGCCGCTTCTTCTGACAGCCGGTGGGCTTCGCTGTAGCGGGTAGGGAGCAGCTGATTCCACAGCGTGTTGTCGTAGTGGAGATCAAGCAGGGTGCCGTCCATGTCCAGCAGCACGGTGTCGATGGCTTCCCAGCGGATCATTGGGTCCTTCGTATCCTATTGAGGCTATATAATAGCGTTTCCCATCAATCCTGAGACCGGACGGGGTAAGAAACGTTGGCAGTTCCCGAGATCAAGGCGGTGCGCCAGTTGGCCACCACGCGGTTTTTTCGCATCGAGGAGCTTGATCTTCGATTCGCCAACGGTGTCGAGCGCACCTACGAGCGTCTGCCTGGGGTCGGAACCGCTGCGGTGATGGTGGTGCCGGTGAATGCGCGTAACGAACTCCTGCTTATTCGCGAGTACTGCGCCGGATTTCACGAGATGCAGCTTACTCTGGTCAAGGGGGCTGCGGGCCTAGATGAGCCTCTGGAAGATGCAGCAAACCGGGAGTTGAAAGAAGAGATCGGCATGGGAGCCAGAAATATCCGCTTCATCAAGCAGTTGAGCATCGCGCCGGGTCACATGGGGTTTACCATAAACGTCTTCCTGGCCACCGATCTTTACCCGGAGCGCCTGCCCGCGGACGAACCCGAACCGCCGGAGCTGGTGCCCTGGCCGTTGGCACGCTTTGACGAACTGATCTACAGCGAGGAATTCCGCGAAGCCAGGGCCATTGCCGCACTTTGTCTGGTACGTCCTCTGATTGCTGGTTAAGGTTAGGCTCCGCCCGCATCACTCGTGCTCGATTCTCGCCGACGAATCTCGCCGACGATTGCCGTCAAAATTAACAAGAGGAGAACTGCTCTATGGACGCTGCCGCCACCCAGTCGCTGATCGATATCGTGCGCCGAGCCGGAGATGCCATTCTCGAGGTCTATGAGACGGATTTCGACGTGGATACGAAAGCTGACCAGTCCCCGCTGACCCAGGCGGATCTTGCTGCCCACAGGGTTATCGTCGAAGGTTTGACAGCCCTGGGAGGGAACGTACCGCTGCTGTCAGAAGAATCCGTTCCTCCGGACTTCGAGGCCCGTCGCCAATGGCGCCGTTACTGGCTGGTGGATCCGCTGGACGGAACCAAGGAGTTCATCAATCGTAACGGCGAGTTCACTGTGAACATTGCCTTGATCGACAACCATCGACCTGTTTTCGGCGTCGTCGGCGTGCCGGTGCAGAATCTGGTCTATACAGGAGATCTGCAGCAGGGGGTGGCGTGTCGTCACGATGCCGAAGGCGTTCACGAAATGCGCGGGCGGTCCATGAGCGCCGATGCTGAGCTGGTTGTGGTGGCGAGCCGGAGTCATGGTGGAGAACGGCTGGAGAGTTACCTCGAGAGCCTGACAGAACTCTTTCCTGCGGTGTCGCGAACCCCGGTTGGCAGTTCCCTGAAACTTTGCATACTCGCGGAAGGAAAAGCTGACCTTTACCCGCGGCTCGGTCCGACTTCGGAGTGGGACATTGCTGCCGCCCATGCGGTGCTGCAGGCTGCTGGCGGCGACGTCTGGGCGGTGGACGGCAGCGCGATCGAATACAACCGAAAGGAATCCTTTCTCAATCCCGAGTTTTTTGCAGTCGCGGACGCTGCGTACCCGTGGCGGGAGCGCCTTCCGGAAGTTTTCTGATGGGCGTCGAAAACTGTGGGGGGGGGTGGCCTCACCAGCCGGGCTCATGTCGTGTCTTCGCCCTGCCGAGGAGAACTACACTGTATAAACATACAGCGCCGGCTGGTGAGGCTGCAAACTATACCGCAAAAACTATCGGAGAAAACCCCACCAGCAGGTGGTGCAACTGTGACTCGGTAAAATCCCGATACAGATCAATACGTTAGTACTCCACAATCCATAGTATTTTCACTTTTCCGAGCATTTTTGCTTGCTTGGCTCGGCAGCGGGCGCCAGCCGGCTTCTTGGTGTGGGTGACACCTTCTACGGTGCTGTGCAGCGTCAGAATATACAAAGCCGATACATCCATTTCGCGCCGAAAATTTGCCGTCTTCGCTCCGCTGGCGTAAAACTCTAGGCAAGGCGCTAGGCAAAGGTTCGTCAGAAACCGCTGGAGGGTCTCTGCGCAGGATGACCGGCAACCGCAGACCGCGGTTGGCCGATCTGCCTGCTCAGCAGGATCTAGGTGCCGAACACCAAAAGGAAGTCCGCGTGAGGGAGTAGTCCATGAACGGACCAAAAAACGTCAGCGTGAGTCAACCCTGTCTGCGCGCCAATGAGAGCGCGTCAAGATTTGTCGCTTATCTGGGGCCTTACCTATTCTGGAGTGTCATCACAGCGATCGTAGGCGGAATAATGCTGCTGCAGTAGCGGGGCTCGGGGTACGAACTCGCGGCGCATGAGCCATTTCAGGGCCTGATCGTATTTCTCGAACAGTTCTGCCCTGGGAATTGCGCAGGTCAGCTGGTAGATGTCTGCGCACAGCGACGCCTCCAGATCTTCGTCTATGACGACGGCAATTATGCCGTTGACCTGTTCCCGGAACTCGTCCTCGATGAATGGCCTGAATTCAGCCAGGGTCGTGGCCTTTGCGACAACCTGCAGCCCCCGAAAATCCAGAAGCTGGGGTAAATCCGGGTCGAAACTGGCGTCTTCAAGCATCGCTCTGCCGACGGCCTGCAGCGCTTCGGGGTCCACGACGCCCTCGGCACGTACCGTGATAAGTCCTTCATCGTCGTTGATGTGATAAGCCACAGCCATCCGTTGGCGTCCCGCAATTTGCCTGCTTGGGTAATCTACGGAAGTAGACCCTGGTTTTCTGTGCGCCAAGTGGCACAAGAGGTAAAAGGGTGCCATCCGGGTTTCGTTTATCGGCAGGCCTCGACGGGCAGTCGGAAGATATGGCAAGTTTAAGGTCATTTGGCGCGATCGCCACGGAGGGGTAGTGAGATTCATAGTTTACGGCGCAGGCGGTGTCGGCGGAGTCATCGGCGCGCGATTGCATCAGCAGGGCTATGAAGTGGTGCTTATTGCCCGCGGAGAGCACGCCCGGGTGATGCAGCAGCACGGGCTGCGGCTGGTTGCGCCGGACGGCACGGCAGTTCTGCAGATGCCGGTTGTAACGCGACCGCAGGCCCTGGATTTTTCCGGGGACGACGTGGTTCTGCTGTGCATGAAATCGCAGCATACGATTGCCGCGCTTGAAGATCTGCAGCGCGCTGGCGCCTCGCAGGCTGCCGTTGTCTGCGCGCAGAACGGTGTCGCGAACGAGCGCATGGCGCTGCGCCGATTTCAGCGGACCTACGGCATGCTGGTTAATCTTCCGGCGGTTCATCTGGAACCGGGCGAGGTGCTGACCCATGCTCAAGGTCGTGGTGGAATTCTCGATGCCGGCTGTTTCCCGCGTGGGGTGGATGAAACCGTGGTAGTCCTTACCGATGCGCTGGAGCGTGCGGGGTTCAGCGCTCAGCCGGACCCGGTGGTGATGCGCAAGAAGTATGCGAAGCTGCTCATGAATCTGGGCAACGCGCTGCAGGCGGCTACGGAAATGGCGGAGGGTGCAGCGCAGGTTGCCCGCCAGCTGCGCGCGGAAGGTCGGGCCTGTTACCAGGCTGCCGGTATCGACTGCGCTTCGGCGGAGGAGACGCGGTCTCGCCATGAGGGCGTCTACGAGATGGTAGATCTTCCCGACCGACCGCGCGGCGGTGGGTCTTCGTGGCAGAGCATCGTCCGAGGAACAGGGAATATAGAATCGGACTATCTCAACGGCGAGATCGTGTTGCTTGGCAGATTGCACGGCGTCCCTACGCCGGCCAACCTGGTCTGCCAGCAGCTCGCCTGGCGAATGGTCAGCGAAGGGCTACCCGTGGGGCACTTCGGCGTTGCGGCGGTGAAACAGCTGATAGAGGCAGCCACATGATCGAGCTGGATGACGACATACGCGACAGGCTGGCGCGCGCCATCGACGAGCAGCGTACGGTAAGCGCGGCCTATGTGGATGTCGAAGGGAAGCCCCATATCTCGTTCTACGGCAGTACCCATGTCTACGGCCCTGGGCAGCTGGCCATCTGGGTGCGTAATCCCGAAGGTGCGCTGATCCGGACTCTGCCGGATAACCCCTGCGTTGCTTTCATCTACGGCGATATTGGCGACCACATTTACTACACCTTCGAAGGGCGAGGCAGAGTCACTGCTGATCCGGAGGAGCGCGAGCGGATCTATCAGGGAATGCACGCTATCGAGCGCCATTTCGACCCGGGTAGCAACGGCGCTGCGGTCATAGTGGAGCTGGATACGGTGACCGTGCTGAGCGCGGCAGCCGGCAAACGGGTCATGCGCAAAGACGGTTGATCTTTTCCGCCCTACCTAGCTTCCCTGGTTTCCCACAGGGCCGCCGCCTGCGATGGAACCCGTTCGGTCGCCGTCGCCGGTCGCCGTCGCCGGTCGCCGTCGCCGGTCGCCGTCGCCGGACGCGTTCGAGCGGGGTCAGTGTTACCAGGTTGCGGGCAAATGCGTGACCCCGCGCAACGTGATGGTCTGTTTCCACTCCGGCTGCTCATAGTCGGTTAGCTCGAGATCCGGCAGCCGCTGAAAAAGGGCCGACAGCGCTTCGGCCGTCTCTATGCGGGCCAGCTGGGCGCCGAGGCACAGATGGATTCCGCCGCCAAAAGACAGAGGCTTTGTCTTTTCCCGCGTAATGTCCAGCTGATCGGGATGTTCGAAAGCTGCCGGATCCCGGTTTGCGGCCGCCAGCAGCGCGATTATGTTGCGGCCTTTCGGTAACTCGATCCCTGCGATGTCAGCCGCTTCCATAGCGTGACGTCCCGTGAGCTGGACGGAGCTGTCGTAGCGCAGAAACTCCTCAACGGCGTTCGGCATCAAAGAGAGGTCGCTGCGCAGTAGCTGCAGCTGCTCGGGATTACGGAACAGGGCAATGAGCGCGTTGCCCATGAGGTTTACGGTGGTTTCATGACCGGCCGCAAACAGCAGGGCGATGTTGGAAGTGAGCTCGTCTTTGCTCAGCTTACCGTCTTCGGTTTCGCTCTGAACCAGTGCGGTGATGAGATCATCTTCCGGGTCTTTACGCCGACGGTCACATAGATCAGCAAAATAAGCCTGACTCTCCAGTGAGCTGCGGTTGGCGTCCGCGAGCTCGTCGTCGGTCATGGGGCTGGGGTCGATGAGGCGACCGGATATGCGGGTTCCTTTGACGAATTCGGCTCTGTCCGCTTCCGGGATACCCAGCATGTCGCAGATGACGATTACCGGAAGTGGGTGCGTGAACAGAGTTTTCAGGTCGCCCTCACCTCGCTTGAGGAAGCCGTCGATCAGCTCGTTGGCGATGGCGCGGATGCGTATCCGCATGGCCTCCACGCGGCGCGCGTCGAACGCTTTGACCACCAGGGCGCGCAGCCGGGTGTGATCCGGCGGGTTCTGCAGCAGCATGGTGCGGGCCAGGTTGGCGATGGCCGGGTTCGACAGCTGTGCGTCGCGTTCTTCGACGGACAACCCTGAGAAGTTGTCATGCCCCATTCGTTTGTCACGCAGCAGCGTCTGTACATCCTGATAGCGGGTCAGCACCACCATGTTGGCGTCCGGCAGTTCCAGCACGGGGCTGGCCTCGCGCAGCTGTCGGTACAGGGGATAGGGGTCGGCGATGATGTCCGGGCTGAATATGGTCTCGATGCTGAATGTTGAAGTCTGGGCGGTATCTGCCATCGGTTGCGCCTGTCGGATGATTTGCAAGATCCTAGCTTAAACAGACTTCAATGGTCGCACCACGATGGGAGTGGCGGATTCAGCAGCTGACGCTGGCCTCTTCTTTCAGTGCGTGCTCGTTTTCCTCAAGCCGTTGGGCGTCGCTGAGGGTGTAGCCTTTTCGCTTCCGGTCCGCCAGCTGTTGCAGACCCTGGCGTGCTGTTCGACAGCGCTCTGCGCGCATTGCCCGCTGGCGTTGCAGCAACCCGGCATTCCGCGCTCGCATTGCCCGCAGGTTTTTCTGCCGCCTGGCGGCCTTGCGCTGCGCCTGTTTGAGACTCCGTCGCTCGCGGCTGCTCAAAGCCGGTATCTCTACGACCTGCAACTCTCCAGGACTAAATCGCTCCTGAACAAGTCTGGGCGGAGCCTCAGGTGAAACGGTGTCCGTAGGGTTTCGCTGCGCCGGCGAGCAGGGAAACTGGCTGAACTGTGGCGGTGAGCCCGGTGCTGTACATCTATAGATGTACAGTCCGAAAATCTTGCTACCGCTCATCAGGAGCAGAGATACGAATAAGGGTTGCAGGAAAAGGCGCATGGGAGATCAGTCTGGGACCTTGGCGGGCACCCGGACCACCGGCAAAGGCTGAAACAGGGATAGGCCCCCGGCCTTCGTCTGAGGCCTTTATCGCTTGCGCCGCGCCTTACGCCTTCCGGTTCTTAAAGTGATTCCAGCCACTCGTCGTCACTACCCTCGTTGATGCCTTCGAACATGAAGGTAGAAAGGTAGCGCTCGCCGGTATCCGGCAGCATGACGCAGAATACGCTGCCTGGCGCCGCGTCGCGGGCAACGCTCAACGCGGCCGCGAGGGTCGCTCCGCCGGACACGCCAGTGAAAATCCCCTCGTCCCGGGCCAGTGCCAACGCGGTTTCCTTTGCCACATCCTGGTTCACCGGCTCCAGCTGGTCGGGAACGTCGCGGTCCAGCACTGCCGGTACGAAATCCGGCGTCCAGCCCTGAATCATGTGCGGGCTCCACTCCTTACCCGCGAGCATGGACGCCTGCTCCGGTTCGGCGGCAACTATCTTCAGATCGGGCCTGGCGGCTTTCATTACGCGGCCGGCTCCGGACAGGGTGCCGCCTGTGCCCCAGCCCGTCACCCAGTAGTCGAGCCTGCGGCCGGCGAAGTCCTCGAGAATCTCCGGCCCCGTGGTGCTGGCGTGGTAGGCGGGATTGGCGGGATTCTCGAACTGTCTAGCCAGGAACCAGCCGTGCTCAGCGGCTAACTCCTCCGCGCGTTTAACCATGCCGCTGCCGCGTTCCGCCGCCGGTGTCAGGATGACCTTGCCGCCGAGGGCCCGCATGATCTTGCGACGCTCGATGGAGAAGGTTTCCACCATGGTCGCTACGAAAGGATGGCCCGTAGCCGCACAAACCATGGCAAGGGCAATCCCCGTATTGCCCGAGGTGGCTTCTATGACCGTCTGGCCCGGTTCGAGCGCGCCGGTATCCTCAGCGTCCTTGACGATCGCATAGGCGAGGCGATCTTTCACCGACGACAGCGGATTGAACGACTCCACCTTGACGAAGATCTCGACGTGATCGGGACCGGTTCGGTTGAGCCGAACAATGGGCGTCTTGCCGATGGTTTGCAGAATGTTGTCGTAAAGCATGCTCGAACTCCGTCGTGTCAGAATCGATGACTGACCTTACCCCAGTGCGACCCGTCGCGGAAGCAGCGCGGGCGGTGCATCAGCGCGGCAGTCGTCCCATCAGGTAGAACTCTTCGTTGGGACGCATGTCCGTGAGGTGAGCCATCCGATTGGACAGGGCAAACAGTGCGGTAATGGCGCCGATGTCCCATATGTCTTCCGCGTTGAAGCCGTGCTCCCTGAGGCGGTCGTGGTCCGACTCGCAGATCGTCTGGGGGTCCCGTGCCAGTTTCACGGCAAAATCCAGCATGGCCCGTTGCCTGTCGGATAGCTCGGCCGCCTGGTAGTTGATCGCCACCTGATCGGCCAGCAGCGGGTTTTTCGCATGGATGCGCAGGATCGCGCCGTGGGCGATGACGCAATAGGTGCAGTCGTTTGCCGCGCTGGTGGCGACAACGATCATTTCTTTTTCCGCTTTGGTCAGATTGCCATCCCGCAGAATCACGGCGTCGTGATAGGCGAAGAAGGCTCGGAACTCGTCAGGTCGATGCGCCAGAGCCAGGAATACGTTGGGCACAAAGCCGGATTTTTCCTGCACTTCTTCCATGCGCTCACGGATATCCGGTGGCAGGTTGGCGAGTTCCGGTATCGGATATCGACTTATGGATTTGGTCGATATCTTGTCGTTGCTGTCCTTCATACGACACTTCGCGGCTGGAAAGATTCGCCGATGATGGTTTCGAGGGCGTTGTTCTGCAAGCTGCTGGTTTTGGAATAGAAAAGGCCGCCGCGGTTTAAACCGGCGGCGGCCCAATCAGTAGTCCGCAAGGATGGCGTTTCGGTCAGTGAGAGGGCTCTGGCCGAGGAGCTGATGCTCTATTGGCGCACCCGCTAGAAGGGCTCAGTCCTCGCCGTGCCGCTTCTTCCAGTGCTGCTGGTCGCGCCAGTCCCAGCTTGCCTTGCGATTGTGCGCTTTGCCTTGCTTTTCCCAGTTGCCCTTCCAGCCTTGGCGTTCCTGATGTGCGGCGACCAGTTCGGTCTTCTTGGCTGCTCGCTTGTCCTGGGCTTTGGTCCACTTTTCCGGCATGCATACTTGGTAAACCTTATGTCGGCCCAGATCGGGGCGATAGACCTGGCGGGGCTTGCAGTCGAGCCCGATTGCTGCTGCCGGGGGTTCGCTGGTCGGCGTAGGCGTAGCTGACGTCACGGGGTCCGGTACGGGGCAGTCCGTTACCAGAGCCTCGGTGCAGGCCTGGGTCGTATCCCTCGTTTGGCCTGTAAACCCGGAGGTGCAGACGTTGTACGGAGCGCCATCGACGCAAAGACACTCGCAGGCGGCGTACGCGGTGGGCGCCTGGAACGCCCATGCGGACAGCATCAATGCCAGCCCCGAAAGGGTTCGTTGAGTTGGGGAATAGCGTTTGTTCATCGTAGTAACCTCCTGGACCCTGCGCTCTTGCGCACCTTTTCTATGTGGCTATATGACCGACTGGCTAGATTACTCATGATGGGTACAGAAACTGTGACCTGGGTCTCGGAAGAAACTAGGTGAGTCTCACGTAAGTATTTGATTTACATCACAGATTTTGAGGTTTTTCGCGTCTTTCGGGTTTCGGGGCGGTGAAATTACGATACGTAGAAGTTGTGAGAAAAAGGCAGGCGTGGAAGGAGAGGAAACCCCGGGACCGTTGGGAGGGGAGGGGAGGGAGAGAACGGTCCCGGGGTTGTCAGAAAACTGACAGGGGGATTATTTGATTGCCGGTGTGAAATGGACGTGAAATAGAGTCGGCACCTTCCTCGATCCCTCCGGCCTTCGCGGCGGTTGACCCGTGACGTTGCTGTGGCATGGTGTTCGGCTTTATCGACCATTGAGGGATCCGGATGCGCCGTGTCGGTGTCTTGCTTGCCGTTCTCCTGCTGGCCTCCTGCGCGCCCCATGAATCGGATAGGGCGGTTCCGGTCGTCCTCGACGGCTGGTCTTTCGGGGGCATGGTGGCGGTGGCTAACCCTTATGCCGCAGAGGCGGCAGCCGAGGTGCTGCGCGCCGGAGGCCATGCCGTTGATGCCGCCATTGCGGCGCATGCCGTATTGGGGCTGGTCGAGCCGCAGTCTTCCGGTCTTGGCGGCGGTGCCTTCATGCTGGTCTACGAGCGCGCGTCTGATCAGCTCACCGCGTTCGATGGGCGGGAGACGGCACCGGCGGGAACCCATGCCGATATGTTTCTAGAGAATGGAGAGCCCATGGGCTTCGTCGATGCCTGGCAGAGCGGTCTGGCGGTTGGCGTGCCGGGGACGGTCGCTCTATATGAAGCCAGCCACCAGGCCTTTGGCCGTTTGGATTTCCCGACGCTGCTGGCGCCGGCCATTCAGCTCGCAGAGCAGGGTTTTGTGGTTTCGCCGAGGCTTGAAGGCTTCCTCAAAAGGTTACGGGGTGTCGGTCGGCTGAGTCAGAACCCAGCCACCGCAGCCTATTTCTATCCGGATGGACAGCCGTTGTCAGCGGGAGATCTGCGGGACAACCCGGCCTATGCCCAGACCCTCTCGCGGGTTGCTGCCGATGGGCCCCGGGCATTTTACGAAGGTACGCTGGCGGAAGAGATCGTCGCCGCGGTTCGCGCAGAGCCGAACCCCGGCACCCTGGCACTAACAGATCTGGCCACCTACTCGGTGGCACGCCGAGCCCCCCTTTGTGCGCCCGCCGGTTCGCAGCGGGTCTGCTCCATGCCACCCCCTTCTTCGGGCGTTGC
>Ga0316191_10002255_pt1 | contig 13940 bp, 9 predicted proteins | sample Eddworburr2cm_MG_FD_204928 | JGI IMG/M metagenome (GOLD analysis project Ga0316191, IMG submission 204928) | Coastal sediment microbial communities from Maine, United States - Eddy worm burrow 2 cm | ecosystem: Environmental > Aquatic > Marine > Coastal > Sediment | place: USA: Maine | collected...
TCGCGGTGGTCAATTGCGGCACATGACAGACATCGCAACCCGCTTGCTTGAACTGCTTTTTACCTTCTTGCACATCCGGGTCATCCATGTCGCGCGGCGCGGGCACTGCAAGGGTACGCAACCACAACTCGAAATCGTCCATGTCCGCATCGATGATTTCCGGGTCATTGGCCGGATCCTGGTTCAGGCAAGCGATCTGCACCGGTGGACAATTGTTTTCGCGAAACACCCATGAGGTCACGCCCAGATCCCCAAGGAAAGCGCCCGCCGTTTGCTGCATCAAACTCGGCGCGTTCGCTTTCCAACCAAATCGACCAAGTGCTGGTTTCTTGTCGATTGCGTCCCATACATAGTTGGGTCGGCCATTTACGCCGCGTTGCTTTTGCGACTTCGCGATCTCGAGCACCGTGTCTTCGGCGACGGCTTCGAGCAGGCCGAGACCGATGATCGGCGGTGTATTGCGCAGCGAGAACATCGCGCCTTCACCCAGTTCACCGAAAGCGAGGTCTTCGATTCGCAATATCGGCTTGCGTAACGACACCTGCTCTCCATCGGCGAACGAGAGCGTATGCTCTTCCCAGTCGAGAAACAGTTTTGCCTCAGCCGGTACGAACATGCGCGCGTAACGCAAATCGACTTCCTGGGCTTGCAACGCATTGTTCTGAAACTGGTCACCGTAGTTCGGGTCCGGCCGCGGACTGCCTTGTTCGTTAGTTCCGGGCAAACTCAGGCGCACCAGCATGGTCGAGAGTTGCTCGTCGGAACTCGCCGGTGGCGCTCCGCGCCCGTTGTTGACGTGACATTCGCTGCAACGGGTCTGAATAAAGGTCGGGCCAAGACCCCATTCCCCATTGAATGTGATCGGCGCAATCCAGCGGCGCTTGAAGTGGCTGCGCCCGGCCTTGAATACTTTTGTTTCCTGATATGACAGCACCGACGCCGGCTGTGAGTAGGCGTCCTTGTCAAAACGCGCGACAGTGAACCCGTTATCCAGCACGCCGTCCACGCCTTGTGCCAGCGCGGCAATGGCCGCCGCCGCAAGCGTTGATCCGAGAGCGGCACGCCTGAACAGTCTTCCGGCACTTGTCACCTTCATGGACGTTGCTGATTTCTCCGGCATCTTTTCAACCCCGTAGTAGATCTCACCAATTGAAGCGGCGGTGCAGGTCGGTATCCCCCAACCTGACTGGCAACACCCGTTATTGTGTCCCGAAAGCGCTTGACTGTGCTAACCGGGCCGCCGTCGCCGCCGCCATCTGAAAGTCACCGCTTTACGGCCCATGCGAAAGCCGGATCAACGCACACATGTCCGTCCGAACGCGTCATTGTGCTTCCACATCCGCTTGCACCTTAGAGGCTGGCGGCACCCATCCGCCGCCCAGCGCCTTGTACAAATCGACGATAGCGACGAGCTGGGCACGGCGAACGGCAACCGTGGCGATCTCTGCGTCGAAAAGTGCAGTGTTGGCAAAAAGGACTTCGAGATAGCTGGTGACACCCCCGTCATAGCGGGCCCTTGATAAAAACGCCGCGCTGCGTGCTGCTTCGCGCTGCAGCTCACGTGCTGCAATCTCGTCACGCAACGTGCGGACCGCCGCCAGCGCATCTTCCACTTCACGGAAGGCTTGCAGCACCGTGAGTTCGTACTGATTGAGCAGTTGCTCGGTACGAGCGATCTCAATTTCGACTCGCCGTTTGTTCTTCCCGGCGTTAAATAGCGGTGCAAAAAAATTCGCGCCAATATTCCAGATTTGCGCGTTGCTGTCGGTAAGGTCGCCCAGTTCGGTGCTCGCGAGACCGGCATTCACAGTCAGCGCCAACGCGGGAAACCGTAATGCTTCAGCGACGCCGATACGCGCGGTCTGGGCAGCCAGCGAGCGCTCCGCTGCCCTTACGTCGGGACGGCGCTCCAGCAATTCCGACGGCAAGCCGACTGGCACTGCGGGTGGAATGATCTGATCTTCGATGGTGTCACCGCGTTCGATCTTTCCGGGATTGCGTCCCAGCAAGATGCTGAGCAGATTCTCGGCCTGAACCACCTGGCGCTGGAGCGACGCAAGCTGGGCTGCCGAGTCCGCTTCCTGTATCTCCGCCTGATTGACGTCAATGCGGGGGATCGTGCCCTTGTTGAAGCGCTCGCGAATAATGCGCGTCGACTCGCGCCGTGCAGCAAGGGTGCGCGCGGCAATATCGCGCCGCTGATCAAGGTCACGAATCAGGAAATAGGTAGTGGCCACATCGGCAATGAGAGAAGTCAATACCGTACGGCGCGCTTCTTCGCTGGCAAGCAGTTCCTGTTGCGCTGACTCCGTCTGTCGGCGAAGACGGCCGTATAGATCAACTTCATACGAAAGCTGCGCACTCACGACATAACTGTCCTGAACACCGGCGCCCGGTATGAATTGCTCTGCCGTGTTACCGCGGCCGACACCAGCCTGCCCGTCCAACCGCGGATATTGGTCGGCGCGAACGAAGCCCAGCCTGGCACGGGTTTCTTCGACGCGTGCGGTGGCGATTGCGAGATTCTTGTTCTCTTCCAGGGCGACCGTAATCAGGCTCTGCAACTGTTCATCTTGGAACAATTGCCACCACGGCAGGTTCGCAATAGAGGCGCCTTCGGCGATGCGTTGCTCAAACTGTTCAGGTGTTTCGATTGCAGGGCGCTGGTAATCCGGGCCCAGCACGCAGCCGGCGAGCGATGCCACCAGAGCAATGAGCAATAGCCGGTCAGGCATCAATTTTCGGTTCCCGCTGCGGATTCCACATTCGGCGCGCGTCGACTGATGTACTTTTCAACGAACACAAACATCGCGGGAACCACCAGCACGCCGATGACGGTCGCGACCAGCATGCCGCTGAACACCGTCATGCCCATCACCTTGCGCGCCTCCGCACCGGCACCGGTCGCGATGAGCAGCGGTACGACACCGAGGATGAATGAAAACGCGGTCATCAGGATCGGGCGAAAACGCGACTTCGCTGCATCCATTGCCGCCTGGACCGCGCTCTTGCCGGCGTTCATCTCCTGATTGGCGAATTCGACGATCAGGATGGCGTTCTTTGCCGACATGCCGATGAGCATGACCAGACCGATCTGTGCGAACACGTTGTTGACGTAGCTCTCGCTGAAAAGGCGAGCGATCCACAGGCCACCCATCGCGCCGAATATGGCGATCGGCGTACCGAGCATCACGCTGAGCGGCAGCGACCAGCTTTCGTACTGCGCAGAGAGAATCAGGAATACAAACACCAGGGCCATGATGAAGACGGCCGCGCCCGCGCCCGCCGCGGCCTTCTCCTGATAGGACATGTCGGACCAGGCGTAGCCCATGTCGGAGGGCAGCGTCTGCCCCGCCACTTCCTCGAGCGCATCGAGGGCCTGGGCGGAGCTGTAGCCGGCCGCAGGCTGGCCAGTCAGTTCCGCCGATCGAAACAGGTTGAAGCGCGTCGTGAACTCGGCGCCCTGCGTCTGCCCGGTGGTCACCAGCGTCGACAACGGCACCATCCCGCCCTCGGCGTTGCGCAAGTAGAAACTGCGAATACCGTCCTCGCTGGCGCGATACTCCGGCTCGGCCTGCACGTAGACCTTGTACAGGCGGCCGAAGCGGTTGAAGTCGTTGACGTAGGCGCCACCGAGAAAGGCGCCGATCGAGGTATTGATATCGGCCAGCGGCACGCCGAGCTTCAGCGCCTTGGCCTTATCAATGTCCAGAGACACTTGCGGCACAGCGGCACGGTACAGCGTACCCACGCTGGCAATTTCCGGGCGCGCTTTCGCCGCCGCGATAAACTGCTCGGCCTGCTCGGCGAGGAACTCCGGCGAATTGCCGCCCAGGTCCTGAAGCATGATCGAGAATCCGGAACCGGTTCCGAGACCTGGAATAGCCGGCGGCCCGAATGCGAAGGCGAGGGCTTCAGTGATCCGCGCGGCGAACTGCTCGTTCAGCCGCCGGACGATGTTCTGCGCGTTGTCCCGCTCGTCCGGACGATCGTCCCAGTCCCTGAGCTGTATAAATACGAATCCCGCGTTTGACGAGGTCGTCCCGGTAAGCGCGCTGAAGCCACTCACCGCCGTAGCGCTCTCGATGGCATCGAACTCCGCAACGATCTTCTCGATATCGGCCATGACCGCCTCGGTCCGCTCGAGTGATGCTGCGTCCGGCAGCTGCACCGCGGCCACCACATAGCCCTGGTCCTCTTCCGGCACGAAGCCGCCTGGCAGTGCACCGAACAATACGACCAGGCCGACGACCATCGCCGCGAGCAGCGCGCCCGCCCGGATCAGGCTATTGGTGAAAAAGCCCGTGTAGACCATGAACTTTTCTGTGGCCTGCTCGAACCTGCGGTTGAATGCCTGGAAGAACCGGTCAAAGATGCTCTTCTGTTCGCCGGGAGGCTTGAGCAAGGCCGCGGCCAGTGCCGGACTCAGGGTTAGTGCGTTGATCGAAGAGATTGCCACCGAGATGGCGATGGTGATCGCAAACTGCTGGTAGAGTCGCCCGGTAATGCCGCCCATAGTGGCCACCGGCACGAACACCGCGATCAGCGACAGCGAAGTAGCAATGATGGGCGCCGACACCTCGCGCATCGCCTCGATGGTGGCCGCTTTCGCAGCCATCCCGCGTTCCATTTTCTTCGCGACGGCCTCGACCACGACGATCGCGTCATCCACCACGATACCGATTGCCAGCACCAGCCCCAATAACGACAGGGTGTTGATGGAGAATCCCAGCAGCGGAAATACCGCGAAGGTCCCGATCAGGGACACCGGCACCGCCAGCGTCGGGATCAGCGTCGCACGGGCGTTCTGCAGGAAAATGTAAACAACAAGGATCACCAGCGCCATCGCCTCGAACAGCGTGATGATGATCTCCCGGATGCCGGCCTCGATGGGCCGTGTCGTATCCAGGGAGAGCACGTAGTCGAGATCCTCCGGAAAGCGCTGCTTGAGCCGGTCCATCTCGGCAATAACTTTCTTGGCCACGTCGAGGCCGTTGGCATCGGGCAACTGGTAAATGGTCAACGCTGCGGTTGGCGCCTGGTTGAGCCTGGCCGACACCACATAGGCCTGGGTGCCGAGCTCGATACGCGCCACGTCGCGCAGGAAGACCTGCGAGCCGTCGGGGTTCGAGCGAACGACAACGTTGCCGAACTCCTCTGCCGTGACCAGCCGGCCGGGGGTCTGCACGGTATAGGTGAACTCGGTACCCGGCGGCGCCGGGGGACCGCCGATTTGGCCAGCCGGGATCAGTACGTTCTGCTGGCGCAGAGCACTGGTGATGTCCGGCACGGTGATGCCGAGCTTGGCCAGCTGGTCGGGCCGCACCCATACCCGCATGGCGTACTCGAAGGACGTACCGCCAACGACCGTGGCCGAGCCAATGCCCTGAATGCGGGACAATGCATCGAGGACGTTGATGGTCGCGTAATTGGTCAGGAAATTGGCGTCGTAGGTGCCGTTGGGCGAGATCAGCGAGACCAGCAGCAGCGGGAATGACAACTGCTTTTTCACCGTCACACCGAGCCGCTTTACCTCCTCGGGCAGCAGTGCCTGTGCTTCGGAAACCCTGTTCTGCGTCAGCACGTTGGCCGTGTCGAGATTGGTGCCGACCTCGAAAGACACATCCAGCTTCATCGAGCCGTCGCTGGCGTTGGTCGACTTCATGTAAATCATGTTTTCCACACCATTGACCTTCTGTTCAATGGGTGTGGCGACCGACTGCTCGACGTTGACCGCGTTGGCGCCGGTGTAGCTTGCCGTGACGGACACCATTGGCGGCGTGATCTCGGGATACTGGGCGATCGGCAGGGATCCGAGCGCGATGAGGCCCACGATCACCATGATGATCGCAAGCACCATGGCGACGATGGGCCGGTTAACGAAAAATTCCGCCACGCGTCAGCCGTCCTGCCCGGTTGCGGGGGTTGGTGCTTGTTTCGGCTTCACTTGCATTCCGGTGCGCAGTCTTTGCAGGCCCTCGAGCGCGATGCGATCCCCGGCCGCGAGGCCCGAGTCCACGATCCACAGCTTGTCGACGCGCGGCCCCATTTCCACGCGGCGCAGTTCGACGCGCCCGTCGCCACCGACCACCGCGAGCTGGAACAGCCCCTGGGTTTCCATGACCGCGCGCTGCGGTACAGCCAGGGCGCCTTTGCGTTCCTCCACGACGGCCCGCACCCGGGCGAATTGACCCGGGAGCACCAGCCTCGCGGGATTGGGGAAATCCGCCTCGAGCGTGAGCGTGCCCGTGGTCGGATCCACACTCGCATCGAAATTGACCACCCTGCCCCCGTGTTGATGAATCGTGCCGTCGGCCAGGATGAGTTGCAGTTCGGATTTGCCCGCCCGCTGCCCATCCAGCGCTCGCATTTCGGAGGAAAACTCGCGCCTGAACCGAAGATACTCGCGCTCATTAATGGAAAAGCGAACGCGGATCGGATCGGTCTGGGAAACGCTGTTCAGGACCACCGGGTTGGGCGAGCGGCCGACGTACTCGCCCACCTTGGCCTGCGTGAGGCCGATCAGGCCTGCCACGGGGGCGCTGATCCGCGTGTAACTGCGTTCAATCTTGGCCTGATTTACCTGCGCCTCGGCCGCCTGCAGCGCACCCTGCGCCGCTTCGAACTGAGCCACCGCCGCGTCCAGGTCCTGCTTGCTGACAGCGTCAATCTCGGCCAGTGGCCGGATACGCTCCAGATCACTTTTTGTTTTGGCCAGGTTGGTTCGCGCTTGCGCCAAGCGCCCCTCTTCCTCGACGACCCGCGACTGATAAGGGCTCGAATCAATGACGTAGAGCAACTGGCCTTTCTTGACCGGGCGGCCCTCAAGGAAGTGTATCTCCTCGAGGACACCGTCCACCCGTGCGCGAATGGGAATGCTCACCGACCCCCGGGTCTGCCCCACCATTTCCAGGTAGATAGGGAAATCGCCGGGCACGATCTCCAGAACGGCAACTTCAAGTGGGGGTGCCGCCGGTGGTTCAGCCTTTTCACAGGCTGACACGCCAAAAGTTAGGCTTGCCACGACGAGCGCCAACCGGATGGCGCGGATGTTCTGGAAAGACTGGAACATTATTGATTGAAAACCTCAGGTGCGGGCCCGCAAGTTGGCCACTGCAGGCACCAAACGGGGGGAATTGCCGGCGACGTGCGATTGATTACCGCGCGACTCGGATTATGCCGGCTGATTTTAGCCTGTAACAGCGATTGAAGCGGGACAAAGTTCCCTGTAACTCCTCACGAGCGTCAACGGTTGGCGCGCAGATACCGTCCGGTCTCTGCGCCCGGAACCCGTCAACGTGCCACTGCCAGGGCAGGAAAGCCCGGATGAGTCCCTCTGAATCTCAAACGAATACAGAGCGTTAATTGCAAAAACGTGATGAATTGAAAGACTCTCGCGAATTGGCACGCTTGCCGTGCGCCATCCTTTGATGACGTGAACATCAACCATGCGCGACGAATTCGTCAAATTCTCAAAGCACGCTCTCGAACCGTATCAGACCGTCTCCGGAATACGCCCGGCCTAATTATGGTGCTCACCTTCACCGGCTCGCGCAGTATTGCCGAGGCAGATGGCAATGATGTCCGCAACGTGTCACCGCACGGCCGTTCCGGGTTGACATCACACATGGCCAGTGGTGCCGATCAAGTACGCCAATTCCAAGTGCATGGCAATCAGCGACGCCGCCGCGGCATCTGCCCGGCAGACCATTTGATTGCCATGATGGAAGTCGCTAGACTGCCGCCACAAATAACCACCTGGCGTTGCAGACTGCCCATCCAGACGGAGGTTTTGCGTGGCCCTGAACCGATTTTTGCCCCTGTGCCTGGTAGCATGCTGGTTTCATGTTGCCCTGGCAGGCCAGGCTGAAACACTGCCCCCGCTGCCGCCCCTCGCCGATCCGCCCACCCAGCTGCAACTCACAGGCAAATTTGTCTGGGCAGACCTTTTTGTCGAGGACGACAAAAAGGCGCGTCAGTTCTACTCGGAACTGCTGGGCTGGACATGGCGCACGATTGGCAGCGGTGCGCATGCTTATCACTTGGCAGAAAACGACGGCGTTCCGATCGCCGGTCTCGTGCAACGCGACCGCCAGAAAGGCGAAATCGCGGGTGGAATCTGGATCTCTTATGTCTCGGTGCCTGATGCCCAAGCCGCGGCCAAGCGCATCGTTTCGTTGGGTGGCAAGACGCTGGTGCCAGTTCTGCAGGTCAACGGACGCGGTGATTTCGCCATATGCGCCGATCCCGCGGGCGCGTTGTTTGGCATCGTGCGCTCGGACGGCGGAGATCCGCCCGATTACCAGTCGCGAATGGGCGACTGGATATGGATTCAGCTTGCCACAAAGGACGCATCACAGGCCGCGCAGTTCTATACCGCCGTCGCCAGCTATGACTTGACCGAACGATCGGACACCGACGCAGTCGACAATCTGGTTCTTACGGCTGGCGGTTACGCCCGGGCCGGTGTCAACCAGGTGACCGATGAGCGGCGTGCGGTCTGGATACCCTTCGTACGTGTCAGGGACGCCGCTGGCGCCACTGAGCGCGCACTCGCGCTCGGGGCAGAACTGATCCTGCCGCCCAGGGACGACGTGCTGGGCGGTGATCTCGCTGTGATTGCCGATCCCACCGGAGCCGTCTTCGGTTTAATGACCTGGGACTACGGGGAGGCGGCCGAATGAAGATACATATAAATTTGATGCGTATTTTGCCCCTCGCAGGTGCTGCCCTCGTTACCATGTGGTTGGCAGCCGGCTGCACTTCCTACGGCGGTTATCCACCGTCGGGATACGGCTCTGTCGGGATCAGCACCGGCTATTACTACGGAGGTGGCTACTACAACCCCTGGTACGGGCGGCCTTATCCGCCCTATGGCGGTCGGCCACCAGGCGGGGGCCCACCGCCCTCGTCCGGGCCTCCGCGGCCGATGAATCCAATCGCCATGCCACCGCGTCCGGGGCACATGCCATCGATCCCGTCATCGCCGCGCCCGGCGACGCGACGTTGAGGCAATGCTGATCGCCGACGATTGCACATTCGCAGACCGAAGTGCGGTGCGGGCTTTACACCCGGGCAACACCAGCGCATTAGCAGTTGCGTCGGTTTGCGGACATGTCGTAAGCCAGACTCACTGTGTCGGCTTGCCTTTAGCTCGCCGTGTGGGCCTGCCGATTACAGGGCTGCAATAACCCGCGTACGCATAGACAACAACGTGATAAGAAAGTCTCTCGCGAGTCGGCGCGCTCGCCGTCTGAAATCCTCTGAGCCGATACACCTCGTCTTTGCCTGATGCACACGTAAAGTCCTCAAAGCACGTGCTCGAACCGTATGAGCGCGTCTCCGAAGTACTCTTTGGCCTGATCATGGTACTAACCTTCACCGGTTCGCTCAGTATTGCCGAGGCGGGTGACGGTGATGTCCGCACCATGCTCATCGGCGCGCTTGGCTGCAACCTTGCATGGGGCATCATTGACGGAATCTTCTATCTGATGGCCTGCCTGAGTGAAAAGGGAAGCGGCATCCGCGCGTTGCGGGCCTTGAGAAAAACGGCGGACCCGGAAGCGGCGCACCGTGTCATCGCGAGCGAACTGCCGCCGATCGTGGCCGCTACACTCGGCCCTGCGGATTATGAATCCCTGCGCCAGAAGCTGATCCGATTGCCCGAGCCGCCGCTGCACCCGGGGCTGGGCAGGAAAGAATTGCTGGGGGCGGTCGCGGTGTTCCTGTGGGTGTTCCTCGTCACGCTTCCGGTCGCGGTACCTTTCATGTTCATGGACGACCTGGGGCAGGCCATGCGCGTCTCCAATGTAATCGCCATTGGATTGCTTTTCTTGAGCGGATATGCGTTTGGGCACATCGCCGAGTACCGCCCGTGGCTGACCGGCCTGTCCATGGTCGCGCTGGGGAGCGTGCTGGTCGCGATCGCGATCGCCTTGGGTGGTTAAATAACCGATGCGATCAGCGGCCTTCATTGCCGTTGGCCTTGCCTTCGCCGGGGGCGACGCACTAGCCCAGGCGATGACGAACGCAGCGGTCTTGGCCACAAGCCATGAATCGCCCGCCGCCACGCCAGAGGAGAGCGAAAGAGACTGGTCATTCTCCGCCTCCGTCTACGGCTATTTCGTGCCTGACGACCGTGATTACGCGCAGCCTACGATTTCGGCGGATCGCGACTGGCTGCATCTCGAGTCGCGTTACAACTATGAAGACCTCGATACCGGCTCTATATGGATAGGTTACAACTTCAGCTTTGGCGACAAGCTGTCGCTGGAGTTCACCCCGATGCTGGGCGGCGTGTTCGGCAACACCAACGGCATTGCACCAGGCTATAGAGCGACGCTGAACTGGCGGCAGCTCGAACTCTACAGCGAGGCCGAGTATGTGTTCGATACCGCCGATTCATCCGACAGCTTTTTCTACACGTGGTCGGAACTCTCGTGGAAACCGGTGAACGGGTTTCGCTTCGGCATGGTTGTACAGCGAACGGAACAGTACCAAACCGATTTCGATGTCCAGCGTGGTCTTCTGGTGGGTTTCTCCTATAACGAACTGGAGGTAACCGGTTACATCTTCAACCCGGACGCGAATCAGCCCGTTGCGGTGCTGGGACTTGGCTGGAGCTTTTGAGCCATGACCGGCGTAACCGGTTCCCGTTGTTTCCGCTGGCGCGCAAATAGGCCGGGTACAACGTCAGGGCTTGTTGCCCCCCGTCGATACCCGTACACCTGTCGCGTTGCGCGATGGCAAACCAAAGCCGGAAAGGATCAATGTCGGAGAGTACATTCAGCACATCCGGGCTTGGCTCAAGCACGACATATTCACCGGGTTTGGCTTTGGCGACGCCGATCACTCCGTCAATGGGTGTGTTCGGTCGCGTGTAGCCAGGTTCGATTCGGGCAAGATCGATTGCCGCCCGGACGGTGGAACGTGTCGCGGCTTGCTGCGCCATCGCACTGTCTGCATCCTGCTTCCTGACCACATCAAGCTTGGCCAGCGGTTCGATGCCCGCGAGGCCGCCCTGCGCTAGCACCGGCATGGTCCGGGCCGCAACCAGCCTGCTCTGCGCCTCGACAAGCAGCAGCTGATAAGACTGCGGACCGATGGTGCAGAGCAGATCACCGTTTTCGACAAAGCTGTTCCCGGCAACCCGAGGCAGCACAGCACAGGAGGCAAACGGGATCGCCGGTTTCACCTTGCACTTCCGGCGAAACGACTTAAGCCTTTCCTCGGAGACATTATCAGATCAACAACCATATTCCATATAACGAAAAGCGCCGATGACGCCACTGCGGTCTGGCCGCCGGCCAGAATCGGCTGCCTGTTTTACCGGCGACAACTTTGTCATATCATGCCAATGATGCAGAGCAGCAAAACATCCGTTACAGCAACCGTGGCCGCGTTTAACGAGATGCAGGACGACCGCGGTCAGATCCGGCAGCATTACCGCAAGCTGAACGACTGGCTGGGCGAGATGCCGGCCGAGCGACTTGCGCAAAAGCGCGCCGACGCTGACATGCTGTTCCGGCGCATGGGAATCACCTTTGCTGTCTATGGCGAAAACGCCGGGGCCGAGCGACTGATCCCTTTCGACGTCGTGCCGCGCATCCTCACCGCAGTGGAATGGCGCCGGCTCTCACGCGGGCTGATACAGCGCGTACAGGCACTCAACGCCTTTCTGAGCGACATCTACCACGAACAGGAAATACTAAAGGCCGGACGCATCCCGCCCGAGCATGTACTTCGAAATACGCAGTACCGTCCCGAGATGCAGGACATCGAAGTACCCGGTGACGTTTACGCCCACATTGCCGGCGTCGACGTCGTGCGTGCCGACGAAGGCGAGTTCTTCGTTCTGGAAGACAACCTGCGCGTGCCCTCCGGCGTGTCCTACATGCTCGAAGACCGCAACGTCATGATGCGCCTGTTCCCGGAACTGTTCGCGCGCTACGCGGTGGAACCGGTCGAGCACTACCCGGACATTCTGCTGGACAATCTGCGCAGCGTCGCCCCGGCCGAAGTGCTGGAACCAACCGTCGTGCTGCTCACGCCAGGCGCCTATAACAGCGCCTACTTCGAGCACGCTTTCCTCGCCCAGCAAATGGGCATCGAACTGGTTGAGGGCAAGGATTTGATGGTCCGGGACGGATTCGTGTTCATGCTGACCACACGCGGCCCGCAGCCGGTGCATGTCATCTATCGCCGAATCGACGACGACTTTCTCGACCCTCTGGCGTTTCGCCAGGACTCCGCGCTCGGAGTGCCCGGACTGCTTGCCGCGTACCGTGCAGGTCATGTCACGATTGCCAATGCGATCGGCACCGGTGTCGCCGACGACAAGTCGATCTATCCCTACGTGCCTGAAATGATTCGCTTCTATCTGGGTGAAGAACCGATCATTCATAACGTCCCGACCCGCATCCTGCGCAACCCGGATGATCTGGCCTATACGCTGGAACACCTGCCGGAGCTGGTGGTCAAGGAAGTCCACGGTGCGGGCGGTTACGGCATGTTGATCGGGCCCAAATCCAGCAAGGAACAGATCGAGCGCTTTCGTGATCTGATCAAGGCACACCCGGAACGATACATCGCCCAGCCAACCCTTGCGCTGTCAACTTGCCCGACTTTCGTTGAAGAAGGTGTCGCGCCACGTCATGTCGATCTCAGACCGTTCGTTCTGTCCGGGCGCGACGTGCACATCGTGCCAGGGGGGTTAACGCGGGTCGCCCTTCGCGAGGGCTCGCTCGTCGTCAATTCCTCGCAAGGCGGGGGTACCAAGGACACCTGGGTTCTCGAGGACTAGAGGCGTACGAATCGGAAGAAAAAAATGCTCAGCCGCACTGCCGATCACCTCTACTGGATGTCACGCTATACCGAGCGTGCCGAAAATCTCGCCCGCATGCTTCAGGTCGACACCCACTGGGCGCTGGTACCCAAAGAGACCGACGAGCTCGACCGGTCCTGGGAGGCGACACTTTCGATGGTCGGCCAGCTCGAATCCTATCGCGAGCGGCACGGCGAAATTTCGCCCGATGAGGTGATCCGTTTTCTCGCTTTCGACGAAGACAATCCGGCCAGCATCGTGAGCAATCTGTACATGGCTCGCGAGAACGCGCGCGCCGTGCGCGGCACGCTGACCTTCGACCAGTGGGAAATCATCAACTCGACCTGGCTTGAGTTGAAGATGCGCAGTTTCGACCACCTCGCAGGAGAAGCGTTGACCGGATTCTTCGAATGGGTGAAGCTGCGCTCGCACCTCTCGCGCGGCGCGACCATCGGCACCATGATGCGCGACGAGGGGTTTGACTTCAAACGCATCGGTACCTTTCTCGAGCGCGCCGACAACACCGCACGCATCCTTGACGTCCAGTTCCTGCTCCTTGCGCCGGACGGCGTAACGTCAACCAGTGAAGCGGACTATTATCGATACCGTGCACTTCTCGAGTCCGTATCGGCGTTCGAAATTTACCGCAAGGTCTACCGTGATCGCATCACACCCGCACGGATCGCAGAGTTGCTGATCCTGCGCGCCGACATGCCACGCTCGCTTCATCGATGCGCCGAGGGACTGGCGCAACACCTGCAGGCCGTCGCCAACGACCAGTCGGCGGAAACCTTGCGTCAGGTCGGCGAACTGCATGCGTCGCTGCACTACACGCGAATCGACCTGATACTCGAACAGGGCCTGCACGCGTTCCTCGACGAATTTCTTGAACGAATCAACGGCCTGGGCCGACGCATCGCCCAGGATTTTCTTGTGTCTGTAACTTCCTGACGGTTACCTGCCGACCGGTACTTTCCTGACTGATGCTGCTCTTCATACAACACGAAACACATTACAACTACACGCATCGGCTCGGTCGGTCGGTGCAGATCGCAAGGCTGACGCCGCGCATGGATGCCGGCCAGCGCACGCTGCGCTGGAGCCTCAAGTCGCCGGG
>Ga0316191_10002258_pt1 | contig 13930 bp, 8 predicted proteins | sample Eddworburr2cm_MG_FD_204928 | JGI IMG/M metagenome (GOLD analysis project Ga0316191, IMG submission 204928) | Coastal sediment microbial communities from Maine, United States - Eddy worm burrow 2 cm | ecosystem: Environmental > Aquatic > Marine > Coastal > Sediment | place: USA: Maine | collected...
CGGTGCGGGTCTGCAGGATCCAAAGCTCGCCGCGCTCGACGGTGAACTCCATGTCTTGCATGTCGCGGTAGTGGCGCTCGAGCCGCCGCGCGATCCCTTCGAACTGCGCGTAGATCTCGGGCATTTCGCCCTTGAGCTGCTCGAGGGGCTTGGTCGGCCGCGTGCCAGCCACCACGTCTTCGCCCTGTGCATTGGTAAGATAATCGCCCTCGAGCACGTTCTCGCCCGTGGTCGCGTTGCGGGACATGGCCACACCGGTGGCCGAGCTGTCACCGAGGTTGCCGTACACCATGGTGACGACGTTCACGGCAGTCCCGAGGTCGTGCGCGATGCTTGCGGCCACGCGGTAGTCCCGTGCGCGCTTGCCATTCCAACTGTCGAACACCGCCAAGGTTGCCATCCGAAGTTGGTCCTCGGCATTCGACGGAAACTCAATGCGCGCGTGTCGGCGCACGATTTCCTTGAACTCGCCCACGATCGCCTTGAAGTCTCCTCCGTCGAGGTCGGCGTCGCTCGCAACTCCGCGCTTCTGACGGTGGGCGGCAAGTACATCCTCGAATGGCTCGTCCCGCACGCCGAGCACCACGGTGCCGAACATCTGAATCAGCCGCCGGTACGAGTCGTAAGCGAAACGCTCGTTGCCGGTCAGCTTGATCATGCCCTCGGTGACCTCGTCGTTGAGACCAATGTCGAGGACCGTGTCCATCATGCCAGGCATCGAGAACTTCGCACCGGAGCGGCAGGAGACCAGCAGCGGTCGCGTGGGATCACCGAACCGTTTGCCCGTTTTCTCCTCGATGCTCCGAAGCGCTCCCAAGACCTCCTCCCAGAGCCCGGGCGGGAGCTTGCGGTTGCTCGCGAGATAGGTGTTGCAGGCGTCGGTGGTGATCGTGAAACCAGGAGGCACGGGAACCCCAAGCCGGTTCATTTCGCCGAGGTTCGCACCCTTCCCGCCTAGGAGGCCCCGCACCTGATCCCAGTCGCCGCCGACCGAGGTTTCCGCCTGGTCCAGCTCATCAAGTGTGTACACCCACTTCGTCGTCATCGGAGCCCCTCCTGACGCGCGCGCGTCGTTGAGTGGGCTTTAGCCAAGGGCGAGTGATCGCGCAATGGGCGTGGCACTAGGGTTATCGGCCAAAGCAGCTGACGGTCCACCACCCTCCCGCCGGCGGGCGCCAGCATGAGACCGAGACCGAGACCTGCTACGGCGGTGTTTGCGGCAGGCACGCGCTTTGCTGGGCCCGTCTGGGTGCTTCCGTGGATCGCAGCGGCGTGGTTGAGTGGGCTGTTCGTCGGCGCGCAGTGGCAGCTCAGCACCGGACCGGTGCTCGCCGGAGCCGCATTCGCCGGGGCGCTGGTGATTGTCGTGCAGGGGCGCGAGCTCGGGGCGCGACTCTGGGGCGTGCCCCTTTCGTGTCTTGCGTTCTGTTGCGGCCTCGGGGTCGCGCACGCCAGCCCGACGTCTTGCTCGGTTCGCGGAGAGGCACGAGTGACGGCGCGCGTCGAGTCGGTCCGCCACGGATTCGGCGACGCGCGCCTTCGGTTGCGAGCTCTCGGCGGGCGCCTCTCCGAATCGGGGCGGGCAGTGCCCGATGGCCTCGAATTCACGGCCAGGCTCGAAAGTGGGAGCGCGCCCCCGCCCGGAAGCCTGATTGCGGCGCATGCGGAGCTTCGTCCTCGCACCGAGCTTCACAACCCGTCACCGCATCCCGACCTCTCTCCTAGGAGGGGCGTCGAATGTTGGGCCCGGTGGAGCGATCCAACCTCGATCGAAGTCCTCGAGGTGTCTCGATGGGCCGGCACCATCGATGAGGCTCGTGCGCAAGTGCGGGCCCACATGAACGACGCGCTTCCACAGGAGGTGGCCGGCGTGGCCCGAGCCCTCGTCCTCGGCGACGGCGGGGCACTCGGATACACGCAGCGGCAGACCATTGCAGCGGTCGGGCTCGCACACTTGTTCGCTGTTTCCGGGCTCCACGTCGCCTTGGTGAGCGGAACGCTGGTCAGGTCACTTCACTGGCTGGTCCGCGGCTTGGCGGTCGGATTCGACCCTCGACGACTCGCAGCGGCTCTCGGCATTCCCCTCACCTTGTTGCACGCACTGTTCGCAGGCGGGTCACCCAGCGCGTGGCGGGCCGCGATCACGGCCGCTCTCACCTGGGGGCTCGTCGTCATCGGCCGGCGCCCATCGGCCACCGCCGTGACCGGCGCCGCAGCTTTGATCCTCTCGGCCCCCGACCCAGCGATCGCCCTCCGCCCAGCGTTCCTGCTTTCGATCGTAGCCACGTCCGCCATCTTGAGTGCGCCCCGCGTCTCCCGGTCTCAGCGTTGGGCGCGTCTCCGCACGTCCGCGACCATCAGTGCCCGAACCCTCATCGCCACGACGCCGCTGGTGTGGTGGTGGTTCGGCGGTGTTCCGGTGATCGGATGGCTGACCAACATCCTCATCCTTCCCTTTGGCAGCTGGGTGGTCATCCCGTTGGCTCACTTCTTCGCGTTGACGCTATCGATCCCAGCGGCCGGCGAGGCCGTTGGCGCTGCTCTGACCGTCGCGGTCCATGTCCTGCTCTCCCTCTGCGACGCGTTCGTCCCCTTCACGGTGACTCGACGACTCCCGCCTCTGGACGTCACGCAGGGTCTCGTCGTATTGACCGGCTGCGTACTCTCGTTGATCGCTCGGACCTGGCGCCACCGCCTAGCCGTCCTCGCTGTCTCCACGATCCTGTGGATCGGCGCGGACCGCGCACTGATCGCTCGCGAGCAGCCCCGCGATCTCCTGCGCGTCGCGTTCATCGACGTCGGCCAGGGAGACGCAACCTTAATCGATTTCCCGAACGGGCAACTCGCTTTGGTCGACACTGGGCAAGGCGGCCGTCATCCCGCCGCCCGGGAGCTCCGCGGTCTCCTCGCAGCGCGCCGCCGTTCGCGGATCGACCTGCTCGTGATCACGCATGGCCACCCCGACCACTACGGCGGTCTGCCACAGCTGGTCGACGAAATCGCAATCGGGGAGCTCTGGCTCAACGGGCAGTTGCTCACGGAAGAAGAAGACGGCGTCATGGCCCGCCTCGTGTCCTCTGCAATCGCGCGCGGAACCAGGGTGCGCTTCGCCCCCGAGCTGTGTGGCGGCACACCCCGTTTCGGAGGTGCTGACCTCGAGGTCTTGTGGCCCTGTCCGCGGTACGACGCGGCCCTTGGGCTCAACGACAACTCGATCGCTCTGAGGCTCGCGTTCGGTCGACGCTCCTTCTTGCTCGCCGGCGACCTCGAACGGGACTCGGAAGGGCTGCTGGTCTCGGCGGGGCGCATCGAGCCGGTCGATGTGCTCAAGGTCGCCCATCACGGCTCGAGAACTTCGACCTCGCCGGCCTTTCTCTCCGCCGCGCGCCCTTCCCTCGCCGTGATCAGCAGCGGCGCCGGAAACCGCTACGGCCATCCGAGCCCGCAGGTGGTGGCGCGCCTACGCGCCGCAGGCGCACGGGTGCTTCGAACCGATGTTCACGGTGGAGTGATCATCTCCACCGACGGCGAGCGGCTGGAGATCCGTCGTTAGGCCCCGATGGGCTTTTCGAACAGTCGATAGCGCTTGTAGATCTTGGCGCCCATGCTCCGAATCGCCGCGTTGATCAGGCGGTTGTCCTCGAGGGTCCAGCCGAGCTCGGCCCAGTCATAGCCTTCTTTCAACCCGCGTCGCACGAGCTCCGCAATGACCGCCGTCGCGAGCGGGGCGTAGCGCCTCTTTCCACGCAACTCCGTTCGGACGCCGAGCAGCATCAAGCGAGCCGACTTCGGCCCGCGAATCTTCAATCGCCAGATCAGCTTCCCGATGGTGACCGGATTGAGCTTCCCCTGGAAGTCGGCGATGACCTCGTTGAGGTTCGGCAGGCACACGCAGATCGCGACAGGCTGCCCGTCGATCTCCGCAAAGAACGAGATCTCCTTATCGAGGATGAGCTGTAGGTCCGCCGCCATCTTCTTGGCCTCTGCGTCTGTCGCAGGAACGAACCCCCAGTTGTGCTGCCAGGCGTCGTTGAAGACGTCGAGGATGTCCCGAACTTCCTTCTTGAGATGGCGCGGGTGCACCGAACGAAATCGAACCTCGGGAAGGCTATTGATCGTCTCCCAGGCCTTCTGCGCGCGCGCCGGCGCCGGGACGACCTGGTACTTCCATGCGTAGCAGTCCTTCACCTTCTGCAGGCCCGCACCCTCGGCCAGCGCCTCCTGATACGAGCGGTGATGGGCCATCATGATCGTCGGGGGTGAATCGAACCCTTCGACCAGCAGCCCGGTTTCCTCGTTGATCGACAGCGAGAACGGGCCGCGCATTACGGTCATCCCGCGGCTCACGAGCCATTCCTCCGCGGCGGCGACCAGCGCCGATGCGACCTCTTGGTCGTCCACCGTGTCGAAGAAGCCGAAGAAACCGGCGTTGTCCTGGTGAATCCGGAGATGCTCGTGGTCGATCTGCGCCGAGATTCGGCCGACCGCCTTGCCGTCCTTCCATGCAGTGAACAACGCGACCTCGGCGTGCTCGAAGAAGGGGTTCTTCTTCGGCGTGAGCCGGTCGCTGATCTCCATGTGAAGCGGCGGCACCCAAGCCGGGTCGTCCCGATACACCTCGAAGGCAACCTGGATGAAGTCCTTCAGGTCTTTGCCAGGCTGGTGTTGCTTTATCTCGATGCTCATACCTTGAGAGGACCCACCATGTCTTCCGGCGTGATCGCGTCGTCGAACTGCTCACCCGTCAGCAAGCCGAGCTCGATCGTGGCTTCTCGGAGCGTCGTATTGCTTTTGTACGCATGCTTGGCCACTTTGGCGGCGTTGTCGTAGCCGATGAGTGGGTTCAAGGCAGTCACCAGCATGAGCGATCGGCGCAGCTTGTCATCGATCGTTTCGAGGTTCGGCTCGATGCCCACGGCGCAGTTGTCGTTGAAGCTCTGGCAGGTATCGCCGAGCAACCGAATCGACTGCAGGAGGTTGTATGCCATCACCGGCTTGTACACGTTGAGCTCGAAGTTGCCCTGCGAGCCCGCGATCCCGATGGTCGTATCGTTGCCCATCACCTGCGTGCAAACCATCGTCATCGCTTCGCACTGGGTTGGGTTCACCTTGCCCGGCATGATCGAGCTTCCGGGCTCGTTCTCCGGGATGCGAAGTTCTCCGATGCCCGACCGGGGCCCCGACGACAACCAACGCACGTCGTTCGCAATCTTCATGAGTGCTACCGCAAGCTGCTTGAGCGCACCGCTCGTGCCGACGAACGCGTCGTGCGCAGCAAGCGCTGCGAACTTGTTCGGCGCCGACACGAAGCTCCTGCCGCTGAGCGCCGCGATCTTCTCGGCAACGCGGTCGGCGTATTGAGGGTGGGTGTTGAGGCCGGTGCCCACTGCCGTCCCCCCGAGCGCCAGCTCGCGAAGTTGAGGCATGGTTACCTCGACCGCGGCCAAGGCGTGATCGATCTGGGAGACCCAGCCGCTAATCTCTTGGCCCAGAGTCAGGGGCGTCGCGTCTTGGAGATGGGTTCGCCCGATCTTCACGATGCTGGCAAATGCATTGGCCTTGCCGTGAAGCGTGTCGCGAAGCACCCGGACCTTCGGCAGCATCTCCTCGACCCCAATGACAGCGGCGATGTGCATGGCGGTCGGAAACGTATCGTTGGAGGACTGCGACCGGTTGACGTGGTCGTTCGGGTGAACGGGCTTCTTGCTGCCCATCTCCCCTCCGGCGAGCTCGATCGCGCGGTTCGAGATGACCTCGTTGACGTTCATGTTCGACTGCGTCCCCGAGCCCGTTTGCCAAACGACCAGCGGGAAGTGATCGTCGAGCTTGCCCTCGATGACCTCGTCGGCCGCGCGCACGATCAAATCGCAGACGTCTTTGTCCAGGTTGTCGAGCTCGTGGTTGGTGAGCGCGGCAGCCTTCTTGAGGATTCCAAACGCATGAACGATCTCGATCGGCATTTGCTCTTTGCCGATTCGGAAATTCATCCGCGACCTCATGGTCTGTGCGCCGTAGTACTTGTCCGCAGGCACCTCGATCGGGCCCATCGAATCGGTTTCCACACGCGTCGTCATCTGACCTCCGGGCGCTCACTTACCGCGTCCTTGACCCAATGTCGATTCCTCGTAGGAGCCTTGATAGATGGTCCCGGCACGGCCTCAGCTTCCGTCTCAGCCATGTCCTGCCTGCGGGCGGGGGGTCGACCCTCTGCGCGCGGCGCGCGTGTTATGCCTCGAAGACGGCATTCGTTTCCTTTGCGGCAATGAGTGCAGCGCTCGATTCCTGCGCGGCGAGCGCGAGTTCGACAGACCGGCACGCCGGCCCTCCGAGCGGCCCCGCGTCGAGCGTCCTTCGATTCCGGACCTGGTCCGTGAAGCCACCGTAGTCCGGGACGAGAGCGACGTCAGCGGCGGCGAAGGGTCCCAGGCGCGCCTCCACGATCCGGCCATCGCGACCGGCCTGGCCCTCCTCGCACTTGCTCTCCTGCTCCTGACACCGAGCCGGGAGCTGGGGTGGCTCGGAGCCTTCCTCATCGTCGTTTGTGCCGCCGTCAACACGCGCATCCAGCTCACGACTCTGCGGGCAACGGAGTCCCTCCGCATCGTTGCGCCACTCGGCCTTGCGCTCGCCGCCGTCGCCAGCGTGATGGTAGCCGACCCCGAAGCGCGGCGCTGGTCACTCGTCGGAGCGGCGGTTGCAGCCATCGCGGTTTCCGTTCGTCACTGGGTCCACGCTTCGCTGTCCTCGTCCCTGCGCGCCGCGGCGCGAGAGCTTCGAGAAACCTTGCCGCTGAAGGCGCGCGTCCCCTCTCACGATCCTTCAGCGTATGAAGAGGTTCCGGCGGCAAGCTTGCGCCAAGGTGACCTCGTCGTCGTGCTGGAAGGCGAGCTCACGCCGGCCGATGGCATGATCGAAGAAGGCTCGGGATTGGGCTTGCGGTATCCGAAGGCCGCGCACTCGAGACCATACCGCGAGGGCGACTTCATTCTTGCTGGCACGCGCCTGCTCGAGGGCGCCGCCACCATTCGGGTGCGCCGAACCGGCCACGACCGTGGCATCGTTCGGGCGACCGAGCTTGGTCGACGCAAACAGCAGGACCGTGCGGTTCCGTCTCGGCTCCGTTTCGCGGTCACGCGATGGAGCTGGCTAGTGTTGGCCCCTGCCGCGATTGCGGCGTTCGTTTGGGCCGGACCGGCCGGTGCTGCGGCCTTTCTGCTCGGGGTCCCCGTGTTGGCGCTCCTGGCCGCGCTCGAGATCCCGCTAGACGCTGGCGCCCTTGCCTCCGCGCGGCGAGGCATGTTCTTTGGAAGCTCGCGTGCGCTCCGCGACGCAGGGCGAACGGGCACGACGGCAATTCTGCTGCGGGGCGCCCTCACCGCTGGAGAACCCATCGTTCAGCAGGCCCACTCCCTCGGACACGCCGACCTCGACCACACCCTCACGCTCGCAGCCGCCGTGGAGAAGGCCGCAGAAGACCACCCCGTCGCCCGGGCCATCCAACGCTACGCCGACGAGCACGGACATGCCGCCGCGATGGTGCGCAAGGAACGCGTGCACGCTGGGCTCGGGGTGACCGCCGTAACCTCGCACGGTGTCCCCGTCGTCGTCGGCAGGAGGCAACTCCTGCTCGACGAGGGCATCAGCGTGGCCACGGCAGACAGCGACGCCACTCACATCGAGAGCGAGGGACTGACGCCCATCTTCATCGCCGTCGACGGGCGCCTCGAGGCACTGGTGGCCGTTCTCGACCCGGTCCACGTCGGCGCCCGCGACGCCGTCCAGCGCATCGCCGACCTCCCGTGCGACGTCGTCATCCTCTCCGGAGACGACCGGCGCACCGTGGAGCGCATCGCCGCCCAACTGGGTGCGCCACAGGTCAAGGCTCCACTCCTGCCTCACGAACGCGTGACCGAGGTGCGAGCTCTGCGTGAGACCGGCGGAATCACGGCAGCAATTGGCCGTGGCGGCGAAGACGACGCGGTGCTGGCCGCGGCGGATATCCCGATCTCGCTTCGGCTGGTGGGATCCGCGTTGGAGGACCGGGGGGTCGTCATAGCGAGTGGCGACGTTCGTGACGCCGCCGGCGCACTCTGGGTCGCCCGGGCGGTCCGGCGAGCAATGTGGCGAGGCATCGGCTCGTGTGTCCTGGTCGCGGCGATCATCGTGCTCGGCATTGCATTCGGTCGGATGACCCCGGTCATCGCCGCGCTATGTGGCCTGGGGACCGAGGCGTGGGCGCTTCGGGCTGGCTCCCGCCTGCTTCGCCGTGTAGACCTGCGGGTGCCGACGCAGCAATGACGGAGAACGAACGATGAGTGACAAGGCATGGGGCGGCCGGTTCGAACAGGAGCTGGACGCGATCGCAGCGAGGTTCAGCGCAAGCGTGGACGTCGACGGGCGCCTGTGGCCGCAGGACATCGACGGCTCAATCGCACACGTGCGCATGCTCGCCGACCAGAACATCTTGTCTGCCGACGACGCCAAGCAAATCGTCGCCGGCCTGGAGACGATTCGCGCATCGATCGAGCGCGGCGAGTTCGAGTGGGACGACAGCAAAGAAGACGTCCACATGAACATCGAGGCTGCGTTGACCAGCGCGATCGGGGACGCCGGCGGGCGTCTCCACACCGGCCGAAGCCGCAACGACCAAGTCGCGACCGATATGCGGCTCTGGACACGGCAGGCCTGCGACTCCGTCGTGGCCGACATCGATGCGTTGCTCGAGGTCTTGGCCGACAAGGCCGACGGGCACCTCGACTTTCTGATGCCTGGCTATACCCACCTCCAACGCGCCCAGCCGGTGAGATTGGCGCATCATCTCTTGGCCTGGGCCGAAATGCTCGATCGGGATCGAGGACGTCTCGTCGACGCGGCGAAGCGCATGAACGAATCTCCCCTCGGAAGCGCGGCGCTGGCAGGCACCACGTTTCCCATCGACCGGGCGGCCACCGCCGAGGCCCTCGGCTTTGACCGACCCATGCTCAACTCGCTCGACGCGGTCGGCAGCCGAGACTTCCTACTCGAGTCGGTGGGTGCATTGGCCATTTGCTCCGTGCATCTCTCACGGATTGCGGAGGAGCTCGTGCTCTGGTCGAGCCAGGAGTTCGCGTTCATGCAGATGAGCGACGCTTTCACCACCGGCTCGTCGATCATGCCGCAAAAGAAGAACCCGGACATGCCCGAGCTGGTGCGTGGCAAGACCGGCCGTGTCGTCGGCTCGCTCGTCAACCTGATGGTGATGCTCAAGGGGCTGCCACTCGCCTACAATCGGGACCTTCAAGAGGACAAGGCGCCGGTGTTCGAGGCCTTCGATACGGTCCACGACTGCCTTGCGGTGCTCAGCGGCGCCATCGCCTCGGCGACGTTCGACAAAGGCCGGATGGCCGATGCTCTCCAAGCTGGTTTCCTAGACGCAACCGAGGTTGCCGACTGGCTCGCCTTACGCGGCGTGCCATTCCGAGACGCTCATCACGTGGCGGGCAAGCTCGTTCAGCAGGCGGTGCAGGAAGGCAAGACGCTCTCCGAGCTTCCGCTCGAAGCCTACCAGGCGGCCCACGAGGCGTTCGACGACACGGTCTTCCTCGCCTTGAATATGGAAACCGCGGTCGAGCGACGCGACGTCCCCGGCGGGCCGGCACGCGGACGGGTGGCCGGGGCCATCGCCGAGCTTCGGGGTCGACTACAGGCGCGACGCGGCGCATAAGGGTCCGCGATGTCCAACGTGCACATCCCGGAATCGCCCTGGTTCTCCTATCGAGACGGTGCGCTCGTATGCGAAGACGTCCCACTCGAGGCGATCGCAGCGGAGGTCGACACGCCCGCGTTCGTGTACTCGGGTGCTGCGATCGACGATGCATACCGCTCGATCGACGAAGCCTTGTCCTTCGCCCCTCACCTGATCGCTTACGCCATCAAGGCCAACGGCAATCTGTCGGTGCTGGCGCGGCTCGCCTCGCAAGGGTGCGGTGCAGACATCGTGTCACTGGGCGAGATGCAGCGTGCCCTCAAGGCCGGGTTCCCGCCCGAGCGCATCGTGTACAGCGGTGTCGGCAAGCGGCGCGAAGAGATCGCGGCCGCCGCCGAAGCGGGAATACGCGGGCTGCACGTCGAGAACGTTCAGGAGCTCGATGTCGTCGAGAGCGTCGCGCAGGAGCTCGGGCGTCCGCTGGCCATTGGCTTGCGCGTCAACCCGGACGTCGATGCGAAGACCCACCCGTACATCGCGACTGGCCTTCGTGAATCAAAGTTCGGCCTCGCCATTCCAGTCGCTGAGTCGCTCATTCCGCGCATCCTGCAGAGCCCGCATTTGGATCTCGAATCCGTGGCCTGTCACATCGGTTCACAGCTTTCATCTCCACGACCCCTTCGGGAGGCGATCGAGATCCTTGGCAACTTCGCCAACCACTGCCTCGAGCAAGGCGCGACCTTGCGCGCGATCGATGTGGGCGGCGGTTGGCCGATGCACTACGGGCAAGAGGTCGACCCGTACCCGCCTGCCGCCACATTCGGCGAAGCGATCCGCCAAGGGCTGGAAACCGCCGGCATGCTCCGCCCGGAGATCGAGATCATCACCGAACCAGGGCGCGCGATCGTCGGCGATGCCGGAGTGCTTTTGACGCGCGTTCTGTACACGAAGATGCAAGGTGATCGCCGCTTCGTAATCGTCGACGCAGCGATGACCGAGCTCATTCGCCCAGCACTTTACGGCGCATACCACGCGATCATGCCGATCACCGAGCCCGACCCGAACGCCGATCTCGTTCCCGTCGATGTCGTTGGGCCGGTTTGCGAGTCCGGCGACTTCGTCGCGAAGGACCGGCCGCTGCCCGAAGTCAAGCAGGGCGACCTACTTGCCATCCGCGGAGCCGGCGCGTACGGACGGGAGATGCAGAGCATGTACAACGCGCGCCCCCTGCCCCCTGAAGTGCTCATCGACGGGTCACGCTCGCGTCTCATACGCCGGCGCAGCGGTCCAGAGGCACTGTGGCAAGGCGAAATCCTGGCATGAGCGGCGTGACGATCATCGGAACCGGGCACTACGTTCCCGGCGAACCGGTGACTAACGATGCCATCGCGCGCGTAATAGACACGAGCGACGAGTGGATCCAGACGCGCACTGGCATCAAGCAGCGCTACTTCGCGCGCGATGGCCAGGGCGCCAGTGACCTCGCCGTCGAAGCCGCCAAGAACGCCCTCGACGACGCCGGCATCGAGGCGTCGGACATCGACTACATCATCTTTGCGACGATGACTCCGGACCATTTCTTCCCGGGATCGGGCCCGCTTCTCGGCGCCAAGCTGGGCATCTCGGGAATCCCGGCGCTCGATATCCGGCAACAGTGCGCGGCTATGCCGTATGCATTCCAGCTCGCCAACGGCCTCGTTCAGTCCGGCGCCGCGGAGACGATTCTGCTCGTCGGCGCGGAGGTTCACGCCGGGTTCATGCCCTGGACCGATTGGGATGTGGTCCGCTCCGAAGCCGAGCGCGAGGTCACGCCCGAAGCGTTCGAGCGCGCGAACCGGCACCGGGGCTTGGCGATCATTTTCGGCGACGGCGCCGCGGCGATGGTGCTCCGAAAGAGCGAGGCGCCCGACGGCGGTTTCATTGGCGCCGAGCTTCATAGCGACGGCGACTCCTTTGATCATCTCTACGTCCCGGGATGCGGCTTTCGGAGCATCCCCTATGTGAGCCCCGAATCATTGGCGGCAGAGCAGCACATCCCACAGATGCGTGGCCCGTCGCTTCTCAAGAAGGCCGTCAAGACGCTCTCGCAAACCGTGAGGTCGCTGTGTGAGACCTACGGCATCTCCCAGGACGAGATCGACTGCTTCATCGCCCACCAAGCCAACGACCGAATCAATCAGGCCGTGCGCCAGGCGCTCCGTATTCCGCCCGAGAAAATCCCCTCGAATATCGCTCGCTACGGCAACACGTCTGCGGCCACCATCGGGATCCTGACGGACGAGCTCCGCCGCGACGGCACTATCCGCGAAGGCGACCTGTTGTGCTTCCTCGCGCTGGGCGCCGGCTTGAACTGGGGCGCCGCCCTGCTGCGGCTGTAGTAGGCCCTACACGCGCAGCACGTCCGGCCGCTCGCCGATCTTGGGTCGAACGACACCTCGCTCGGTGTAGATTGCATCGACCAGGCGTGCCGGCGTGATGTCGAAGGCTGGATGTCGGCAAGGAATGCCGTCGGCGACCAGAGTGGTGTTGCCGATGCTTGCGACCTCGTCTCGCGAACGTTCTTCGATCGGGATGTCTGCGCCTGACGGCGTCCGAAGGTCTACGGTGCTCCATGGAGCCGCAACGGTGAACGGCACCTCGTGCTGATTGGCCAGCACAGCCAGCGAGTACGTCCCGATCTTGTTTGCGACATCGGAATTGGCAGCGATGCGATCGCTGCCGACCACCACGAACCCGATCTCCCCCGTCTGAAAGAAGTGCCCCGCCATGCTGTCGGTGATCACCTCCACCGGGATGCCATCCTGATGAAGCTCCCATGCCGTCAGCCGCGCGCCCTGCAGGTATGGCCGCGTCTCGTCCGCCAGTACACGCACGTTCTTTCCCTGCGCGTGGGCCGTACGAATGACCCCGAGCGCGGTCCCGTACCCACCAGTCGCCAGAGCGCCGGCGTTGCAGTGCGTGAGGATCACCGCGCCCTCGGGAACGTCGGCGGCGCCGATCTCGCCCATACGCCGACACGACTCCACGTCCTCACGGTGGATCGCTTCGGCCGCTTCGAGCATGCCCAGGTAGCGCGCCTCGGGCGCGAGCTCGTAGACCTCCCCCGCCTTTCGCGACATCCGCGCGATCGCCCACGCGAGATTGACGGCCGTGGGCCGCGTTGCGTTGAGAATCCGTCCGGCGGTTCCGTTGGCGACGAGAAACATCTGCCCGTCGCCCATCTCGTCCCGCGCAACCATCGCAAGCGCGTACGCGGCCGCAATCCCAATCGCGGGCGCCCCCCGAACCACCATGTCACGGATCGCATCGGCGACCTCGTCGGGTTTGCTGTAGCGGTGATACCGCACCTCGGCGGGCAAGAGCCGCTGGTCGAGCATCACGACCTCTTGGGTGGCTGGGTCAAATTCGACCGCGAACCAATCGGCGCCACTCAACGGTGCACGCGACAGGCCCGCGCTCATTGCGCGTCCAACAGCCGTCGGAGGATCTCGTTGACGGCCTTCGGGTTCGCAGCGCCTTTGGTCGCCTTCATCACCTGCCCGACGAAGTAGCCGATGACGTTGGTCTTACCTTCTTTGTACTGGGCCACCTGCGATGGGCTGGCCTCGAGGATGCGGCGAACCTCTTCCTCGATGGCCCCCGCGTCGGTTACCTGCGCCAATCCTTGTGCTTCGATGATCGCCTTCGGAGCGGTTCCGGTTTCAACCATGAATGCGAAGACCTTCTTGGCGATCTTGCCGTTGATGGTTCCATCTTCTACGCAACCCAGAAGCTCCGCGACCGCGCTCGGTGCCACCGGGAACAAGGCCTCGAGCCCGTCGGTCGTGACGTGCCGCAACACCTCGGCCTGCACGAAGTTGCCCACCTTCTTGCCCGCGCCCTTGCCCTTCTTGCCGGACTGTTCGATGAACAAACGCGTAGCCTCCTCGAAGTACTTGGCGACCTCGGGGTGACCGGAGAGCACGCCTGCATCGTATTCCGTGAGCCCGAGCTCTTTTTGCCATCGCAGCCGCTTTGCCGCGGGCAGCTCCGGGAGAGCCGCGCGGAGCTCTTCGATGCGCTCCTCCGTCACCGCGATCGGCGGGAGGTCCGGGTCCGGGAAGTAGCGATAGTCGTGCGCCTCTTCCTTGCCGCGCATCGAAATCGTCTTCCCCTGCCCCTCGCTCCAGGTGCGGGTCTCCTGAACGACCGTCCCGCCGCGCTGCAGGACGCCTTCCTGACGCGCGATCTCGTGCTCGATCGCCT
>Ga0316191_10002259_pt1 | contig 13929 bp, 12 predicted proteins | sample Eddworburr2cm_MG_FD_204928 | JGI IMG/M metagenome (GOLD analysis project Ga0316191, IMG submission 204928) | Coastal sediment microbial communities from Maine, United States - Eddy worm burrow 2 cm | ecosystem: Environmental > Aquatic > Marine > Coastal > Sediment | place: USA: Maine...
TTCCCATGACCGCCACCTGCTCAGAAGCGTTTGCGACGAGCTGCTAATCGTTCACGACGGCGTCGTCGACCGGTTCGATCGCAGCCTCGACGACTACCCGGACTGGCTCAGGGAGCAGGACGAAAAGTCCGAACAGGCCATGGCCAAATGGAAAGACGGCCCCGCGAAGAGCGTCAACAAGAAGCAGCAGCGGCGAGAACAGGCAGAAGAGCGGCAGCGTCTGAAACCACTGCAGGACAAGGTCCGGGCAGTGGAGAAAGAGCTTGCCTCGAACCGCGCGAGGCTGGTCGAGGTCGAGGCGAGCCTCACGGACGAGTCGATGTATACGGACCCGGATCGGAAGGATGAACTCACCCGGCTGATCCAGGACCAGGCGGCCGTGCGGTCGAAAATAGAGTCGCTCGAAGAGGCGTGGCTGGAAGCGAGCGAAACCCTGGAGCAGGCAACATGAAAATCTGGGTTGATGCCGACGCGTGTCCGGTTGTCGCGAGGGAAATCCTCTTCCGGGCTGCAGACAGGACGGGCGTGCAGGTGACGATGGTGGCCAATCAGCCTGTGAACACACCGATGTCCAGGAACATCAATGCGATCCAGGTGCGGGGTGGCTTCGACGTTGCGGACGACGAAATCGTCAAGCGTCTCGAGCCCGGCGACCTGGTCATTACCAGCGATATTCCCCTGGCCGCCGAGGTCATCGAAAAAGGCGGCCACGCCCTGAGTCCTCGCGGTGAACTGCACACGGTTGAGAACATCCGCGCGAAACTCAATATGCGGGACTTCATGGACACCATGCGCTCGAGCGGGGTGCAGATGGGCGGCGGCCCGAGCGCTTACGGGCAGCGCGATAAGCAGGAGTTCGCAAACAACCTGGACCGGTTCCTCACCAGGTACGCCAGGGAAAGCTAGAAAACATCGTCAGGCCTGCGGTAACGCCTCCAGGCAGCGTCCACGTTGAAAACCCCCAGGAAAATACGTGAAATCCCGTCTAGCCAAAGGCCGTTCCCGGCTGTCCAATAACAATCGATATTGCATGGCGCAATAGGGACGAAGACAGTGACTAGATGGGAAGAATGGGAACGCATACACGCTGAGCAAGATGCCAGGGACCGCAATATTCTGCTTGCGATACTGGCTGTAGTCGTGGTTCTGGTGCTTGCAACGGGCCTGAACGCGTCCTGATCGTTGCCTGCCTGTGCGGGAGAGGCGCATCCCGCGATTCCGGCATCGTTTATCTTCACTCCTGAGAACGCGCCATGGCGAGATTGCACTAACGCTCGCCGGGGTACCTGCAAACTGAGCACCGAACCTCCAATCCAGGCCGCCGCTGTCGTCTATCGAGTCGGTGAGCACGATCGGCGCGCGCTGATCGACTTCGCGCGGGAACTCGCGGACGGCGGCTGCCGCCTTGGCGGCATGGTGCAGGAAGCTTTTTTCGACGACCGGGGCCGCCGCACCCACATCGACAGCGTCGACCTCGCGACCGGCGACCACATCATGATCAACCAACCCAGCCGTAACGGGCCCGACTGCAAGGAATGCACGCTGGACACGGCCGCGCTCACCGATGCCGGCGCGCCGCTGCGGCGCGCAATCGCCGACCGGCCGGATCTCGTGATTGCCGAGAAATTCGGCGAGCAGGAGGAGCTCGGCGCCGGCCTCCTGGACGACATCCTGGCCGTCATCGCAGAAGGGCTGCCCACCCTCGTGCTCGTGCCCGAGCCGGCGTTGCCGTCCTGGCGCGAGCTGACCGCGGGTGGCATCGAGGAGATGCCGTGTGAAGCGGAAGCCCTGCGGCGCTGGTGGTGCGACAGGTCCGGCGGGTCGTCCTGAGCCGGTATCAGCCTTCCCGTAACGCCATCGAGGGTTCCAGCCGGGCAAGCCGCATGCCGCCGAGCGCGGCCGCGAGGCTGGCCGCAAGCAAGGTTGCGGCCAGCGCGAACAGGAAATGCTGCGGCAGCAGGCGGCACACCGCCTGGCCGGCGCCGATGTTGTCGATGAACAATGCGTTCAGCCCGGCCTGCACCAGGAAAAAGGCCACGATGGCGAGCAGCCAGCCGGCCAGCCCGGTCAACATCGCCTGCAGTATCGGGAACCAGACGATGCCCAGCGTCCGGAAACCGGTGAGCCGCAGCACGCTGAACTCCTTGCGCTTGCGATCGACGTTGGCCCACACGCTGCTGCCGAAAGACAGCGCGTAGCCGAGGGCCGCGATAACGGCAATGATCCAGAAAACGATGCTCAGGTTGCGATCGAGCGAGCGTACGAGTTCGATATCGGCGATTCGGGTGCGCACATCGATACCCTGCGCCATGAGCCCGTCGCGAAGGCCGGCGACATCCCCGATCTCGTTTGCGTACAGCCGGAAGCCCGGAAAGCTGCGCTCGCTGTCGTCGACGTTCACCCCATCCCAGCCCAGTTCGGGCACTGCGCGCCCGTCCCGGAAATCCTCGACGGCGACCAGCAGTTCGTGCGACACGAACATGCCGTCGCGCGCAAATGCGGCGGCCGGTGCAACGCCGGTGACCTCGAGCGGCAACAGCACTGTCTCCTGGTTGCCGGACCAGGTGCGCGACAGTATCCCCTGCACGGAAGAACCTGCCGCCGCCCCGAGCTTGTCGGCTGCGTCCATCGACAGGACGACGTTCTGCAGTCCGTCCGGCTCGGCGAGCCCGTCGAGCACAGGGTCGCCCGCTGCTGACGGTATGAGTTCCACGCTGATGATGCGTCCGGTCTCCACGTCGGGCACCCGCAGCCGCATCGTCGCTGCGATCGCACGCGTGCGCGGCACGATGAAGGCTACGTCAGGCCGCTCCGCCATCGCCTCGAACCAGCCGGGATCGTAGCTGCCGCTGCCGGCCGGCACGATCTGCCGATAGCGCGGGTCTTCCTTCAGCGGTGCAAGCAGGTTGCCGATGATGCCGAACTTGAGGCCGAACAGTACGAGCAGGGGGAGCAGCACGGCGCTCAGCGCGAGCACGAAACAGGCCGACATGAGGCGCTCGTGCAGAAAATCCCGCCACGCAAGACGCAGGACGAGGCTTGCCTGGGAGTCAGGCCTCAGCACGGGACACCGAGACGTGCATGCTGCGGGCGCTGGTTGCTTCGACACGATGATCGATCATTTCGAGTCCGGCCTCTTTCATCAGGCGATGGGCGTGGCTCGCGACGATCAGCGTGACACCGAGGTCGTCGACGAGATCCACCATGAGTCCCATGATGCGCTCCGCGTTGAGTGGATCCACGGACGCCGTCGGCTCGTCCGCGATCAATACCGCGGGGTCGTGGGCGAGGGCCCGCGCGATGGCGACGCGCTGGCGCTGCCCCACCGAGAGCTCGGCAGGCAGCTTGTCCAGTTGCGCCGCGATATCGAGGCGTGCGGCCCAGTGTTCGGCCACGCCCTCGGTTTCCCGGTGCAGCAAGCGTCGCGACAGGTCAATGTTTTCGCGTATGTTGAGGTAAGGCAGCAGCCCCCCGTACTGCAGCACGTAACCGATGTGACGGCTGCGCAGGTCGCTCAATGCGTCCGGCCGGGCGGATTGCCATATCGCAGACACATCATGACGCTCACCGTCCGGTGCCGGGCAAAACTCGAAGCGGGCACTTTCTGTCGGCTTCAGGATCATCGCCAGCAGTTCGAGCAGCGTGCTCTTGCCGGATCCGCTTTCGCCGATGAACGCGAGCTTTGCGCCCCGGCGTATGTCGAGGCTCGGCACCGTCAGTCGAAATTCGGCGCCGCCGGCCTGGTAAGTCTTTTCGACATCGCGCAGGGAAAATACCGCGTCGCTCAGGGCAGTGCCTCCAGCAGCAGCGGGTATACGGAATCGCCGTCGACGGGCTCGCCGTCGAGCGAGACCCACAGGTCGACGTTATCGTGCAGCGCGCGGTAATACGCCACCTTGGCGTCGAGATCGTTGATGAACTCAAACTGGCGCTGGGCAGGCCATTGCTCCCAGATGCTGAGGTCGAGATTCATGACCTCACTCCGGTACGGCAGGCCCTCGAGGTACTCACGCATGTAGCCGAGGTCTGCGAGGCTCTGCCCGCCGACGGCCCGGGTCGCCGACTTGGTCGCTTCCGGGTCGCGGCTGACGGTGGCGGCCAGGCTCTTGAGTTCGTCCAGGAAATCGTCGGGCGCGAGTGCGCCTTCCTCCGCCGTGATCAGCACCTGCCGCAATACCTCGTGCAGGTCGCTCAGCTGGTCACGGGTCAGGAGCACGCGCACGTCCAGCGCGCGTTCCTCGGGCGCAGCGAAATCCCGGTCGATCAGCCAGGCGTTGAACAAGGAGGGCACCTGGTCGCCGGATTGCTCGCGCAGGTAGCGCATGCGCAGCCCGTAACCGAGCCGGTTGACCTTTTCCTGGAAAGCTTCGAGTTCGTCGCCGGATTCGGACGCCGTCTTGCGGACGGGCGGCTGGCCGCTCGCCGCGGCACGCACCTGGCCGGTGAGCTGGCCGGTCAGCGTGCCGAGCGCCTTCTCGAATTCATCCACGTCGCCGGTCTCGACCGGGTAGTAGAACTCACCGATGCCGGCGACGTCCGACAGTTGCCGGTACTCGTCTTCGGCGTAGGCGTGGTTCTCCGTGCCGGCCGGTGTCTTCAGGTGAAACACGCCGATGACGATATCCTTGTCGGCAGCAAGCTGGCGCAGCGACTCTGCTCCCAGCCCGGTCGCCGAAAGGGGGTCGTCGGCTGCACGCGGCCCGGCGTCGGTGACCACGATCACGTAGCGTGCGTAATAGCCGTTCCAGTCGATGGAGCGGATGGCTTCGGCGACGCCGGCATAGGCGTCTTCGTTGAAACCCTCGCTCGACACCGTCGCTGAATCCACGCTGTCGATGCTGGCGAGGAACGCTTCACCGCTGCGGCCGGCCTCGAGGTCGCCGAACGTGCGGGTCACGTAGTCGAGGCCGGGGACGGCCGTCGTATTGTCGCGGAATGCCACGAGGCCGTAACTCACATAGTCGTCCAGCTCGGCCGCGTCGATCGACCGGTACACGCGCTCCATGACGTCGCGGGTTGCATCGATGTACGGCTTCATCGATACCGTCGAATCAATGACGAAAACGATGCCCGTGCGGTAGGCCTCGATGATCGTCGCGGTGTCCTGCAGCGGCACCGTGGCGACGCGCAACAGGCGCGCCTGCTGTCCGCTGACCAGTACGTCCTCGTGCGACAGGATCGGGACCAGGTAGAAGTTGCGCCGAATGTCGACGTGGCTATCAGGCTGGATCGCCACGACCGGCGAGTCCGCGCTTACGCCTTGCTTCGCCTGCTCGCGAAGCCGATTGTAGGTTTGCGCGTCATCTTCCGCGACGATCTTCCTGAGCGAGTCGCGGTCCCCAAACAGCAGCACGCGCTCGTGTTCCGCCGGGTCACGGAATGCAACCGTGAGCGTCTGTCTCCAGGCGATCGCTTCGTCGCCCGGCAACCAGCCTTCGATGCTGCCAACGCTGTCGCTGCCGACCGAGAGCCACTCGCGTTCGCCAATGCTCTGGCGCTCGTAGACGTAGTAGGCCGTAAACGGCGGGATCGTGCGCCGGTCCGACATGTCGCCCGCTTCGCGGGCGAGGGCGGCACCCGGCACCGCGATGACGCGCTGGTAAAGCGCGGACTTGCCCTGTTGAAGCAGCGGCCTGTCCACCTGTGCCAGCGCGGGCTGGAACTGCAGCATCGCGGCGGCGGTCAGGGCGCCGATCGTCACTACGGACATGAATTTGTTAAGCACGGATCAATTCTCCCATTGCAGCAACAGGCGCTCGGCTTCGTCATTGCCGCCTTCGGCAGCATCCTCCGCCCAGCTCTTGAGATTCGCAAGACGTTCCTCGGCTTCAGCCTGCCCGGCATCGCGGGCCGTACGGTACCAGCGGTATGCCTGGAACGGGTCGGGTTCTTCCATCAGGCTGGCCGTCTCCGAAAAGTGATTCGGGTCGTACGAGGTAGCCAGCGCGAACGCAGCCGGGGCGTGTCCGCCGCGGGCCGCAAAAAACATCAGCAATTGCGCGTCCGCAAGCCGGCCATCGGCCTGGAACTCACGGGCACGGGTGAGCGCTTCGGCATAATCGACCTCGCCGTCGGTGTCGGACAGCGAGTCGATAATGTCGCGCGCCGTGTCGCCCCGTTCGGCTTCCGTTTCCGCCGGCTCGACGGTCTCGAGCGGCCTTGCCGTCCCCGGCGCAGGCACCGGCTCGGTCACCGGTTCCGGGTACAGCAGGTAGACCACGAGCACGATGGCAGTCACTGCTGCGGCAAGGTACATGAGCAGTCGTTTGTCGATCTCGCCCCGGGGAAAACGGGTGCCACCGGGTAACGGCGGTTTGTTCGGTGTTGCTTTCACAATTGTGGTTTCCTTGATTGTTGTTTCGCTGGACGCGACACGGCGGGTATGCTGTAGCGCGTCCCGTCCCAAACCCCAAAATTCATCAACGGGATGGACGTCCCACGTTCTGGTACAGACATGGCGGAGCACTGAGGTGCGGAGAATACTGTGGACAACGCTGACCGTCTTGTTGGCCGGTATCGTGCTGTACACGCTGGCCGGATTCGCTCTCGCTCCGCAGCTCGTGAAGCGCTGGATCGAAGCCGTTGTATCCGCAGATAGTGGCCGCAGGCTCGAGGCCGAAGCCGTTGCTTTCAATCCGTACACGTTCGAAGTGTCGTTTACCAACCTTACTCTCTACGACAGGGAAAACAAGGCGGCGTTCTCGATAAGGCAGTTCGATGCCGTGCTGGATCCGCGCAGTGTTTTCCGGCAGCAACCGGCTTTCAGCGGTACCGTCGAATTGAGCGGCATCGAAACCTCTCCGGCAAGCGGCGGCGAATTTTACCTGGCGGTTAATCACCTCACCGCCGACGGCGCGGAGCTCCATCCCGGCGCTGCCAGCGTCGAAACGATGCGCATCGACCGGCCGGAGATGCGGCTGGCACGCAGCGGCACTGGCGAGCTGAACCTGCCGCCGATGTTGAAACAGCTCGTTGCCAATACCTCCGACAACTGGCTCAGGTTCGCCGCGATAGATGTCAACGAGGGACGGGTGCAGTTCTTCGACGAGGCCGTGTCGCCAGCGACGCGATTCGAAGCCGATACCGTAACCGCGCGCATCGAGGTTAGCGGTAGCGCTAGCACCGGCTCGACGACTGCGACCGTTCAGGGCCGGCTGGCAGCGCCTGCGGGCGGTGAAGTCGATCTGGAATGGCGGCGCAATCACGGCAACCAGGATACGGAATTTACCATCATGGCCGGCGGCGTCGCCTTGCCTCCTTTGTCGCCGTATGCCGCGGCAATCGTCGGCAGGACACTCGTTGGCGGTCGACTCGACCTGGACTTCGACATAAAGCGCGCGGACGGTCGCACGGCGGCCGACCTGCTGTTAACCACGGAGGACCTCGAACTGGCCGCGCCAGTCGCGGACCAGGCAGCCGACCTGCCACCGGTCGACCTGGCGGTGGCTTTGCTGGAGGATCGCGTCGGTATCCTGCGCATCGAACGGGCGGTGCAGCAGCCGTCGGTGGGGACGGGCGTCGAGCCGGGTCGCAAACTGTCACTGATGCTGAGGACGGCACTGAATTACGCGGCGCGCAACCCGTTCGAGGTGCTCGGCGACCTCGCTGGCGAGTCGCCATCGGCACTGCGCCAGCTCGATTTTCTTCCCGGCAGCGCCGAACTCGATGCGCCGTCGATACGAAGTCTCGACGCGCTCGCCCGGGTCCTCGAGCGCCGCCCCCGGCTGGCGCTCGTGATGCATCCTGCATACGATCCGGTCGCGGATCGCGACGCACTGGCCCGGCAGCAGGTCCGGCTGCACGTCCTCCTCGCGACAAGTACCCGGCCGCCGGGCCAGGCGGACGACGCGCAACTGGATTTCAGCGACGAAAAAGTGCGCAGCGTGCTCGACGAATTCACCTCGACGCGGTTGCCGCAATCCATGCGCAGCACACTCGCCGAGGAACATCCGGAGCGGAGCGAGGGGTATTACCGTGCCGCGTTCGACGCCCTGGTTAGCAACCAGCAGGTCGACGATGCAGCGTTACGGCGCCTCGCGCGATACCGCGTGCAGTCCGCCATTGGCGAGCTGGTTCGCCTGGGGATCGGTGCGGACCGACTGGTCCGGTACGACGGTATCGATGTTCGCGCGGGCGGCAGGCGTTCGGTCAGCGTCGACATCGCCCCGGTTCCCGTCGATACGCTGTAAACTGGCGCGTGCTCTCAATCGGATCGAAGTGTCATGACTGATGCAGCCCTCTCTCGCCCACGCCGTTCCTGCCTGTACGTTCCCGGCGCCAACGCCCGGGCACTGGAAAAGGCAAAGTCGTTCCCGGCGGACGCTTTCATCCTCGACCTGGAAGATGCCGTTGCGCCCGATGCAAAGGCGGGCGCGAGGGACACCATCCGGAAGGCCGTCCACAACCGCGCTTACGGTGCCCGCGAAGTTCTGATCCGGGTCAACGGACTCGAGACGGAGTGGGGGCAGGACGATCTGGAGATGGTCGCGTCGGCCGGCGTCGATGGTGTGCTGGTGCCGAAAGTCACGAGCGGCGACGATGTCCGCTTCGTCGATCAGTTGCTGAACGACGCGGGGGCATCGCGCAACCTGGGCTTCTGGGTGATGATCGAAATGCCGCTCGCGATCCTGAACATCAACGAGATCGTGGCCGCCTCGGCTGGTACGCGGCTGACCGGCCTGGTGATGGGCACCAACGACCTCGCCAAGGAATTCAGCGCGGTAGCGACGCCCGATCGCAGCGCCTTCATCTATTCATTGTCGGCGGCACTGGTGGCAGCCCGCGCGTATCGCCTGGCCGCCATCGATGGCGTCTACAACGACATCAAGAACGACGCAGGGCTGTCGGCCGAGTGCGAGCAGGGCAGGGTGCTCGGGTTCGACGGCAAGACCCTGATTCACCCGTCGCAGATCGAGACAGCCAACCGGGCTTTCTCCCCGAGCGAAGCCGAACTGGAGCGCGCGAACGACGTGATCGAGGCCTTCGCGCGTCCCGGCAACCGGGGCAAAGGCGTCATCAGTCTCAACGGGCAGATGGTCGAGCTGCTGCATCTGGAACAAGCCCAGCGGCTGGTCGCGATGCACGACGCCATCAGGCAGCTCGAGGCGTCGGCGCGCAGCCCCGCTTAGCCCGCGTCGGGATTGTTGACGAACTCCGCCGTCTCCGTGACGGACTGCAAATTGATCGCCGCCCGGTATTGCGCTTCGTGTTCGGCTGCCATGCTGGCCTTCTTGATCATGCCTTCCAGGTTGGGCCGCTTGCCGCCGGGCGTTTCCGCGGGGCCGATGCCGCCGCCGAACTCGAAAATCATCTTCACGCCGTCGCCGAATGCGGTCAGCAGGTTCGCATGCCACATCACCGGGTTGAACAGCTGGTAGTAAAGACCTTCCCTGATTTTTTCCGCATCGTCCTCGTGAAAGCCGCCGGTGTAATTGGACAGGACGCGCGTCTCGGCTGAGCTGAACGAGGCTTCTGCCAGGACCGGCCGGAAAAGTTCCGCCGCCTTGTCCATGTAGAAGGTGTGGAAAGCGCCTTCGGTCTTCAGCCGCACCGGCCGCTTCCGCCTGAAGTTATCCTTTACCTCCTGCTCCACCTTTTCCAGATCCTCGCTGCGGCCGCCGACGACCGTTTGCTCGGGCAGGTTGCAGCCGGCAACGGCACAGTTGAATTTCTCGGCGATCGGCTTGATGACATCGAGCGCCAGCGGAAAGGCCGTCATCTCGCCTTCGCCATGGGTACCCATCAGCTCGCCGCGTTTCTGTACCAGCCTGAGAGCGCCCTCGAAACTGAGAGCCTTCGCGGCCACGAGCGCCGTGTATTCGCCGAGACTATGGCCCGCGGCGATGGCGGGCTTCAGGCGATCGCCGGTCAGTTCGCGGAAGACCTCGAGGCACGCCACCGAATGGGTCAGCAGGGCCGGCTGTGTAAACCGTGTCAGGTTAAGCTTGTCCTCCGGGTCCGTAAAGGAAAGCTCGGCGATGTCGTAACCGAGAACCTCGCCGGCCTCTGCGTAGACTTTCCTGGCGACGTCGAATTCTTCATGAAGGTCGCTGCCCATGCCGGCGTATTGGGAACCCTGCCCCGGGAAGACGTACAGAATGTGTTGTTCGTGTTCGAGCATTACAGAGCTACTCCCTGTTCTTTGATTCAGTTTACGCGAGCTTTTCGAGCGCTTCACGAACCTCGGGCGGCGCCTGGACCAGTTCGATCAAAACGCCTTCCCCGCCCATCGGGAACTCGTCGTTGCCTTTCGGGTGGATGAAACAGATGTCGAAACCGGAAGCCCCCTTGCGGATTCCGCCGGGCGCAAAGCGAACGCCGCGGCTGCCGAGCCACTCCACGGCCGCCGGCAGATCGTCGATCCACAGCCCGACGTGATTCAGCGGCGGCGTCTGCACCCGGGGCTTCGCTTCCGGGTCGAGCGGCTGCATGAGGTCGACCTCCACTTTCAGGGGGCCGGTTCCGACAAAGGCGATGTCTTCGTCGACGTTTTCCGACTCGCTCTGGTAGGAGCCGCTCAGTTCGAAGCCGAGGGTATCTACCCACAGCGAGCGCAGGCGGCTCTTGTCCAGTCCGCTTACGGCGATTTGCTGTATGCCCAGTACCTTGAATGGCCGGCTGTCCATGTGCACCTCCGAGTCGGGCTTAACGCCCCGTTTCTTTATGACGTTCCAGGAAAATTTCGAGCAGGGTCCTCGCGGCAACGGTCGGCGGCACCCGGCCCTCGCTGGTTTCGGTTTCCAGCGCCGACAGCCGCTCGCGGACCTGCGGATCGCTTTTGAGTGCCGAGACCAGGTCGTCGGTAAGGTCCGACCACATCCAGTCCCGGGCCTGCGACGCGCGACGGGTGGTGAACTCGCTGCTAGATTTCAGCATGTCGTGATGGCGTAACACGGTGTCCCATACTTCCGGGATACCGGCGCCGTCACGTGCCGAGCAGCTTTTGACCTCGACTTTCCAGTTCGGTGAACGGGGGTGCAGCAGCCGCAACGCGTTGCGGTATTCTGCTGCCGCCTGGTCGGCGAGTTTCACCAGGCCGTCGTCGGCCTTGTTGATCAGGATGAGATCGGCCAGTTCCACGATGCCGCGCTTGATGCCCTGCAGTTCGTCGCCGGCGCCGGGCAGGAGCAGCAACACGAACATGTCGGTCATGTCCGCCACCTTTGTCTCGGATTGCCCGACACCCACGGTCTCGACGATGATGACGTCGAAGCCGGCCGCTTCGCAGAGGATCATTGCCTCGCGGCTGCGCCGGGTAACGCCGCCCAGCGTCTTGCCGGCAGGCGAGGGTCGGATGTAAGCCTCGTCGCGGCGGGACAGCTGCTCCATGCGCGTCTTGTCACCCAGGATCGAGCCGCCGCTGATCGCCGAAGAGGGATCCACGGTGAGCACGGCTACGCGGTGGCCGGCGTCGATCACGTGGTTGCCGAGCGCCTCGATGAACGTGGATTTGCCGACCCCGGGGACGCCCGAGATGCCCAGCCGGATAGAGTTGCCGGCGGACGGCATCAGCTGCTCGAGGAGGGCCGCCGCCGCCGCGCGGTGGTCGCTGCGCGTTGACTCGATCAGCGTGATGGCCTGCGCGAGTACTCTCCGGTTCCCCGCGATCACGCCGTCAGCGAGTGCGGCTATTTCCTGTTCCGAGACGGGCGTGCGCTCTGGCGGCACTCGCGCTACTCCAGCTCCAGGATCGTGTCATCCACGGCAAGGCTGGTGCCGGCGTCGCAATAGATCTTGGCCACTACACCGTCGCGTTCCGCGTGCAGCGTGTTCTCCATCTTCATGGCCTCGACCACGGCCAGCTGCTGGCCGGCACTCACGGTTTCGCCTTCCTCGACGGACAGCGACACCAGCAGGCCCGGCATCGGCGACAGCAGGAATTTCGTCATGTCGGGTTCGGGTTTCACCGGCATGTGCTGGAGCAGTTCCGCAGCGCGCGGCGTATGGATACTCACGTTGGTGAGGGAGCCGGCATGTTGCACGCGATAGGTCTGCACGACCCGCTCGACCTGCGCGAACACTTCCTTGCCGTTGATCGAGCCACAAAAAAGCTGCTGGCCGAATGCCCAGTCGGTGCGGACGACGTTGAGCTTGCCGTCTATCGTGATGTCGAAGCCGCCTTCCACGGGCACGATGGTGATCGGGTATTGGCGGTCATTGATGACCGCGACCCAATCCTGCGGTACCTGGCGTTCGTGGCCGGGCAGCTGGCCGTCGATCCGCGCGGCGCGGTCGCGGTAGCTGCGCAACATCGAGGCCGCCACCGTGATGGTGATCGTGGGATCGTCGAGTTCCGCTTCCGTCGGGTCGAAACCGTCCGGGTACTCCTCGCCGATCATGTTCGTGCTCACGGTGCCGTCCATGAAGCGCTCGTGCCGCATCAGTGCAGCCAGGAAACAGAGGTTGCTCGACACGCCGCGAATAATGAACTGATCGAGCGCGGTGCACATGCGGGTGCGGGCGTCTTCGCGGGTCTCGCCGTAGGTGACGAGCTTGGCGATCATCGGGTCGTAGAACATCGAGATCTGGCCGCCTTCGTAAACGCCGGTGTCCACGCGGACATGCTCGTTCTCGGCGGGCGGGCGGTAGTACACGAGCCGGCCGGTCGACGGCAGGAAGTTGCGGGACGGGTCTTCCGCGTAGACCCGGGATTCAATGGCCCAGCCGTTGATCGGCACGTCGGACTGTTCGATCGGCAGCTTTTCGCCACTCGCCACGCGAATCATCAGCTCGACGAGGTCGAGGCCCGTGATCAGCTCGGTGATCGGGTGCTCGACCTGCAGGCGGGTGTTCATTTCGAGGAAGTAGAAATTCCGTTCCTTGTCGACAATGAACTCGACGGTCCCGGCCGATTCGTAATTCACGGCCTGCGCAAGCGCCACGGCCTGTTCGCCCATTTGCTTGCGGGTGGCCTCGTCGATGAACGGAGAGGGCGCTTCCTCGATGACTTTCTGGTGGCGCCGCTGCAGCGAGCATTCACGCTCGTTCAGGTATACGACGTTGCCATGGCTGTCGGCCATGATCTGGATTTCGATGTGACGGGGCTCTTCGATGAATTTCTCGACGAGGATCCGGTCGTCGCCGAAGCTCGAGCGTGCCTCGTTTGCGGCCCGCTCGAAACCGGCCAGGCATTCGTCGTCGTTGCGAGCCACGCGCATGCCCTTGCCGCCGCCGCCGGCGGTTGCCTTGAGCATGACCGGGTAGCCGATGGTGTTTGACACTTTGACGGCGTGCTCGGCGTCTTCGAGGGCGTCGGGATACCCGGGTATCGTGTTGACGCCGGCCTCGTCGGCCAGTTTCTTGGACGTGATCTTGTCGCCCATCGCCTCGATCGCGCGGGCGTTCGGGCCGATGAAGACGATGCCCGCTGCCGTCAGCGCTTCCCTGAAGTCGGCATTCTCGGAGAGGAAGCCGTAGCCCGGATGCACCGCCTGTGCCCCGGTATCCACGCAGGCCTGGACGATCTTGTCTTTCAGCAAATAGCTTTGCGCGGAGGGCGGCGGGCCGATGTTGACGGCGTGGTCGGCCATCTGCACGTGCAGGGCGTCACGATCCGCGTCGGAATAAACGGCGACGGTCTCGATCCCCATGCTGCGGGCACTCTTGATGACGCGGCAGGCGATTTCACCCCGGTTTGCGATCAGGATTCTTTCGAACATTGTCAGACCCTTTAAAGAGGGATGTTGTCGTGCTTGCGCCAGGGATTGTCGAGCTTCTTGTTGCGTAGCGCGGCAAGCGAGCGGCAAATGCGTTTTCGAGTGGTATGCGGCGCAATGACGTCGTCGATGTAGCCGCGGCTACCTGCGACGAACGGATTGGCGAATTTCGTTCGGTACTCCTCGGTGCGCCGGGCGATTTTCTCTTCGTCACCGATGTCTTCGCGGAAAATGATCTCCACCGCGCCTTTCGGCCCCATGACGGCGATCTCGG
>Ga0316191_10002261_pt1 | contig 13924 bp, 10 predicted proteins | sample Eddworburr2cm_MG_FD_204928 | JGI IMG/M metagenome (GOLD analysis project Ga0316191, IMG submission 204928) | Coastal sediment microbial communities from Maine, United States - Eddy worm burrow 2 cm | ecosystem: Environmental > Aquatic > Marine > Coastal > Sediment | place: USA: Maine...
GACAGGGCACGATCCTTTTCGAAATGGTTTTTGTACTCTTCATAGGTGGTCGAACCGATACAGCGGATGTCGCCGGTGGCCAGTACCGGTTTCAAAATGTTGGACGCGTCCATGGAACCGCTGCTGGTCGCCCCGGCTCCCACGATGGTGTGGATTTCGTCGATGAATAGAATCGCATTGGGCATCCGCTGCAACGCCTGGATGACACCCTTCAGACGCTGCTCGAAATCGCCGCGAAACTTGGTGCCTGCCAGCATGCCGCCCAGATCGAGGGAAAAGATCCGCACGTCCTTGAGGATTTCGGGTACGTCGCCTGAATTGATTTTCTGGGCCAGACCCTCTGCCATCGCCGTTTTGCCAACACCGGGATCCCCTACGAAGACCGGATTGTTTTTGCGCCTGCGGCAAAGGACCTGCATGGTGCGTTCGGTCTCGAGCTCACGGCCGATCAGTGGGTCCAGCTTCCCATCAGCAGCCATTTTAACCAAGTCTACAGTGAACATCGAAAGCGGATCCCCCTTTTTCGACTTGTCGCGCCGATCGGTGGGTGCGAAACCCTCCTGCTCTGCATCGTATGGGGATTTCGACACATCATGCGAAATAAAATTCAAAACATCCAGACGCGTAATGCCTTCGTGCTGAAGAATGAAGGCAGCATGGGAATCTTTTTCAAGAAAAATGGATGCCAGGATGTCGCTGACTTCAACCTCCTGCTTTTCGGCCGATCTGACGTGATTGACCGCTCGCTGGATCACCCTCTGAAAAGCAATGGTTTGTTGAAGCACGTATTCGGTGCCGTCAGCAACCCGTTCCAGTTTTTCGTTGAAAAATTCCTCCAGAGCCCTGTTCATGTTCTCAATGTTGCCGCCGCAGTTTTCGATTATTTCGATGCCGACGCTGTCGTACAAAATGGCGAACAGGATGTGTTCGACACACACATACTCGTGGCGCCGCTTTTTCGCTTCCCGCACGGCTAGACCCAAGGTTACGCTGAGTTCCTTGCTTATCATCTTTTATTCTTTCTCCATGGTGCTTTTGAGCGGAAACCCATGTTCCCTCGCCAGGGCATGAACGGTATCCACTTTGGTTTCTGCAACTTCAAAGGAAAAAACGCCGCAAAGTCCGGCGCCCGCATGATGGACATTGAGCATAATTCGTGTGGCCTCTTCCGTCGATTTATTGAAGACAGATCTGAGGACCTCCACGACAAAATCCATCGTTGTGTAATCGTCATTGAGGAGCAACACCCGATAAAAAGGCGGTTCAGTAAGATCCGTTTCCGTTTCTGAAGCGATGTCTCCTTCGAATTCAGGATTGTACTCGCTCATGTTTATTCCCTCAAAAAAAACGTATTACCCCGGGAAACATACGGCCATCGGAAAGAGGATTTTTGCGGAATGCCGGGTATCAGTGCTGCGCCGCGCGATGCAAAGTTATTGTATCGTTCGGTGATGCCGTTTAGATCAGGGGTACCGGTGAACTGTTGGTATTAAACTCTCGGTTCACAAACCCTGGCGTCAGACAAGCCCCGGGAATATCATCAACTACACCTGCTCAGCCTCGAAACTGGCGCAAATCCCCAACTCCTTTCACCATTAATTTTCAATATAAGCACTTGGTTTGAACCTTGTAAAGGGTTGCGCCCAAAAACCTTGTCTTTATCCGGAACGACACCCGGATATATTTATAATACCAAAATCAAGGCGGGGAGTCCACCGGCAATTCTTTACGCAAATAGCCTCTGACAGCCGCTGTATGAGGTAGGCCAGCCTCCGATTACTGCTCTCGACAGACCCCTATTTCCCGCAGCATTTTTTGTATTTCTTGCCGCTGCCGCAGGGGCAAGGAGCGTTGCGACCGATTTTTTTATCGGCCCGTTTTACCGGTTTCTTTTTTTGCGGTTCTCCTGACCCCGAATAGGTCAGCTGTTGTTCCCGCGGCCGCTGAATCTCTTTCATTTTCTGGGGTTCGGCAAGCTGAATCCGGAAAAGGATCCCGAGAGTTTCTTCTTTTATCCTCGCGATCATCTCCTGAAACATCTCGAACCCCTCTTTCTTGTATACCAGCAGCGGATTCTGCTGGGCATAGCCCCGCAGACCGATCCCCTCCTTGAGGTGGTCCATTGACAGCAGATGATCCTTCCAGAGATTGTCGACGTTCTGGAGCATGACGATGCGCTCGAGTTGGCGGAAATCCTCCGGCCCGATGGCTTTTTCCTTTTCCTCATAGATCCTGACGGCTTCGTCGTTGATCAACTGGGCCAGGCCCTCCTGGGTGAGCCCATCGAGTGTGTCGCCCTCTAAGGTTGGCAGGCGGAAGTTAAACTGTTTGAACACGGCTTCGTTGAGACCTTTGAAATCCCACTCCTCGGCCGGTGCCCGTTCGTCGGCAAAACCGCCGGCAATCTCCTCCGACTTTTCCTCGATGATTTCCAGAATGGATGACTTCAGGTCTTTTCCGAAGAGCGCCTCGCGCCGCTGGCGGTAAATCACCTCGCGCTGCTGGTTCATGACATCATCGTATTCCAGCAACTGTTTACGGATTTCAAAGTTGTGGCCTTCCACCTTCGATTGGGCGTTTTCGATCGCCCTGCTGATCAGGCCGTGTTCGATCGGTTCGCCTTCCTGCATGCCGAGCCGGTCCATGATGCCGGTGATCCGCTCACCGCCGAAAATCCGCAGCAGGTCGTCTTCCAGGGAAAGATAAAACCGTGAAGAGCCGAGATCACCCTGGCGGCCGGAACGCCCTCGGAGCTGATTGTCGATCCGGCGGCTCTCATGTCTTTCGGTGCCGAGGATGTGCAAACCCCCCAGTTCCGTCACCCCCTCGCCGAGAACGATGTCGGTGCCGCGCCCGGCCATGTTGGTGGATATGGTCACCGCCCCCTTCTGACCGGCCATGGCGATGATCTCGGCCTCCTTTTCGTGAATCTTGGCGTTGAGCACCGTGTGCTTGATGCCTCTTTTCTTCAAGCTGTCACTGACCTGCTCGGACACATCGATCGAAATGGTGCCCACCAAAACGGGCTGTCCCTTGCGATGAAGTTCGACGATTTCGTCGATGGCCGCATTGTACTTCTCACGGCGCGTCTTGTAGATGACGTCCGAGTAGTCCTTGCGGACCATCGGCTTGTCGGTCGGAATGACCATGACCTCGAGAGAGTATATCTTTTTGAATTCGACCGCCTCGGTGTCGGCGGTACCGGTCATGCCGGCCAGTTTGTCGTACATTCGAAAGTAGTTCTGGAAGGTGACCGTGGCGAGCGTCTGGTTTTCGTTTTCGATCTTGACGCCTTCCTTGGCCTCTAAGGCCTGATGCAGCCCTTCACTGTAACGCCTTCCCGGCATGAGTCGACCGGTGAACTCGTCGACGATGATCACCTCGCCGTTTTTTACAATGTAGTCGACATCGCGCTTGAACAGAGTGTGGGCCTTGAGCCCTTGGTTGACGTGGTGCAGCAGTTCGATGTGCTTGGGGTCGTAGATGTTGTCGACCTGCAGCAGTTTCTCGGCCCTGGCCACCCCTTCCTCTGTCAGAACGACGGTGCGGGCCTTTTCGTCGATCGAGTAGTCGCTCTCCTTTTTGAGGCGCGGGATGATGTTGTTGACCTGGTAGTACAAATCGGTCGACCGTTCGGCCGGCCCGGAAATGATCAACGGCGTCCGGGCTTCATCGATCAAAATGCTGTCGACCTCGTCGACGATCGCGTAGTGAAGTTCTCCTTGCACCAGGCTCTGGCGATCGAACTTCATGTTGTCCCGCAGGTAGTCGAAACCAAACTCGTTGTTGGTACCGTAAGTGATGTCCGCCCCGTAAGCCTTTTTTCGCTCGGCATCATCCAGGCCGTGAACGATGGTCCCGACCGTCAGGTCCAAAAATGTGTAGATGGTTCCCATCCATCGGGTATCGCGGCCGGCCAGATAATCGTTCACCGTAATGATGTGAACACCCTTGCCGGTCAGGGCGTTCAGATAGGCCGGCAGGGTCGCAACCAGCGTTTTCCCCTCACCGGTCTTCATTTCGGCGATTTTGCCCTGATGTAAAACGATACCGCCAAGCAACTGCACATCGAAGTGGCGCATGTTGAGGGTGCGCCGCGACGCCTCCCTGACCACAGCAAAAGCCTCCGGTAACAGGTCATCCAGCGGTTCGCCGTTGTGCAGGCGCTCTTTGAATTTAGCGGTATGACCCTTTAACTGCTCGTCATTTAATGCCTTCAGATCGGTCTCGAGGGCATTGATCTGTTCTATGATCGGCTGGAGCTTCTTTAACTCCCGCTCGTTTTTGCTGCCGAACACTTTGGTAAGAAAACTTGAAAGCATGATGGCTTAAACCTCCCGGGTAAAAAAACAAACCTCAAAGCTGGCCGAGGTGGGTGATTATAGCACATGGACCTGTGGTCTCAACCTTAAAACGTTAATTATTCAGGATCCCGGGGTCAATATCGCCAAGAGCCGGCGAAAGGCGTTTTGAGAGGTGCAATCGGCAATTTAAATTATTTGTATTTTGGTGCTTGTAATTTGATAATTGGCATTACTTTAAGCGGTCGGGCAGGCACGCCCTGAAATCTGAAACCCAAATAACACTGCCGATGCACATTGTCATGTCCCCAGGCTTCAAATATCGAGCAGCGGTCGACAATGGATAAGACAATTTATGTCTGAATAGACACTACAGACAGGCCGACACCCCTCTCTTAGGGGTGATGCCGACTCTCTGAGCCGTGATCGGAGAAATTTTGGTACGGGATTAGTTGAGGATGTACTTGACCGGGTTGACCGGAATGCCGTTCAGGTGGACTTCATAGTGCACATGAGGTCCCGTGCTTCTGCCGGTGTTGCCCATCAAGCCGATCGTGTCGCCCCTCTTGACCGAAGTGCCGCGCTTGACCATCACTTTTTCGAGGTGGCCGTAACGGGTCACCATACCGTGGCCGTGGTCGACGACAACCGCATTGCCCAGCAATCCCTTAGATCCGGCAAAGGCAACCATCCCATCAGCAGTAGCGGTAATAGGGGTTCCCTTGCGATTGGCGATGTCAAAGCCTTTGTGAAACTCCCGGCGCCCGGTGAAAGGGGATATCCGGTAACCAAAACTGGAGGTCGTCCATCCCGGACAGGGCCGCACGGCCGGGGTTGAGGCCAGCAGGTTCTGCTGATCCTGAAGACGTTTCAGCAGGGTGTCGAAATTCTGATCCTGATTGTGGGTGGCGAGGTGCAGCTGACCGACCTGTTCGTGCATTTCCCGCATCAGGCTGTTGTGTTTCTGGGTCAACGGGATTTGGGTGTCGAGATCCTCGGGGATCGAACCACCGATACCAAACAGGTTGTCCTGTTCTTCCGTGCTTTCGATGTTGGCAATAATGCGGATTTTTTTCTCGAAATCGTTGAGTGCGACCAATTTGGTCTTAAGGGTCGAGATTTCTTCAGCAAACTCCTGGATCTGCTCGCGCTGGCGCATGATTTCATCGGTCTGGTTGGTAAGCTGAAAGGTGTTATTAAGCGCGGTAACGGCTGATATCTTCAGGCGGTAATAATCGTAACCCAGAGCGGTGGCGGCAATCAGGCAGCCGGCAATGAACACTCTTAGAAACATGGCAGAAATCGTGAACTGTTTGGCTGAAGCTCCGGAATTACTCAGGATAACCAGGGAGATTTTTTTTCGCATGGTAAATATATCCTATAATAATTACAGTATATTATCTCGATTTCCGTGAATCCCAGATGACCCGAACCTCACAGCCCTCTTCACCGGGCATCCCACTTCAACTATTTGGCGAACCGTTTATTCCGTCGTTTCCTGATAGCAGTATCGGCCATCGACGGCCGATGCTTTAGTAAAAAAAACGCCTTTGGGCCAAATACCCAAAGGCGCATAAAAACTGACTTTGGCAACCTGGCAATCTTGGCCTCACGGCTGTAGACCCATGGTTTTGCGTCGCCGCCTTTCGGTGGCTTTGCCCTTGCATTTTTTAAGCTATATAAATTCTACCCTATGCCTCGCTGCCTGTCAAGAAGAATGCCAGGAATGAAATCGAAAAGCTCTGCCAGTCAAGGACGCGCACGCGTAAGGATTTGTAGACCTCGTTCAACAAATGTGTCAGGTATAATTTGGTTTGCAGGCCACGGGGAAGGCCGGTCGCCTCCCCCATGAACTGTCATTCTGTCTTCAGGCAATTCCCAAGCGGAATTTGAGGGATTTGAGGGTATTTTTCATGAGCATGGTTATGGTCATCGGTCCGACACCACCCGGAACCGGAGTGATCCAACCGGCTATCTCCTTGGCCGCATCGAAATCGACATCGCCCTTCAGGATCGCGATTTTTTTACCGGTTTTTTCGCTGACCTTTTCGCCCACGCGGTTGACGCCGACGTCGATAACGCAGGCCCCCGGCTTGATCCACTCCGGTTTCACCAATCCGGGAACGCCGGCGGCCACGATCAGAATGTCGGCCCGCTTACAATGAGCGGCGAGATCCTTTGTGCGGGTGTGAACCACGGTGACCGTCGAATTGGCGCCGGGGCCCTTTTGCACCATCATGTTGGCGATCGGTTTGCCGACGATGTTGGAACGTCCAACCACCACCACCTCGGCGCCGCTGGTTTCCACGCCGGCGCGAACGATCATTTCCTGGATGCCGGCCGGTGTGCACGGCGGAAACTTGACCTCACTGCCGCCGATCATCAGGCGCCCCACGTTGACCGGATGGAAACCGTCCACGTCCTTATCCGGATCGATGGCATTGAGGACCTTTTTTTCATTGACGTGTTTGGGGAGCGGCAGCTGGACCAGAATGCCGTTGATCGAATCATCCTTGTTGTACTTGTCGATCAACGCCAGCAGGTCCGCCTCGGAAATATCCGGAGGTTGACTGTCCTGGATCTCTTTGAAGCCGACGCGGTGAGCGGTCTTGATCTTGAGGGTCACATAAGAGATGGAGGCCGGATTTTCTCCCACGAGAATCGTGACAAGCCCGGGAACCACGCCGTGCTTTGCTTTGATTTGGGCAACCTCTGCCGTGATTTCTTCCAGGATTTCTTCGCGGATTTCCGTGCCTTTGATGAGCTTTGCCGACATCGTCAACCTCCTTTTTTTAGTGTGTTTCCAAGTAAGCGGGTGGGACCATATGATTTCCGGTCTCTCCTATTTCAATACACGATCGATGTCAAGAACCTCCTGGCGTAAGTTATTGGGTTCTTGTTTTACTGAGAACCGATGCCAACCGCAGCGACCGTTTTAGCCCTTCCTTCACCGTTCACAGGGTTGCAAAGTCCGATGCGCTTCAAACCACCTAATTGTAAGCGTTTACAGGGTGCCGCAGATGCAAGGCGTCGGGCGCGCAGACGTACTTTTGTACTTCAAGTGCCCGACAACAAAGCAGATGCGGTGCCCTGTGAACGTTTACGCCCTTCCTGCCGGCAACGGCAACAGCATGAGCCCGCCGACTACAACGGATAGGGAACCTGCATCAATCCAGCCGTTTCAGGTAAGCCAAGCATGATGTTCATGTTCTGCACCGCCTGTCCGGCCGCTCCCTTGACCAGGTTGTCTATAGCCGACAAGAGAATCAGGCGGTTGTTGCGCCCGTCGAGGACAAAACCGATGTCACAAAAGTTTGTCCCGCGCACGTTGAGGGTGTCCGGCGATTGGCCGTCGTCACGAACACGCACGAAAGGCCGTTCGCGGTAATATTCCTTCAGGCAGCCCTCGATGTCCCCGCGCTCGACGCCGGCAACCGGGTTGGCGTAGATGGTTGTCTGCATGCCGCGTGACATCGGCACGAGATGCGGCACAAACGTCAGCGTCACCGACTGGCCGGCCTCCCGGCCGATAACCTCCTCCATTTCGGGATTGTGCCGGTGACCGGCAACTTTGTAAGCTTTGAACGATTCGCTCACCGCGCAATAAAGTGTGGTCAGAGACGGCGAGCGACCGGCACCGCTCACACCTGATTTGGCATCTGCAATAAGGGTTTTCAGATCCAGCAACCCATCCCGAACAAGCGGTACGAGCGGCAGCAGGACGCTGGTGGGATAACAGCCGGGATTGCCCACGAGGGCGGCCGTCCGAATCTCGTCCCGATATATTTCGGTTAATCCGTAAACACTGCTGGCCAAAAGGTCTTTGGCCGTGTGGGGCTGATAATGTGCCTCGTATCGCGCGGCATCCCGAAACCTGAAATCGGCCGAAAGGTCGATCACTCTCTTGCCCTGGTCGATGAGTCCGGGTACGATTTCCATCGGCAGCTTGTGGGGCAGGGCCGTGAAAACCACATCCGCCTGTTCACAGACCCGACGGCTGTCGAAGACCTCGCAGCTCAACTGCACGACTCCGGACATGGCCGGATAGACACTTTCAAAGCTCTGGCCGGCATATTTGCGGGATGTTAAAACGGTCAACTCGACGTGCGGGTGACCGGCAAGCAAGCGCACCAACTCTGCGCCCGCATATCCCGTCGCACCCACCACAGCCACTCGGGTCATTTCTCCTCCCCTGCACGGCCCATCATTGTCTTCGGGCGGATCTGCACAGAATCGAACCGACTCTTCTCACTGTCCATCCATAAACGGCATTTTTCGACCCGGGCCGGTGTTCTCGCTCTTTGAAATCCTCGCCGTAGCGCCGCTACGCCTGCGGTTGCAAAATCGCTGCGGTCTTGTCCGGAGCCGAAATCTACCATTTCTGGACGAACACTTCTCAGGAAAACTGATCCTTCCTAACAGAGATGAAAATCGATTGCAAGGCGGTAGAACAGCCTGAATCGGGATGCGTGGCGGTGTTTTTTTCGAACCCTTGCGCCGAATGAAAAAGGCCTATGATTATTTTAAAATCGGCCACTTGACAGGCAATAAATGGTGCTTAGAATTTAGCCATGAAATGTTTCATAACTTATTAATTTAATAATAAATTCTAAATCAGGAGGACTTGGGAGAAATGAAAATCAAACCGATGAATGACAGGGTGCTGGTTCTCAGGGTCGAAGAAGAGCAGAAAACATCCGGCGGCATCATTATACCGGATACCGCCAAGGAAAAACCGCAAGAAGGTAAGGTGATCGCTGTCGGTTCCGGCAAGGTCGGGGAAGACGGCAAGCGTGTGGCACCGGAGGTGAAGGTCGGCGACCGGATCCTGTTCTCGAAATATGCCGGTACGGATATAAAACTCGACGGCGTCGAGCATGTCTTTATGAGACAAGACGACATCCTGGGCGTCTTGGAATAATCCGATACAAAAATGGAGGAAAAGAAAAATGCCTGCGAAAATGATTTCTTTTGGAACTTCGGCCAGAGAGCGTATGCTCAAGGGTGTCAATACCCTGGCAGATGCCGTCAAGGTCACGCTCGGCCCCAAGGGGCGAAATGTGGTCCTCGAAAAATCCTTCGGCTCTCCAACGATCACGAAGGATGGTGTCACCGTGGCCAAGGAAATCGACCTGAAAGATAAATTTGAAAACATGGGCGCCCAGATGGTCAAGGAAGTCGCCAGCAAGACCAGCGATGTAGCCGGTGACGGCACCACAACCGCAACGGTGCTGGCCCAGGCCATTTACAGCGAAGGCCAGAAACTGGTGGCGGCCGGTGCCAACCCGATGGCGCTCAAAAGGGGCATCGACCGGGGCGTGGTCGCCGTGGTCGAAGCCCTGAAAAAGCAGTCCAAACCGACCAAAGACAAAAACGAAATCAAGCAGGTCGGTTCGATTTCGGCTAACAACGATCAGATGATCGGCAATCTGATTTCCGAAGCCATGGAAAAGGTCGGCAAGGAAGGCGTCATTACGGTAGAGGAAGCCAAGGCCATGGAGACGAGCCTCGAGGTGGTGGAAGGGATGCAGTTTGACCGCGGGTACATTTCACCCTACTTCGTCACCCAACCCGAGAAAATGACCGTCACCCTGACCGACGCTTACGTCCTGTTGAACGAAAAGAAAATCAGCAACATGAAAGATTTGGTCCCGCTGCTGGAAGCGGTTGCGCGCGAGGGCAAACCGTTGCTGATCATCGCCGAGGACATCGAGGGTGAAGCCTTGGCCACGCTGATCGTCAACCGTCTGCGCGGCACCCTTCAGGTGGCGGCGGTCAAAGCCCCGGGCTTCGGCGACCGGCGCAAGGCCATGCTGGAGGACATTGCGGTCCTGACCGGCGGCCAGGTCATCTCCGAAGAGATGGGCGTCAAACTCGAGACCGTCACCACCGCCGATCTCGGTCGCTGCAAGACGGTCAAGATCGACAAGGAGAATACCACCATCGTCGACGGCGCCGGCAAACGAGCCGCCATCGAGGGCCGCATCAAGCAGATCCGGGCCCAGATCGATGAAACCACTTCGGATTACGACCGAGAAAAGCTTCAGGAACGCCTGGCAAAACTGGTCGGCGGCGTGGCCGTGCTTCACATCGGGGCCGCCACCGAAACCGAAATGAAGGAGAAGAAGGCGCGGGTGGAAGACGCCTTGAATGCCACCCGTGCGGCCGTCGAGGAAGGTATCGTGCCGGGCGGCGGCGTCGCCCTCTTGCGCTGCATCGGCGCATTGGATTCCGTCAAAGCCAAAGGGGAAGAAAAGTTGGGCGTCGGAATTCTCAGACGGGCGCTTGCAGAACCGCTGCGGCAGATCGTCAAAAACGCCGGAATGGAACCCTCGGTCGTCTTGAACAAGGTGGTCGAAAATAAAGATGACTACGGCTACGATGCCGAAACCGGCGAATTCGGAAACCTGTTGGCGGGCGGGGTGATCGATCCCACAAAGGTGGTCCGTTTCGCGGTCCAGAACGCTGCGTCGGTCGCCGGTCTGATGATTACCACTGAGGCCATGATCACCGAAAAGCCGGAGAAGAAGAAAGGGTCGGCCGCGCCGCCGATGGATGACGACATGTACTAAGCGGTTGCCGATACGTCGGCTTTCGCGTATAATACCTCTCAGCTTTAAAGTTGCCGATGCCGTCCGAGCCGATTAGCGGAGAAAAAACCACACGGTGAACTGTCAGGCTCACCGTGTGGTTTTATGACCTTTGAACAAGGTCGGGTCATTTGTTACAATGCCATTTCACGAACGGTTTCAAAGTCAAGCTTAAAAAGCGCATATTAGGTACATAAGGCACTTATTTCGTGCGCGCAACGACAACGACAAGGAGAGGCTCTCAAAAATTGCAACTGAGCCTTTCAAATTGCAAAAGGGCGGATCATGCCGATTTACGAGTATGAACATCTGGACACCCCCTGTGAAAGAGGATGGGTTTTTGAGACCAGACAGTCGCTCGAGGAGAGCCCCCTGACCCAGTGCCCGGACTGCGGGGCTGCCGTGCGAAAGATCATGTCCCTGAACTTCATCAACACCCCGAAAAGCAACGGTGACCTGCGCAACCTCGGCTTCACGAAACTCGTCAAGCGCGACGACGGCGTCTACGAAAACGTCACCCGCCGCGACGGCGACAGCCGCTACATGCTGCGCGACCGCCCCGAAACCGTCCCCAACCTCAGCAAAACCATCTCCGACTAAAAATGCTCGCCGACAGAAGCCGGCGAGCATTTTTGACGTTTTGAATTTTGGTCATTGTGATTTGGAATTTTTCAATGAAACTCAAAAGATTCCTCTTCGATCGGACGAGATGATTGCGACCAGAGGCAGTGCTAAACGCACATGGTCCGGGCCGCCACGGTGCATGAAAATGATGCGCCGGAACCCGGATGAGCAGTTGAGAACGGCGACTGATTGTCTGAGCCGTCTACGGGGTCCTGGACCGGGCCCAATGCCGATACCGCATGAAAGAAACACCATTGGGGACACAAACCCGGCCCCCATATTTGAAGACGGGCCTGGTCCGGGCTAAGAACCCGTCGGCGGCGAGTTTCAGCCGCAATTCGAATCCGTTTATCCGGACGGAGGTGCCCACCTTTTTACCGTATTTCATTCTATTTTCGCATTAGACCTTCAACCCTGGACCTTTGAACCCTGAACCCATAACCTTGAACCCTCGTATGAAACCACATCATTTATTACAAAAATGTAGTTTCTTTTCTGATCAAACTGGCCGTTTTATTGGCCAACGGCAGTGCTTATATGAAACTACACCAAAGTGGCATGGCTTTTTTTAAAATTAGACCACCTGGTTTGATGGCCCGGATTAAGCGGCGCACCGATTGAACATCGAACATCGAACGTTCAACATCGAATGTTGAATGGAGAGGGAGCAATTGAAAAGATGAACGTCGAACATTGAATGGGAAAAGATGAAGAAACAGACATATGACCTGGAAGAAAGGCTGCTCGAGTATTCGGTGCGAATCATAAAAGTTGTTGAACAGCTTCCGAATACCAGAGTCGGTAACCATGTTGCAGGGCAACTTTTAAAATCGGGGACTTCACCGTATCCAAACCATGGTGAAGCCCAGGCAGCGGAGTCACCCAAGGACTTTATCCATAAGCTTCGCATTTCGTTAAAGGAGCTTCGGGAGAGCCAGAGGTGGCTAAAACTTATTCAGCGAGTGCCTCTCATTAAAAAATCCGAACTATTAGATGACATTTTACAGGAAACAGAAGAATTAATTAAGATTTTCGTTACGAGTATCAAAACGGCTGAGAAGAAAAAGAAATAGGTGTTGAATGTTCGCTATTGCGTGTTTTTTTTTCATTCGACGTTGGACGTTCGATGTTCGATGTTGGACGTTCATTTGTTTTTGAACGTTGAACCCCTGGCCCAGACCCGGCTTTGAAAGATGTGGTGATGGAAAGCAACGTCTATAGAATATGCAAACAATTTCGTAGCCACGTCCCGTCGCGCCAGGGCGGGCTTGAACCGGGAACCTTATATGCATTCAATTGCGTCGCGCAAGGCAGTCGAGACACGTCAAGGATGACACGAGGCTAGCCTGCCGATGCCAAACCCCTTATAGGTAGTCGCCTCGGTTAAACCGCACCATCTCCAATTTAACCATAACGAGGGAACGGTTCAGAATATCTTTGAGTGGGTCCCCTTCACCCAGATGTTCGAGCTTCGGTGCCAGCTTTTCCGACGAAGCGGCAATGTCGTTCAGCAGCGGCTGGATCGACTTCAGGGAAGCTTGCGGATCAGCGAGTTTGAGCCGGTAGTTCTCCAGTCGATCGACCAGCCGATCGATGCGGTCCACCAAGGGCAGTACCGCTTCCGCTTCAGGGGTGACAATCGGCCGGACCGACTGCGGTCCGAAAGGATGCGCAACCCGATTTGCCTGTTTCTCACCGGTGGCGCAGCCGACCGATTGCTTCAGGATCGTCTGAAAATCCGCATCCGCGGAAATCGCCTCGCGGCAGTTCTTCGTGACCGGCTGGTCGGGTCGCAGTTGAGGGGTGGGACTGATTTTCATCTGAATCTCCTTTGTCTTCGAAATTTCCCGTATCCCTTTTTCAAACGGGTCCGATCAGCATATAAGCAATTTTCGTGCTAAAAGGGTACATTTTGGTAACCATCTGATATTAATCTTTTTTATGAGACGGATGACATATATCAAAAGACTGCACGAAGGAGCCGGCGGCAAATTTTGCCGTATGGGAACAAACGGCGGCGGGGAACTCTCTCGCTCGACTCAAATCGGCGGGGCAAATGGTAAGTTATTTTTGAGCGGGCCCTGAAGTCCGGCCGACAGGCTGCCACCGACTCTTCTCAGCGTACAAACGGCACGCCATGCCGTCCGAACAACTGCGCACCAGCGCGGATGGAAACACCCGGCTTTTAAAGCCCATGGCGCGGCACCCGTGAGGGCGCTGTGCGTCCCAGGTGACAAAATAGTGGTCACATCTATAGCAGTCGATCTCGGTCATCGGGCATCCGGCAATCAACCCTTTTCGCAGCGAGGTTTTCAGGAAAGCGATCGGGCGCAAGCGCTGTCAGCGGCGACCCCGTTTGTCGATCAGGATGCCCATCGAGTTCAACATGTCCCAGGCCTTTTGGCTGTC
>Ga0316191_10002262_pt1 | contig 13919 bp, 13 predicted proteins | sample Eddworburr2cm_MG_FD_204928 | JGI IMG/M metagenome (GOLD analysis project Ga0316191, IMG submission 204928) | Coastal sediment microbial communities from Maine, United States - Eddy worm burrow 2 cm | ecosystem: Environmental > Aquatic > Marine > Coastal > Sediment | place: USA: Maine...
TCTTGGTCGGTTTGCCGCCGTCGCGGTCCAGTTTCTTCTGGGCCTCTTCGACGTAGATCGCTTTGAGGATATCGTAGAGGGCCGGAAGCGAAACCGTTCCGATCACGAGGCGGACGACCTTACGAAATATCTGGCTCAGGAAATGCGTGATGGACTTCGCATCATCCTGTTGATTGATATTATTTTTCATAACAACGCCAGGCATTATTCAGTCTCCTGAACATCCCCTAAAGCAGGTTATGAAATCCATCTCGTGAAAGTCTGTTCGTGCCCTCGAACAGATAGAGTTGCACACTCATGGCATGCTAGCCCATAGGATAGCCTCGTTTTCAACAGCTTGCCAGAGTTTTTTAAGCATTCACTGGTAGTGATTTAGCCTATCTCCAACATTGCACCCGGTTAGTGGCTGCGATTTACCCGGATATCGGGTGCTCAGATCCTCGCAAACGCCGGCGCGCCGCTCGATTCAAGACCGGCCCGGAAAATCTTGGAACGTCCCTGTTCCCCTTGCGGAACTCCCTTCCTGCTCTTACTGCCTGGCGCCAAGACCTTGTCTCAAGCCATTGATTTCGGTCCGATATCCTTATCGATTCCGCAAACTTCCCGTTTCGCGAAAATAACCGATTGGCCTCAGTGCCAAACCGACTACCTAATCCTCCGCAGCGAATTGTTCCACGCTGAGGCAGGGCATCCGGAGCGTCCTTGCTCCACCAACACGTCCTGTGTGATGTCCGCCCTGTTCCCTCCGATGGAATGATGACCGTCGGCCTTCCTGGCCCTGAATACCGGTTCCGTCTTTTTCCACCGATTGGTTCTTCTCTAAGTGCATGTGCGTAATTTAACAAAATTAGCCCCTCTTGTCTATAGCCAAATATGAATTTAGACAAATATTGAAATAGACACTTGCGTCTATAGACAAGAGTGGCTATAATGTATCTCAACAAGGTTGGAAAAGGCAGGGATCGCCGGCTCCAAAGCAGAAGGATCTGCACTCCTTGTGAAGCATGGATGCACTTTGCGGGTGGCGAGACGTCCGCACGACGATCAGGAACAACACGGATGATGTTCCTGGTCGTTTTTTTTTGCGCGAAAGAAAATGTGAGTGCAGCCCGGGCGGACTGCACTCTGCGAGGCTTTTCAGAAATCGGCGCGACCGGGCACGCGAGGATAGGGGATGACGTCGCGGATGTTCGCCATTCCAGTGATGTAGTTCACCAGCCGCTCCAGGCCCAGGCCGAATCCCGCATGCGGCACCGTTCCGTAGCGCCGCAGGTCCAGGTACCAATCGTAGCCTTCTTTGTCCAGCCGCAGTTCGTCCATGCGACGCTCCAGCACGTCCAGTCGCTCCTCGCGCTGCGACCCTCCGATGATCTCGCCGATGCCTGGGGCAAGCACGTCCAGCGCAGCCACGGTCCGGCTGTCATCGCTCAGTCGCATGTAGAACGCCTTGATCTCGGTGGGATAGTTCATGACCACCACCGGCGCTTTGAAGTGCTTTTCGGTCAGATAGCGCTCGTGCTCCGTTTGCAGGTCCAGGCCCCATTGCGCAGGGAACTCGAAATCGACGCCGGAGCGTTTCAGGATCTCGATGGCCTCGGCATAATCCAGGCGCACGAATGGCGTCTCGATCACCGACTTCAGGCGCGAGATCGCGGTGGCCTCGATGCGCTGCTCGAAAAAAGCCATGTCATCGGGGCATTCATCCAGCACGGCAGCAAAGATGTACTTCAGAAAATTCTCAGCCAGGTCGGCCAGGTCGTCCAGGTTGGCAAAGGCCACTTCTGGCTCGACCATCCAGAACTCGGCGAGATGGCGGGATGTGTTGGAATTTTCAGCCCGGAACGTGGGTCCAAACGTGTATACCTTGCTCAGGGCCAGGCAGTAACCTTCGACGTTGAGTTGCCCGGACACCGTCAGGAAGGTTTCCTTGCCAAAAAAATCCTTGCTGTAGTCGATGTCGCCATTGTCCTGGCGTGGCAGGTTGGCCAGGTCCAGCGTGCTGACGCGGAACATATCGCCGGCACCCTCGGCATCCGACCCGGTTATGATCGGCGTGTTGATCCAGAAATAACCCTGTTCATGGAAATAACGGTGAATGGCCTGGGCCGCAACATGCCGAACCCGGGCGATGGCGCCAAAGGTATTGGTGCGTGGCCGTAGGTGTGCCACCTCGCGCAGAAACTCGAAACTGTGTTGTTTCGGCTGGATCGGGTAGGTGTCGGGATCCTGCACCCAGCCAACCACCTTTATCGAGTCGGCCTGGATTTCGTACTTCTGCCCGCGGCCGGCCGATTCGACCAGGGTGCCCCGGCATGCCACCGCACAGCCCGAGGTGAGCTTCAGGATTTCGCTGCCGTAGTTTTCCAACTCGCCCGGGGCAACGACCTGGATGGAATCGAAGCAGGAGCCGTCGTTGACATTGATAAAGGAAAAGCCGGCTTTGGAGTCGCGACGGGTGCGGACCCACCCCTCGACAATTACGGTCGAGCCGATGCCCGGTCTGCCGGCAAGGGCGTCCTTGATTCTGATGGATGACATGATGGATGAGTTGATCCTGGATCAGGGAACCCCAAATAATAATGCACCTGCCGCGGAACCAAAACCCCGACGCAGGATCAATTGTCCCTGAAACCAGCGATGAGAGCGCCATGGCCATCAGTTTGACCCACTCCGCCACCGAGCGGGTACGCAGCTTCATGAACCGCGACGGCGGCCTGGGCTTGCGCCTGGGCGTGCGCAAAACAGGCTGCTCCGGTTGGGCCTATATTGTGGAGCTGGCGAAATCGATCGATGCCGACGACGTGGTCTTCGAGCAGGATGACGTGAAAGTCGTGGTCAACCACGACAGCCTGGCGTTTCTGGACGGCTCCACCATTGACTTCGTCGCCGAGGGGCTGACATCCACGTTTCACTTCGATAACCCCAACGTCACCGATGAATGTGGCTGCGGCGAGAGTTTCACCGTCGGCTGAACCCTGATATAATCCGTCGGCTGTGCCCGGGCGACCGGCGCACACCCTTGCTTCACTGCGTGGCCGGCCTTTTGGGGCCTGGTTTCAGACAGGAAGCTTTGGTCGTGCGGTAGACCGCATCGACAAATCCACAAGGAGTCATAATGAGACATTACGAAATATGTTTCCTGGTCCATCCGGACCAGAGCGAACAGGTCCCCGCCATGCTGGAGCGTTACCGTGCCCTGGTTGAAGGGGCCAACGGCAAGATCCATCGCATCGAGGACTGGGGCCGGCGTCAGCTGTCTTTCCCGATTGCCAAGCTCCACAAGGCCCATTACGTGTTGATGAACATCGAGTGCGATGGCGCTACGCTGGCCGAGCTGGAAGGCATTTTCCGATTCAACGATGCCGTGTTGCGTCACCTGACCGTGCGTCGCCAGGAGGCCGTGGTCGAACAATCGATCATGATGAAGGCCAAGGAAGAGAAAGACCGTCCCAGCCGCAGCTACGGTGGTCGTGACCGGGACAACGACAGCGGTGACGATGATGACTCGGACGACGATGATTCGATGGATGCATCGGATGACTCGGACGACGATGAAGAAGCCTCCACCAGGCAGGCAGCCGATGAATCAACCAAGGCAGCGGGCGCCGAAAGCGCCGACGCCTGAGCAGGAACAGGAGAACCAACATGGCACGTCAGTTCAGACGCAGAAAATTCTGTCGCTTCACCGCCGAAGGGGTTACCGAAATTGACTATAAGGATGTCAATACCCTGAAACAGTACATCGGGGAGTCCGGCAAAATCGTACCGAGCCGGATTACCGGAACCAAGGCACGCTACCAGCGGCAGCTGGCCACGGCCATCAAGCATGCCCGTTACCTGGCGTTGCTGCCTTACACCGACAACCAGTAAGCAGGCAGGAGGCACAAAATGGAACTGATTCTGCTTGAGAAAGTGACCAACCTGGGCAACCTCGGAGACAAGGTCAAAGTTAAACCGGGCTATGGCCGCAACTACCTGATCCCCACCGGCAAGGCGGTCCGCGCGACCGCCAGCAACATCGCCGAGTTCGAGGTGCGCCGCGCCGAACTCGAGAAGCGGGCGCTGGAAAGGCTGTCCACGGCAGAGGAACGCTGTGCGGCGTTGCAGGGCTTCGAGATTGTGCTCTCCGCCAACACGGGCGAGGAAGGCAAACTCTACGGCTCGATCGGGCCGCGTGAAATCGCCGAGGCCGTCAGCGAGAGAGGCATTACGCTCGAGAAAGCCGAAGTCATCATGGGCGAAGGACCGATTCGCTTTACCGGCGAACACATGGTTCTCATTCATCTGCACGCTGACGTCGAAACTGAGATCAAGGTCACCGTAAACCCGGAGTAGGTCCAGGCCCTGTAAATGCCAGCCCCCAAACTTGCCGCCGTCGAAAATCTGAAGGTTCCTCCTCATTCAATCGAGGGCGAACAGGCGGTACTCGGGGGCTTGCTTCTTTCCACCCGCGCCTTTGACCAGGTCGCGGATATCGTTACCGAGCCGGATTTCTACCGCGAGGATCACCGGCTCATATTCCGTGCAATCCAGGAACTGAATCACAAAGGCCGTCCCTGCGACGCGGTCACTGTGACCGAGTGGTTCGAGTCGCATGGACTGGTCGAGCAAATCGACGGCGGCGGCTATATCAGCCAACTCGCATCGAGCACCCCCAGCGCAGCCAACGTGCGTGCCTACGCCGAGATCGTCCGCGAGAAATCCATTCTGCGGCAGCTGGTCGATGTCGGAGCGGAAATCACGTCGGGCGCCTTTTCCTCGGACGGCCGGAACAGCCGTGAGTTGCTGGAAGAGGCGGAACGCAAGGTGTTCGCCATCGCTGACCAGGATCTGCGCACCGGCGCGTCGTTCGTGTCGATCCAGGTCGCGATCAAGGAAGCCATCGAAAAACTGGACGAGTTGGCCAGGCACGAAGGCGACATCACCGGCCTCGCGACCGGCTTCAAGGATTTCGACGAGAAAACCGCGGGGTTGCAGGATTCCGACCTGATCATCGTCGCCGGTCGACCCTCCATGGGCAAGACGACGCTGGCGATGAACATCGCGGAGAACATCGCCATCAAGCATGAGAAGCCGGTGGCCATTTTCAGCATGGAAATGTCTGCCCAGCAACTGGTGCGCCGGATGTTTTCCTCGCTGGGGCAGATCGACCAGAACAAATTGCGCACCGGCAGCCTCGACGACCTGGACTGGCCCAAGCTGACCTCGGCGATGAACCTGCTGCACAAGAGCCACATTTTTATCGACGAAACCCCCTCTCTGTCCCCAGCCGAACTCCGGGCGCGGGCCCGGCGGCTGAAGCGTGAGCATGATATTGGTTTGATCGTGGTGGATTACCTGCAGTTGATGGCGGTCCCGGGCACGCGTGAAAACCGCGCCACCGAGATTGCAGAAATCTCGCGCTCGTTGAAAGCCATTGCCAAGGAACTGCAGCTACCTGTCATAGCGCTGTCGCAGCTGAACCGCGCGCTGGAACAGCGGCCGAACAAGCGCCCGGTCATGGCCGACCTGCGCGAGTCGGGTTCCATCGAGCAGGACGCCGACCTGATCGTGTTCATCTACCGTGACGAAGTTTACAACGAGGACACGCCCGAGAAGGGCAAGGCCGAGATCATCATCGGTAAGCATCGTAATGGACCGACCGGCACGGTGGTCCTGACCTTCCAGGGCCATTGGTTGAGGTTTCTCAACTACGCGCCCGAGCACGCCTATCCACATTACAGCGATTGATCGGACTCGATTAACGGTGCTGGTCAATCAGCATCCGTCAGTTCGTATTTGCGCAGGTAGCCACGCAACTGGTGGTAGGTCAGCCCGAGAAACTCCGCGGTTTTCTTCTGGTTGAAGCGGCACTGTTCCAGCGCCGACGTCAGCAGCTCGACCTCCCGGTTCTGGATGTATTCCTTGAAATCATAGGCTTCCGAGGGCAGGGGGTCCGATACGCTGGCCGATCCCTGCGCTACCCCGCCGGGTCGCCAGGGCGAGGCAAACGGGTCGAAGCTGACCGCGGAAATGAGCTGGTCGTCGTCCAGCGACCTGTAAACCGCCCGCTCCACCACGTTCTTGAGTTCGCGCACATTGCCGGGCCAGCGATAATCCAATAGCGACTCGCGGGCCGACTCGCTGAAGCCCTGGAAAAGCTCCATCCCCAGCTCGCCCGCCATCTTGACCGCGAAATGCTCAGCCAGCGGCATGATGTCTTCACGGCGTTCACGCAGCGGGGGCAGGGTGATCACGTCGAAGGCCAGGCGGTCCAGCAGGTCGGCACGGAATTGGCCTTGCTCGGCGAGTGCCGGCAGGTCCTCGTTGGTGGCGCCAATGATACGGACATCCGTTTGGATCGTGTCGTTGCCGCCGACTCGCTCGAGTTCACCGTATTCGATAACGCGCAGTACTTTTTCCTGCACCCGTTCGGAGGTGTTGGACAGCTCATCGAGGAACAGGCTGCCTTCGTTGGCCAACTCGAAACGGCCGAGGCGGCGTCGCGTCGCCCCGGTGAAAGAGCCGGCTTCGTGGCCGAACAGTTCCGTTTCCAGCAGGGATTCGGCCAGGGCCGCGCAGTTGAGCTTGACGAACGGGCGATCCCAGCGCGGCGACAGGTAGTGGATACGCGCTGCAATCAGCTCCTTGCCCGTCCCGCGTTCCCCGATGACCAGCACCGGACGGTTCAGCTGCGCGACGCGGGAGGCCCGCTCCAGCACTTCCAGGAAGATGGGCGATTCACCGATCAGTGGCTGTTCCTGCTGGCGCTGCATCTGTTCTCTGCTCAGGTCCGGGTCCCTGACATTGTAGGAAAAACCACGCACGTACGATATGGGCTGGAGGTCATGCGTCCGATCTGATACAAGGGCTGTCTGCCGCTGCCTTTTCCGGCAGGGCGTGAACAGACCCCGGGCGATGGCGAAGAACAAATCCAGCTTCCAGTGTGAACAATGCGGCGTCCGACTCAACAAGTGGGCCGGCCAGTGCCCGGAATGCCAGGGCTGGAATTGCATCGTCGAGCGGGTCGCGGAAGCGCGGCCCGGCGGCCGCTTCAGCGGATATTCCGGCCAGCTCAGCAACGAGGTCAGGGACCTGGCCTCGATTGGCCAGTCCTCCGTTGAACGCCTGCCGGTGGGGGTCGGTGAGATCGACCGCGTGCTGGGTGGTGGCATCGTGCCCGGTTCGGTCATCCTGCTGGGCGGCGATCCGGGGATCGGCAAGTCGACGCTGTTGCTGCAACTGGTGGCCGCGCTTGCCAGTCGCTCCCCGAGTCTGTACATCACGGGCGAGGAGTCGCTGGAGCAATTGGGTATGCGCGCGCGGCGGCTCGAATTGTCGCTGGCGGGTATCCGCTGCCTGACCGAGACGGCGATCGGCCAAATCCTCGGTCACGCTGAACGGGAGCGTCCCCAGCTACTGGTGGTCGATTCCATCCAGACGGTATACATGGAGTCACTCGAATCCGCGCCGGGCTCCATCGCGCAGATTCGTGAGTCCGCCGCGGCACTGGTGCGCTGGGCCAAGGAGAATCACTGCTGCGTGGTGCTGGTGGGCCACGTGACCAAGGAAGGCGCGCTGGCCGGCCCCCGCGTGCTCGAGCACATGGTGGATACCGTGCTGTATTTCGAGAGCGACGGCAGCAGCCGCTACCGCGTGGTTCGCGCGATCAAGAACCGTTTTGGCGCCGTCAACGAGCTGGGCATGTTCGCCATGACCGGTAAGGGCCTCAAGGAGGTCAGGAACCCCTCGGCGATCTTTCTGTCCGGGCACGAGAAGCCGGTCTCGGGCAGCATCATCACGGTGGTGCGCGAAGGGACGCGGCCCATCCTGCTGGAGGTGCAGGCGCTGGTCGACGCCAGCCATCTGAACAACCCGCGGCGGGTTTCGCTGGGGCTGGAGCACAACCGGCTGGCCATGATGCTGGCGGTGCTGCATCGCCACGGCGGGATTGCACTGGCCGATCACGATGTCTTCATCAACGTGGTGGGGGGTATGCGCGTCACCGAAACCGGCGCCGATCTGCCGATGTTGCTGGCCTTGTATTCAAGTTTTTGCGATCGTCCGGCGCCCGACCGCATGGTCTGTTTCGGTGAAGTCGGCCTGTCAGGCGAAATCCGACCGGTGCATGACGGAGAGCAACGTTTGCGCGAAGCCGCCGGCCACGGTTTCAAGCGGGCGCTGATTCCTGCCGCGAATGCGCCGCGCAAGGCGATCAAGGGACTCGAAGTGCTGACGTTTCAGCATGTCGCGGAAGCGCTCGAGAAGGCGCTTTGAGTTAGCCTGGAGCCTATTCCGGCACCCAATTGGGTTTGATCAGCACCTTGCCGATGACGTTTTCCTTGATCTCCAGGATGGTCATGATGTGTGGGCCGATCTTCAGGCTTGCCTTGCCTGTCGGGATCTCGCCGAGCTCCTCCAGTAGCAAGCCATTCAGCGTGCTGGCCTCGTCTTCGGGCAGGGCCCAGTCCAGCGTTCGGTTCAGCGTCCGCAGGGAAACGCCGCCGTCCACCAGGTAACTGCCGTCGTCCAGTAAGCGGATTTCACGGGTCCGCGCGCGGCTTTCGGGGGTGTACTCGCCAACGATTTCCTCGAGGATATCGTCCAGCGTGACCAGGCCCTGGATGTCACCGTATTCGTCGACCACCAGCCCCATGCGCCGTTCGCGGCGCTGGAATTCCAGCAACTGCTGGGTCAGGGCCGTACCTTCCGGAATGAAATAAGGCCGCCGCACCGCGCGCTTGAGATCGTCGAAGTTGAGCTCACCGTGCGCCAGTTTGGCGATGACCGTACGGATGTGCAGCAGGCCCTCGACCTGGTCGATCGAGTCGCGGTAAACGGGCATGCGTGTATACACAGTCGACGTGAGCTGCCGCAGAACCTCGTCCCAGTCGTCGTCGAGGTCGATGCCGACGATATCCTGGCGCGGGATCATCACGTCCTCGATGGTCGCCTGCTCGAGGTCGAGAATGTTGACCAGCATGCGCTGGTGGTCGTCCGGAATCTGCTTGCCACCTTCCTTCACCAGCGTGCGCAGCTCCTCGCGGTTCAGGTGCTCCATCAGCTCGACATTGGTGTGAACCCGGAAGGGCTTCAGCACCAGGTTGGCCAGGCCGTTCACCAGCCACACCACGGGATAGAGCACCTTGAGCAGCACGTAGAGGACGTAGGACGCAGGGAACGCGACCCGCTCCGGGTGCACGGCCGCCAGGGTCTTCGGCGCCACTTCCGAAAAAATCAGGATGACCACGGTCAGGATCAGCGAAGCGATCCACAGTCCGTTGGTGCCGAACAGCCGAATGCCGATGATCGTGGCGATCGACGCCGCCATGATATTGACCAGGTTGTTGCCCAAAAGGATCAAGCCGATCAGGCGATCGGGCTTGCGCAACAGGATCTGGGCCAGCTTCGCTCCGCGGTGGCCCATATTGGCCAGGTGCCGGAGGCGATACTTGTTGATCGCCATCAAGCCGGTTTCCGAGCTCGAGAAAAACCCGGACAGCAGGATCAGGATAAACAGGACGATGTAGAGGGTGCTAAGGGGGACTTCTTCCATGAATCAGGATTGCCAGCTCCGGCCCAGGATGTTTTCCAATACGAGTTTGCTACCGAAGTAGGACAGCAGCAGCAGGATGATTCCCGCCAGGGTCAGCCGGACGGCCAGGCTGCCACGCCAGCCATAGCGCCAGCGTCCCCACAGCAGAACGCCGAACACCAGCCAGGCCATGATGGACAGCAGCGTCTTGTGCACGAGATGCTGGGCAAAAATGTCGTTGATGAACATCATGCCGCTGCCCAGCGACACCGTCAGCAGCGTGAAGCCGGCCGCGATCAGCTTGAACAGGAGGTCTTCCAGCACTTCCAGTGGCGGCAGGCTGCGTACCAGGGGATTGAGATGGTGGCGGCGCAGGAAATGATCGATGATGAATACGAACAAGGCGTAAACACCGGCAATGCTCAGGAGGCCAAACGCCAGCACCGAGCTGATCAAGTGCACAGTAGTTCCCGGTGATGCCTCCTTGAGCGGAATCGCGTGCGCCGGAACGATCCATTCGAGCAGCAATACGCCCGCGGCGATCGGCAGCGCGATCAGGCCGGCTGCGTAAAGTTTCTGCCGGGTCGCGGTCGAGGCGAGCAGCAGCAGTATGATAACCAGCGCGCACAGGGACAGGAGGTGCGGCAGGCTCACGTCCGGTAGCGCGGCGCCGAACCAGTGATTGAACTGGACGCCGGTGTGGAGCAGCGCGCCGGCAACGGCGAACCCGAAGGAAACGTTACGCCAGCCGGCAGAGCGTTTCCTGATGGAGTTGTAAAGCACAGCCGCCGCCACGATGTACAGGGCAGCTGCGAGGATCAGTGGATAATCGTGGGCCATTTGGTTCCGCTAGCCGCTTTCTTCTGAGGCTATAATACCTGAGTAATCAGCGCTGGTTACAATACAGGTCAATCAACTGCGACGCCATCTGCTTCCGGAGTAATCCATGTTCGAGAATCTGACCGAGCGCCTGTCCCGGACCGTGCAACAATTGCGCGGCAAGGGCCGCCTGACCGAGGACGGCATCAGCGAAACACTGCGCGAGGTGCGCATTGCCTTGCTCGAGGCTGACGTGGCGCTGCCGGTGGTTCAGGCGTTTATCGGCGCGGTGCGCGAAAAGGCGCTCGGCCAGGAGATTCTGCAGAGCCTGACGCCGGGCCAGGCCATGGTGAAGCTGGTTCACGACGAGCTGGTGCAGATCATGGGCGTGCAGAACGAGGCGCTTGATCTCAGGGCGCAGCCCCCGGTTACGGTGCTGATGGCCGGTTTGCAGGGTTCGGGCAAAACCACGACGACCGCCAAGTTGGCGCGCCTGCTGATCGAACGCGAAAAGAAACGCGTGATGGTCGTCAGCTGCGATGTCTACCGGCCCGCCGCCATTGAGCAGCTGAAAACTTTGGCCGCCCAGGTGGGCGCCGTTTTCCAGCCTTCTTCGGTGGACCAGAAACCCGCGGACATCGCGCGGCAGGCGGTCAACGAGGCCCGCCGGCAGATGTGCGACGTGTTGCTGGTGGACACCGCCGGCCGGCTGCACGTCGATGAAGCCATGATGGCCGAAATTCGCGAGGTCCATGCGGCCGTCACGCCGCACGAGACCCTGTTTGTCGTGGACGCGATGACCGGCCAGGACGCGGCCACCACGGCGGCTGCTTTCAACAGCGCGCTGCCCTTGACCGGCATCGTGCTGACCAAGACCGACGGCGATGCCCGTGGCGGCGCTGCGCTGTCGGTGCGGCAGATTACCGGCAAGCCGATCAAATTCCTCGGCGCCGGCGAAAAAACCGATGCCCTGCAACCTTTTCACCCCGACCGCGTCGCCTCGCGCATACTCGGCATGGGCGACGTGCTGTCCCTGGTTGAGGAGGTTCACCGCAAGGTCGATCACCAGCAGGCCGAAAAGCTGGTCAACAAGATGCGCAAGGGCCGGGGCTTCGACCTGGAAGATTTCAGATCACAGCTGGAGCAAATGCAGAACATGGGTGGTCTTGGCGGACTGGTGGACAAACTGCCTGGCATGGGCAACCTGCCCGACCAGGTGAAATCCCAGGTCGACGACCGCCAGACCCGGCAGATGATTGCCATCATCAATTCCATGACGCCGCATGAGCGTCACTTCCCGGACGTCATCCGCGGGTCGCGTAAAAAGCGTATCGCGCTCGGCTCCGGTACCCAGATCCAGGCCGTCAACCGGCTGCTCAAGCAACACAACCAGATGCAGAAGATGATGAAGAAGATGGGCAAGGGTGGCATGGCGCGCATGATGCGCAAAATGGGCAAGCTGCAGGGCCAGTTGCCCCCAGGCAAATTCCCTGGCGGCAAAATGCCCTTCTGAACTGGCAATGAGTCGTACATCACGCCGGCAGTTTCTGGCCGCCGGTCTGCTCGGAGCCGGAACGGTCTCTCTTGGTTTGTTCGCCTACGCGAGATACGCGGAAAGCCGCCAGGGCCGGGAGATTGCGGAATCCATGGGTCCGCTGCGGGTGGTTGCCGACGAAAATACCGGCCTGCCACTGCTGCGCCTGCCCGAGGGCTTTCGCTACCGGACGTTTTCCTGGGCGGGTTCGCAGCTGCACGACGGCTACCCGGTACCCGGCGCCGCGGACGGCATGGGCGTGGTTCAGCAGGAAGGCAGCCGCGTTACCTTGGTGCGCAATCACGAGTTGCAGGGGTCGTCGGGGCCCATCGGCAACCCGGCCACGGCTTACGACGCCACGCCTGGCGGCACCACCACTTTGGTTTTCGACACCGCCCGGGAGCGCCTGGTCGACTCCTGGGTAAGCCTCGGCGGCACGCTGATGAACTGTGCCGGAGGGGTCACGCCCTGGAACACCTGGCTGTCCTGCGAGGAGGCGCCGCACGCGCCGTCGCTGACTCACCTGCCCAAGTCGAAAAAGCAGCTGTTCTGGAATCTGGCCGGCGCCCGGCGCGAACACGGTTTCGTTTTCGAGGTGCCCGCCACCGGCGTGGCCCGGCCCGAGCCGATCTATGCCATGGGGCAGTTCTACCATGAAGCGGTGGCGATCGATCCGGTCTCTGGCATTGCCTACCTGACGGAGGACAACGGACCCAACGCGGGTTTCTACCGCTACCTGCCCGATGTGCCGGGCCAGCTGAGCGCGGGCGGCCGGCTGCAGATGATGAAAGTGGAGCGGCGGCCGGACATGAGCGATTATCTGCAGACGGGCGTGGAGATGGATGTCGGCTGGGTGGACATAGCGGATCCCACGCAGGGCTTCACGGCGGGCAATCGCAATGGCGACGGCGTGGTCAGCCAGGGCCTGGCGGCCGGGGCGTCGAGGTTCATCGCGCTTGAGGGTTGCGCCTTTGCCGAAGGGCGGGTCTATTTCACGTCCAAGCTGGGTGGGCGCGCCATGGCCGGCTACGTCCTGGAATACGACCCGCAGCGGGAAAAGATCTGGCAGGTCTACGAGTCTTCCGGCCACGACTTTTTTTCCGGTCCGGACAACATCGTCATGAGCCCGCGGGGCAGCCTGCTCATCTGCGAGGACCGGCTGACCATGAACAAGGAAGCGCAGACGGTGGCGGGCCTGACCCGCGCCGGGGAGCTGTTCCGTTTTTGCCAGGTCAATCCGGACCTGCGCGGCACATACGGCGGTCATGATCTGGCCAGTACGGCGCTCAACAGCGAATGGGCCGGGGCGACGTTCTCGCACGACGGCGCCTGGCTTTTCCTCAACATCTATTCGCCCGGCGTCACCGTGGCGATCACCGGCCCCTGGCAGGACGGGTACCTGTAGGACCGAATTCATTCGCGAATTTTCCTGCATCGGCTGGAAAGTCATTCCACTGCAATGTTTCCTTTTGCCCGGAATCAGCGTAAAATGTTCCGTTTGCCGAGATTCAACTGGATTCGACTAACATGGTAAAAATCAGATTGTCACGCGGCGGCGCGAAGAAGCAGCCGTTTTATCACATCGTGGTAATGGACGGCCGCAAGGCACGCGATGGCCGCAGTATCGAGCGGCTGGGGTTCTTCAACCCGGTGGCCCGTGGCCAGGAAGAGCGTTTGCGCCTGGACCTGGAGCGCGTGGATTACTGGAAGGGCGTTGGCGCCCAGGTCAGCGAGCGCGTCAAGGCTCTGGTTTCAGAGGCCCGCACCGCCGCTTCCTGACGCTCCGTTCCAGGCTCGTGGAGGGCCTGTCGTGAAGCACCGCAAAGCCCTCGAACGAAAGCTCGTTCCCCTGGGACACGTTGCCGGGGTGCACGGCATCCAGGGCTGGGTAAAGATCCATTCCCAGACCGAGCCACGCGAAGCGATATTCGAATACCAGCCCTGGTTGCTGGGCGAATCTCTCGAAGAGGTTCGTGTCAGGCAGGGCAAAAAGCACGGCAACCGTTTGATTGCCCTGCTGGAAAACACGGAAAGCCGTGAACAGGCCGAGGC
>Ga0316191_10002263_pt1 | contig 13915 bp, 10 predicted proteins | sample Eddworburr2cm_MG_FD_204928 | JGI IMG/M metagenome (GOLD analysis project Ga0316191, IMG submission 204928) | Coastal sediment microbial communities from Maine, United States - Eddy worm burrow 2 cm | ecosystem: Environmental > Aquatic > Marine > Coastal > Sediment | place: USA: Maine...
CCCCCCCACAACAAAAAGACCCGAGGTTAATACATTGTTGATTAACAATTCCCGTGCAGGGGCTCTCCCCACCGGCACACAATTTCTGCAAGGCGCTCTTCTCGTATTGGTGAGCTTTTTTGCGCTTGGCACCGCGCAGGCACAGGACAAGCCGAATATCCTGGTGATCTGGGGCGATGACATCGGCTGGATGAATACCAGCGCATACAACCGCGGCATGATGGGTTACGAGACGCCCAACATCGATCGCATCGCAAACGAAGGTGCCCTGTTCACCGACTGGTACGGCCAGCAGAGCTGTACCGCCGGCCGCGCTGCGTTTGTTACCGGCCAGAGCCCGTTTCGAACCGGTTTGCTGAAAGTCGGGCTGCCGGGCGCAAAGGAAGGCCTGTCCGAAAAAGACCCGACGATCGCTGGACTTCTGAAGAACCACGGTTACATGACGGCGCAGTACGGCAAGAACCACCTCGGTGATCTCGACGAGCACCTGCCGACGAACCACGGTTTCGATGAGTTCTTCGGCAATCTTTATCACCTGAATGCCGAGGAAGAGCCGGAAAACCCGGATTACCCCAAGGATCCGGAGTTTGCCAAGAAATTCGGGCCACGAGGCGTTATCAAGTCGAATGCTGATGGCAGCGTCGAAGATACAGGGCCGCTGACCAAGAAACGTATGGAAACCGTTGATGAGGAAGTCACGGCAGGCGCCATCGATTTCATGGAACGCGCAGCCAAGTCCGAAAAGCCATTCTTCCTGTGGTGGAACTCGACCCGCATGCACGTCGTCACGCACCTCAAGCCGGAGTCCGAAGGCGTCACGGGCCTGGGTGTTTATGCCGACGGCATGGTTGAGCACGACGGTCATGTTGGTGAAATTCTCGACAAGCTCGAGGAGCTTGGCCTCGCTGACAATACGATCATCATGTATTCCTCCGACAACGGCGCCGAGGTATTCACCTGGCCCGACGGCGGCATGACGCCGTTCAGAAACGAGAAAAACTCGAACTGGGAAGGCGGCTATCGCGTACCGACCATGATCAAGTGGCCCGGTGTTATCGAGCCCGGCACCGTGTACAACGATGTGTTCTCACATGAAGACATGCTGCCGACCATCATGGCAGCGGTTGGCGAGCCTGATATCAAGGAGAAGCTCCTCAAGGGACATCGTGCCAACGGCCGTAACTACAAGGTACATCTCGACGGCTACAATATGCTGCCTTACTTCAAGGGCGAAGTGGACGAAGGCCCGCGTAAGGAATTCTTCTACTGGACCGATGATGGCCAGCTCGCAAACCTGCGGTACGGTCGTTGGAAGATGGTATTCATGGAGCAGCGAGGCCATGGCTTCGACGTCTGGCAGGAACCGTTCGTAACCCTGCGCGTACCCAAGCTGTTTGATTTGAAGGGCGACCCGTTTGAACGTGCGGACCACGAGGCGGCCGGTTACGACATGTGGCGCTTCGAACGCGTCTTCCTGATTCTGCCGGCGGTGAACTACGTAGCGCAGCATCTTGCGACGTACGAGAAGTATCCGCCGCGCCAGAAGCCGGGCAGCTTTAACCTGAACCAGGTGTTGGAGAAGCTACAGCAGAATCCGTCAACCAACTGATTTCAGACCGCGCATGAAGAATGCGCGCTTGAACGGAGCCATAAATGAACACATTTTTCAAAACGCTCGGGCTGGCTTTGGCGCTTGTTTTTGCGTCGACAGCCGCAGCCCAGGATAAACCCAACATCTTGGTTATCTGGGGTGACGACGTCGGCGTACACAACATCAGCGCCTACAACCACGGCATCATGGGCTACCAGACGCCGAACATCGATCGTATCGCCAATGAAGGCGCGCTGTTTACGGACGCCTATGCACAGCAAAGCTGCACGGCCGGGCGCGCGTCATTCATCCTGGGCCAGCACCCGTTCCGCACGGGCCTGCTGACCATCGGCATGCCGGGTTCGGAACACGGCATTCCCGACTGGGCGCCGACCATCGCTGATCTTGTCAAGGAACACGGTTACATGACCGCGCAGTTCGGCAAGAACCACCTGGGTGATCAGGACAAACACCTGCCGACGAATCACGGCTTCGACGAGTTTTTCGGCAACCTCTACCACCTGAACGCCGAGGAAGAGCCCGAGACCTACTACTATCCGAAAGATCCGGAGTTTCACAAAAACTTCGGTCCTCGCGGCGTCATCAAGTCCTCAGCCGATGGCAACATCGAGGATACGGGGCCGATGACCCGCAAGCGCATGGAGACCGCGGACGAGGAGTTCCTGGCCTCTGGTCTCGACTTCATCGACCGGGCGCACAAAGCTGACAAGCCGTTCTTCGTCTGGATGAGCACGACCCGCATGCACGTGTGGACGCGCCTCAAGAAAGAGTCCCAGGGCCGCACTGGCATTGGCCTGTACCCGGACGGCGTGGCCGAACATGACGATCACATCGGCATGCTCCTCGACAAGCTCGATGAGCTCGGTATTGCCGACAATACGATCGTGATTTACTCGACGGATAATGGCGCCGAGACCGTGTCGTGGCCGGATGGTGGCATCACGCCGTTCAAGGGTGAGAAGGGCACCACGTGGGAAGGTGGTTTTCGCGTACCGATGCTCGTCAAGTGGCCGGGCGTGATTGAGCCGGGCACCAAGAGCAACGACATCATCAGCCAGGAAGACTGGATGCCGACGCTGATGGCTGCCGTTGGCGAGCCCGACATTATCGAAAAGCTCAAGAAGGGTCACCGGGCCAACGGCAAGAAATGGAAAGTGCATCTCGACGGCTATAATTTCCTGCCGCGATTCAAGGGCGAAGCAGAGAAAGGTCCTCGAGAGCAGATCTTCTACTTTGGACAGGGCGGCGAACTCAACGCGGTGCGCTGGAACGACTGGAAGATCCACTTTGCGATTCTCGAGGGCAATATCACCAACGCTCAGCGCGTTGAGACTTCGTGGCCGGTCGTCATTAACCTGAAGGCCGATCCGTACGAGCATGCCTGGGAGGAGTCCGGGATGTACCTGCGGTGGATGGCCGACAACATGTGGCTGTTTGTGCCTGTACAGGTAGAAATCCAGAAGTTCCTCGCTTCGATGAATGGCTACCCCTTCCAGGAAGGACAGTCGCTTAACGCCGGTGGCATCAACTACCAGTCGCTCAAGGCACTGAAGATTCTCGAACAGATCCGCGAGAAGGGATTGATCGAGATGCCACGTAACTAGGAATACGACAGGGTTAATCAATGTTCAAACGTTCGCTTAGTAACGTATCGAGAGCCGCATTTTTTGCGGCTCTCGTTTTTTCAGTGCCCGCTTTTGCCGACGACAAGCCCAGGTTAATCCTGCAGGTCACGGTCGACCAGCTGCGGGGCGACCTGCCGACGCGCTACTACGATCGCCTCGGCGAAGGCGGCTTCCGGTATCTATGGGAGTCGGGCGTCGTGTACCGCGACGCGCACCATGGCCATGCCAACACCGAGACCATTGTCGGGCATGCGACGCTCGCGACCGGCGCGCATCCGTCGACTCACGGCATGATCGGTAACCTGTGGTTCGATCGCGAGACGGGCTTCACAACGTACAACGTCGAAGACGCAAACTATCGCTTGCTGACCAAGGGCGCATCGGTCGACGCCGCTACCGAAATCGACCCAACGCAGAGGGCGGCGCGCAGCGAAGGGCGTTCCCCGGCGGCCATGCTGGTGACGACGTTCGCGGACGAACTGCGCAGCAACACGGGCGGCCAGGCGAAGGCCATTGGCGTTTCCGTCAAGGATCGAGGCGCCATCTCCATGGCCGGCCACTCCGGTACGGCGTACTGGTTCTCCAAGGCCAGCGGCGAATTCGTTACGAGCACGTACTACCTGGATGCGTACCCCGAGTGGGTCAGCGCCTTTAATGCGGCCAAACCCGCGCAGCAGTACGCGGACACCGAGTGGCAGCTGCTGCATGACCAGGCGACGTACCTGTTCGGCGACTCCGACGACCGTCCGTGGGAATACGACGTCGGCGGCTTCGGTCGCACCTTTCCGCATTCGTTCGGCGACGGCAGCAGCAAATACTTCACGACCTGGCTCACGCTTAGCCCGCCAGGTGATCAACTGGTTCTTGATTTCGCCAAGCAGGCACTGGTGGCAGAAGAGCTCGGGCAGGACGCGGTCACTGACTACCTCGCCGTAAGCTTTTCGTCGACCGACTATGTCGGCCACGTGTTCGGTCCGTCGAGCCTGGAAGCGGAAGACAACATCCTGCGCCTCGATCGCACGCTCGCCGAGCTGTTCGCGTTCGTGGACGAAAAGGTCGGTCTCGACAATACACTGATTGTGTTGTCGGCAGATCATGGTGGTCCGGACACGCCGGGCTATCTCAACGGGCTGAATATTCCGGCCGGTTACGTCGACCCCGACAGCTGGGATAAGGACGCGGCCATTGCGCGCATCAAGAAGCAGTTCAGGATCGACGGTGACCTGATCGCCGCCTACGATCATCCCTACGTGTATTTCAGCGATGCGGTCAGGAACGACCGCAGGATTGACCAGGGAGCGCTGGAGGCCGCGGTCGTCGAGGAGCTGATGAAGTTCCACGGCGTGTCGCTCGCCGTGTCGAGTTCGGCACTTCGGCAAGGCAGGCTTCCGGATACCGATATTTACCGACCCGTCATCAACAACTTCAACCCGAAGCGGTCCGGCGAGGTGTTTGTTGTGTTCGAACCCAACTGGTTCATCAACGACATGGAGGGGCTGACTGTGGCATCGACACATGGCTCGCCATGGAGATACGACACCTATGTGCCAATCGTCTTCGCTGGCGCCGGCCTCGCACCCCAAACGGTCGACCGAAGGGTGCAAACCGTCGATGTGGCAGTGACGCTGTCGACCTACATGGAGATCAAACCACCATCCGGTTCAGCCGGGTCACCACTCACTGAAGTACTGGCGAAATAAACGCTATGGCACAAGAACAGATCAAGGCGCTTAGGGAGCGCATGCAACAATCGATCATCGGCCAGGAAGACGTGGTCGAACGCATCATCATCGGCCTGCTGGCCAACGGTAACCTGCTCGTCGAGGGCTTGCCGGGGCTCGCGAAAACGCGCGCCATCAAGGCGCTCGCGAAAAACATCGAGGCAGACTTCAGCCGCATCCAGTTCACGCCCGACCTGCTGCCATCTGATGTGACGGGCACCGAGGTCTATTACCAGAAAGACGGCCAGGGCGAGTTTCGTTTCGAGCCCGGCCCGATCTTCGCGAACATCGTGCTCGGGGATGAAATCAATCGCGCGCCGGCGAAAGTCCAGGCCGCAATGCTTGAGGCGATGGAGGAACGGCAGGTCACTGTTGCCGGAACAACGCACAAGATGCCACCGCTGTTCATGGTTATGGCGACGCAGAATCCGGTGGAGCAGGAGGGCACGTATCCCCTGCCCGAAGCGCAAATGGACCGTTTCCTGATGCACGTCAATATTGAATACACGCCCGTCGAAGACGAGGTTCGCATCGTTGAACTCGTGCGTGGGGAAGAAATTGCGACGAACAAAGATGACTCGCAGCCGTCAAGCGAGGCTGCCGAGCGCATTCCGCAACAGGCCGTGTTCGACGCGCGCCGGGAAATCGGCCAGGTTAAAGTCTCGCCCGCAATAGCACGCTACATGGCCGACCTTGTCTACGCGACGCGGACACCTGAGAAATACTCCGAAGACCTCGCTCGCTGGATCGATGTCGGTGGTAGTCCACGCGCCTCGCTCGCTTTGGACAAGTGCAGCCGCACACACGCCTGGCTGAGCGGACGTGACTTCGTCGACCCCGAAGACGTGCGCGCCATCGTTCACGACTGCCTGCGACATCGCCTGATGTTGTCTTATGAAGCACAGGGCGAAGGCGTGCGCGCCGACCAGGTTGTCGACGCGATCGTCGAGCAAGTCGCACTGCCCTGATACCAGCATGAACTCTGATGCGCGCATTCACGTGTCGCTGGCTCACCTCAGGAGCCTGCAGGGCGCAGCGCAAGGCCTGAGCTTTCTGCCGCGTCAACACTCAGCGAGCGTGCTGAACGGACGCCATGCGTCGCGCTTGCGCGGCCGCGGGCTGAACTTCGAAGAGATGCGTGACTACCTGCCCGGCGATGACATTCGATCGATTGACTGGAAGGCGACGGCAAGAACCGGCCGTCCGCACGTGCGTGTGTTTACAGAAGAACGCGATCGCCCCGCCCTGCTGGTCGTCGACCAGCGCATGTCGATGTTTTTCGGCTCGCAGCTCAACATGAAATCGGTCACCGCGGCTGAGGCGGCAGCAATCGCTGCGTTTCGTATTCTTGATGCGGGCGATCGGGTCGGTGGCATCGTGTTTGATAACGACTCGCATGTTGAGTTGGTGCCCAAGCGCAGCCGGCGCACCGCATACGCGCTGCTCGAGGCGATCGCCGAGAAGAATGCCGGACTTCATGCGGACCGTCCCGCCAGGCCCGCGCCTGGCGAACTCAATGCCGTTCTCAACAGCGTCGCGCGCATCGCACATCATGATCACCTCGTATTTGTCTTCAGCGACTTCGACGGCATCGATGAGGTAACCCAGCGGCACCTCAGCGGTATCGCCACGCATAACGATGTCGTCCTGTTCCTCGTTTACGACCCGATTTCGGAGCGCATTGAGCCGGGCGAACGAGCGGTGATCGGCGACAGCCACATGCAGGCAGAAATTGACCTCGGCTCAAAGTCAATCCGCGATGCCGTCAGCGAGTTCACACGCCAGCGCCTCGAGAAGATCCAGCGCTGGCAAACCGAGATAAACCTCTCGGTCCTGCCATTGAGCTCGGGAGAGGAAACCCTGCCCCAGATTCGTCGCCTGATGGGAGGCCTGTCACCGCGGCGGAGAGTGCGGTGAGCCAATACGACGGACTCAACCTGCCGCAGCTGCTGGACCTCATGCATGGACTCGTCATGCCTGAACCTGTTGCATGGCTACCGCAAACGCCGGGCTGGTGGGTTGTTCTCGGCTGGCTTCTCGGCATGTTGCTGCTGCTTGCCTGGCAGTTCGCCAGGCGGCGGCAACGTAATCGCTACCGCCGCGATGCCCTGACGGAGCTCAGATCGATCGTGGCGCAAACAGAACTAGGCCCTGCAGAATCAGCGCAGCGCATCGCGGCATTGCTGAAACGAACGGCGCTGGCGGCCTATCCACGAGAGGACGTGGCAGCACTGTACGGGCGTGACTGGGCGCAATTCCTAAAGGAATCTGCAGGGAACGATCCGCAAATTGCGGAGGCGGCCGACTTGCTGGCCGCTGCCGCCTATCGGCCGGACGTCGACGGCAGCGCCCTGACCGGGCCGGCAAGACGCTGGATCAGGTTACATCGTGCTTGAGTTTGCGCATCCCTGGGCACTGCTGTTGCTGCCGTTGCCACTGCTTGTCTGGTGGCTGGCGCCGCCCCAGCGCGAGCGCGTCAGCGCCATGCGCGTACCGTTCTTCGATCAGATTGCAGCCGCGGCGGGTAGCGAGGCTCGCGCCGGTGCCGTGGTCATGCGGCGCCGCTGGCTGCAGATAATCGTTGCCGCCCTGGTCTGGATCCTGCTTGTTGCCGGCCTCGCAAAACCCGAGTGGGTCGGCGAACCGATCGTACGCACCGAAGCAGCGCGCGACATCATGCTGTCGATCGACCTGTCGGGCTCCATGGACTACGTCGACTTTCCGGGTGGGGATGGCACTGATGTTTCCCGCTTTACAGCGGTACAACGCGTCGTCGACAGTTTCGTCGCCGAGCGCGAGAGCGATCGCATCGGCCTGATCGTTTTCGGTACCAAGGCGTATTTGCAGTTGCCTTTCACGAGGGACCTGGAAACCGCGCGTGCGCTCGTGGAGCTCATGGAGGTCGGCATGGCAGGACCGAAGACCGCCCTTGGCGATTCAATCGGGCTGGCCATTAATTCTTTCGAGAACAGCGAGGTCGACGATCGGCTGCTGATCCTGCTTACCGACGGCAACGACACGGCCAGCAAGATGACGCCGATTAATGCTGCCGATATCGCAAAGCTCAACGGCGTCGAGATCTATACGATTGGCATCGGCGACACCGCAGCGACCGGCGAGGATCGCGTTGACTTCGAAACGCTCGCGGCGATTGCCCGCAGGACGGGTGGCGAGTTCTATAACGCGGAAAGTGAATCGGCTCTCGACGCCGTGTATCGGCGCATCGATAAAACGGCCGTCGCCGATGTTCGTACACAATCCTGGCGGCCGCGTACATCGCTCGTGCACTGGCCGGCAGGTCTCGCGGTCATCCTCGCCTTGCTTACCTACGTGCTGCTCTTGTCCGGTTCACGGTTCCGAGGTGCGCGCGAGTGATCGAGTTACTGCATTTCATCAGGCCGTTGTGGCTCATCGCGTTGCCAGTGATTGCGCTGGTCTGGTGGCTGGTACGTCGACGTGACGCCAGCCAGGTGATGTTTGGGCATTTCGTGGCGCCACACCTTCGTGAGGCTCTCACTGTAAATCGTAATGCGCGACGCGGCCTGAGAGCGATTGACGGTGTCGCAATCGCGCTGGTGGCGACAAGCATCGCAGCCGCGGGACCGACATGGAGCAAGCAGGCAAGCCCCTGGTTCAGTGAAACTGCGCCACTGGTTATCGCGATCGAAGTTTCTGATTCAATGCGCAGCAATGACCTCCAGCCGACCCGCCTGGACCGCGCTCGTTTCAAGGTGATGGACCTGGTTGCGGCGCGGACCGGTTCGAGGACGGCATTAATTGCCTACGCCGGGTCCGCGCACATCGTCGTGCCACCGAGTACGGATTCCGAAGTACTGCAGCCGTTCCTCGAGAGCCTCGACCCGGCAATCATGCCGGCGCCAGGCGCCAATGCGGGCAACGTGTTGCCGTTGGCAAAATCGCTGCTTGGCGAACAGGTAACGACCGGAACACTGTTATTTGTGACCGACGGCTTCGATGCGGGAGACATTGCACCGTTGGCGGAGTTTGCGAGGCAACCGGACTCACCCGCACTGGCAGCATTGATCGTGGGCACTGATGAGGGCGGCGTTGCGCTGATGCCTGATGGCAGTCCCGTGATGGCGGCGGGTGGTGGCCGTCTCGATACGAGTATCGATACATCAATGCTGCGGCGCGTGTCGTCCGAAGCCAACGTGTCGGTAGTACGTGCCGGAACGGGGGATGCCGATATTCGCCAGCTCATGCGAACCATTCAGTCAAATCTGCGACAGGCGGACGATCCGGACGCACAGTGGACAGATCAGGGCTGGTGGTTGCTGTGGCCGGCGGCATTGCTGTCGCTGCTGTGGTTTCGGCGTGGGTGGACCATGCAATGGTGAGGGGCTTCGTAATGATCTGTTTGCTCGCCGCGGTCGCGTTCGCGTGGCAGTTTTCCCGCGTTGGCGATTTCGAGTCGCTGTGGCTAACACCCGACCAGCAGGCGCGGCGCGCTTACGAGAGCCTGGCATTTCAGGAGGCCTTCGAGCAGTTCGAGGATCCGGCCTGGAAGGGTGTTGCGGCTTACGACTCCGGCCTGTACGAGGAGTCCGCGGCGGCTTTCGGACGCATTCCCACGGCGGTCGGCTTTTACAATCGCGGTAATGCGTTTATGAAGGCACGCGATTACAGCAAGGCAATCGTTGCGTATGAGCAGGCCGTCGCCGAAGCACCGGATTGGGTCGAGGCGCAGGAAAACCTCGAACTCGCAACCTACACACTGGAATACATTGAACGGGTTCGCGAGCAATCGGACACGGGCGACGAGAGCGAACTGGGTGCGGACGACTACGTGTTCGACAACACGAAGGATCGCGGCCTCGAAGTCGAGATTACGCAGCAAAGCACCATCGAACTGGAATCTGCCGAGAAGTGGATGCGGGGCGTCGACACCGAAACCAGCGAATTCCTGCGTACACGCTTTCTGCTCGAGGCAACGCGTGAGGGAGCACGCTGATGCGCGTCCTGGCGTTGATGATTTTCGCACTGGCGACGAGCGCGGCCCTGGCACAGGGGCAGCCGATAGTACGTGCGACAGTATCCCCAGAGACAGTTAACGTCGGTGAATCGGCTGAACTGACAGTAACGATCCTGGTGCCGACATGGTTCACCCGCCCTTCCACATACCCTTCTTTCGAACTGGCGAATGCCATTACCCGGTTACCTGCAGACAGTTCGTACAACATTCGCGAGCGCATCGGCAACGAGTCCTGGCCCGGTATCGTGCGTACCTACGAGATCTATCCGCTACTCGGTGCAACGTACCGGCTATCGGGGCTATCCATTGAAGTGACTTACGCGAACCCCGGCGGGGACCCTCGAACCACAGCCGTAAGGATTCCGGAGGTGGCGATTCGCGGACAGGTTCCCGCGGGTGCCGAATCGCTTGAGCCGTACATCGCGGGACAAAGTCTCAGCCTGCGACTCAATATCGAAGGCGAACTCGACTCTCTTGACGCCGGCGACGCAGTGGTGCTCGAGTATGTCGCCGAGTTGGAAGGGCTCCCGGCCATCTTCATCCCGCCGCTTGCGCCGGACCTGCAGCTTGAAGGCGTTTCGATTTATGCAGACGTCCCCGATGTGGAGGACGGACCACCCGCCCGTCGCAGCGAAAAATTAACACTGGTGTTCGATGCAGGCGGTGAATTCAGCATTCCGGGCAAGGAACTCGAATACTGGAATACGGAATCGAATTCGGTCGAGACGGCTGCCGCGGAAGGACTGGTAATTTCTGTCGCGGGCCCGGCAGGCCCCGCACCTGCCGCCGATACATCGACGACGCTTCAATGGCCGCGGCTAATCGCACTTCTGGCGGGATCGGCAGCACTACTCATTATTGTCTGGCGAGGCGTTCCTGCCCTGGCTCGCCGGTATCGGGATGCCGCCGAGCGACGCAGGCAGACGGAACACTATGCGTTCACTCAGCTTATGCGGGCATTGGCGTCCGGTGACAACGCGACGGCATACCATGCGTTGCTGCACTGGATTGCGAGGCTGACACCGGGAACAAGCCTGCAGTCATTCGTGTCAGACTATGGCGACGCGTCGCTGTCCGCAGAAATGGCCGCTTTGAGTGCCAGCATCTACCGCGACGCAGGCGCGTCCGCCGACCTCGGGCGCATCAAGCGCAAACTGAAAGCGGCACGCCAACGTTATCTCGGGCGAGGTTCGAGACGACAGGTACAATCGCTGCCACCTTTGAACCCCACTTAACCAGTTGGGCGGCGCCTGCCCTAGCGCCGCCGCTGCCTGGTTGGCCTCGCCTGTTGTTGACGCTCGAAATTCTGGGAGCGTTGCGCACCGTGCTGGCGGGCACCGAAGTCACGTTCGAGCTGTGGCCTGACGGCCTGCTGTCGGTATCGTTGGTCGCTGGCCCAGTCGCGGGACGGTTGAGTAGCCGGCTGCTGCGCTGGCCGTGACGCCCTGTCGAGATTTTGCGGGCGCTGCGCCGGCTGTGTTGCCCTGTCGAGATTTTCCGGCCGCGACCATTGTCCGTTGCTTCGTTGTTGCCAGCCGCCGCTGGTGTCTCTTTGATAGACGTTTCCTGAGCGGTCTGTCAGCACATTGTTCTGGACATTGTTCGCAGGCCTCGCCCGACGGTCAGACGGTACGGCAGGTCGATTCGCAACCCGGTCGCGTGTTTCCGGCCGGTTATACAGATTGGGCCTGTTTGCCGGCCGGTTGCCACCGCCGATATTGATGCTGTTATCAACATTGATGTTTATGTTGGTCTTGCGATAACCGCCGTAAACCACCGGGCGCGGATACGGCCGATAGCCGCCGACACCCCACCAAGCGCCATGCCCGTGGCTCGAGAACGTGAAACGGAACGGACCGTTGGTCCACGAGACGCCAAAGCCCCAGCCGTACCACGGGTTATAGGACATATGAAATCCCCAGGTCGGATAACGCGGATAGTAATATGGTCCGTACCACGGGTTGTAGTACCAGCCGGAGCCGTAGACAACCGAACCACGGTAGTAATAGCTGCCGTAGTAGCCCGGCGTGTAGCCGACGTATACAACCTGCGGCGTCACGTCGTAGACCCTCACATACGTAACATTGTGATGCGGATTTGACGCGGGAATTTTGTAGATGGCATCGGGAACATCGGTGGCAACATTCCACGGTCCAGTCGCCGTGTTAGAGACATACCAGACGCCATTGTCGCAGGCGTAGTAGAGATTGCCGTAACGAAAAACCGCGGCACTCGTGTTCTGCGCGTACTCAACGCGAATTTCTTCGATCGGCGCAAAGTCGGGCGCGCCGTCATACTCGACGCTGAACGAGTTGTCGTCACGTTTGATCGCGGCAGTTTGCGGAATCGTGTTGTCCAGCACTGCGTCACGCGCCTGCTCGGTTCCCGCAACCTGGCTCAGGACGGCGCCATTGACGGAGTCTTCAGGTATATCGCCAAACGGTTCGGGAAGCTCGTCGTTCGGCACATGTGACCATTGCAAGTCGCCAAGCAGCCCTTCGCCACGATACCAACGACCCGACAACAGCACGTAGTAGCTTTGCGTTGATAACTCCAGAAACGCGTTGCTGTCGGTGTTGTCCATGTAAAGCAGGTTCATGCCTTCCACGGGCGCCCACGAGGGTGGGCCATCCGAGACGATCAGCTCGGTTGGTTCATTGGCGATAATGATTTGAATATCATCGACCTGGGTGTCGTCGTCATCCGCGGGTTCGACCAGGCTTGCGACGTCATCCGGCACCCGCTTCGTCCGGCTCCAGGTACCCGCTATCGATGTCGCCTCGTACCAGGCATTGCTACCGATATAGAGGTAATGATCCTTGCCACCTCTCACCAGGAGGAACGGCGTATTGACGACGCGCTCATACCTGGAGCCATCGATCATCTCGAAAACTGGCTCACCGTCGATCAATACCAGTAATGCCGGTTGTGTCGACAGGATAATTTTTGGCGGGTTGTGCTTGAGCTCTGCTTCCGCGACGCCCGCTTTTTCCGCATCGAGGTCGGCGAGCAGTTGATCGACCGATATCGTGAAATGAGCTCGCTCTACCTGGTTTTCGATAAGACCGGCCAGCTGCTTCTTTTGCTCATCACTCGCTTCAGCGAAACGGACGTCGACAATGTCTACGTCACGAATCGTCGCGGTTCTCGCCTCGCGATCGGTATCGATCTTGGCTTCGAACCAGATCGCACCGAAAACCGGCACGTTGTCCGCCTCGGGTCTCTTGACCGAGATGGCCGCTCGACCCACGAGATCATTGCCGGAAAATTCTTCTATCTGTGGCTGATAGACGATAACGATCGCACCATTGTCGGCCACGATTTCCTGCGGCCAGCTGATGCTCTCAGCTTGGGCCTGCGGTGCTAAAAGAAAGAGCGCTAACGCGCCGCCAAGCCAGGACTTCATAATGACTTCCTCAAACTTATTGAATCCGAATAACGATCTTGCCCATGAAGTCGCCACTTTCCATGTATTGATAGGCGGCCGGCGCTTCATCAAACTCGAACACGCGGTCGATCAAGGGGCGAATTTCATGCTCGCTGATGAACGCATTCATCGCCTCGAAGTCCTCGCGCGACCCGACATAGACGCCGCTCGCGGTAGCATTGATCCACATGATGGCATTCGTGGGCAGGTCGCTACCGTAGCCTGACAGCCCGCCGATCAGGGCAATGTGGCCACCGTAAGCGAGTATTTCCAGGGCCTTGGACAGCGTGTCACGACCGCCGACATCCAGAACCTGGTCGACACCGTGCCCACCGCTGATCTCCTTCACCTTGAGGTGCCAATCCGGGTTGCTGCGATAATTCGCGGTCCCGATGGCGCCCATTTCCATTGCGCGCTGTAACTTGTGATCGCGCGAACTCGTGATGATCGGTTTTGCCCCGAGAGCATTGGCGAAAATGAGCCCGAAAACTGAAACGCCCCCGGTCCCTTCGAGTAATACGTACTGACCGGGCTCGA
>Ga0316191_10002266_pt1 | contig 13909 bp, 10 predicted proteins | sample Eddworburr2cm_MG_FD_204928 | JGI IMG/M metagenome (GOLD analysis project Ga0316191, IMG submission 204928) | Coastal sediment microbial communities from Maine, United States - Eddy worm burrow 2 cm | ecosystem: Environmental > Aquatic > Marine > Coastal > Sediment | place: USA: Maine...
GTTATTGGCGGCGGCAATATTTTCCGCGGCGCCGGTCTTGCCCGTGCTGGAATGGATCGTGTCACGGGCGACTACATGGGAATGCTCGCGACGGTGATGAACGCGCTGGCCATTCAAGATGCGCTTGAAAATCTCGATGTCTTTGCGCGGGTGATGTCTGCTTTGCAGATTCATGACGTTTGCGAGGATTACATTCGTCGTCGCGCTGTAAGGCACCTCGAGAAAGGTCGAGTCGTCATTCTTGCGGCCGGTACAGGCAACCCGTTCTTCACAACCGATACGGCAGCGAGCCTGAGGGCGATTGAAATCGGAGCCGACGTCTTGCTTAAAGCCACCAAGGTCGATGGGGTTTACGACGATGATCCGATGACCAATGCGGACGCGAAACGTTATGAAACGGTCTCCTATGACCGGGTGCTCGCGGACAAGCTGTCTGTCATGGATGCGACTGCAATCGTGATGTGTCGCGACAACAAAATCCCGTTGCGTGTGTTTGATCTCACGCGTCGTGATGCACTTGTGCGGGCCATATCCGGTGATAATGTCGGCACCTTGGTTACCGCCTGATTTCGCCGTGGCATTGGCATCGCAGTAATCGCAAAACATGAGTAGCAGAAGAGGGCAATAATCGTGTTGGATGAAATCAAGAAAGACGCCGGCGAACGCATGGCAAAGAGCGTTGGTTCACTGCAGCAGGATCTCACCAAGATTCGGACCGGCCGCGCGCACACGAGCCTGCTTGATCATATAACGGTTGAGTACTACGGCAGCCAGGTGCCTCTGAACCAGGTCTCCAATGTCGGCGTCGAAGATTCAAGAACGCTGATCATAACGCCATGGGAAAAAGACATGGTGAAGGCCATAGAGAAAGCGATCATGGGGTCCGATCTGGGCCTGAACCCGTCGTCCGCAGGCACGGTGATTCGTGTTCCTTTGCCCGCGTTAACGGAAGAGCGACGCAAAGACATGATCCGGGTCGTTCGCCAGGAAGCAGAAGGCGGGCGAATCGCGGTGCGAAACATTCGCCGTGATGCCTTGCACGATATTAAGGAACTCCTAAAAGAAAAGATGATCGGCGAAGATGATGAGCGTCGAGCCGAAGGCGAGATTCAAGACATCACCGATAAGCACGTCGCGGAAATCGACAAGGTCCTTGCGGAAAAAGAAGCGGAGCTGATGGAGGTCTGATTGGCCTGGAGCCGTCAGCAAGACACAGTGGACTCAAATAAGACAAAGGTACCCAAACACGTTGCTGTCATTATGGATGGCAACGGGCGGTGGGCGCGTGCCAGGCAGAAACCTCGTCGCGCCGGTCACCGGGCGGGCATCAAGTCGGTCCGCTCGACGGTCGAGGCAGCCGCGAAGCATGGCATTGAAGTCCTGACTTTGTTTGCCTTTAGCAGCGAGAACTGGGGCAGGCCGAAAGACGAGGTGCGCAGCCTCATGACGCTATTTGTCGAGGCATTGCGACGGGAAGTGGACGAATTACATCGTAATAATGTGCGGTTGCGGCTTATCGGCGCCAGGGAACTCCTGCAACCCGGAATTGTGAAGAGATTTGCCGCGGCCGAAGAAAAAACCGCCCAGAACACGGGGTTGTTGCTCAATATCGCAGTGGCTTACGGAGGGCGCTGGGATATCGTCGAAGCAACGAAGCGCGTGGCAAAGAGAGTCGCGAGCGGTGAGATCGGAGTGGATGACATTGACGAAGCGACATTGGCGTCCGAGATGCAGCTGGCAGGTTGCCCGGAACCGGACTTGCTGATACGCACTGGCGGGGAGCAACGCATCAGCAATTTTCTGTTGTGGGACATTGCCTATGCAGAATTGTGGTTTACGGATGTCCTGTGGCCGGAATTTGATGCGCAGCAGTTTGACAATGCGATTGAGTATTTTGCACAGAAACAGCGGCGATTTGGGCACACCGGGGAGCAAGTGGTGGCGGCAGGATGCTGAAAACCAGGATAATTACGGCGGTCATCTCGCTCGTCGCACTGGGTGTCGTGCTGTTCGTCGTGCCTCCCGACGTGGCAGAGCTGTTAATTGCCATAGTAGTGCTCGCCGGCGCATGGGAATGGTCGGGGTTTCTCAACCTGTCGGGTTCGGCGCTTCGCTGGGCCTTTGTAGCTGTCATTGCGGGCCTGCTTGCTGTGTCTTATGCGCTATATCCGCAGGCATCTGAGCTGATTCTGCAAATCGCATTCGTCTGGTGGTTCGCTGCTTTCCTGTGGACGCTGTTTTTCCCGACGCCGATACCCACTTTCGTTCGTTGGGTGGGTGGAATACTCGTGCTTGTGCCGATGTTCGTGGCAGTCATCAATCTTTACCGCATCGGGCCGGTGGTGTTGCTGTTGGCCCTGTTGATCGTCTGGGCGGCAGATGCCGGCGCCTATTTTGCCGGTAAGCAGTTCGGACGCGTGAAACTGGCGCCGAGCATTAGCCCGGGGAAGACCTGGGAGGGCGTACTCGGGGGATTGCTCCTCGTTGCGTTGTTGACAACAGGCGCCGCTTATTGGACCGACACGAACCTGGCCGTATTGCTACCGTTCTGTCTGGCCGTCGCCGCATTGTCCATCGTCGGTGACCTGACCGTCAGTATGTTCAAGCGCACGGCAGGCGTGAAGGACAGCGGCAAACTATTTCCCGGTCACGGCGGCGTTCTCGACCGGGTCGACAGTGTCGCCGCTGCAGCGCCCTTGTTTGCGCTCGGTCTGGGCTGGCTGGGGCTGGCTTAATGACACATTCATCGTGCATTCATCGTCGGGTAATTACTGTGGCGCAACAACCCGGAGGAACTGCGGCGGATTGTGCCAGTCACATAGCACAGGGCAACGGCGGCTCGTTGATGAATCTGCACCTGCACCGCAACTGCATGACCAAGTTGGGAATTATGGCTAGATATGGGTAGTGCAATAATCAGCATCCTGGCATTCATTGCTGCGATCAGCATCCTGGTCGCGGTACACGAGTTTGGCCATTACATTGTGGGTCGCTGGACCGGAATGAAAGTGCTTCGATTTTCGGTCGGTTTCGGCAAGCCGGTCTGGTCACGTATTTCCGGCAAGGATGACACCGAGTACTGTGTCTCGGCGATTCCGCTAGGCGGTTATGTACGTTTTCTTGATGGCCGTGACGGGCCGGTCGACCCCGAAGATGAGGGTCGCGCATTCGATCACCGTCCGATTCCAGCACGCATTGCGGTTTTGCTGGCAGGACCGGCCTTCAATTTTATATTTGCCGTGCTCGCGTACTGGCTGTTGTTCGCGGGTGGCGTTATGGCACTGAAGCCGGCGATTGGCGATGTGACACCGGGGTCCTACGCGGATAAAGCCGGGCTGGTTTTCGGCGACAAGATCGTCGCTGTTGGCGACGTTGCGACGATGGACTGGGAATCGACGCTCGTCGAGATCTTGAACAACATGGTCGTCGATGGCCGTGTGCCGCTGACGCTGGAGAATGAAGAGGGTCGGGAGCGCTCAGCCGTTATCAACGTCGGCGACGATCGAACGCGCCTTACCGAGCCTGGTCTGCTCTTTGACGGCCTGGGATTCCAGGTCTGGCAGCCGCCGGCAGAGGTTGGTGCGTTGTCCGAAGGTGGTGCTGCCGAATCAGCGGGTATCAAGGTCGGTGATCGAATTAATTCTGTGGACAAGGTACGCACCAGAACATTTAATGAACTGGTTGCTGTCGTAGCGCCTCTCGCGAATCAGCGGGTGTCGGTTGAGTACGTGCGCGACGGGCAAACCGCGACCATTGACGTGTTGCTGGGTGAGCAGGAGGTCGATGGCGAGAAGCGTGGCCTGCTGGGCGTGAACTCGCCGCAAGCACCGTCTGACTATTACTATCGTCGCAGCTTCACGCCGCTGCAGTCGCTGCGGGAGGCCGCCAACAAGACCTGGGGATCCACGCTCTTTACGGTGCGGATGCTCAGCAGGATGGTGACCGGTGATGTGTCAATGAAGAACATCAGTGGACCGATCAATATCGGTCAGATCGCCGGAGAGTCCGCGCAACGTGGTGTGAAGTATTTTCTGGGCTTTCTCGCCGTGGTCAGTATCAGTCTTGGCGTCCTTAATCTCCTGCCGATCCCGGTGCTCGATGGCGGCCAGATTGTGTACCAGGTCATCGAGATGATTAAAGGCAGCCCGATGACCGAACGGGCACAATTGCTCGGGCAGCAAGCAGGTATTTTCGCGCTGCTCTTATTGATGAGCTTCGCTTTCTATAACGACATAGCAAGAATCCTGGGCTAACCGGGACAGGCGGAAATACATTGCAGATGAGACAGACATTATTCGCATTGTTGATGATGCTACCGATGACGACCTTGGCCGCGGCGGAATTCGTCGTCAAGGACATGCGAGTCGAGGGATTGCAGCGTATATCCGAAGGTACGGTGTTCAACTATTTACCCGTCAACGTCGGCGACACCGTAGACAACAACCGTATCGGCGAAGCGATTCGTGCGCTGTATCTTCAGGGCTTGTTCGACAACATCGAGATGCGCCGTGATGGTGACACGCTCGTTATTGTCGTCGTGGAGCGTCCGTCCATCGAGAGCTTCGAGATCGAGGGCAACAAAGACATCAAGACAGAAGACCTGATGGAATCTTTGCGCGGCGTCGGACTTGCAAGGGGCCGGACGTTTGATCGATCGGTTCTCGACAATGTAGAGATGTTTCTGCGAGAGCAATATTACGATCGCGGCAAGTATGGCGTTGCTATTGCAACTGAAATCAACGAGCGCCCTAACAATACCGTGCGGGTGAAGGTTACAGTCAAAGAGGGTGATCGGGCAAAAATACGCCAGGTGAACATCGTCGGTAATGAGACCTTTGACGATAAAGAAATCCGCGCAGACTTCACCCTGGATACGGCGAACTGGCTGTCGTGGGTCCGCCAGGATGATCGCTACGCCAAGGAAGCGTTGGAAGGAGACCTCGAAATATTACGTTCCTTCTATATGGATCGTGGCTACGCCGATTTCAAAATCGAATCCACGCAGGTAGCGATATCGCCGAACAAAAAGGACATATTTGTAACGATTGGAATTCGCGAAGGCGATCTCTACACGATTTCGGATGTAAAACTTGTTGGTGAGATGGTTATCCCTGAAGCTTTTCTCCGCGGCCTGATTCTCACGAAACCGGGTGCTGTCTATAACCAGCGAGCGTTGACTCAGACCACCGAGTTAATGGCTTTCCGCCTGGGTGAGGAAGGATATGCGAACGCAGAAATCGAGCCCGTGCCAGAACTGGATTATGAAAAAAAAGAGGCGGCGGTAACCTTCTATGTAAACGCGCAGAATCGTGTCTATGTCCGCCGCATCAGCTTCAACGGCGTTGACCAGGTTGACGACGAGGTGTTGAGACGTGAGATGCGGCAGATGGAAGGCTCGTACCTTTCCAATTCGCTGATCGATCGCTCGAAAATCCGTTTGCAACGCCTGCCCTACATCGAGAATGCGGAAGTCAATAACTCACCGGTTCCCGGAAGCCCGGATCTGGTTGACGTTGATTTTGATCTCGAGTACCGAATGCCGGGCCAGTTCTCGGGTGGCGTTGGTTACTCCGAGTCGCAAAAGTTGTTGCTTAACGGCAGCATTGTTCATACCAACTTCCTCGGCACTGGTAACCGCGTGGCGCTCGAACTCAACTCCGGCCGCTACCAGAAGCTTTACAGCCTGTCTCACACCGATCCCTACAGATCCATGGACGGCATCCGTCGCACGGTAAGTGTCAACTTCAGGGACATTACCCAGTTCACATCAGCGGCGTCCGATTTTTCGACGACCAGTGCCGGGGCGACCATTGACTATGGGTACCCGATTTCTGAATACCAGTCGGTTTCGGTTGGAGCGACATTCCAGCATTCCGAGCTGTTGTCATCGACAAACAGCACACAGCAAGCCCAGGACTGGGTAGCCAACAACGGCAATCAGTTCATCCAGGATGTCGGTAACGGGGTGGTCTTTTTTGGTACGGAGTTTGACACCGTCGAGCTAATCGCGGGCTGGACCTACGATAGCCGAAACCGTTCGCTGTTTGCCAACCGGGGCACGCGGCAGCAGTTGTTTCTCTCGATGGCGGTGCCGGGCAGCGATGTCGAGTTTTACCAGGCGAGATACAGTTTTACGAAATACTTTCCCATTACGCCCAAATGGATACTGCGTTTCAATTCCGAAGTGGGCATTGGTGAGGGCCTCGGAGACACCACCGCGCTGCCGCCGTACAAGCAGTTCTACGGTGGCGGGCCACAGTCAGTCAGGGGCTTCAAGGAGTCCTACCTGGGGCCGCGGGACAGCTTTGGCCGGCCATATGGCGGTAACGTGTTGGTTGCGAGCCAGCTAGAGCTTATACTCCCGCTTCCGGATAAATGGGCCAGCCAGGCGCGCGCCAGCTTGTTTTACGATGTTGGTAATGTATTTAACACCGGTGAAGTTGCTTTTACGGACAAGCTTGGCAGTCCGATTTTGTATGAACCAGATTTTGATGAATTACGAGCATCGGTAGGACTGGGCGTACAGTGGCTGGCGCCATTGGGTCTCTTCCGATTCAGTTACGCATACCCGTTAAACGCGTATGACGGGAATGACAGGTATTACGGAGATCAGCTGGAACGATTCCAGTTCTCTATTGGACAAGCGTTTTAAGGAATGGAAAGTTTATGAGTTTTGTAATGCGACAATTGGTTAAGGCAGGAATGGGCGTCGCGTTGGTATGTGCATTTGCACTACCGGCTGCGGCGCAGGATATGAAAATTGGTGTCGTCAGTTTGCCGGCGCTAATCGAGCGGGCACCGCAAACAAAGATCGCCATGGATGCACTGCAGGAAGAATTCGCGCCACGCCAGAGAGAGTTTCTGGCCAAGCAAAAAGAATTTGAAGACCTGACCGCCAAAGCACAGAAGGATTTTGCTGTCATGGGCGAGACCGAGCGTCGCAATGCGGAAAAAGATCTCCGCGATCTGCAGCGCGAGGTTTCCCGCTTGCAGACCGAGTTTCGCGAGGACCTGAATCTCCGCCAAAACGAAGAGTATGGTGTGCTGCAACGTGCAATGCTCAAAGAAGTTCAGGACTATGCACAGCAGGAGGGCTATGACCTGATTGTCGGTGATGGGGTCCTGTTTGCCAGCAGTGCCGTGAACATTACCGAAGCAATATTGCGCGTCGTCGAAGCTAATTATCAGGCGACGAGCGCGCGCTAGGCCGACTTCAGAACCAAGGGATGCTTGCAGCCGTATGCCGATCAGCCTCGGAGAGCTCGCCACGCAATTCGGCTGTGAGCTGATCGGTGATCCCGATATAGTCGTAAATGGCGTTGCTTCATTATCGAGTGCGAAACCGGACTCGCTGAGCTTCCTTTCCAATGCGGCACTACGAGAACAGCTGTCGGCAACGAAGGCCGCGGCGGTAATATTGCGCGCAGGCGATGTAGCCGCGTCTCCCGTGGCAGCAATAATCCACGCTGATCCCTATGCCTGTTACGCACGCATGTCTGCTGCGGTATGTCCGCCGCCGACCTTCGAGCCCGGTGTGCACGCGTCGGCAGTCATTGCTCCGTCCGCGACGGTCGCTGACAGTGCGCATCTGGCACCAAATGTTGTTGTCGGGGACCGCTGTGAAATCGGCGAGAATGTCTATTTAGGGCCGGGTTCGGTCATCGGACCGGACTGCAAGCTTGGCGACGACTGCCGTCTAATTGCCAATGTAACCCTGGTGCGCAGCGTTGAGATTGGTGTTCGTGGCCTTTTTCATCCGGGCGTCGTGATTGGCGCCGATGGTTTCGGCAATGCGATGACGCCGGAGGGCTGGGTCAAAGTGCCGCAACTGGGCGGCGTACGCATTGGCGATGATGTCGAGATTGGCGCGAATACGACGGTGGATTGTGGTGCGCTTGACGACACGGTCATCGAGGACGGCGTGCGCATCGATAACCTGTGCATGATTGGACACAACGTCCATGTGGGCGCGCACACGGCGATGGCGGGTACAACGGCGATCGCGGGCAGCACGGTCATAGGCAAGCGCTGCATGTTTGCTGGAAGGTCCGGTGCGGTCGGTCATATCACGATTTGTGATGACGTCATTGTTGCTGCGATGACATTCCTCTCGAAAGACGTCACAACTCCCGGCACCTACGCAGCCAGTTTCCCTGCGGCTGAAGCAAAAAGTTGGGCGAAGCAACTCGCCAGGTTTCGGCGTTTGGGTGCTCTAATAGAACGGGTCAAAAAACTGGAGAGTCGCGGCAAGTAGTTTCTGCTTATCTACGAGTTCAAATAAAATGATACATCCGACAGCGGTAATTTCTGACAAAGCCAGGATAGCGAATGACGTCACGGTTGGACCCTATGTTGTGATTGGCGATGACGTGGAGGTTGCCAGCGGCACAATCATCGACAGCCATGTTGTTATTAATGGCCCGACAATCCTTGGTAAAGACAATCATATCTACCAGTTCGCGTCGGTCGGGGATGACCCGCAGGACAAAAAGTATGCGAATGAACCTACGCGATTGATTATCGGCGACCGCAATACGATTCGTGAGTTTTGCACGATCAGCCGAGGTACGGTGCAGGACAGGGGCGAAACGACTATTGGCGATGACAACTGGATTATGGCCTACGTGCACATTGCCCACGATTGTGTCGTCGGCAACAAAACAATTATGGCCAATAACACGACCCTCGCCGGGCATGTGCACGTCGCGGACTGGGTTATCTGCGGCGGTTTTTCCGGTGCCCACCAATTCTGCCGCATAGGCGCGCATGCGTTTCTGGGAATGTACGCAGGCGTAAGCCGTGATGTCCCCGCATACACGATGGTTTCCGGCCAACCGGCGGTAGCGCGCGGAATTAACAGCGAAGGATTAAAGCGTCGAGATTTTTCCACGGACCAGATTCGTAACATTAAGAATGCCTATCGCCTGACATTCAGAAAAGGCAAGAAGCTGGCAGAGGCGATTGATGAAATTGCCGTACTCAGCACGGAACAACCCGAACTAAACTTGTTCCTTGAATCGCTTCGCTCCTCCAAGCGCGGCCTGGTCCGCTAGGGACCGTTGATGAAGATCGGCCTGGTTGCCGGCGAAGCCTCCGGCGACCTGTTGGGCGCGGGGCTCATTCGAGCGCTGCGCGAACGCGTCCCGAACGCAGTATTTGAGGGCGTCGCCGGGCCGGCAATGCTTGCCGCAGGTTGTGAACAGTGGGAGCCCGCGGAGTCCCTTGCCGTCATGGGTCTCATAGAGCCGCTCGCCCATATCCCGCGTCTGCTTCGCCTTCGCAAAGAGCTTTACACGCGTTGGCAGGCATCGCCACCCGACGTCTTCGTTGGCATCGACGCGCCCGATTTCAATCTCGGACTCGAGAAAAAACTGCGCATAAGTGGTGTCAAGACAGTGCATTACGTCAGCCCCTCGGTCTGGGCATGGCGAAAAGGGCGAATCAAGACTGTTAAGGCCGCCGCGGACAAGGTTCTCTGTATCCTGCCGTTCGAGAAGCCACTTTATGATGACCACGGGGTAGATGCAGTTTTCGTCGGACATCCGAAGGCGGACGAGGTGCCTGCGGTCGTCGATGCTTATCCGGCTCGTAAAGCGCTCAATATCGATGCCCGCGAAGTTGTCGCGGTGCTCCCGGGAAGCCGGGCCGGCGAAGTGACACGGCTTGGATCCATATTTGCGCAAACCGCGAGACTATTGGCGGACAGTCGCCCCGGAATTGAGTTCGTCACGCCAGTCGCGACGCCGAAATTGCGAGCGATGGTCGAGCAACAATTGGCGGCCGCTGGCGTTACCGAGCGGTTCACACTGCTCGACGGCGATTCGCAGACCGCGATGATAGCTGCCGACGTCGTATTGCTGGCCTCGGGTACAGCGGTACTTGAGGCGGCACTGCTGGGCCGGCCGGCCGTTGCCGCATATCGCGTGTCGCCAGTGACTTGGGCGATCGGCAAGGCGCTCCGACTTGTAAAGCTTGCGTATTTCACGCTGCCGAATTTGCTCACCGATTCGCCCTTGGTGCCTGAATTCATTCAGCACGGTGTCAAACCGGCGATACTCGCCGGTGCCGTGGCGGACTTGTTGGACGACCCTGCTCGCAGGCGTACCATCACTAGCGAATTTGCTAAACTGCGTATCGAGCTGGCGCTTGATGCAGACCAGCGCGCGGCCGATGCGGTTTTCGAGTTGGCGCAATCGTAGGCTATTCATGCGGCAGGCAAAATTGTTTGAATTCAGGGAGCTCGTTGCAGGGGTCGACGAGGCCGGTCGCGGCCCACTTGCCGGTCCCGTTGCAGCCGCCGCTGTGATCTTGCATCCGGACAGGCCCATTGTTGGCTTGGCGGACTCGAAAAAGTTGACGGCCGAGCGTCGCGATGTGCTCGCGAGCGAGATTCGCGAGCGTGCTTTGGCTTGGTCCGTTGCGTGGGCAGATCCGGCAGAAATTGATGCGCTCAATATTCTTGCTGCGTCTCTGTTGGCCATGCGGCGCGCAATCCTGGGACTGTGGATTTCGCCAGGTGGCGTAAAAGTAGACGGCAATCGACTTCCGGACCTTCGTTTCGGTTCGCGACAGCTGCCGGGCGAAGCGATTGTGGGCGGTGACAGTATTATTGCCGAAATTAGCGCGGCGTCGATTATTGCCAAGACAACGCGCGACCGGATCATGATTGAACTTGACAGGCTATATCCTTGCTATGAATTTGCGCGTCACAAAGGGTACGGCACGGAGGTGCACAGGGCCCGACTGCGAGAGTTCGGTCCGTGTCGCGAGCACAGGTTTACCTTTTCCCCAGTGAAAACAGCGTCATGAAGTCACCTGCTTTCGTTCATCTCCACCTGCATACCGAGTATTCGCTCGTGGACAGTACCGTGCGTATTTCGGCGCTGATGGAACGTTGCGCTTCGCTGGGGATGCCGGCGGTTGCATTGACTGACCAGAACAATCTATTCGGCCTCGTGAAGTTTTACCGCAAGGCGATGGCCGCCGGCGTGAAACCGCTCGTCGGGCTCGACCTTCGTATCCTGAATGACGAGGAACCCGATCGACCCTTCACAATATTGCTGCTGTGCCAGGACAACGCGGGCTATCGGAAGTTGTCGGAACTCGTGACCCGAAGTTATCTCGAAGGGCAGGTCCGCGGACTACCGATGGCGCGGCGAGAGTGGATGAATGAAGAAAGCTGCAGGGGGCTGATCGCATTATCGGGAGGCCTGCACGGCGACATCGGGCATGCGCTGCATGGCGGTCATCTGGACAAGGCGGCCGATTTGCTGAAGGGCTGGCAGAGTATATTCCCCGATCGATTCTATCTTGAGCTAATTCGCACAGGGCGCCCCGCGGAAGAAGATTGTGTGCGGGCGAGCCTGGCGCTTGCGAGCGACATGAACGTCCCCGTGGTTGCCACGAACGATGTCAGGTTCTTGAGCCAGAACGACTTTAACGCTCACGAAGCGCGTGTTTGCATTCATGATGGACGCGGCCTTGCCGATGCCGATCGGCCTCGACTGTATAGCGAGAATCAATACCTGCGCTCGCCGGAGGAAATGGCCGAGCTGTTTGCGGATGTGCCCGCGGCACTGGAAAACACAGTAGAGATAGCGCGCCGGTGCAATCTCGATCTGCAATTCGGAAACAGTGTTCTGCCGGCGTTCCCCGTTCCCGACGGACAAACAGAATCGGCGTTTCTCGAAGTCGAAGCAAGACGTGGTCTGGAGGTGGCGCTGGCAACCAAGTTCGATCACGACGGTGTTCCCGAGAAAGACCGGGATGTATTGAGCGCGCCGTATTTCGAGCGACTCGAAAGCGAACTCGGCGTCATTCAGTCAATGGGGTTTCCCGGTTATTTTCTGATCGTTGCCGACTTCATTCGCTGGGCGCGCGAAAACAACGTGCCGGTAGGCCCAGGCCGTGGATCGGGCGCCGGTTCGCTGGTGGCATGGGTGCTGGGAATAACCGCCCTGGATCCACTGGAGCACGATCTCCTGTTCGAACGATTCCTGAATCCCGAGCGTGTTTCGATGCCTGACTTTGACATCGATTTTTGCATGGAAGGTCGTGACGACGTCATTGACTATGTCGCGCAGAGATACGGGCGTGAGCGCGTTTCACAAATCATCACCTTTGGCACGATGGCAGCCAAAGCAGTTATCCGGGATACAGGTCGTGTTCTGGGGCAGCCCTACGGATTTGTTGACCGAATCGCCAAACAGGTACCGTTCGAGATCGGTATTACGCTCGAAAAGGCGCTCGAACAGTCCGACGAACTGGCTTCGATGTACCGCGACGATGAAGAGGTTGCGTCGATAATCGATCTCGCCAAGTCGCTCGAAGGCCTGGTCCGTAACGCAGGTAAGCACGCCGGCGGTGTGGTCATTTCGCCCGGTGCGTTGACCGATTTTGCGCCACTCTATTGTGAAGAGGGTGGTACCAATGTCGTGACGCAACTCGACAAAGACGACGTCGAGGCCGTCGGCCTCGTAAAATTCGACTTCCTGGGTTTGAAGACGCTGACGATCATCGAATGGGCCGTGCGTATCATCAACCAGACGTACCCTGATCGACAGCTCGATATCGCGCACATCCCAACGCGCGATGCGAAGACATTTGAGCTGTTACGAAGCTCGCAAACCGCCGCGATATTCCAGCTCGAGTCGAACGGAATGCGTGATCTTATAAAGCGTTTACGGCCGGACCAGTTTGGTGATCTGGTGGCGTTGGTCGCGTTGTTCCGCCCAGGGCCGCTGCAATCGGGCATGGTCGATGACTTCATGACGCGAAAGCACGCACTAAACAAGGCGGACATCGATTACCTGCACCCGGACCTGAAGCCGGTACTTGAAGAAACTTATGGCGTGATCCTTTACCAGGAGCAGGTCATGCAAATCGCGCAGGTGCTTGCCGGCTATACGCTGGGCGGCGCTGACCTGTTGCGCCGGGCCATGGGCAAAAAGAAGCCCGAGGAAATGGCGAAGCAGCGAGAAATATTCGTAAAGGGGGCAACGGAGCGTGGTGTCTCGGGTGCGACGGCGACACGTATATTCGACCTGATGGAGAAGTTTGCGGGTTACGGCTTCAACAAATCACATTCGGCTGCCTACGCCGTGTTGTCCTATCAGACCGCGTTCTTGAAAGCGCACTATCCGGCTGCCTTTATGGCCGCGGTGATGAGCGCCGATTTGCAGAATACCGATCGGCTCGTGACGCTCAAGGATGATTGTCGACAGCTCGGCCTCACGTTGATGTCACCTGACATCAACAGGTCGTCTTTTCAGTTTAGCGTTTCGGATGACCACACGATTCTCTATGGTCTCGGTGCGATCAAGGGCGTTGGCCATGCGGCAATCGACTCATTGATCGAAGAGCGCGAGGCCAATGGCCTCTTCGTCAGTCTCGTGGAATTCTGTCGCCGTGTCGATCACGACAAGATCAATCGTCGGGCGCTCGAGGCCATGGTCAAATCTGGCGCGATGGATGGCTTTGGCGAGTCCCGTCGTAGCCTCATGCACCAGGTTCCGGAGGCGCTGCGTAGCGCGGATCAGCAGGCCAAAGCCGCAGCGGCCGGCCAGAACGATATGTTCGGCCTTGAATCGCCGGAGGCCGAAATTGAAACGGCAGTGCCCGTGCAGCTCGCTGAGTGGCAAGAGCACGTCTTGCTGAGTAATGAGAAGGAGGCCCTCGGGCTTTACCTGACCGGGCACCCCTTCGATGCGGTTCGGAACGATGCAGGCTTCTTTGCCGACGGCCGGCTCGCAGATATCACGGCGGAGCCGCCGCCACAAAATAGCAAAGGTGCACGCAATTACGCACAGCCGCGCCGGGAGGCAACGGTCGCCGGTCTTATAGTCGACGTTAGAAAGCGCGGCAATCGCGTGAGCATCGTGCTGGATGACGATACCGGTCGAATGGAAAT
>Ga0316191_10002268_pt1 | contig 13904 bp, 13 predicted proteins | sample Eddworburr2cm_MG_FD_204928 | JGI IMG/M metagenome (GOLD analysis project Ga0316191, IMG submission 204928) | Coastal sediment microbial communities from Maine, United States - Eddy worm burrow 2 cm | ecosystem: Environmental > Aquatic > Marine > Coastal > Sediment | place: USA: Maine...
CTCGGGTTCGCGGTCGAGATCATGACCGAACACGCTGACCTGCCCGGAGGTCTTGTTGACCAGCGAGCTGATGATCCCGATCGCGGTCGACTTGCCGGCCCCGTTCGGCCCGAGCAGGGCGAAGAAGTCGCCCTCGTCCACCGCCAGGTCGATGCCGCGCAACGCCACGTGGCCGTTGCGGTAGGTCTTGCGCAGATTATGGATCTCTAGGGCCTTCATGGTCCGGACCGGGGCGAACAGAACCCGTATGATAAAGCACTCGGCCACTCCGAATCCCCCGGCAGTTCGCGGGTCGGGCAATGGTTTCGGGGTTCGGGGTTCGGGGAATATCGGCCTGCTCCGGCGCATGATGGCCGGCCACATCCGGACAAGGCAGGTCGGGCTGCGCCGACAGGTTGCGGCAGGCGCAGCCTGCCCTACGGATAAGCGCCAGGTAGGTCGGGCTGCGCCCGGCAGGTTGCGGCAGGCGCAGCCTGCCCTACGGATAAGCGCCGGGTAGGTCGGGCTGCGCCCGACAGGTTGCGGCAGGCGCAGCCTGCCCTACGGATAAGCGCCGGGTAGGTCGGGCTGCGCCGACAGGTTGCGGCAGGCGCAGCCTGCCCTACGGATAAGCGCCGGGTAGGTCGGGCTGCGCCCGACAGGTTGCGGCAGGCGCAGCCTGCCCTACGGATAAGCGCCCGGTAGGTCGGGCTCCGCCCGACAAGTTGCGGCAGGCGCAGCCTGCCCTACGGATAAGCGCCAGGTAGGTCGGGCTCCGCCCGACAGGTTGCGGCAGGTAGTGCCGGTCAGAACGAGGATCCGCCATGCCACAGATCGCCGAAACCGAACGGTCCGGGCGCCGGGTCGAATCGCCTCCGCCCACCGCCTTCCGTCGGCCCGGCACCCCGGGTTCAGCGACCTTCGCCGACCCCTTCGGGCGATTGCTGCCGGCACAGCTCGGCGACGACCGGAAAATGGTCAGAGGCGACAGCCGCAGGCGCGGATTCGTGGCGCCAGCAACCTGACAAGGACAACGGCTGACGCACGAGGACGCGGTCGAGCGCAACGACTGGCGCCGGCCAGGTAGGAAAGCTGCGCACCAAGCCTTGCCTGAAGCCCAGCGCGGCGAGCGGCGCCGGCGCGGCAACCCCCGACCACAGGTTCAAGTCGCCGAGCAAGAGCGCGGCATCACGATTTTTTCCGATCTTGCGCGCCAGCAGGGCGAGCTGTTCGGCGCGCTCGCGTCTGCGCAACCCCAGATGGGTCGCAAAAACGCTCAGCCGCTTGCCGTCGTGTTCCAGCAAGACCTCGACAGCGCCGCGTGGCTCGCGGTCGCGCTGCGACAGATCATGCAGTCGCGTCCGAAGCGCCGGCAGGCGCGTCAACAAGAGGTTGCCGTAACGACCCACGCCGCGTTCGAAGAGGCTGCCGTCGATCGCCGACAGCCCGGTCGCACTCTCGAACCGCCCCTGCAGTTCCCCGCCGAGGTCCTGGGTCACCTCTTGCAGCGCAATCAGGTCGGCATCGAGATCGGCGAGGATGCCGGCGATGCGCGCCGGGTCGAAGCGCCGGTCCCGGCCGACGCAGTCGTGCACATTGTAGGTCGCCACACGCAACATCGCGGGCGGCTGCATCATCCGGAGCGCAACCAGCGCTGCGCCAGCAGCGCGAACAGGATCAGACCCAACCCTACCGCACCGGCGATCGCCGCGTTGACCCAGGTCGGCTCGCTGACAGCGGCCCACAGGGTGTCGGAGAACAACGTGATCGCCCCAAGCCCGGGTGCCATACCCATCAGACTGCCGACGATAAACTGACGAAACCCCAGATGGGATGCGCCAGCCACCAGGTTGAACACCGCGAACGGCGCGATCGGCAGCAACCGCAACACCGCGACTGCGACGGTACCCCGTTTCGCCAGTCGTTGGCTCAACTGCCCGAGGCGCGATCCGCTCAGGCGCTCGATCGCGCCTTGACTCATCAGCCGCCCGGCCAAGAAACCGACCGCCGCACCCAGCAAGGCACCGCTCATCACGTAGCCGAAGGCCAGCCAGGCGGGAAAAACCAGACCCCCGACGACGGCCAGGAGGGTCACCGGCACCATCAAGAGGCTGGCGATGGCGATCCCGCCGACCGCGGCGAGCGCGCGCACCTCGGGAGAGGAGACGCCCGAGATCAGCCGGCCCAGGCGTTGCGGCGACAGCCACTCCTGCAGAGGTGACCAGCGCCACGCTGCCGCCAGCGCCAACAGCAGCGCGACAACGGTCAGAAACGCGATCAGTCGTCTGCGGCCACCGGTGCGGCCGTCCTCGGGCACATACTCAGCCACGAAGTAGCCCGCGCTGAAGGGCTCGGGGGGATCTATCAGCCCGGAGTCCGGCACCATCCGGTCGACCTCCTGCGGAACACTGCAGTCCAGATCCCGCAAACTGCGGCCGTCGTCGCGCAGTGCCTCGATCGTCGCGATCAGGCCCGGCTCGCGCGCCTCGGCGGCAACCAGATCGGCTGCCGGACAATCCAGGTGCTCGGCCAGCAGGCGATGGCGGAATCCGCGGATGAACTGCTCGACATCGTCGCCCGCACGCTGTGCCTCGACGGCCAGGTCGCACTCGGTATCGAGCCCCATCGAGCGGTTGCTCGCGTTCGACGAGCCGATCCGCAGCAGCCGGTCGTCGACGATCAACAGCTTCGCATGCACGCTGATGCAGGCGTCCCCCAGGCCCGGTTGGTGCGGATAGTAGATTCCCAGACGCTGGTGCCGGTCGGCCGCGCGCATCCGCTCTACAACCCGGCCGCGCAACACGTCCATTGTGACCTGTTCGAGCCAGCCGCCGGTTTCCCGCGGCAGGACCACCACCACCTCCGGACCGTCGGGTTCGGCCAGACGGCTGGCGATCGCGTCGGCCAGGCAGCGCGCAGAAAGATACTGGTTTTCGATGTACACCAAGCGGCGCGCACTGGCGATCGCGTCGAGGTAAAGCTGCCTGACCTCCCTGACCGCGGCCCGGCCGGCATACTCGGGCTCGGTCCGGGCGATCGCGACGGGCACACAGGACAGTCCGGCTTCAACGGCCTTCGGCCAGGGTGCCGACTCGACCCCGTCCGGCGGCTTGATGTTCCAACCGTGCGCCCGACGCCAGCGCTCGCGTGCGAGTTCACCGAGCCGCGCCGCCACATCGCCCTCGACGAGCAGCATCATATCGTGGAACGGCGGATACGACTTGCCGTCGGGGTCGGTGCGCCGCGGATCGTCGGGCCGGTGTTCCGAGGTATCCCAGCGCCAGCGGCTCAGATCGATCCCGCCGACGAACGCCACCCGATCGTCGACCACCACGACCTTCTGATGATGCGAGGCACCGCTCGGGTGTTCGGCGTCGAGGCGAAAATGAAACCGCGGTGGCGCCTGCAGACGCAGCCGCAACGCCGGCAGCAGTTCGCGCTCCGCCGCGTAAATCATGTTGAAGTCCCAGGACAGCAGGTAGACCTTCAGCCCCCTCGTGCGCCGGACCAGCCCGACCAGGAAAGATCCGAGCTCATCGGGGAGGTCTCCGCCCGCGTCCTCGTCACGGTGCAGGCGCTCGCACCGGTCGAAGTCCCAACCGAGGATCAGGATCTGCCGTCGGGCCGCGCGGCACGCCTCGGCAAACGCGGCAAAATAGTCGGCGGCGTCGACGATCGCGCCCAAACGGTCGGCATCTTCGATGCGCCAGCAGTTGGCGCCCGGGTTCAACACCCCGCGCGGTGGCGACTCATCGGGGTTCATGCGAAGCCACCAGGCGCGACCGCACGTTCGGGTTCGGGTCGGATTTCCATACCTTTCGTCCAGATCTTGCGGCGCGAGCCGTCGCGGCCGTTCGGCAATCCAGCGCCAGGGCAGACGGAACCGCGCGCTGCAAGGGTCGGGAAAGACTACACCTCGGCAGCGCAGATCGGCAAAACCGCTTGACCTCGCCCAGGCTGATTTGACGCGGCATGATCTTCGCCAGGTCGAGGGAGACCCTGCCAGGGATTCGCCCCCCATTGCCCGGCTCTGGACTGCGCGCGCCCTGGTTGCGCTATATTGATCGTCGGGCATGAACCCGTTTCAGTGGCAGGCAAGCCGGCGAGTTCCCGAAGCATAGCCTTCGCTGACCGAGACCGGCACTTGATTCGGGCACGGGTTTGCGCACCGCGACACGTTTGTTGCCACGTCCTGCGCCGATCAATTCGGCGCCACCCTAACCCACAGGAGACCGAAATGAGTTGGAAAGAACAGTTGGACAAGGCTATCGCCCAGATCAAGGAAGCGGCCGAAAGTGAGAAGGCCCGGGAGATCTCCGGAAAAGCCAAGTCGACGGCCACCAGCCTGCTGGGCAAGGTCAAGGTCGGTGCCGTCGGAGCGGCCGAGGCCTTCCTGGAGGCCAACCGCGACCCATCATCGCTGGAGGTGCATTTTCTCAACGCCCACCTCACGGTACTGTCGCCTTCGGAAGGCATGAGCGTTACGCGACCCGATGCGGCTTCGCTGGTCGTCTCCGACGGCGAGGGCAACGGACTGGTGGTCAACGCCGCGGCCGATCCCGCGTTCATTGTCGAGCAGATCGGCAACGTGGCCCAGGTAAGCGGCAATACCTTCGACCTGGGTGCGGAAGACGGTGTGAACCTGATCGTCACCAAGTTCTGAAGCGCTTGGCGGAGCATTCTCGTACCAGGACCGGCCGGATTCGGGTCCGTGTGCAAGGCGGACCGGGAGCCGGGAGACCTGCATGAACGGCAAGATCGCCTATCTGCGCGAACGCCTGAACACCAGCCTGTGGCCCATCCCGGTCGGCGTATGCCTGCTCTGCGCATGACTGGCGGTGGGCATGCTGTGGCTGGACCGGCACCTGGCATCGAGCGGCCTGAACGAAGTGCTGTTCCTGCTGGATGCCGAGTCGGCGCGACGCGTGCTCGGTATCGTTGCGGGGTCGATCATCGGGGTGGGCGGCGTGGCGTTCTCGATCACGATGGTGTCTTTGACGTTGACGTCGGGACAGTACGGCCCGAAGGTGCTGCGCAATTTCCTCGAAGACAACGTCAGCAAGGTCGCGCCGGGCCTGTTCCTCGGGACCTACGCTTACACGCTGATCGTGCTCAGCGGCCATGGCCTGAACGAAACGCCCAGGTTCACCTTGGTCGTCGCGCTCATCCTGGCCTTCGCGGCACTGTTTGGGTTTGTCCACTTCATTCATCGCACCGCGACCGATCTGCAGGCCGACCAGATCGTCCACCGTTTCGGTCGGGAGTTACGTCAGACACTGCAGGAACTGGCGGATGACGCCGACGACGCGCAGCGCAGCCCCGACACCCTGCCGTGGCGGCGTGTGACAAGGTCAAGACCGGCATTTCCGGTGGCGTCCTACCGGCAGGGCTATGTGCAGACCATCGACTACGCCGGCTTGAAACGGTGCTGTGGCGCCAGACAATCCGCGCTGGTCGTGTACGTGCGGGCCGGCGACTTGCTGATGAAGGGCCTGCGCAGCTTCACCCTCTATACCGACAGGCAGGGCGACGCACAGGAAACGATCGAGGCATTGAACGCCTGCATTGTCGTCGGTCCGATGCGCACGCCGGTGCCGGACGCCGAGTATGCGATCAGTCAGCTCGGTCAGCTTGCCGGGCGCGCGCTGTCGCCCGGGATCAACGACCCGGGGACCGCCATCACTTGCATCGATTGGTTCAGCCTGGCACTCGCGGAGATCGTCGACCGCGACCTGCCCGGTTGCGTATTTCTGGATGACGACGGCAAGCCCTGCCTGCTCGCCCGAACGCCCGGTTTTGCGGGCCTGATCAAGGCCGTCTACGCACCCTTGCGCCAATTGTCCCGCTCCAGTGTCCAGGTGACCGTGAAGCTGCTCGAATCACTGTGTCGTCTGGCCGAGCTGACCCGGCGTCGTGACCGCCTGGATTTGCTCGCACTGCACGCAATACTGATCGCCGAGGGTGTGGAGCGGCAACGACTGCAGGACTTCGATACCCAGGACATCCGCCAGCGTCACCGGCGGCTGCAGGCGCTGACCCGGTCTCACGGCGACCCGGCCTGATGCGATCTGGGCCGGTGCTTGGTGGCGTCCGGACGCGATGCGGTCCGGACGCCAGACCATCAGTTCTGCGTCTTCTCCTTGACGTCGTCGGCCGCCTGTTCGATCTTTTCACCGGCCTTTTCAACCGTCTCGTCGAGCTTCTTCCCAGCGGTTTCTGCCGGTCCCTCTTTCTCGCAGCCCATCAGACCTGCGGTAAATACTGCGCTCAGCAGCGTCATGAAAATGATGCGTTTCATATCGTCCTCTCTAGTTTCTCGGCTATGCGGCAGACCGGTTCGCCGGGCGTCCGATCTGGCGTAAGATCCGCCTGGACCTCTTGCGGCAGGATGCGCGCGCCAGAAACGACGGGCGTCGCTGTCACAGACCGTACAATGCGTCCGAAACGGAGTCCTATGATCGGTCGACCCGGGCCTGGACGCAACTTCGGGGTTGACCCGCGCCGCGTCTCTGCTACGCGCCGGGCGCCGGCAGACCCGCTTCACCTGCGCAGGAGAACACCATGGCAAACAAGATCTGGAAATGGTTCCTGCAGGGCATTGCACTGGTGGCCCCGGTGGTCCTTACGATCGCGCTGCTGGTCTGGCTCGGCAGCTGGTCGGAGCGGACGGTGGGCCAACTGATCAAGGTGATCATCCCGCAAGGCTGGTACTTCGAAGGCCTGGGTCTGCTGGCCGGGATCGGCGCCACACTCGCGATCGGGCTCGCCGCCAACTTCTTCCTGGTACGCTGGGTCGTTCGGATATTCGAGCAAATCCTGGATCGGATCCCGCTGGTGAAGTCGCTGTTCCAGGCGTTCAAGGATATCGCCCGCCTGCTTTCGAGCAACTCGGACGAGCACCTCGGGCAAGTGGTCGCGGTCGATTTCGAGGACACCCGCCTGGTTGGCTTCGTGATGCAGCAGGACGCACGCCTGCCGGGCGAGTTCATGGACGAAGTGGAACGCGTCGCCGTCTACCTGCCCATGAGCTACCAGCTGGGCGGCTACACCGTGCACGTGAAGCGCGACCGGATCACGCCGCTGGACGTGTCGACCGACCAGGCCATGCGCGCCGTGCTAACCGGCGGTGCACTCGAGTCACGGCAATAAGCGGCAAGCGCGCGAAGGAAATCGGGGACAGACCACGTTTTCTGCGTTTTTGGCCAGAAAACGTGGTCTGTCCCCGATTTTTCGATTAAAAAGGTGGCCGCCCCCCACTTTTTGAATCAATCCATGCCCGAACTGAAGCGAATCGTCCTGGATGTGCTGAAACCGCATCAGCCGAATGTGCTGGATCTTGCCGCGGCGATTGCCGCGCTCGGGGCAGACTATCGTGTGAGCATCGATGTGATCGAGGTCGATGAAAAAACCGAAACCGTAGCGGTCGAGGTCGACGGTGAACGGCTCGATTTCGGTCGGATCGAACGGTCGATTCGCGAACTCGGCGGCACCGTGCACAGCATCGACAAGGTGCTGATGGCCGGTGACACGGCATCCGGCGATTGATCGTCGATCGTCTGCCTGACGTGTTGGTACCGGAGCCCAGCCCCAGATTCCTACTGCTGATCCGTCGCTCGAGTGCCATCGCGCGGCGTTATCTGGTCACCAACGGCTTCGACGGCACCCTCACGATGCTCGGTCTGATCATGGGCTTTCGTACCGTGGGGCAGGTGCCGATCCAGGTCGCCTTGACCGCCTGCACCGGGGCGGCGGTCGCGCTGGCCGTCAGCGGGATCAGCAGCGCCTACGTCAGCGAGCGGGCGGAGCGCCAACGCGAACTTGCCGCCCTGCAGCAGGCGATGCTCGACGGCCTGGACGACAGCGCCCATGCGCATACCGCGCGTTGGGCGCCGGTGTTTATCGCCCTGGTCAACGGCCTGGCACCCTTCCTGCTCGCTCAGATCGTGATGCTGCCGCTGTGGCTTGCGCGCTTCGGCACCAAGCTGCCCATTTCGCCTTACGACCTCGCGATCGGCGTCGCCTTTTTGCTGATCATGCTGCTCGGTTTATTCTCCGGCCGGATCAGCGGTGTGTCCTGGCTGTGGTCCGGCCTGCGCACCCTGCTGATCGGCATGGTCACCGCAGCCATCATCTATCTCCTGTCACCCTAAGGATTCGACAAAAACTTGGTCAGTCGTCACTTATCGGAAAGACACCTCACGGTTCGCGCGCTGGCCAGCGGCGTGTTGCTCGGGGCGCTCCTGACGCCCTGTAACATCTACTCCGGCCTGAAGATCGGCTGGTCGTTCAACATCTCGATCATCGCGCTGCTGCTCAGCGCCGGCTTCTGGGCCCTGCTTGCACGCCTGCGTGCCAGCCCGGCGCTGGCCGTGGGCGAGGCCAATATCGCGCAGACCGCGGCCTCGTCGTCGGCCAATATCATCTCGGGCGGACTGGTCGCCCCGATCCCGGCGCTGGCGATGCTGACGGGCGACAATCTGCCGGCGGGCCAGTTGATCCCCTGGGTGTTTGCGGTCAGCTTTCTCGGTATCTGGGTCGCCTGGTATCTGCGCGCGACCCTGATCCTGCGCTCCGACCTGCCCTTTCCGACCGGTCGCGCCACCGCCGAGACCCTGCTGGAGATCTTCGATCATGGTCGAGCTTCGGTGCTCAAGCTGCGGGTGCTACTCGGCGCCACGTTGATCGCCGGCACGCTGAAGTGGTTCGACACTGGCTGGCTGAGTCTTCCACGGCCCAGCCTGGGCTTCGTGTTGCCGGCAACGGGAAAGCTTTCCGGATTCGAAGCGATCAGCGCGAAAAATCTGACGTTCACCTTCGACCCCTCACTGATGCTGGCGGGCTTCGGCGCGATCATCGGTTTCCGCAACGGCCTGTCGCTGCTGCTCGGCAGCATTATTGCCTGGGGCGTGCTGGGGCCGTGGGGCCTGGCGCAGGGCTTCATCGCCCCCGGACCCGATGACCTGACCGCGAGCTGGTTCTCGCCAATGATCGAATGGCTGCTGTGGCCCGGCGTGGCGCTGATGGTCGGCTCGGCGTTGACGCGATTCGCGCTGCAGGCGCTGTCGCGGCGATCCACGGCCGCACACCGCGACGCCTGGGCGGACGACGGCGATCGCATCGCCCGCGTCATCGGGCTCACGATCGCCAGCGCGCTGGTGGTCATCGCGCAGGTGGCCATCTTCGGCATCCACTGGGTCATCGCAACACTCGCGGTGCCGATCGCCTTCCTGCTGGCGATGGTCGCATCACGCGTGGTCGGTGAAACCGGCATCCCACCGATCGGCGCGATCGGCAAGGTGTCGCAGCTCGGTACCGGCGTCACCGCGCCAGGTGAAACCACCGCCAACCTGATCGGTGCCAATGTCGCCGGGGGTGCCGCCGGGCAGAGCGCCGACCTGCTCAACGACTTCAAGGTAGGGCACGCGATCGGGGCGCCGCCCCGGCTGCAGGTGGTCGCCCAGGTGTTCGGAATCCTGACCGGCAGCCTGGTCGGCAGCATGGTCTACCTGCGCCTGATCCCCGATCCGGCCGGCATGCTGATCACCGAGCAATGGCCGGCGCCCGCGGTCGCCACATGGAAGGTCGTCGCCGAGACACTGAGCAGCGGCCTCGGCTCGATCCCGGTCAGCGCGCTGTGGGCAGTAGCGATCGGCGGCGCCATTGGTGTCACCGGGGCCTGGCTGCAGCATCACCGTGCGCCGCGCTGGCTGCCGAACATGCCGGCACTGGGCCTTGCGATGGTCATCCCGGCGTCGATTTCGATCACGATGTTCCTCGGCAGCCTGGTCGGGCATCTACTCGAACGCTTTCAGACGACGCTGGCACAGCGCTTCCTAATCGCCGCAGCATCCGGTCTGATCGCCGGGGAGAGTCTGAGCGGGGTCGGACGCGCACTGCTGGGCATCGTCGGCTGATATCGCCGGATATCACGAGCCCGAATCGGGGGCCGACCAAGACGTTGCACACCGAGGGCCGATTGCGGCGGGCACAGCCCGCCCCACCCGGCTGACGGAGGTCGGACACGGGTCGTGCCGTCAGCCGGATTCCGCGTTGACGGGCCGGCTCGACCTCGCACAGGCCAACACGCCCTGCCCTGTCTCCCCGGCGCTCAGACGCCGATCATGGCCGCGGTACGCTCGACAAACCAGAAGGCCGCCAGCGTGCCGACCAGGTAGACCGCGACACCCCGACTCCAGCTCGGCCAGTGGAACTGCAGCAGGCGCAACGACCGCACCGCAGTGAGCACCACCAGGATGAAGCCGAGCTGTCCGATCTCGACCCCGACGTTGAAGAACAGCAGCGCCAGCGGGACCTCGGCGGGAGGGATGCCCAGTCCGGCCAGCGCGGAGGCGAATCCCAGCCCATGCAGCAGGCCGAAGCCGAATGCGACCACCCAGGGGTGCCGGGCGGCCAACCCACCCTCGCCCCGGGCGACCTTGACCGCCTCGACCGCGACGAACACGATGCTGAGCGCAATCGCGGCCTCGACCAGGCGCACCGGCGCACCGATCCAGCCGAACGTCGCGGCCGCCAGCGTGATGCTGTGCGCGACCGTGAACGCGGTGATCGTCTTTACCAGCATCCAGGGGCCGCGCACGATCCAAAGCAGTCCGAGCACGAACAGCAGGTGGTCGACGCCGAGCAGGATATGCTCGATGCCCAGGGCCGTGTAGCTGCGCACCAGGTCCCAGGTCGAGGCCGTGCCGCTGACCTTGAACACCACCGCATGCGGCGTCAGGCGCACCGTCTGGCTGCCGCCGTCGAGGCGCTGCACGCGCGCCAGCACGTCGGTGCGGGTGCCGGACAGGCCGTCGATCGTGATCTCGCGACCGCTCAGACCACCGTTGCAGTCGATACGCCAGCGCTCGATGTAGGCACCGCCGACAAAGCGCGTCGACGGTTGCGTGCCCTCGCAGTTGTCGGGCAGGCGGACATACAGGCCGAGGCGCTTGTCGCCCTTCGCCGGGACCTTCCACAGCACGTCGTAGTGCTGCGCATCCAGCTCGCGCAGCTCCAGGTAGCCGGGCCGCACCTCGTGCGCCAGCGCCTGCCCGGCCGCGCAACAGGCGGTCAGCAGCCACACGGCGATGAGCAACTTGCGGCACATCAGGGACGCGACGCCAGCTGCCCGTCATCCGCCGCCCCGGCCCGGGCGCTGGCATCAGGCAGGCGGATCTCGACCGTATAGCGGTCGCGTAGGGCCTGGTAGAAGCGCGCGTCGGCCTCCTGGCGGCGCTCGTTCGCCCACTCGCGTTCGACCACGGGGCGCGCCTCGGCGAGGGTCGGCAGGCCGCCGGGCGCGTGACCGGTCACGCGCACCAGGTGCAGGCCGTAGGCGGAGGCATAGGGTCCGGACCAGGCACCCTGGTCCGCCTGCGCGACCGCGTCGACGAAGTCGCTGCCGAAGCTGTTGGCGATGTCGCGCGGTGTGGCGCGCTCCAGCTGCGGCGGCAGCAGGGTTGCGTCGCCGAGCGCCTGGACATCGACCCCCGCGGTCGGTTCCGCCTGCAGCCTTGCCAGCAGAATCTCAGCGCGCTGCGCCGGATCATCACCCGCGCGCTGCGGATTCAGAAACACCTGCTGAAAACTGAAGCGCGGGGGACGCCGGAAACTGTCCGGATTGGCCTCGAGGTAGGCCTGCAGGTCTGCATCGGTCGGCTGCTGCTCGGTGAGGTCGGCATTCAGGAACTCCATCTTCTGGCGCATGCGCCGGCGGATGACCAGGTCATCCCGGTCCAGTCCCAGTGCCAGGGCCTCGCGGTACAGCACCTCTTCCTTGACGAAGTCTTCGGCCAGGCCGCGCAGTTCCTCACGCGTCGGCGGGCGCATCCAGGTGCGCTGAAACTGTTCGGACAGGCGCATCAACTCGGCCTCGTCGACCAGGATGCGGTCGCGCGACACGGCGTCCGTTTGCCCGAACTGGGTGTACAGCACGAACAGCCCGACGCCGAGGACCAGGAAATGCAGCAGGGGTTCACGCAGCAGCCAGTGCATAGAGCGGGTGGTCATAAAACGTACCTAAGCAATTCAGTCACATACGCCGCGATAACACCTCGATGCGGCCGTCGGGCAAAGCCCGACCTACGGCGCACAGCGCAGTTCGAACCGCCACCGTGGGGCGGGCTTCACCCGCCGTATGCCGTCGGACACAGGCCGAACCACGCGGCAATACAAACCGCCAACGTAGGGCGGGTTGCAGCCGCCGCGTCCCCGCCCGGACGCGCCCGGCCCGCGCCGACGGCCGATTCTATCCGTCACTGTAGGGCGGGTTGCACCCGCCGAATCACCGTCGGACACCGCACGGCGCCGGCACGGTGGGGACCAGCCACAACGCGTCCAGGGATCGCCCTGCGGGCTACCGAACGCTTACCGTTTGCCGAGGTCCTCGACCCGCTTGTCGACGCCCCGCAGGCGCAGCGCGAGCGAGACCAGCAGCACACCGACCATCAGGGCCGCGATGCCGATCAGCCAGGAGATCGTAACCACGCCGGTTCCGGGCCAGAGCATCACGACCAGGCCGATCACCGCAGCGGCCGCGCCGATCGCCATGGTGGGCGAGCGGTCAGGGTCAGCCGCATCGGTCTGAAAACCGGCCAGGAACATGAGCACACCCTGCACCAAGGCCCACAGGCCGAGGACGATCAGCAGCAACCGACCCGTCCCCTCCGGCCAGAACAGCAGAACCAGGCCGGCCAGGACGCTGACCACGCCGGGCAACAGGCTGGCACCGACCTCTCTGGTGCGAAAGGCCCCCACCACGCCCAGGACGCCATCGATCAGCGCATAGATCGCGATCAGGCGGATCAGGAAGACCAGCGTGGCCCCCGGCCAGAAGATCGCCACGACCCCGAGGGCCAGGGCCAACAGGCCGCGAACCAGCAGGAACCACCAGGCATCGCCCAGCCTGTCGCTGATGTCGGCGCGCGCCTGCAGCGCTGCTGCCTGAAATTTCTCTTTGTCTACCGTCATGTTGAGTCCCTCCCGGGTTGTCGCTGTAGTGCGCTCGCTTTCAAATCAATCCGTGTCGCGAATCTTTTCCAGCGGACCGTCGTCGTCGCGCCGCTTTTCCAGCGGGCCCTTGTCGTCGATACCGAGCGCGTCGCGCGCGGTGTCCTTGGCGGCCTCGGCCGGCGTGCACCGACCACCGACCCCGACCGTGGCGCGCATCGCCGCGCTTTTCGCGGCCTTCCCAGCGGTGCAATCCGGGTCGAACACGCCGGCAACGGCAGGGTAAGCGGAAATCGCCAGCCCGAGCCCAAGCAGTCGCAGACAGTTTCTCACGTTGGTCATTGAAGATCCCCTGTGTTTTGCCTCTGGCGCGCGACCGTGAACGACCACCGTCGTGCCGACACGGACCCACCGGCGCGCATCGAGAACGCACGCCCCCGAACCGTCACAGCGGAAACAGGAACTTCGCCGTGACATTGATATTCCACTCCGGCCCAACCCGATCGTCGGCAAAATTGTACTCGTAGGCAGCGCTGAACTGGACCTTCTGGCTACCCAGGCTGGTCAGCTTGGCCAATTTGACACCGAGCGGCAGCGCCACCCAGTCGCTCTCGTTCCAGTCGTAGGTGACGTTCATCTCCGAGGTGCCGACCGACCACTGGTTCGGCAGGGAGTAACTCAGGATCGGCTGGATGATACTGACGTCGACATCCTCGCGATCGCCGTCACCGGCGAACGAAAACAAGTTCTGGTTGAACAGGCCCCACAGCAGGCCGGGCTGCGCCCTGACAAAGCCGAGCGCCGGACCGATCGCCCACTTTTCGGCGCCGAGGTCATCGTCGCTTGCGGTAGGCAACAGCAGCACCGGCCCGATACCCCATCGTCCCCAGGGCTTGTCGAACACGATCAGATCGAACAGCACCATGTCGCTCAACCCACTCTCGCCGGAAGGGCTGTCGGTGATATAGGGCAGCGTG
>Ga0316191_10002269_pt1 | contig 13902 bp, 6 predicted proteins | sample Eddworburr2cm_MG_FD_204928 | JGI IMG/M metagenome (GOLD analysis project Ga0316191, IMG submission 204928) | Coastal sediment microbial communities from Maine, United States - Eddy worm burrow 2 cm | ecosystem: Environmental > Aquatic > Marine > Coastal > Sediment | place: USA: Maine | collected...
ATGGGGGCTTCCGGTCCATCTACTTCCACCAGCACATTGTCGATGCCCATTCCCACAAAAGAGGCCAGGACATGTTCAATGGTGGAAATGCGGGCTCCGTTTTCCTCCAGGACGGTTCCCCGTTCTGTTTCCACCACATTTTCGGCAAGCGCATTGATAAGGGGCTGACCGGGGAGGTCGGTGCGTTTGAAGATGTAGCCGTGATGGCCAGGTGCGGGCTGGAAGGTCATGTTCACCTCTACACCTGTATGTAGGCCTTTCCCCTTGAATGAAATGGGAGCCTTAAGGGTTCTCTGTTTTTCCGACATACTACTAATTCAAATATGTTTCACAAAAAGAACAACTGATCCCTGTATTTGTTACAGGTTTTCTGTTCTTTTCTCCAGTTCATTGATCTGGTTCATCAGTTTGGGAAGATTCCGAAATACCGCATAGGAGCGTTGATAAGGCCCGAATTCAAAAGCTGGTGAACCCTGGATTACGATTCCTTCTTCTTTGATGTCTTTGGTAATGCCTGACTGGGCCGCAATTTTCACTCCGCTGGCTATGGTGATATGACCTATCAGTCCCACCTGACCCCCGAACATGCAATTTTTTCCCACTTTGGAAGAACCCGAAATTCCGGATTGTGCAGCAATCACAGTATTCTCTCCTATTTCCACATTATGAGCTACCATAATCAGGTTATCCAGTTTTACACCCTTGCGGAGGATGGTGGCCCCCATGGTAGAGCGGTCCACTGTTGTATTGGCACCAATTTCCACATGGTCCTCAATGATCACTTTGCCAAGTTGGGGAACCTTTTCGTAATTATTTGCATGGTCAGCGGCAAATCCAAAGCCGTCGGCGCCGATAATGGCACCTGCATGGATTTCACAGTGGGCCCCGATTACACATCCTTCATATACTTTGACTCCTGGGTGAAGGATGCTTCCTTCGCCGATTGATACCCCTTCACCCACATAAACCTGCGGGTAGAGCGATACTCCATCGCCCAGGATCACATTGTCCGAGACCACTGTGAACTCTCCCACATACATATCCTTGCCCAATGTAGCCGATTCGGAGATACTGGCCTGCTGGCTGACCCCGCTAAGCTTAGGTTTGCTCTGTGCATACAACCTGAGCAGGGCAGCGAAAGACTCGTAGGCATTCTGCACCCGAATCAAAGTGGCGGGAATGCTTTTCTGAGCTTGAAAGTCCTGATTAACTATTACAATGCTAGAGGCCGTATCATAAATGTACTTTTCATATTTCGGATTGGCCAGAAAGGAAAGGGTGCCGGCTTTTCCCTCTTCAATCTTGGAGACATCATTGACTGTGGCTTCCGGATTGCCCTCCACTGTTCCTTTCAGGAATTCAGCAATTACTGATGCTGTATAATTCATATAGTGCATTTTAAAAACGGGGTAAAACTACTTCATTTCTTTCATATTGCGGGGGTAACAAAGAAAATATTTGCGAACGGTTTTCGAGAGCACCGATATGTTCAGCATATCCGAGGCATCTGCAATGTCGCGGATATTTCCCTTCTTGTCCATGATGCTTATCCTGTCGTCCATATCGCTGTAGGCAAAATTACTGACGCTGTCTGAAACCACCAGGTACTCTGCTTCTTCCATGGAAATGGAGAGGGACCTGGCCACTTTGTCCCTGAGAGCATCTATGCGTTCAGGCTGAAAGGGTGCATCGGCCAGTTCCACCGAAAGGAGCTTCCGGTTGACCAGGCCATATGATAGCATAGACAAGACAGGATCCCTATGGTTGCACCAACTCTTAGCTGATGCCAGAATATCCATATCGTCGAGCTGGGCAAATTGTTTCAGGGAATGGGCATGATCGCGCTGAAGAAAGTAAGCCAGGGCTGGAGTAGCAAAAAGGGTTGTTCCCTCTGAAGCCAGTGCCTCGGCCCTCTTGAGCATCATCACCAGCAATTGTTCCGATGCCACCACGGTCCGGTGAAGGTAGACCTGCCAGTACATCAGCCGGCGGGCAATCAAGAATTTCTCTATGGAATAAATCCCCTTTTCGTCCACCACCAGATTATCATCCAGTACATTCAGCATTTTGATAATCCGGTCGGATCCTATTACTCCCTCTGTGACCCCGGTAAAAAAACTGTCCCTCTTCAGATAGTCCAGACGATCCATGTCGAGCTGACTGCTTACCAGCTGGTGCAGGAATTTCTTATGATACTGGTTTTTGAAGATCTCAATGGCCAGAGTCAATTCCCCATCAAATTCATGGTTCAGCTCTTCCATGAACAGCAGGCTGAGGCTTTCGTGGGTAGTGTTTTTGATCAGGCTGTGTTCAAGGGAGTGGGAAAAGGGTCCGTGCCCGATATCGTGGAGCAGAATGGCGATGGTTACTGCTAAGGCCTCTTCCTCTGTGATCTCATGACCCTTGGACCGGATGACCTCAATGGCCAGGCTCATGAGGTGCATGGATCCCACAGCATGCTGGAAGCGGGTATGATTGGCCCCGGGGTAGACAAAATAGGTGAGGCCCAGTTGCTTTATTCTGCGTAAGCGCTGAAACAGTGGGTGTTCAATCAGATCAAAGACCACATCGTAGGGGATTTTTATAAATCCGTACACGGGATCATTGATGATTTTCAGTTTGTTTGTGGAGGAGTTTTTCCCCATCTGGGTCATTTGTGGCCTAAAATTATGCTTTTATTACCATAATCGGGTTTGTATCAGCGAAAAAACCTTATGTTTTTTGCAAATTTCACGATTATTAGTACTTTTGCGTCGTCGATTGGGGAATATAGTTCTAGGGGGCCTTTAGCTCCCTATTTTATTAGCTGAAAAAATGATTACAGGCGAATTTATAACAGATCTGGTGACTAAGCATATCGGGGGGACCGACATCTTCCTGGTGGAGGTGCTTGTGAAGCCCGGAAATGCTATAACAGTGCATGTGGACAGGCCCGAAGGAATCTCCATCGACGAGTGCGTAAAGATAAGCCGTTACCTGAATGAGAATCTGGATCGCGATGTGGAGGATTACTCCCTGGAGGTAAGTTCTCCGGGTCTGAGTGGTGCTTTCAAGGTGAAGCAACAGTATGAGAAAAATCTGGGTCGTGAAATCGAGGTCCTGTATACCGACGGGATAAAGGTAAAAGGCAAACTGCAAAAGGTGTCTGATGAAGGTGTCGTTCTGAATGTTCAGGGCGATGACGAAGAAATCAGTTTTGAAGAAATAAAAACAGCGAAAGCAATAATATCATTTAATTGATTCAAGAGAGTAGCAATGGAAAATATTAATCTGATAGAGACATTTTCCGAATTCAAGGAACTTAAGAACATCGACAGGGTAACCATGATGAGTGTCCTGGAGGATGTATTCAGGGGAATGCTTCTGAAGAAGTACGGAACAGATGAGAATTTTGATATCATTATTAACATAGACAAAGGGGACTTCGAGATCTGGAGAAACCGGGAGGTAGTTGAAGATGATGAAATAGAAGATGCAGCAGTTCAGATCTCACTTACAAAAGCCAAGGAGATCGATGACGATTATGAGGTGGGTGAGGAAGTGACCGACGAAGTGAAACTGAACGATTTTGGAAGACGTGCCATCCTGGCCCTGCGCCAGAATCTGTCGGCCAGGATCATGGAACTGGAAAAGAATCACCTGTACAACAAGTACAAGGACCGCATTGGTGATGTGGTAACCGGTGAAGTATACCAGGTCTGGAAAAGGGAGATCCTGATTCTTGATGATGAAGGCAATGAACTGATTCTTCCCAAAACAGAACAGATTCCTTCCGATTATTTCCGCAAGGGAGACACGATCAGAGCGGTAGTGGTAAAGGTGGATATGCGAAATGCCAATCCGCTGATCATACTTTCACGTACCTCCCCGGTATTCCTGGAGCGTCTGTTTGAACTGGAGGTCCCCGAGATTTTTGACGGATTGATTACCATCAAAAAGATTGTAAGGGTCCCTGGTGAAAGAGCCAAGGTGGCTGTGGAGTCATACGACGAAAGGATCGATCCTGTAGGAGCCTGTGTGGGTATGAAAGGATCCAGGATTCACGGCATCGTAAGGGAATTGAAAAATGAGAACATTGATGTAATTAATTATACTACCAATCTTCAGCTCTTTATTACAAGGGCACTGAGTCCGGCAAAAATCACCTCCATCAAGCTGGACGACGAGGAGAAGCGTGCAGAGGTTTACCTGCAGCCCAAGGAGGTAAGCCTTGCCATTGGTAAAGGAGGCTTGAACATCAAGCTGGCCAGTCAACTTTCGGGCTATGAAATTGATGTATACAGGGAATCTGATGGAGACGACGAAGATGTGAACCTGGAAGAATTTTCTGATGAAATTGAAGCATGGGTTCTCGATGAGCTAAAAGCCATCGGCTGTGATACCGCCAAATCTGTACTGAACCTGAGTGTGGAGGACCTGGTGAAACGGACCGACCTGGAAGAGGAGACCATTACAGAACTGGTCAATGTGCTTAAAGCAGAATTTGAATAGAATTATATGGTTGAAAGAAAGGCAACAAGGCTAAGCAAGGCTGCCAGGGAATTTAACGTTGGGATTTCCACCATCATAGATTTCCTTGAAAAAAAGGGGCACGAGATCGATTCGAATCCAAACAGCAAACTGGATCCGGACCTATATGATCTCTTGCTGGAGGAGTATAGTTCTGACCTGAAAGTAAGGGAGGAGTCGGAAAAATTGACCCTGAAAAATCTTAGGGAGAGGCAGGAATCCTTATCCCTGGAGGATGAGCCGGCGGTAGCTGAACAGGAGGATGCTGAGGAGCTCCTCATTACAGATACCACCGCGGGCAGCTCCGAGAATATTGCTCCTGAGCCTGTGGAAGCAGCTCCTGTTAAGGAAAAGGAAGAGAAGCCTGAGGCCGCCAAGCCTGCCGCCAAGGCCAAAACTCCGGCTGACAAGCCTGAAGAAGCTGTTGAAGAGAAGGCAAAACCGAAGGCCAAGATAAAGGAGGAAGTTGCTGAGCCAAAGGCTGAACCTGAGGCAGAAGTGGCCGATCACGGACCCAAGGTGGTTGGAAAGATCGATCTGGATTCCATGAATCAGAAGACACGTCCGGGAAAGAAGACTAAAGCAGAAAGCGAGAAGGCTGAAAGCGTCAAAGCAGAAAGCAAGAAAGCAAAAAGCAAGGAACCGGAAGTAGCGTCAGAGGAGCCTGCCCCTGCCCCTGAAGTCAAAGCTGAATCGCTTGAGAAAGAGGCAGTGGAAGCGGTGGAGCCTGAAAGCAAAGAGCTGGCCGATGAGAAAGCTCTTGAAAAGAAGAAAAAGGAAGAACAGAACCTGATACCCACCAGGGTAGAGAAGCTGACCGGTCCCACTGTAGTGGGCAAAATCGATCTTCCGGAGAAAAGAGAGCCCAAGAAGAAGCAACCCGTTGCTTCGAGCAAGGACAACGACGTACATCTCGACCAGAAGAAAAAGCGAAAGCGGATCCGGAAAGAGTCGGGCCCAGTGGATGTTGACAAGCAGAACAGAGCAGGTGCAGCAGCCAGAGAAAAGGCCGGAAAGAAAAGAAAACGTCCTACCAGGCCTGAGGTCAATGAGGAAGATGTGCAAAAGCAGATCAAGGACACCCTGGCCAAACTGACCAACAAGGGTTCCAAATCGAAAACTTCAAAATACAGACGCGAAAAGCGAGACCTGGTACAGACCAGGTTGCAGGAAGAGAGCGATCAGCTCGAGCAGAAGAAGAATGTACTGCAGGTGACAGAATTTGTTTCTGTGAACGAACTTGCCAGCATGATGAATGTGCCGCCTACGGAAGTGATCCAAACCTGCATGAACCTGGGTTTGTTTGTATCCATCAACCAGCGTCTCGACGCAGAGACCATGTCACTGGTGGCCGATGAATTTGAGTTCAAGGTGGAATTTGTGAGCCTGGATGTGATAGAAGCCATCAGGGAGGATGAGGACAGCCCGGAAGATCTTCTTCCAAGGCCTCCCATTGTAACGGTGATGGGGCACGTTGATCATGGAAAGACCAAACTGCTGGATGTGGTGCGTGATGCCAATGTGGTAGCAGGCGAAGCCGGTGGAATTACCCAGCACATTGGTGCCTATGGGGTGAAACTGGAAGACGGTCGTAGAATCACTTTCCTCGACACACCCGGTCACGAAGCCTTTACAGCCATGCGTGCCAGGGGAGCTCAGATCACCGATGTGGCCATTATTGTGGTAGCTGCCGACGATGGGGTGAAGCCCCAGACGGTGGAAGCTATCAACCACGCAGCTGCTGCAGGAGTACCCATAGTATTTGCCATAAACAAGATCGATCTGCCGGCCGCCAATCCTGAAAAGATCAAGGATGAGCTGGCACAAATGAACTACATGGTGGAAGACTGGGGTGGTAAATTCCAGTCTCAGGAAATCTCCGCGAAAGGCAACCAGAATATTGAAGAGCTGCTTGAAAAGGTATTGCTGGAAGCGGAGCTTCTGGAACTAAAAGCCAATCCGAATAAAGGGGCTCGGGGTACCATCATCGAATCTACCCTCGACAGGGGAAGGGGCAACGTGGCCACCATCCTGGTAGAAGCGGGTACTTTGAGGATAGGAGATGTGGTTCTGGCCGGACAGTACTTTGGCCATGTGAAAGCCATGTTCAACGAGAGGGGAAAGAAAATTAAAGAGGCCGGACCCTCCACACCTACTTTGATTCTTGGTCTGAATGGGGCACCCCAGGCGGGCGAAAGCTTCAATGTGATGGACACCGATAAGGAGGCCAAGGACATTGCGAATAAGCGCGAGCAATTGCAGCGCGAGCAGGAGCTCAGGACCACCAAGCATATCACCCTGGATGAAATCGGACGACGGATTGCCATTGGAAACTTCCAGGAACTGAACGTGATCGTAAAAGGAGACGTGGATGGATCCATCGAGGCCCTTTCCGACTCACTGATCAAATTAAGTACAGAGGAGATCCAGGTGAACATTAAACACAAGGCAGTGGGACAGATCTCTGAGTCGGATATTTTGCTGGCCGCTGCTTCTAATGCCATTGTGATTGGCTTCCAGGTGAGACCTTCTCTGAGTGCCAGGAAACTGGCCGAGAAAGAGCAGATCGACATTCGCCTCTATTCCATTATCTACGATGCTATCGAAGAGGTGAGAGCAGCCATGGAGGGCATGCTGTCGCCGGAAATCAAGGAGGAGATCGTTGGAACCCTTGAGATCCTGGAAGTGTTTAAGATCACCGGGGTCGGAACCATTGCCGGATGTATGGTGCGTGAAGGAAAAATCAGGCGCAATTCCAAAGTCAGGCTCATCCGGGACGGCATTGTGGTTTACAGCGGAGAGCTGGGATCGCTCAAGCGCTTCAAAGACGAAGCAAAAGAAGTGGTAACAGGTCTTGAATGTGGTCTGAACATTGAGAACTTCAACGATATCAAGGTGGGCGATATGGTAGAGGCTTACGAAGAGACCGAGCATAAGAAAACACTCTAAGCTTGTCTCCCGATTTTACTATATTAGCATACCAAAAGCACAGGGTATGTATGAGTTCATTGAGGGGGAGTTTGTCGAGAAAAGTCCAGCACATCTAATCGTTCAGGCAGGCCACCTGGCCTACCACATTCATATTTCTGTATTCACATACAGCCAGTTAAGCAAACTGACTTCTGGAAAAGTCTACCTCCATTTCGTGGTGAGAGAAGATGCCCAGATTCTTTACGGATTCGGAGGCAGAGAGGAACGAGAGATCTTCAGAATGCTTATCTCAGTTTCGGGTGTTGGAGCCAATACGGCAAGACTGATCCTGTCATCTCTTTCACCGGACGAAATTACCCATGCCATTCTATCGGGCAATGTATCTGTATTGCAAGGAATTAAGGGAATTGGCGCCAAATCGGCTCAGAGGATCATTGTGGATCTGAAAGATAAGGTTGGGAAAGGTGCGGGAATAGACGAATTATTCTTATCGCAGGACAATACCAGTCGCGAAGAAGCGTTATCTGCTTTAGTAGCACTGGGTTTTCCAAAGAAAACCGTTGAGAAGATTCTGACCCGTATTTTATCAGAGCAGCCCGATCTATCTTCGGAAGAGGTAGTCAAGGCTGCCTTGAAGTTTATATAGTGAGCCGAAGGTATAGCCACATATTCCTGATAGTCATTGGTTTCCTGCTGGCTCTTGGAGCCACTGCCCAGGACTCCACCCTGCATTACCCCTTTAACGATAAGGGAGCTTACCCTTTCTCTTTCTCAGGCAATAAGTCGCCTCTCTACCTGCAGAATCCTTCCAACGTCAACTCCAGGATCATTTATGATCCACTGACCAAGAAATATGTCTTTTCAGAAACTATCGGGAGCTGGAACTATCGCGCCCCAACCCTGATGAGCAAGGAGGATTATGAGAAGTACGAGTTCAGACAGCAGGTGAATGAGTACTGGAGGCTGAAATCCAGCGGATCTTCATTGGAACAGCAACTCTCCTTTATTCCACCCATTCAGGTAGGAGGGGAGGCCTTTGATAAGCTTTTCGGATCCAATGTAATCAACATAGTCCCCTCGGGAAGCGCAGAGCTGATTTTTGGTTTCAACCTGAGCAAGCAGGACAATCCAAACATCAATGAACGGCTTCGAAGTGTTCCTTCCTTCACCTTTGATGAAAAAATCATCATGAACGTGGCCGGTTCCATCGGCGATAAGATGGCCATGGATATAAGCTACAATACAGAAGCCACCTTCGATTTTGAGAACCAGACCAAGCTGGAATACTCGGGAAAGGAGGATGAGATCATTAAGAAAATCGAAGCGGGAAATGTAAATCTTCCCCTGCCCGGCTCGCTCATCAGCGGGAGCCAGAGTCTCTTTGGGTTAAAAACTGAACTGCAGTTTGGAAAGCTTACCATGACCACTGTCTTTTCACAACAGAGGGGGGAATCATCGGTGATCAATGTGCAGGGGGGTGCTCAGTTAACTGAGTATTCGGTAACCATCGACGATTACGATGCCAACAAGCACTTCTTTCTTTCTGAATATTTTCGGGATACCTACAACCAGGCTCTTGCCAGGCTGCCCATAATCACCTCGGATATATCCATTACCCGCATCGAAGTGTGGGTGACCAACAAAACCACCAATTTTGAGCAGTCCAGGAACATTGTGGCCACCAACGATCTGGCCGAACCCAGCCCGGTCTTCTATAGCCGCGATCCGGGTCAGGTTGGAGATTATCCCAGGAACGAACTGAACAATGCCTACTACGAACTGACCAATACCCATGCAGCCATTCGGGACATCAAGAATGTGACCAGTGAGCTGGAAGGGATAGGAATGGTGCTGGGTAAGGATTTTGAGAAGATCGAAAATGCCCGTTTGCTTAGTGAACGCGAATATACCGTGAACGAAAAGTTGGGATATATCTCATTGAACACGGCCCTGAATACCGATGAAATCCTTGCAATAGCCTACGAATATACTTACAGGGGACAAACATTCCAGGTGGGGGAATTATCGCAATCCAGTGGTATCAGTGCTCCTTCATCCTTGATGATGAAGCTCTTGAAGCCAACGAATTTTACTCCCAACTCCTACACCTGGCACCTGATGATGAAAAACGTTTATGCTTTGGGAGCCTATCAGGTGAGCGAGGAGGACTTTACCCTGGATGTGCTTTATCGCGACGACGAGACCGGGAATGCGGTGAACTATCTGCCCGGGGGTGATCTGGATAAAACCATTCTGATCAGGTTGCTTAACCTTGACAACATGAACTCCCAGCAGGATCCTTATCCCGACGGGATCTTTGACTACATGGATGGGATCACCATCAATCCTTCCAACGGACGGGTCATATTCCCCCTTCTGGAACCCTTTGGCGCTGACCTGGAAAGGATACTCAGGGATAGTCTGGATGCAGAAGAGGCCGACAACGCTGTGGAAAAGTTCGTGTTCCAGGCCTTGTATGACTCCACCAAAACCAAAGCCCAGCAGATCGCAGAGAAAAACAAGTTCCTGATTGCAGGGGAGTACTCTTCTTCCAATAGTTCGGAAATCATGCTGAACGCCATGAACGTGCCCCAGGGTTCGGTCAAAGTAACAGCGGGAGGCAGGGAGCTGATGGAGGGAGCCGATTATACGGTGGATTATATGCTGGGAAGGGTAACCATCATCAATCAGGGGATACTGGAATCGGGAACCCCCATACGCATCTCCCTGGAAAACCAATCTCTTTTTAATTTCCAGACCAAGACCCTGGTGGGGACCCACCTGGATTACAGGATCTCGGACAAATTCAACCTGGGAGCTACAGCCTTGCACCTGACCGAGCGGCCCCTCACCCAGAAAGTAAATGTGGGAGACGAACCCATCTCCAATACCATCTGGGGACTGAACGGAAACTACAGCACGGAGACTCAGTGGCTGACTAACGTGATAGACAAGCTTCCCTTTCTGGAGACCAAGGCACCTTCTTCTTTAACGGTGGTGGGAGAGTTTGCCCAGTTGATCCCGGGCCAATCCAAGGCCATTGACGGGAATGCGTACATCGATGATTTTGAGGGAAGTCAAACCTCCATTGATCTGAAGCAGTTCTCTTCCTGGAAGCTGTCCAGTACACCCCGAGGATTCTTTCCGGAAGCAGACTTAAATAACGACAGGAGATATGGGCACAACCGGGCCAGGCTGGCGTGGTACCATATCGATCCGCTTTTTGTGAATCCCGATTCGCGTACTCCCGATTACATCAAGGCCAATCCCGATTACATGTCAAGCGCCTACGTGTATGAGGTGTATGAACAGGATATCTTTCCAAACAAGGAGAATCCCAATGGCGTGCCTACCCGGATTTCTGTGTTGAACCTGGGCTACTACCCCACAGAGCGCGGTCCGTATAACTACGATTATCAGAGAGTTGGAAATGACGGGTCCTTGCTGATGCCAGAGGATCGCTGGGGAGGAATCATGAGGGAAATCTACTCCAGCAATTTTGAGCAGGCCAATGTGGAATTCATTGAATTCTGGTTGATGGATCCCTTCGCCGAGATGCCCGATCATTCAGGGGGACAACTCTATTTCAACCTGGGGAATATCTCCGAGGATGTTCTGAAAGACTCCAGGAAGGTATTTGAAAATGGATTGCCCACTTCTGAAGTGATCGAAAAAGTGGATACCACTGTCTGGGGCCGCGTTCCCCTGACACAGTCTCTGGTGCCCGGATTTAGTGCAGGAGATGAGACGCGTAGGTACCAGGATGTGGGACTGGACGGACTTTCAACCGCTGACGAAGTTCAGTTCTTTTCGGAGCAGCCCGATGACTACCTGAACGAGATTGACGCCCTTTTTGGGGCCGGATTAATCACACGCGAAGCCCGGGATGCCGCTTTCGAGGATCCTTCGTCGGACAACTACATCTACTACCGGAGCTCGCAACACGATGCCCAGCAGCTGGATATTCTGAGCCGCTACAAACTTTACAACAACCACGAGGGGAACTCTCCCAGTGACCTGGATAATCCTGAATCCTATCCCACTTCGGGAACCTCTCTGCCCGATATAGAGGACATCAACCGCGACAATACCCTTAGCGAAGGGGAAGCCTATTTTGTGTACCGGGTCGATGTGGACAGGAATGAAATGGAAGTGGGCCGGAACCACATTGTGGATAAGGTTGTGGACCGGGTGAATTATGAAAACGGAGAGGTAGCCGATGTGACCTGGTACCAGTTCAGGATTCCTGTCTACAATTATGAAAGCACGGTGGGAGATATCTCCGATTTTAAAACCATCCGTTTCATGCGGATGTTTATGACCGGATTCCAGGACACCACTTTTCTTCGCTTTGCCAAGCTGGATCTGGTGCGTGGAGAGTGGAGGCGTTATGCCTTGCCTTTTACCCAGGGAGGTGAGGACTGGACAGGGGTGGAGCCACCCCTGGGGGACCTGTCTATTTCAGCAGTCAACATTGAAGAGAATGCTGGCAAGGAACCGGTGAACTATGTGCTACCACCGGGATTCAGCCGTCAGATCGATCCCATGCAGCCACAGCTCAGGCAGTTAAATGAGCAATCCATTTTGTTGAAGGTGAGAGAACTGGCCGATGGAGATGCCCGGGCTGCCTACAAGAACACAGAGTTGGACATGAGGCAGTATAGGAAAATCCGCATGGAGGCTCACGCAGAGGCAATTCCCGGGGAGGTGCTGGAGCACAATGAGCTGGTGGCCTTTATCAGGCTGGGATCCGACTACCAGGATAACTACTACGAATACGAGGTCCCGCTGGAGCTTACTCCCCCAGGCAGGTACGATAACGATAGTGAAAGCGACCGTTTGATTGTGTGGCCGGCAGTGAATAAATTCGAGGTGGTGCTCGACAGGCTGAAGGATGTGAAGCAGGAGCGGAACCGGGCCATGAGCGATCCCGAAAGCAATGTCACCGTGAATTCGGTCTATTCAATCATGGACGAAAAGGGGAATCGCATTTCGGTGTCCGGAAATCCCAACATGAGCAGCATCCGCACCATCATGATTGGAGTGCGAAATCCAAAAGCCGGAAACAATCCTTACGGAAGGGACGACGGCTTGCCCAAATCGGGGGAGATATGGCTCAACGAATTGCGGCTAACCGACTTCAATGAAAATGGGGGATGGGCCGCTAATGGCAGGGCCACTGTGAAACTGGCCGATTTTGGGAACGTAACCCTTGCCGGGAACACCAGTCAGCCGGGATTTGGAAGTATCGAGCAGAAAGTGCAGGAGAGGCAAAGGGAACAGATCATCCAGTACGACGTCTCTTCCAACCTCCAGATGGGAAAATTCTTCAAGCAGGAGAGCGGGGTGAATATTCCCTTGTTTGCAAGCTACTCAAAGGCCATCGTGAATCCGGAATACAATCCTCTTGATCCGGATATCCCTTTAAAGGAAGCCATCGACGAGGCGGAAACCAAAACAGAGCGGGATTCGATCATCAGGAATGCCAGGGACGTAGTTGAACGTAAAGCCTTTGCATTGACCAATATGCGTATGCAGAAATCAGGGAACAAGAAGCATTTCTATAGCCTTTCCAACTGGTCGGCCAGCTTTTCCATGAATGAAATGACCAGCCAGAATCCCAACCTGGATTTTTACAATACCCGTAAGGTAAGGGGGAATATTTCATACAACTTCAATACCAGGCCCGTAAATGTCCAGCCCTTTAAATCGGTGAAATGGATGAGCTCGGAATGGCTCAGGCTGGTCAAGGATATGAACTTTAATGTGACCCCTTCCAGGGTTTCTTTCCGGACAGACATGGACAGATATTATATGGAGAAGCAGGTCAAGAACATCAATAATCCTGGATTCTATGTGCAACCTACCTTTAAAAAGGACTTTCTCTGGAACCGATATTTTGATTTGAAATTCGACATTACCCGCAACCTCCGCTTTGACTTCTCGTCCACACATATTGCGCGGATCGATGAGCCAGAGGGCAGGTGGGGTCACGACTATGAATGGAATGCACTGCGGGATACCATTCTGAATTTTGGCCGTTCAACCAGCTATTTTCACCAGTTCAATGCCTCATACACCATCCCTATAAATAAGATCCCCTTGCTTGACTGGACCTCTGCCAGTGCCAGGTACGGAGGCACCTATGGCTGGGATGTGGGTCCCATCATTCCAGATGATCCCATTCACGGACCCATCAACCTTGGGAACAGCATTAAGAACTCCAATACCATTCAGCTTAACGGTCAGCTCAATTTTGTAAACCTGTACAACAAGATCGGCTACCTGAAAGGCATCAACGACAAATACCGGAATGCAAGTACCAGGAAAAGGGAGGCCGAGACCCGTACAAAGACCAAAGTCTTTACCAGGGAGAACCTGTATCTGCGGGAAGACAGACCTCGCTACGTGGTTCATAACATGAAGACGGAAAACATAAGCGTGGAGGTATTCGACGAGAAC
>Ga0316191_10002270_pt1 | contig 13902 bp, 11 predicted proteins | sample Eddworburr2cm_MG_FD_204928 | JGI IMG/M metagenome (GOLD analysis project Ga0316191, IMG submission 204928) | Coastal sediment microbial communities from Maine, United States - Eddy worm burrow 2 cm | ecosystem: Environmental > Aquatic > Marine > Coastal > Sediment | place: USA: Maine...
ATTGAAATAATGCTTGCCGGTCCTGGTCAGATATATCTGTTCCAGCAATGCCTCGTACTCATCGTCATTATCAACCAGGTTAATACCGGAGGTGTTGACAATTAACAGCGGGGCATCATCGTAGTTTAGGAACAGCCGCGAGTAGGCCTCGGACAGGTTGCGTAGATAGTCTGCATCGATCTTGCGCTCATACTTGATACCACGCCTGGAAATACGCTTGAGCAGCACATTTTCCGGCGCCTGCAGATACACCACCAGGTCCGGCACCGGCGCATCCACGATGACATGCTGGTAGACCTGCTCATAGAGCTTCAGCTCCTCGGCCCCCAGCGTCAACTCGGCAAACAGGCGATCTTTTTCCATCAGGAAGTCGGCCACCCGAACCGGCTGAAACATATCAGCCTGTCGCATCGCCTCGATCTGGCGAACCCGCTGAAACAGAAAAAACAATTGCGCCGGCAAGGCGCCGGCTTTCGGATCCTGGTAAAAACGTTCCAGAAACGGATTTTCGTCTGCGCCCTCGAGCAACAGGTCGGACTCAAAACTTTTTGCCAGGCGTTTCGCAAGACTGGTCTTGCCAACCCCGATCGGTCCTTCAACGACGATATAACCGGGCCGTTCTCGTTGCATCAAGCGGTAACCAGTTTCTTCAGAGAGTGGTTCTCGCATTTGTTGATCAATGCCGTCAAACGTCCCTGCCCGGGGACATTGAGGTCACCCGCCAGTTCTGCCAGCGGGATGATGACAAAATCACGCTCACGTATACCGGGGTGCGGCACCGTTAAATCCGGCTTGTCTATCGTTGCCTTGCCGTATAACAGCAGGTCAAGATCGATAATCCGCGGTCCCCATTTTTCGCCGCCGCGCTCGCGTCCCTGCAGGTCCTCGATACGTTTCAGTTCCGCCATAAAATCCTCGGGCGAGAGCAATGTATCCATGGCAACCACTGCGTTAACGTAATCAGGCTGATCGGCTGGCCCCATCGGCTTGCCACCGTAGAGACTGGAACGCCCGACCTTGATGCTGTCAGGAATCATCTCCAGTTCTTCAACCGCCTCCAGCACCTGGGCTACCGGATTATCGAGATTGCTCCCCAGTCCTATATATACACGTACTGTCACTCTGAGTTTACCTCTGGCTTGGCCCTGGAACGTCTGCGACGGCGTTTCCGCGGTCGCGATGACGCAGTTGTCTGTACTTCATCCTGCGGGTTTTCCTGCTGGAACTTGGTCCACCATTCGCCCGTTGCCGACGGCACTTCGCCGGCCTCTGCCCGCAGCAACAGAAAATCATAAGCGGCACGAAAACGCGGGTGGCTCAGCAACCGCTGACTGCGGCGCCCGCCCGTGTTCTCAAGCCGTAACTGTAACATCCAGATCTCGCGCATCGGCAGCGAGAATCGCCGTGGCGTTGCCATCACGGCCGCCTGCTCACTGATAATCTGCGAGCCGGCATGCTGCAGTGCAGCCACCGGATGTTCCCCTTGTTCTTCCAGCTGTGCGGCACGTTCACGTACCGGTTGCCACAGGAACAAGGCAAACAAAAAGGCCGGCGTTACCGGCTTGCCCTGTGCGATGCGCGCATCGGTATTCTCCATGCCGCGCGTTACCAGCGCCTGAAAACAGGTATCGCCATGCGCCAGTGATTCTTCTGTCTTCGGAAACAACTGGCAAAACAGGTGGTAGTGCCGCAGCATCTCAAAATTGTCCAGCGCGCTGCCACCCATGAACAGCTTGAGCATTTCATCAAACAGGCGTGCCGGCGGTATATCACCCAGCAACGAGGCAAGCCGGATGATCGGTTCCTCGGTCATCGGCTCAATGCGAAAACCCAGCTTGGTGGCAAAACGCACCACGCGCAACATGCGCACCGGATCCTCACGATAGCGCGTATCAGGATCACCGATCAGCCGCAGCAGCCCGGCATCGATATCCGCCATGCCGCCGGTGTAGTCGATTATCGAGAAATCATCAATATTGTAATACAGTGCATTGACCGTGAAATCACGTCGAAAGGCATCGCCTTCGATGTCGCCATACACATTGTCGCGAACAATACGCCCTTCATCATCGATCTGCGCTGAAGAGCCCGAGTCCTCCTCGTGTACGGCACGAAAGGTTGCCACCTCGATCACCTCGCGGCCAAATACCACGTGTGCCAGCCGAAAACGGCGGCCTATCAGGCGGCAATTGCGGAACAGGCGACGCACATCCTCCGGATGCGCATCGGTGGCAATATCAAAGTCCTTGGGCTCACGCCCGAGCAGCAAATCACGCACCCCGCCACCAACCATGTGCGCCTGGTAACCGGATTCTTTCAACCGGTACAACACCTTCAGGGCATTTGGACTGATATTGACCCGGGAAATCGGATGATCCGGTCGGGGGATTACGATGGCTGTGTTGTGGATATCTGTATTTTCCTTGTTGCTCACTGCTGTTGCTTGTGGATGATTAGCTTGGGCGTATAATAACATCGCTTCGCGGCCATGTACTGGTCTTGGAATCTGTCGGGCCTGGGCAGTCGTGGCAAGTTTGTTCACAAATCCGGCAGACGCCTGAAATGCTCCCTTCGTCTAGTGGTTAGGACACTGGCCTCTCACGCCGGTAACAGGGGTTCGAGTCCCCTAGGGAGCGCCATTTTGTACAATTTCACACCGTCAGGGTGCTCAATTATGCCTTTTGAAGGTATGACTGCTACTGCGGTGTTGCGAGCCGGACAACCGCATGCAATCAACAGCTGACAAACCCACCTATCCACCAGCGGGGCTGTTTACCCGGCTGGTCGCCATGTTCTATGACTCCCTGCTGCTGCTATCTGCCCTGCTGATCGCAACAGCGCTGGCCCTGCTGGCCACCAAGGGAACCCTGCACTACCACAATCCGTTTTTCAGAACATTCCTGTTCCTGATCTGCTTCTCCTTCTATGCCTGGTTCTGGCTGCATGGCGGGCAAACGCTGGGGATGCGTGCCTGGCGCCTGCAACTGCAACGCCTGGACGGCGGCCCAATCAGCCTATGGCAGGCGCTACTGCGTTTTATGGTCGCCATCCCGTCACTGGCACTCGGCGGAATCGGGCTGTGGTGGATGCTGGTCGATCGCGACAGGCTTGCCCTGCATGACCGTTTTTCTGAATCGAGGATTGTGCGCCTGCCAAAGAAATAACACTCCGGCAGCAGGACGAGCGATCACTCAGAGTCGCCTGACAGCATGGATGCCAAACAGTAAAAACACCACGCCGGGAAACATCACCGTCAGCAGCGGGTTAAATCCAAACACCTGTCCCATCTGGGTAACGAGCTGGCTAATCAGGTAAAAACCAAAACCAACCAGCATGCCGATAAACACACGCTGCCCCGCACTTACCGAACGCAGGCTGCCGAAAACAAACGGCACCGAAATAAACAGCATCACCAACGCGGCAAATGGCGTCATAAAGCGCCCCCAGAAGGCATACTGGTAGCGCCCGGTATCCAGCCCGTTTTCTTCCAGGTAATCCATGAACTGGTCAATATCGTGTATCGACATATTCTCGGGCTTGAGCGCAACAATGCCGAGCAGGTCCGGAGTCAGTGCCGACACCCTGGCGCGCTGCGCATCGTGCCTGATCAGTACACGGTCCGGGGTAAATTCCGACTCTGATACCTCGCTCATGATCCACTGACCATCTTCGTAATGTGCTTCCACCGCCTTTGTCACAGTTTTTAACCGGCCATCCTCGTGAAACTCGTACACCGTCAGGTCTGCCAGGGTATTGTCAGTCAGAACCTTGCGCGCATTGATATACAGATTATCGTCCCGCACCCACAGGCCGCGACTGCTGAGAAACGTTACGCCACGATTCATCGCGGCGGTACGCATATTCTGGCCTTCCCGCTCGGCCACCGGGGCAATCACCTCGCCGACAAAAACAGCCACTACCAGCATCAGCACGCCCGCCTGCAACACCGAGCGAATTATGCGCCACACCGACAGGCCACCGGCACGCATGGCGATCAGTTCACTGTTGGCAGACAGTGTTCCCATACCCATCAAACTGCCCAGCAAGGCGGACATCGGGAACAACTGGTACATGCTTTGTGGTGTAATCAGCGCGACAAACTGAATCAGCGTCATCAGGGTGTAGTTCTCCCGACCGACATTATCCAGTTGTGCAATTACGTTAAAGAAAATATCCAGTCCGACTACAATTAGCAGCGCGACCAGCGTTCCCGTCATGACTGCCTTTGCAATGTAGCGATCAAGGATCTTCACTAGCCACCCCCGAAACGGCAGCGTAAACGTTCACTACCCAGCAGGATGGCTGTCAGCAACACTGGCAATACCGGCACCCACCACAGCCCAATGGCGGCCGGACCCTTGCCCTCACCGACCCAGTACTTTGCCGTTGCCAGCAGGTTGTAGTAGATAACAAACAACAGGATGGCTACCACCAGACGCCCGTAACGTCCCTGGCGTGGCGAGGATTTGCACAGCGGTACTGCCAGCAGCAACAGCACAATAACCGAGACCGGCATGGCAAGACGCCACTGCAACTCGGCGACATCTTTCGGATCAGAGGACTGCACCAGGGCAGCTGACGGCATGGTGCCCTGTATTTCCTCCACCTCCGGATCACCGGGCAAATCGATGCGTATACCGTATTCGTTAAACGTCATAACGCGGTAATCGGCCTCGCCCGGCCTGCCCTCGTAGCGATAGCCGTCTACCAGCACCAGGAAATCATCGCCGGTTGCTTCATCAAGCTTGCGGTAAGCCGATTTTGCCGTCAGTAACTGCGGCAGCTTCTGCTCATTTTTCTTCCCACGCAACACAATGAACAGGTTTTCCATGTGCTGCTTGTCCGCTGAAAGCCGCTCTGCGTAGAAGGTCAGGCGACCATTCTGCAACTCGTTAAAACGCCCGGCTCCAAGCACCGTCAGGTCTGCCTGCTGCTTCGCTACCCGTTCCAGCTTGTAGCTGATCGCCTGCACCTGCGGGCTGACATACAACGATAACCAGGCAAGCACCATCGCCAGCACCAGGCCGAAGGCAAGCAGCGGCTTGTAGATGCGCCACGGGCCAACACCGCAGGCAGACATAACAGTCATTTCATTGTCGCGGTACAGTCGACCAAGCCCCAGCACCACACCCAGTGCCAGCGCGAACGGCACCACATGCACCAGGTACCAGACCATCTTCAAACCAATAAGCCGGAAAATAATATCCGGGGGGATATCCCCGGACACTGCATCGCCCAGGTAGCGCACCAGCCGGTTGCTGACAAGTATCAGCCACAGAAAAAGCGTCACAGCCAGCCAGCCGTTAATCACCTCTTTCAGCAGGTAGCGATCAAAAACACGAAACATTCAAGCGGGCCTGCTTGCGGTATGAAAATCATACCTGCTTGCAGTACACTCCTGTTTTAATTGGTATCATGATTGATATCAGGCAAGCGGCTACCGTATACCACAAGCGGCGCAATCTGCAATCACAACACGTAACAAATGAGGGTTAGTGAATGAAATTCAGTATAAAGAGCGAAAAACCTGCGGCCGTCAGGACCGGATGTGTAATTCTGGGCGTATTTGAGCACCGCAAGCTGTCCCCTGCAGCCATCGAGTTCGACAAAAGCACAGGGGGATTGCTGAAGAAGCTCTTGCTGAAAGGTGATATGGACGGAAAATGCGAACAGACGCTGATGCTGCACCACCCCGCAGGCGCAAACTGCGAACGTGTATTACTTGCCGGCTGTGGCAAGCCGGAAGAATTCAACAGCAGCGCATTCAGCAAGGTTGTCGCAGGCGTCAGCTGTGCCATCAACCAGTCGGGTGCGACCGATGCGGTCAGTTACCTGGGCGAACTGGATGTCACTGACCGTGACAGCTATGGCAAGGTCAAGAGCCTCGTTGAAATCACCCGCAGCAGTCTCTACACACCGGACCAGCTGAAAAGCAAAAAAGACAAAAACAGTCACCCGTTACGACGCATGGCCATAAACATGGCCAGCAGTGAAAGCAGGATTGCACGCAAGGCACTGAATGACGGCAACGCCATCGCGGCTGGCGTGGAACTGGCAAGAACGCTTGGCGACCTGCCCGGCAACATATGCACACCCGCCTATCTCGCCAGCCAGGCACGTAAACTCGGAAGAACCTGCAGTTACCTGAAAGTCAGCGTGCTTGATGAAGCCGCCATGAAAAAACTCGGCATGGGCTCGCTGCTATCCGTATCACGAGGCAGCCGGGAGCCGGCGAAACTGATCACACTGGAATACAAAGGCGGCAAGACCGGCGAGAAACCTGTAGTTCTGGTCGGCAAGGGTGTGACCTTTGATTCCGGCGGCATCTCGCTCAAACCGGGCGCTGCCATGGATGAAATGAAGTACGACATGTGTGGTGCAGCCAGCGTACTTGGCACAATCCAGGCCTGTGTGGATATGGAACTACCGATCAATGTTGTCGGTGTCATCCCGACAACAGAGAACCTGCCTGACGGGCTCGCCAGCAAACCCGGTGATATTGTCACCAGCATGTCCGGGCTGACTATCGAGGTGCTCAACACGGACGCAGAAGGACGCCTGATTCTGTGTGACGCGCTAACCTACAGCGCCAGGTTCAAACCCGACGTGGTGATCGATATTGCCACGCTCACCGGCGCCTGCGTGGTCGCACTTGGCAGCCACGCTGCCGGACTGTTGAGTAACGATGATGCCCTCGCCGAAGAACTGCTGGATGCCGGCCAGACAGCGGGTGACCGTGCCTGGCATATGCCCTTGTGGGATGACTACCAGCCACAACTGAAGAGTAATTTCGCCGACATGGCAAATATCGGCGGCCGCGAAGCAGGCACCATTACCGCTGCCTGTTTCCTGTCACGCTTTACAGAAGATTACCGCTGGGCACACCTGGATATAGCCGGCGTAGCCTGGAAAGGCGGCAGCGAAAAAGGCGCAACCGGGCGACCGGTCTGCTTGCTGACACAGTTCCTGCTGGACCGTTGCGCCAACTGATGACACAGGTCGACTTTTATATATTGAAGGACAACAGCGAACGGGCACAAAACCTGCTGACCTGCCGGCTGTCCGAGAAGGCCTATAAACAAGGCCGCCAGGTCTTCATCAATACGGACACCAGCGAACAGTTAAAACAGCTTGATGACATGTTGTGGACCTTTACCACGAACAGCTTCCTGCCTCACGGTCGCTACGAGGAGGATTCCGACAGCACGCACCCGGTGCTGCTGGGACACGCCGTCGAACCGGAAGGTCCCAGCGATGTACTTGTTAACCTTTCCAGCGATGTACCCGTTTTTTTCAGCCGCTTCAACCGTGTGGCTGAACTAGTTGGTGGCGACGAGGCACAACGGCAGGCCGCACGTGAACGCTATCGTTTTTACCAGGATCGCGGCTACACGCTAAACACGCATAACCTGAAATAGTCATGAACGAAGATCTCATAGTTGACGCCGAAGGCATTCCGATTCTGACGGATCTGGTGCATGAACATGAAACGGCTTCAGCATCGGTACAGCACACTGATACATCGGCAGAATCACCCGCCGTTATTGCAGACCGGCTGTTGCAAAGCCGGTCGTTTAAACAACAACTTGAAAAACTCACTACCACACTGAGCCAGCAACTCATCGAACAGATCGAACAATCACTGCGACCGGCGATTGAACAGACCATCCAGCTGTCACTGGAAGACAGCAGCGACCTGTCTGCCACAGCCATCCAGCAGCAGCTTGAGAACGCCCTCCCCGAACTGCTGGCAACCGCGCTGAACAAGTAACACGTCCGACTGCCGTCCCGTCCTGCCGGGGCAAAACGGCTGGCTTCAGGTATAATCCCGGCCTCACTAAAGTTCAGCCTTAATAACAGAGCCTTACGACGCATGGAAAAAACCTACGACCCGCACGCCATTGAACAACACTGGTACGAAACCTGGGAGCAGGAAGGACATTTTGAACCTTCCGGTGAGGGTGCGCCCTATTGCATCATGATCCCGCCACCAAACGTCACCGGCAGTCTGCACATGGGTCACGCCTTTCAGGACACGCTGATGGATGCGCTGACGCGCTACCACCGCATGCGCGGCGACAACACGCTCTGGCAAGCGGGAACAGATCACGCCGGTATCGCCACCCAGATGGTGGTGGAACGACAACTCAACAAGGAAGACGCCACCCGCCATGATATCGGTCGCGAGGCCTTCATTGATCGTATATGGGACTGGAAAAAAGAGTCCGGCGGCACCATCACCCAGCAACTGCGGCGCATGGGTTCCTCACTGGACTGGAGCCGCGAACGTTTCACCATGGACGAGGGCCTGTCAACCGCTGTCCGGGAAACCTTTGTTCGTCTGCATGAAGAGGGGCTGATCTATCGCGGCAAGCGACTGGTCAACTGGGACCCGGTACTGCATACCGCTGTATCAGACCTTGAAGTGGTCTCGGAAGAAGAAGCCGGCCACCTCTGGCACATGCGCTATCCGCTGGCGGACGGATCAGGACACCTGGTGGTCGCCACCACGCGCCCGGAAACCATGCTGGGCGACAGTGCTGTGGCAGTACACCCGGATGATGAGCGCTACCAGTCGCTGGTAGGTAAAACCATCACGCTACCCTTGACCCATCGCGAAATCCCGATTATTGCTGATGATTATGTTGATCCGGAATTTGGCAGTGGCTGTGTAAAAATCACACCCGCACACGACTTTAACGATTACGATGTCGGCAAGCGCCATGATCTGCCGATCATCAATATATTTACCATCGACGCCTGTATCAATAACGAGGTCAGCACTGATTACCGGGGGCTATACCGTTACGAAGCGCGCAAACGCATTGTTGCCGACCTCGAAGCCCAGGGCTTGATGGAAAAAATTGAAGATCATCGCCTGATGGTACCTCGCGGTGATCGCTCGGGATCCGTGGTGGAACCCTACCTGACCGACCAATGGTTTGTAAAAGTCGCACCTCTGGCTGTGCCGGCCATCAAAGCGGTGGAAAACGGTGACATCAAATTTGTCCCGGATAACTGGAAAAACACCTATTACGAATGGATGCGCAACATTCAGGACTGGTGCATCTCCCGACAGATCTGGTGGGGACACCGCATCCCTGCCTGGTATGACGATGCCGGCAATATTTACGTCGGGCGTGACGAAGCAGAAGCCCGCGAGAAACATGGCCTTGATGACAGCCTTGTACTGCGGCAGGACGATGACGTCCTCGACACCTGGTTCTCGTCGGCACTCTGGCCTTTCAGCACACTGGGGTGGCCGGAGAAAACAGATGCACTGAAAACCTTTTATCCCACCAGCGTACTGGTCACCGGCTTCGACATTATCTTCTTCTGGGTCGCCCGCATGATCATGATGGGGCTGAAGTTCATGGATGATATACCGTTCCGTGAAATCTATATACATGGCCTGGTTCGCGACTCGCACGGACAGAAAATGTCGAAATCAAAGGGTAATGTGCTCGACCCGATAGATCTGATTGATGGCATCGAACTGGGAGCACTGGTCGCCAAGCGACGTGGCGGCCTGATGCAACCACAGATGGCCGACAAGATCGAGAAGCAAACCCGCAAGGACTTTCCAAACGGCATTCCTGCCTATGGTACAGACGCACTGCGTTTCACCTTCGCCGCGCTTGCCTCTACCGGACGCGATATAAACTTTGATCTGGGCCGCATCGAAGGCTACCGCAATTTTTGTAACAAACTCTGGAATGCCGCTCGCTATGTGCTCATGAACACCGAGGGCAAGGATTGCGGACAGGACGGTAGCGACGTCACATTGAACGCAGCCGACCACTGGATTATTTCACTGCTGCAACAAACCGAACATGAAGTCATCAAGAGTATTGACAGCTACCGCTTTGACCTGGCGGCGCAAGCCATCTATACATTTATCTGGGATGAATACTGCGACTGGTACCTGGAATTATCAAAACCTGTTTTAACCTACCCGGACAGCACCACGGAAGAGCTGCGCGGCACACGTCAAACACTGGTTTCTGTCATGGAGACCGTGCTTCGCCTGGTTCATCCGATTGCACCGTTTATCAGTGAGGAAATCTGGCAACGCATGGCGCCGCTAGCCGGCATCGAAGGCAAGACCATCATGCGACAGCCCTACCCTGTCGCGAATAACGACCAGATCAACCCGGTAGCGCTTGCAGAAATCGCATGGGTAAAAGACTTCATTGCCGGCGTGCGTAAAATTCGCAGTGGCATGAATATCGACCCTCGCAAATTGCTGCCGGTGTTACTGCAGGGTGGATCAGCAACTGACAAGCAGAGAATGCAGGACAACCTCATCTACATTATGAACGTTGGCCGCGTCCAGTCTGTTACCTGGCTGGAAGCTGGTGAACCCGCACCCGAATCCTCAACGGCACTTGTCGATGAAATGAAACTGCTTATTCCACTGGCAGGCCTGATAGACAAGGATGCAGAACTCGCTCGCCTCACGAAAGATTTGCAGAACAGGAGAGACGAACTCGGGCGTTGCGAAAACAAGCTTGCCAATTCCGGATTCGTCGACAAGGCGCCTGCTGCCGTCGTTGAAAAAGAACAGGCAAGAGCCGCAGAGCTGCGCATTGCCATCGACAGCCTTGAGGAACAGAAACAGAAAATTCAGTCTCTGTGAGTTAAGCGCCGGCCACTTTCATAACGAGACTGACGACACCCCATACAGTCAGCACAAAGACTACCGTCACCAGCAGGCCGATTATCACGTACTGTGATGGCTTGCCGTGCGTGAAATCCTCTTCGCGCTTGCGATTGCTTTGCACACCAAACATGCTGGCCATCACACTACCAAGCACAGATAGCAAGGACGGCGCACGTCCCTCGTGTTTCCCGGATTCCATAACCCACTCCCTGAATAATCGTTAACCGCATTCTACCGGCTCTCCCCGCGCTGGCAATAAAACACCTTGCCTGGATGCGTTTTACCCACACGCAGGCATGAGAAGGCTGAGCCCACCTTAGCCTTCCAGAACCCTGCTTCCCGATTACAGAGCACTGAAACCATTAACTTTTTTAGAAATTTGCCGATAACATTTTGTACGGGAAAACGGGGTTATTTTCTCATTTATATTCAATGGGTTACACATTAAGAAGTGTTTCCGCCAAGGACAACAAGCGGGTCAAGGCAGGCCAATATGCTCCGGCAATCGAAGACAAACAGTACCAAAGAGAACTGATATGGCAACGATCCTGATAATTGATGACCAACTTACCAGCCGGCAGATTCTGCAGCAACTGGTCAGTTCCATCGAGGAAAACCTGACTATCAAGGCATTTGCTAACCCGATTGAAGCACTGAAGTGGACGGAAACGAATACCTTCAGTCTCGTTTTGACAGATTACAAGATGCCTGAGATGAATGGCATTGAGTTTATCAAGCGACTCCGCTCCAATCCCGCGTTAACGCATATACCGGTCATCATGGTTACTTCGATTGAAGACAAGAACGTGCGCTATGAAGCCCTGGAGGTGGGCGCAACTGATTTCCTTACGAAGCCTGTTGATCATCACGAATGCCGTGCACGCTGCCGCAACCTTCTCACCCAGCACCAGCAATACAAGATCATCAGTGATCGCTCACGTTGGCTTGAGCGCCGTGTCGCAGAAGCAACCAGTGAAATCCGCATGCGTGAACGTGAGACCTTGCTGCGTTTGGCGCGTGCAGGAGAATATCGCGATGAAGAAACTGGCAACCATGTCATCCGTATGGCCAAGTATTCACGTGTAATCGCAGAACAACTCGGGTTTTCAAAAGACGAGGCAGATGTTATTGAAATGGCCGCACCCATGCACGACATCGGCAAGATCGGCATACGCGACGGGGTGCTGCTGAAGCCAGGAAAACTCACTACCGATGAGTTCGAAGTAATGAAGAATCACACTGTCATAGGCTATGACATTTTAAAAGACAGCCCATCAAAGTTCTTGCAAATGGGCGCAATTATTGCACTGGGACATCATGAAAAGTTTGACGGTAGCGGTTACCCCTATGGAAGGAAAGGCGACGACATTCCAATTGAAGCAAGAATAGTAGCTATTGCAGATGTGTATGACGCACTGGTCTCCGAACGCCCTTACAAAAACGCCTGGTCAAGCCAGGCTGCCATAGAGTACATGGAAACACACAAAGGTAAGCACTTCGACCCGGAATGTTTTGACGCCTTTGAAGCACAGCTTGATAACATCACCAAGATTCAGGGGATGCTGCCTGACATAACCATAGCAAGCACAAAATGATGCATATCTTTTCGGAGACACCTCTACTAGACCCATGGAAAACCATTCCTGCTGATAAGCTATCCAAGCTTAAGCAAGAGTCTGTCGGCGAACGTGAGCAATCGCTTCTTAGAGTAGCTATCGTAGGGATAGTCCTGACATATTTCATATCACATCATTATCTCGTTGGAATCCAGGATATATTTTCACAACCAGTTGTAATCCTGGTAGGTTTGTATGAAATAAGCACCATACTTGTTCTCCTTTCTTTCAAAATTGTACCAGGTAAATCTCATATAAGGCGCGTTTACACACTCTGCATGGACTTAGTTGTACTTTCCTATGGTCTTCACTTTGGACAAGACGCTGCTACAGTATTCTTCGCAATATATTCATGGGTAATGGTAGGTTTTGGCATGCGTTTTGGCCAAGCATATCTATTTGCTGGCACAGTTATAGGTGCGTCATGCTTTACCATTGTATTGCTAAATACAGACTATTGGATACAACAAAGGACTGCAGGAATAGGGCTACTTATAGGCCTAATCGTATTACCTGTATTTTTTTCTTCACTACTCAACAAGCTAACAAAGGCTAAGGCTTCCGCGGAAGAAGCTAATAAATCAAAAAGCCAGTTTCTCGCCAACATGAGTCACGAAATCAGGACACCGCTCAATGGAGTCATTGGCATGAGTGATTTACTCATGAGAACCAGCCTGAATAATGAACAAAAAGAGCTTGCCACAACATTACAGACATCTGCCAATACTTTATTAGCGCTAATTGAAGATGTCCTCGATATATCGAAGATTGAGGCCGGCAAGTTCTCCATCGAGAACACAGAGTTTGATTTACACCAGCTTATCAACAGCACATTATCTATGTTGCGTGTTCAAGCAGAGAGCAAAGGACTCCACCTTACATCCAACATTTCTCCATCAACACCCTTCAGGTTAATTGGTGACCCCCATCATCTTAGGCAGGTTTTTATTAACCTAATTGGGAATGCAATAAAGTTTACAACCAAGGGTAATGTTGAGATAAGAGTTAGCACCCTCAACGAAACCCAAGAAAAAGTCACCATAAGGTTCGAAGTTATAGATACCGGAATTGGAATCCCTCTCGCTACACAACAAAACATCTTCGACAGTTTTACACAAGCCGACAGCTCAACAACACGCAAATATGGAGGGACAGGTCTTGGCACAACCATATCAAAACAGATCATCCAGCTAATGAATGGAGAAATTGGTGTACATAGCGTGCCTAACGTAGGTAGCACTTTCTGGATTCAGGTGCCATTCGAGAAACAACAAAATGATGAAACCATAGAGGCAAATAGCAACTTCAAAAGCATGAAGCCGCTAATCGTATGTGAAAGTAACCATTCAGAGCTTATAGATCTACTTGACGGCTGGAACGTAAACTCAACCACGACCAACTTTGAGAACCCGCTGTCATCCCTTATAGCGCTCGCGACTAGTAATCAAGAATTAAACACCGTAATAGTTATTGACAACAACAAACAGGAGGAAATTGATAACTTACCACTGACCATACACTCAGACTCCAGGACAGCTGGAATACCAATAATCCTGATCCAGCGCGCAAATGCCGAGTCAAATAATGATTATTATTTAAAACGAGGCTATACAAATGTAACCT
>Ga0316191_10002272_pt1 | contig 13900 bp, 11 predicted proteins | sample Eddworburr2cm_MG_FD_204928 | JGI IMG/M metagenome (GOLD analysis project Ga0316191, IMG submission 204928) | Coastal sediment microbial communities from Maine, United States - Eddy worm burrow 2 cm | ecosystem: Environmental > Aquatic > Marine > Coastal > Sediment | place: USA: Maine...
CGACGACTTTCTCTCCAGGGGATACATACCGGAACTGCTCAAAGCCGTCGAAATTTTAAAGAAAGAAGTGGGTGATGAGGTGCCCATCGTCGCAGGGATTATCGGACCTTTTACCATTGCCGGTTCCATGCTGGATTCGGTTCCCATTCTCAAGGCCACTTTCAAGACACCCGATAAGATCCCGCCTTTCCTGGAAGTAGCTGAAAAAGCCGGGACGACCTTGGCCAAAGCGCTCGTCGAGGCCGGCGCAGATATAATTTCGTGTGAAGATATGACCGCTTCGCCCGAACTGATCGCCCCTAAAACTTATAGGGAATTTGAGCTGAAATACCAGCGCAGGCAATTCGAGGCAATCCCTGTCCCCAAAATTCTGCATATCTGTGGCAACGTGGACGCCATTGTCGAATGGATGGGGCAAACCGGGGCCAACATACTCAGCCTGGAACCCAAAGCCAGTGCCAAACTGGCCCGCCAGAAATGCGGCTCCGATATCGTTCTGATGGGCGGCGTGGACACCGCCACGACGCTCTTTATGAAAGATGCCGACACCGTCAAGGAGGGATGTGAGGAGACCATTGAAGACGGCATCCAGATACTGGCTCCGGGTTGCGCGGTCGCGCCCGGCACGCCTATGGAAAACTTGCTGGCCATGGTGGAAGTGGCCAAGGCGCATTAATAACACCTTCCTATGAGCGCTGCGCTGGCCTGAATAGCGGCCAGTTTAATCAATAAAGAAACTATGACCTGACAAATGTCGAATGTCTATTGACGAATGTCGAATTAAGGAATTCTTTCTATTTTATTTGTTAAAAAAAAGCAGAGCAAAGCGACATCCACCATTCGTCAATAGTCAATCTTCATTCGTCATTCCATGAAGTTTCAAACGAGGATACTAGTGGCTTCTGCCGGAGCCGTTTTTATATTCATCTAAACTGAGGAGAAGGAGGAAAAAATGAAAGTATTAGACGATTTTTCAAACATTTTCAAACGTTATGATCTTGATCTTGAGGTAACAGGAGAAGCCAGAGCAGTTTCGAAAGATGCCACCATGCAAGCGATTGCCCAGTTCGTCGTCGATGGGGATGATGAGGGCATCCTGCCGGCCGTCAAAAAGGCCCTGGAATCAAAATCCCCCCTCGACGTCATTAACGACGCCTTGATCGCGGGCATGAACGAGGTCAGCCGTCTGTGGGATGAGGGGATCTATTTCCTTCCCCAAGTCATCCTCTCCTCGGATGCGATGAATGTCGGCATCGCCGAGTGTGAGGCCAAAATGGGCAAAGCCATGGACCGCAAGTCCAAGGTCGTCACCCATACGGCCGAGGGGGATATCCATGACATCGGACAAATCATCGCCAACGCCCTGTTGAATGCCAACGGCTATGAGGTGATTAACTTGGGGTCCGATGTCCCGGTTGAAAAGGTTGTGGCGGCCTGCAAGGAACACAAACCCGTCATGGTCACCGGCACGGCCCTGATGACCACCACCATGACCGCCTTTCCAAGGATTGCTCATCAACTCAAGGCCGCCGGTATGAATATTCCTTTTATCTGCGCCGGCGGAGCGGTCTGCGAGGAGTATGTCACCAGTTTTGACTTGGGAATCTGGGGCAAAGAGGACAGCCAGGCACCGGGAATGGCAGAGGATGCCACGGCCGGTGAAAGCTGGGAATCTATGCGGGCCAAATGGAACGGATAATGAAGGGAAGATTAAGGGTATGATCGTTGATATTGTCTTTGGGTTTTTAGGTTCCGGCAAAACCACTTTTATCATCAGGGCCCTCGAGCAGTGGGGTGCTGAGGAGAAGATCGTGGTTCTGGTCAATGAATTCGGAGATGTGGGTTTAGACGGTGATTTGCTGACGGGTCGCGGTGGAGATGTGGTGGAAATGCCCAGCGGGTGTATATGCTGTACGCTTCAAACCGATTTCAGGTCTCAGATGCTTGAAATCAGTCGCACCATCAATCCGGATAGGGTTGTTATAGAGCCCACCGGTGTGGCCACCATTGCACAGGTCCGCTCCATCGTCGAAGCCCAGCTCTTTGAAGATACCATCGAAAAGATCAATAACATTTTGATTGCCGATGCGACCGGTTTCATGAATTTGTACAAGGCCAATCGCCACTTTGTGGAATCGCAGGTGGAAAATGCCCAGCTCGCTTTGCTGAACAAGTGCGATCGGGTTGATAAAAGAAAAGCTATGGTAACCCAAGGTGCCATATTGGCGATCAACCCCGAAATGACCGTTTTGATGACCGAATTCGGGGCAGTGGACTGGGCCGAGTATCAGTTTGCCCTATCCACAGCCCCCGGTTCCGGTCAAAATGCATGGAAGAAAAATAGTAATATAACAGACATCACAGAAGCGGGGGACGATAATCAGTTTCTTCATAATGAAGCACACGATTCGCATATCCATTTACACGAAAACGAAGACGCCCTGGGGTATGAGTCCTTTGGCCGCGTATACGATGGCATCTCCTTTGATCGAGGAGCGCTGGAAGATTTTTTTCAGCAGTTAAATGCCTCCCAATCTAAAATGGGAGAAATCGTCAGGGCCAAAGGCGTATTTCGAATCGGTGGTAGGTACATCCTGATGGAGCTGGCGTCCGCAGAATTTTCATCTCAGCCGATCAACCGATCCGGCGAAAGTAAGATCTCCATTATCGGCAGGGGATTGGATCGTGAGATGATTACCGCCGCACTCGAACGGTGTGTGCCGTGAGAGGTTCGATAATAGATCGTTTTATTCTTATCGCTTTTGTTACCTATGGATGTGGAGGTGAAATCTATTTAGGCAATGGATTAGTTGATCGATAGTGGGCTTGCCTTCCCTATTGATAGCGCACAGGGGTGATAATTGCTCGCGCCTGAATTTTGATGATTGAATATCATCAATTCGGCGGGAAAGGAGGAGGAATATGGTAATACCGACTGTCGTCGTCATTAGTTGTATGTGGTTGCCCGTGGCATTGCTTTTTTTAGATAAAGGCGAAGCCAAGGGGACGGGCTTTATTACAGGGGTTGTCGGCGCGCTGGTGCTGGTATGCTCGATCATTCACGCGGCCGTTTTCAAGGACCCAGTTCTGCCGACGCTGCTTTTTATGCACGGGACCTTCTACTGCGCCGTCGCCTGGGCACTTTATACGGGTCAAGAAGACCTGAGATCCGTGGGAAATGTCAGTCTCGCCACGGCGATCGTATCGACGATTTTTATGATTATCTTTATGACCGGCGGTCCGGTCATGGCGGACGGCAAGCAGCTTGTGGCCCCGAGCGCCTTCATGGTGCTGGCCTGCGCCGGATACGCGGTCCTGACGTTTATGGTCTGGCTGAATGCATTCGGAAAATTTTCGTCCAAGGTTTTAGCCTATTCGCTGATCGTGTGGGTGGTCGTAGGGCTGTGGGTTCCGGGCTTCTGGCTGATGGTTGCCGGTAAACTGCCATTTTAAAGAAATATGATAAGTTCTGTCATGGGCCCCAAAAAGATTAAACTAGCCAACGATCGCAAACCCGTTGTCTTGATTGTTGACGACCAGTATCTGGCCTTGCGCTCACTTCCCCGGCTAATCTCACCGGAGGTATTTAGGGTGGTATGGATGCCGGACGAGCACCAGGGATTGAAAACGCTGAAAGATCAGGCAGGAAAGATACGGATCATTATCATCGATTTGAAATCGTCCGGTATGGGAGGCGGAGGCTTCCTGCAACAGGCCAGGCAGATTGCCCCTCAGGCGGCAATATTGATCACGGCACCATTGGGACCGTTCCTGTACCAGGAGGGTGTTTTTTATGATTTTTCAGGGCCGAGTTTAAAGCAGGATATCAATACTGTTCTGCTGAGTATTGCCCATGAAATGGGCATTGCGCAGGGCCCTGAGAAAAAAAAATCGCGACCCCGTAAAATCCGGGAACGGTTTGGGGTCATCATTGGCCGCAGCCAAGGCATTAACGACGTCTACCGACTGATCGATAACCTTAAGGACTCTTGCGCAACGGTGCTGGTCCAGGGCGAAAGTGGTACCGGCAAGGAGTTGGTCGCTCAGACGATTCACCAGACCAGCACCCGCAGGAATCGCCCCTTTGTGGCTGTCAACTGCGGCGCCATCCCGGAAAATCTCATTGAGAGCGAACTGTTCGGCCATGAGCGGGGGGCTTTTACGACGGCGATGTACCAGCGCAAAGGTAAGTTTGAAATTGCTCGCGGGGGGACGCTGTTTTTGGATGAAATCGGTGAACTCGACCGGGAGCTGCAGGTTAAGCTGTTGCGGGTTCTTCAGGAAAAAGAATTTCAACGGGTGGGGGGAAACCAGTCGCACAAAACCGATGTCCGTATTATTGCCGCCACCAGTCGGGATTTAAAGAACGCCGTCCAGGATGGACATTTCCGGGACGACCTTTTCTACCGTCTGAATGTGGTCCCCATCCATATTCCTCCCTTGAGGAAAAGACAGGAGGATATTCCACTCCTGCTGGATCATTTTTTTAAAAAACTTGCCGAGGATATGGACCGTTCCGCACCTTTACTTGTCCCGGAGGTAAAAAAGCCTTTGCTGGATTACGCCTATCCTGGCAACGTCCGGGAATTGACCAATATCGTAGAACGCCTGGTTGTGATTTGTTCCAATGGGAAAATAAACTACCATGACCTTCCGGAAGAAGTACGGGAGGAAGCGGTTGAGGCACAAGGCTCGACAACGCTGTTAAAAAAATTGCCGAACAGCGGTGTGCCGCTGCAGGAACTGGAAAAAGAACTGATTTTAAAAACGCTTAATATGACCTCCTGGAACAAGGCGGCTGCCGCCAGGATGCTGGGGATGACGCGTCGTCTGCTCTATCTTCGCCTTGCTGAGTACGGTTTGTCAGTGCAGTAACTCCCTTCATAAGCCACCCCGACCTAACGGGATGAGAATTGAAAAGGTTCTACCGTTAGCGGGTGATTACGCTTTATTGATTTAATCCTGAACGATACTAGCGCCTTATGAATGGAGTTAATCAAAAGAATACTAGCTCAATTTTTTTACGACTCGCTCGGACATGCAAGCACCGCAACTGCTTATCAAAACTGGCAGCTCAGCTAAAAGTGTGCTTAGAATCGATTTATCAAAAGTTGTAATAGCAAACGCTACCAGAAGAAAAGAAACAAGATGCCAAAATTCTTTTTAATAATCAGCGAACACCAAAGCGAACATCAGCAGGGCGTGTTCTGGCCTTTTGCAGGAGCCTTTCTCATATTCCGGCTCTGCTGTTAGTCGCTGATTATGTCACTTCAGGTTACAAAAATATCTCGTGACTGCACCCTGGTGTGACAGGGTTCATTTTAATGGCAAAATTGCATTTTGGATCAAAAATAATTCAATTAAAATCAATTGGTTAGCAATTTTTAAAATGTATGACTTGGCATATTAATTGCTAAATAACATAGGTAGTTTGTCTACTATGAGTTTGGGAGGGAGGTGAATAAAACAATTAGAGGCTGAAGATTATTACCCGTTTTTCTACCACAACATTTGCGAGAGGAGGATAAAGATGGCACGAAAACCAATTACAAAAATGGCTTATAAAAGCGGTGAAGACATGATGTTCGGTACCGCCTTGACCCCGGTGACAACCAAAAGAGGGATCGTGATCGGCGGTGGCTATGTCCATCCCGAGTTGGTCGCCCATCCCCGGCCGGGCAGTGAAAAGACCAAGAAAACCCTGCTACGGGAATACGAAAGGGCCAACGGCGATGCCCTGGAGAGAATGGTCATCGTGGGCCATCCCACGATCCAGATCGAAAATGAGCACATTTTTCAGATGACCCACAATCCCGAATGGGGTGGGGAAATCGCCGCTCAAACAGCCAAACAAATGGACGATTATCTGGCTAAATACGGCCTGAAGGCTTCGTATCGATCCACACCGGCCGATCTGCGCAAACCCGACATGGTTAACATGCGGGACAGCGACTACACCCGGGAGGTCATCGAGTCCTTCAAGCAATGCTCCAAATATGCGGATGTCGTTTCCATTGAATCCATGGGCGGCAAAGAAATCTTTGACCATGCCATCATCCGTAACGATATTGCGGGAATTATTTTCGGCATCGGGGTCTTGGGCGCCATCGACATGGAATGGATGTGGGATCAGATTGTCGCTATCTGCAAGGAGAACAAATGCATTGCCGGCGGCGACACCAACTGCTCCGAGGCCAACACGGCCATGTTCATGGCCGGCGGCATGACCTCCAAAGATGTGCCTCACGTTATCGCCGCCCTGTCGCGCGCGGTAGCTGCAGCTAGAACCATGGTGGCCTATGAATGCGGCGCCACCGGCCCTACCAAGGACTGTGCCTATGAAGATCCCATCATCAAGGCCATGACGGGGGTGCCGATTGCCACAGAGGGCAAGACCAGCGCCTGTGCCCATTCCGACCTGGCCGGCAATCTGATTGCGGCCGTCTGCGACCTGTGGAGCAACGAGGCCGTGGAATACCACGACATGTTCGGTGCCACCACCACATCGGTTTTTGCCGAGATCCTGGGCTATGACTGCGCTCAGTTCAACACCGCCATCGAACTGGGCTACCAGCAACAGATGAAGGAAATCCTGGTGAACTCCGATATGTACCGGGATTCTCACAGCCTGATCGTGGCACCCAATAATGCCTGGGAGATTGGCAATGCCATTACCAGCAAACGTGGCGAGAGCAATTATGCCAGCGCCAGAGCCGGCGCCATGAAGGCCGGCGAGATCATTCTGGGCGATGCCAAAATGAAACTGACCGCGCTTGAAAAAAAGGCCCTGGATACAGCCATGAAGGAGATGGAAGCCTTACCGGATGCTGAAGGCGACTTCATTGACCAATGTCTGGATAAGTACAAAGATGTTTTTGGATTCATTCCGGCGTCTTATGGACTCTAATCCGATTGTCTAAACTGAGGACTTGATTAAAGGGGAATTAATTGGTAAACGATATCACCGATTAATTCCCTTTTTTTTACGGGGTTATCTGGATGGTTCATAATTAAGTTCCAAGTATAGAAATTTCCATTTTTAACACAGGAGAAATCAGCAAAAAGAATGGTTGCTTGCACGCGATGTGGCCGCTGGCATGTGGATGCGGAAAAAGTTCTGGGCAAAAAATTGTCTTGCACGGATGTCAAACAATACTGGTCAAAAATACGGGAGGAGCACCTAAAGCTTAAAGGACATCCGGCCCGGATCTCAACCGACGACTCCGGCAAATATGTGTGTATGAAATGCCATTGCAAACTATAAATGGAAGGAGTAGAAAGACTAAATGGCAAAATTGGGTATCGCCCTAGATTTGGGCACCAGCGGATTTCGCGGACATGCAATTGATCTGGATCAGAACGGAATTATTTTGTCGACCGCGGTGACCACCCGACACCCCCTTCCCGGGGCCAATGTGATTGACCATCTTCATTTTGCCCTGGAAATCGGCCTTGAGAGGGCCCATGAGGTGATGGTGCATGCCGCCAATCAGGTTATCGATAACCTCGGTATTGAAAAAAATGAGGTGGTGCGACTGGCGATCTGCGGCAACCCCATCCAGCTTTCTCTTTTTGAAGGGATTGAGTTCCGTGACCTGGCGTATGCCGGGAAGAAAAAACTGGCATCCTTGGGAGTCATCGCCCCCAAACGAGATGCCCACATTGTAAAGGCCCAAGAAATAAACGGACTCGATCTGCCCGAAGATGCCGATGTCATAATCCCCCCGGCGGTGCGCCACGAGATCGGGGCGGATGCCCTGGCCATGATGATCCAGACCGGTATGTTGGAAAAGGATGAGGTTGCGATCGTCACGGACTATGGCACCAATGCCGAAATGGCACTTGTTTACCAGGGAACGGTCTATACCGGCTCGACTGCCGCCGGGCCTGCTCTGGAAGGCCAGCAGATCGAGCACGGCCTTTTGGCCCTCCCCGGGGCTATCTCGGATGTGGATTTCGAAGCCGAAGAAAATATGACAAACGCTGGCTTCAAACGAATGACAGGTGAGGATCAGCCCGTGAACGGGCATCTGAGAGTTCATATCCTTGATCATGAAATGATGGCCCGGCCGGGAGACCAGGTGGATCCTGCCAGCGGTAATGTTTTGGCAACGGGCGAATTGGAGGCTGCCGGAATCACCGGGACCGGCGTCATTGCCTTGTTGAGCCAGGGACTGAAGGCCAGACTCATCCGGATCCCCCGGATCAATACCGCGGATACGGAGATCCATCTGCCAAACGGAATCAAGTTTACCGAAAATGATCTTTTGGAGGCCGGCAAGGCCATCGGCTCGGTCAGAGCCGGTCACATCACCCTTTGTCGGGAGGCGGACATCCTAGTTGAAGATATTGAAACCGCCTATATGTCGGGAGCCTCCGGTACGTATGTGGATGCGCTCAAGGCCCAGGATGTCGGCATGATTCCCGCCAGGGTCAAGAAGATCTATCAGGTGGGAAATACGTCTCTGGCCATGGCCAGGGACATCGTCAGGGACGTTGAACATCTGTGGAATATGAAACGCGTCGCGGATGATTTGCGCCAACACCACTGCATGTTTGCCGAGTCCAAGGTGTTCGAGAAGGTATATATTTTAGAGTTATCCTATTGGACAGAGGGGATGCCTTTAACTCAATATCAAAAATTTTTGAAGAAATACGGTTTGCCGGCATTACAGGAGGTCACCGATACCCCCGAGGTCATCAAGACCGTCGAAAAAGATATCCCCGACCTTGGTGTCATGGGGCTGAAGATTATCCCCGACATTGGCGAGCGCAAGTCCGTTTGCTTTGAAGAGTGCATAGTTTGCGGCGAGTGCATCGAGGAATGTCCCGAGAATGCACTTTCCCTGGAAGAACTTGAGGAATGTTCTGCAATTACTATTAATCTAGCCCTGTGTGACGGGGTTGCCTGTCGGAGATGCGAACGGGCCTGCAGCGAAAAAGTATTCAACCTTATTAAACTGCTGACGGCCGAAGAGGATCCATTGCCGGAGAATAAGAAGCAGCAAGGGATGAAGTGATCATGGACAAAAATGAAGCCGATGCCTTGATGGTCTCCACCCTGGAAAAGGTCAAGGGCATCGTTAAGGCATGCCCATTTGCACCCGAAGACCATAACAAGATTATGGAAATCGAGGAGGACGCCGAAAAAAGATCGCTGATGGGATTGGGCAAGGTCATCAACGTCGGTGTCAGGGAGGTTCTGAAATGCGATTCGATCTATGTCGCCCTGAATAACATGAACTTTGATTGGGGTTGCCATGCCACGCTGGTATTAAAAAAGGGCGATGAGGTGGTGGGGGCAGAGGTTCGGGACGAGGAAATCATCGCCAAACTGTCCAAACAGAAAAATGTCTGGTTTATGCATAAAAATTTCGTGGTTTACAAGGATAAGATGTCTTTTCCCCAGGATATCATGCAAAAAATCTGTTATTTTGAAATCCCCTGCCTTCCGGCAGAATGGTGCCTGGTGGAAGATGATTCGTTCCAATGTAATTCTATTATCTATGCCAATCCCTGCACGCCCTCCGACATCTTCTTAAAAGAACAATACTTCAACGGCTTAGACGAGAAAGGATGCGGAACCATTCTCGTCGGTATTGAATCATAAGGATGCCACCCATTGGTACAGGATCCAAAAGAACCGGTGGCGAACCGGTGCTGGCAACAGCTTGGATGTAATAAAACCCTCTGCCCCGCTTATAACAAAGGGGACATACCATGCTGGGGTATGCAAAATACCTTGTGCAGATCGCATTGCGACGCCGGTTTTAACCATAAATTCGAAGATTGTCTTGCCTGCCCAGTGTTTAAGGATCGGGCTGAAACCGAGCCCTGCGGCTGGAACCATTTTGTTATGGATCAAGTGCGATATCTCGCTCGGGATGTGCTCAAAAACACCTCGCAAAAAGAGCAAGACCTCCTCCAAGTTCTGAACAATCTCCCCGACGGTCTATTTACCATGGATAAAGAAGGCCGCGTCACCTACTTTAATTCTGCGGCCGAACGAATCACGGGAATTTCGGCCTCGGATGCCTTAGGAACGCACTGCAGCAAAATATTTAAAACAACCACCTGTCAAATCGGCTGCCCCAATACGAACAGCACCCAGATAGAAAAAAACGTCTACAACAGAGGGTTTGCCGTAACCACTTTGGATGGCAGATCCCTGTCCATAACTACCAGTATCTCCGTGTTGAAGGATCATGCCGGCAATGTCATCGGTGGCGTCCAGGTCTTTAGAGATGTTTCGGATCGCAAACGCCTGGAAGATGATCTCAGGCTTTCCGAAATCAAATATCGGCGGATTTTCGAAGGTTCCAAAGACATGATCTTTATCACTGCCAAAGACGGTGCGATCAAGGATGTGAACCCGGCCGCAGTGGAGTTGCTGGGTTACGGCAGCCAGAAAGAGCTGTTGACCCTGTTTTCAATCGAGGATGTTTATCATAACCCCATGCACTGGCAGGTGTTTAAAAAACAGATAGACCGCCACGGATTCGTCAAAGATTTTGAGGCCGGGTTTAAGAGAAAAGACGGAACCCGCATGCATTGCCTGTTAAGCGGCAATGCCGTCAGAAACGAAAACAAGGAGATTATCGGTTACGAAGGTATCGTCAAAGATATCACGGCCAGGATGGATGCTATTCGAGGCCTGCAAAGGCATCACCGGGAATTATCACTTTTAAACGCTGTGGCGCTGGTCATGAATGCGACGCAAGACTTGGATGAAATCCTCATGACGGCTCTCAAAAATGTCCTGGAAGTTTTAAATCTGACATCCGGCGGTATCTTCCTGATCGACCAAGAAACGTCGACGTTTGAACTCAAGGTTCAGCAAGGTTTGTTTGAGGAGATGTCTACGAATTCGTATCAGGCGCATTTCCACGATCAGGACCTAATGCAATCGTTGCTCAAGGAGAACCTCGCTCTTGAGCCCAGACCCAGTTTTCCCACCTTCACCGTCGTTTTGAAAGGTACGCAACCGGGACATTCTATTCAGCTCACCTGTTTTTTAATCACTGCCAAAGAAAAGGCTTCCGGTTTTCTGGCGCTGGATTTCCCACCAAATAAGGATCTCACCGAGCAGGATTTACACCTGCTGGGATCACTCGGAAACTTCCTGGGCGGAGCGATTGAGAACACCCAGTTGCTTATGACCATCCACAAGCATCGCGAAGAGCTCAAAGGGTTGACTGCCAGGCTATTTCAGTCTCAGGAACTGGAACGAAGACGCATCGCGCGGGAATTGCACGATGAGGCCGGTCAAGCCCTGACCGGCATCAATTTTACTTTGGAAACCATCGGTAAGGGTCTGTCGGCAGATTCCGATTCTACCAGGCAGCTTATCGATGACGTCAAGAAACAGATCAACCATACCTACCAGGGTATTCGCCGTCTATCTTACACGCTGCATCCGGCCCTTTTAAGCGACCTGGGACTGGAACCGGCCCTTGATTCCTATATGACCGGTATCGCCAAGCACACTGAAATGAAGATTGATTTTAAAATGGTGGGGTTTAAAAAGCGTCTAGATCCCGAGATCGAAACCGTCATCTACCGACTCTCCCAGGAGGCACTCACCAATACCTTAAAACACGCCAATGCAAAACATTTCAGACTTTCCATTGTCAAAGGCTATCCCCACATCATTTTTGCAGCCGAAGACGACGGCGTCGGATTCGATGCTTCCGAATTCAACAGACATAAAGATACGCTGGGCCTCTTATCCATGAGGGAACGGGCATCCATGCTGGGCGGCAGTTTCACTATCCGTGCGACCAAAGGAAAAGGCACCCGTATCAGGATAAAAATACCACTCAACGAGTCTCGCCATGAATGATAAGAAAATCACCGTCCTTCTCGCCGATGATCACACCATTGTTCGCCAGGGCCTGGCGAAGCTGTTGGAAGGAGAACCCGATCTGCGGGTAATTGGCCAAGCGGAAAACGGTCGTGAAGCGGTTGCCAAAGTTGAAAAGCTAAAGCCGCATATCGTCTTAATGGATATCGCCATGCCCATGCTAAACGGCATTGAGGCCACCCGACAAATCAGAAAGATTTGCCCTCAAACCAAGGTCATAATCCTTTCCATGCACTCCCATGACCGTTACATCAGTGAGCTTTTCAGTCTCGGCGCTTCAGGATACTTGCTCAAATCCTCGACCGGTACGGACATTATCGACGCCATTCACGCCGCCCGGAAGGGAAGCACCTATCTGAGTCCGTCGATATCCGGCAAAGTTATTGAAGACTACCTTTCCCTCAAAAAAAACTCACATCAGGATGATCACTACAGCAGGCTTTCCAATCGAGAAAGGGAAGTCTTTCAGATGATTGCCGAGGGCCATTCCACCAGGGAGATCTCCGACATCCTTTGCGTGAGTCCGAGCACAGTCAAGACCCACCGCGCCAACATCATGGAAAAGCTCGAAATGGACAATCTATCGCAATTAATTCAATTTGCCATTCACATCGGCATTGTTGAGCTCCAGTCCTGAGCTTTATTTACCCTAATGTTGCATAAACAATTTGGCAAAATGTGGCTAATAGTCTGTAATTATTTGCGAAATCATAATGGAAGCACCATTTTCTATATAGCTCCTGATGTGAACTCCATGGATGGGGTCGATTTTGCCATGTTGTTTACCCTACGGGAAAGCCGGAGGACTTCAGATCCTGTGTTGTCAAGGGATCAAGGTAACCGACTACAATTTCAACCTTGACGCCTTGGCTCTGAAGCCCTCCGACTTTCGCAACGTCAGGGTTTAGCCGGAATTTTGTACAAATTAGTCCCCTATCTCCTAAAAATCATCCCTTGGACTATAGCATTCTGCTTGAATCTTGTTTATTCAGAAACCATTAAAAACCAAAACACAATATGGAGGGGAGCACATGTTTCAATTAGGCACTGAGCAGAAGGTATGTGAGGTAGGGGGGGTAAAATTCGGTGGGCAGCCGGGCGAATACCCATGCGTTTGCGTAAATTCGATTTTTCAGAAAGGCGACAAAGTGTTTACAGGCAAACGCAAGGAGCCGTTCAATGAGAAGTATGCCGCGGAGCTGTTAAAGACCCAGGAGCGGATGTCTGAGCAGACCGGTGTTCCGGGCATGGCCGACATCGTTGCCAACACGGGTCAGGAGTTTGAACGCTTCATTGATTTTGTGACCGCCACCAGTGATATGCCGTTTTGTATTGATGCCTGGGTGATGAAGCCCAAACTGGCCGGAGCAGCCTATTGTGCCGACAAGGGGTTGCTGGACCGCATGTTTTACAACAGTCTGACGGTCTGGGAAGCGGATCTGGAGACCGAGATCAAGGAGATCTCCCAGATCGGTGTCAAGCATGTGCTGCTGGTGGCCTTTGACCAGGAGGACCAGATGCCCAGCGGTCGTATTACCGGCACCCAGAGGCTGTTGGACGCCATCGAAAAGGTGGGGGCCGAGTTTGAGAGCATATTTGTCGACAGCTCGGTGATGAACGGCCCTGCGACGGCTTTTTGCGGCATCGCCAACCGGATGATCAAGGAAAAGTGGGGGATACCGACGGCCAGTGCGCCCAGCAACGGGTCTTACATGGATCTGAAGCGTTTTAAAGATATGTGGGATTTCAAAGGCTGGTCGGCAACCGATGCCGCCTTGGAGGCGCTGTCGGCTTTTTATTATCATGACATGATATTTTCCGGTCCCATGGCGGGTGCCACCCGAATCATGCCGGCGGTGGCCCAGGCCGAGGCGTTTTTGGCATCGGCGGTATTTGCCGAGACCAAACGGCTGCCCAAGGATGCCAATCATCCGCTGTTTAAGTTGTTTCCGGATTTTGTCGAGCAGCTTAAGACCATTGCGGGGTGAGACTATTGAAGATTGTCGATTGAAGATTGAATATTTAAGGAATTCTATC
>Ga0316191_10002273_pt1 | contig 13899 bp, 8 predicted proteins | sample Eddworburr2cm_MG_FD_204928 | JGI IMG/M metagenome (GOLD analysis project Ga0316191, IMG submission 204928) | Coastal sediment microbial communities from Maine, United States - Eddy worm burrow 2 cm | ecosystem: Environmental > Aquatic > Marine > Coastal > Sediment | place: USA: Maine | collected...
GCATGCCCGAAGCGGCATCCCATAAGAAGGCGTGATTACCATCAGTGGTTTGTGAATAGCCGACAACTTCGTCGAAATCGTTGATATCGCTGGCGCCGCTGCTCAAACCGCCGGCGAGTGTTCCAAGGTTAACCGCATCCACACCGTCATAAAGAAACGCATACGCTGGATTACCCGAGCTTGCAGCACTGGTTCCTACGATCAGATTCTGGTCGTTGATGGCATTTGCAACACCCCCGGTTGGCAGATAGATCACGTCCGCTCCGCTCTTGACGCTACTGTAAGGCGGTGCAATCAATATCGCGGATGAACCAGCCAGGCCATAGCGCCGGCGACTACCAACCGAATACCCGGCTTCGTTGATGTCCACCAGGCTGTAGATGTCGGCATACACGCCCTGGCGGGTTCCTCTCGGATAAACCAGCGCAATATCCATCACGGTCCAGCGCGTGCCCTCAAGCACGGTCGGATTATAAGGGATGGATGTATTGCGGTAGGGATTTGTGCCTGCCTGGCTGCCTGATATGTTACCCAGCTCATTGATGCCGAACGCCGTCTGTTCATCCCATGTTTTCAGACTGTTGCCATCAAGCACGAAGGCTCCGGTCAGCGTACTTCCGGCAATCTTGCCCGCGTCATTGATGGCATTCGCCGATGTACCGTTCAAGTCTTCAGAACCAAATCCCGGTGTCCAGCGAAAGGCTATATTGGGGTATTGACCGGTATTGCGCGCACCAACTACAACGCGATATGAGTTGATATCCGCAGGCGAAACATTCGCGCCGAGATCGACGACCTGGTAATCGGCCGCATTGGCCAGGGCCGATAACAGGCCAAAAACCAGTGCAACGGAAAAACTGACTGAGCGGCCCCGGAACTCCCGGATGCCGTTTTGTGTACGTTTCATGAATAAACCTCCGTTCCAGACATAGACAGATCAAAACAAACGATCTGAAGTTTAGCCTTGCAACCTTAAGACAATATTAAGAGGATGCGAATCTCCAGGACAGAATGCCGCGCTGCGGACAACAACGCTTCTGAGACAACCTGGCCGAGCGGCGCGCCGGGATGGACAGCCCCGGTGACAAAGCCTGGCAGCCCATCGAGGATCGTCCGCGGAAAATCAGTGCCACGCTGAAGGTTTATGCCAAAATGGTGGCCAGAACAGACCAATCTGCAGTCAGAGACCCTAGTTTGCTGGATTGAGCAAGGTGAGTTGAACCATTATTGTCGACTGGTGACGGAGCAAATTCTTGAGCACAAAAAAATCAGGCGCGGGAAGGCGTCAACACGCAAAAGTTACCGTTAATGATGTCGCCCGCCTGGCGGGCGTGTCTCCCATGACAGTCTCCCGCGTCATCAACAACGAAGACAACGTTCGCCAGGCCACTCGGGAAGCTGTCCAGAAAGCCATCAAAAAACTGGATTACCGACCGAATAAAGCCGCTCGCAGCCTGGCGAGCGCCAATCCGATCACGATAGGACTCATTTACATCAACCCGAACAATACATTCCTCAGTGCCATGATGCGTGGATTGCTGGATCGTGCACGCCACTCCGATACTCATGTCATTATCGAGGAAAGCAGGGAAGGCCCTGCCACGTTGCGCACCATCAAGGACATGACGAATGGAGGCGTTGACGGCTTCATACTAGGGCCGCCCCTGTGCGATTTTGACAGCGCACTGGAAATGCTGCAAAAGGAGCGCATTCCCGCTGTAACCATCGGTTCGAAACACGACTTTGAACTGATTTCCTCGGTCTGCGTTGATGACCAGAAGGCGGCTCATGATATGACACAGTTCGTCATTTCACTGGGCCACGAGCGAATCGCCTTCATGATCGGAAATCCGGACCAGTCGGCCAGCTGGCTGCGGCTGGCCGGTTTCCGCGCCGCCATGGCAGAAGCTGGCCTGGAAGTTGACGACGAACTGGAGGTTCAGGGCCGGTTTACCTATCGATCCGGTACCGAAGCGACCGAACAGATTCTGGACCTGGAGGCGCCCCCCACAGCCATCATCGCGAGCAACGATGACATGGCAGCCGGGGCCGTGGCGGCTGCGCACCATCGCAATATCGACGTACCCGGCATGCTTACGATTGTCGGTTTTGATGACACCATGCTGGCCACTGCAATTGAGCCGACGATCACGACAATCCGGCAGCCGATTGCCGAAATGGCCAGCACCGCCATTGAACTTCTTGAGAAAAATATTCTTTCGGCCCGTTCAGGCTATGACTACAAGGCCTTGACAGAAATACTCGACCACGAATTGATCCTCCGCGACAGTCACGCCCCGCCCCCTGAAAAGTAAAAAAAAGCCGGCGGGAGAGTATCCCGCCGGCACTAGCACACAAGTGATTACATCTGGAAGCGCAGACCCAGTGAATAGGTGCGGCTAAACAGATTATTGAGGTGATTGAAAATGACCGGTTGGTTACCGTAATTTTCGTGGTAAATCTCATTGGTCAGATTGGTTGCGTCAAATGTCACCGTCCAACGCTCTGTTAAAGCCCAGGTCAGCTGTAAATCCAGGCTTTTTTCTGCCGACTTCCAGATTTGAAGCGGATTTGCAAACAGCGCGGCCTCCTGGCGATCATAAAAATCATCACGCCAGAAGTACGAGAGACGGGCGTTGAAGGTCGGCCGGTCATAGGCCAGTATAATGCTATAGGACGAGTCCGAAACGCCGCCGATGGGAAGGATATCGAACCCGGTGAGGTTGCCTTCGATATCAGTGGTGGGGATTTCCTGTTCGGAATCCAGAATGGTGTAGCTGGCCTGGATGCCGAGACCATCGAACCAGCCCGGCAGGTTGGCCGGGAAGTAGGTCAGACCGAATTCCCAGCCGTCCAGCTTGGAATTGCCCGCATTGTCCGGTTGGCTCAGGATCCACGTATACATACCGAGGTCCGGATTGTCAGTGGGCGAGTCTGCCTGAATCGCTTTGCGGAAGCCGACAATGTTGCCGGTAATGTCGCGGCGGAACCAGGTGCCGTACAACACGCTGCCCTCTGCGAAGTACCACTCCAGAGAGATGTCCCAGTTTTCTGATTCGACCGGTTTCAGGTCAGGATTGCCGCCGGCAGCTGTGCCGTAGCCGATATCCGTCACATCGGGGAAATACTGGATGTAAGGACTCAGATCGAGGAAGCTCGGCAGTTCAAAAGTTTCGGTATAGCTGACTCGCGCTATCCAGTTCTCCGCGAAGGAGTAACGCACCATCACGCTTGGCAACCATGTGGAATTCTTGTTTTCCGCGGTGTCTGTACCTCCGGTTTCGGGGTTCGGGAATTCCATGTCGGCCTTCTGGTCAAGCCAGCGAACACCAAACCGGCCGTCGAGTATGCCATTGCCGATCTCGGTGGAAAAATCAGCCTGCAAATACGCCGCAACCTGTTTCTCATCGATCATGAACTGGTTATTGTAGGTATGTGATGAAGAAGGCGGTAAGCCGGCAGCGGCACGCAGTGCTTCAGCATTTGCCTCCAGGCCTGCCTGTGTCGGAATCGCCCATTCGGTCAACACCGGGGCCTGGCCGTCAAAGTGGTTTGTGATTACGCCCATCAGGCCTGGGAACGCATCATTGGTACTCGGTCCTCCAACGAAACCTTCTGCGTTACGGCCATTTTCCTCTGCATTGCGGTCGTCGTAGCGCATGCCGAAGCTGACGGTGTTGATCCATCCCCATTCGACCGCATAATCGCCGTCCGCGGTCCAGGTAAACGCGTTACCCTTATCCTTTTGACCGTTATCGTAAAGCTGGGCCAGGTTCCACTGGCTGGCATCAGTCAGGTCGCTCTCATCCTGCGGGGTTGTGGGATCGTCAAAAAATTCGACGTAGGGAACACCGCTACCCGTATTGAAATCCACGAATAACCGCGGTGAGACCTTGTCGGCCCGAAGTGCGAAGAAACTGTCTTTGAACGTGCTGTCCTGGTAAACCAATTCCGATCTCAATACAAAATCATCGCTGATGTCCCATTCGCCGCCAAGAGCGTATAGGTAGCTGTCCGTTTTCTGGTCCAGGACATCGCCGCTGAGGAATTCATACGGGAAGTTCACGTAGCGGGACTTGACCACGTTCGTGCCTGGATATATTTCGACTGGATCCGCGGGGTCAACACTGCCCCACCAGTCAGTAAATGTGAAGAACAAGCCATTGTGCTGAGAATTCTTGAAGCCATTATAAAAAACTTCAAACATGTATTCAGAACGATCATTCGGTGCCCATTGGAACGACATATTCCAGGCCGGGCGTTTCCGTTTACCGGTCACGTGAGGCTGGAACATTGCATCACGGGCATGAACGAATTCGACATCGTCTGAAATGTCCAGTGTTGAACCTGGCGCGGTCGGCAATCCGTTTTCAAGGCCGGGCGTCCAGGCGGTATTCGGGTTATCAGGGAACAACCGTTCCAGCGGTGCAAAAGGATTATTAGGGGGCCGGAAAGGAACGGATGCACCGGCGTGAACCCCCTGATCCTTGAAGTGCGTCTGCACATAGGAAACATTGATGAGAGCACCGAATTCACCGGCGCCCGTTTCCCAGCGATTACTCAGCAATAAGCTGACGTTGGGATCGAATTTATCCGCCTGTTGCTGGTAGGTCCCACGGGCCGAAGCCGCCAGTTTGAAACCTTCAAAATCGAACGGCCGGTTGGTATGTACGTCAATTTGACCTGCCAGGCCCCTGGAGATCTGTGAAGCAGAACGAGTCTTGTAAACATCAACCCGGTTAACCAATGTGGCGGGAATATCGGCCAGTGCGACCTGGCGGCCAGCAGCGGTAAAGATGTTACGGCCGTTAATGGTCGTCGTGACATCCGACAGTCCGCGGATAGATACTGATGAAACCTCACCCCCGCCCCGGTTCGTGACCTGCACGCCCGGTATCCGCTGCATGGCCTCGATCACGTTGTTGTCCGGAAACTTGCCCAGATCCTCCGCTACGATCGAATCGACAATCTGCATCGAGGTGCGCTTGATTTCAACTGCCTCGGTCATACTGTAGCGAACACCCGTCACTACGACCTCTTCCAGCGCTCCTTCATATTCCTGATCATCTTGATCTGACTGCTCATCTTGAGCGAAAATGTTACCGCTACCTGATAGCGCTAACATCGCTGCCGCAAAACAAATGAAAAATGGTTTATGTTTCATATGATCATCCCCGGTAAATTATGTGTGCCAGCGGTCGTTCGCAAATTATATTAGATCATCTTTCAGCAAGATGCGAGTAGGAGTGATGTCACATGACTTATGTCAATTAATGCCGCAAGAACAACTACGTTTACGAACAGGTTAATGTTTGAGTAAAAAAACATGTTGAACAGACTGCTATTTTGTTTCCTGCTTTTCAGCCTGCCAGCTCAGGCAGAATGGCAGCAGACCGTCAGAAGCCCGGACGGCCAGTTAGAAGCGCAACTTGAACTCGATGAAAACGGGCGGGTCTGGTTCCAGCTCTTCCAACGGGAAAAGGCAGTTATTCAGCCTTCGCCGATGGCAATAACACTGGATAATACGATCTTTGTAACCGGCCTGGCATTGGAAGGCATCCCAAAGAGCGAAACGGTCGCGGAACATTACCGGTTGTGGACCGGTAAACGGAAGGATGTGCAGTATCGGGCCAACCAACTTTCTGTTCTGCTTAAAAACCCTGCCGGGCACTCCATGACGATCACCCTGCGTTTGTCTGATGACGGTCTCGCTTATCGCTATGAATTTCATGGCGAGTCTGATGCCATTGCAAGAGTGGTTTCGGAAAACAGCGGCGTGCACTTCCATCCCGGCACCCGAGCCTGGCTACAGCCAAAGGCAAATGCTCAGACTGGTTGGAAAAAAACCAATCCTTCGTACGAGGAGGATTACGTCCAGGACGTGGCAGTCGGGACCCCCTCCCCTACTGAATCCGGCTGGGTATACCCTGCCCTGTTCCGGTACGGGGACACCTGGATACTGCTTTCAGAAACCGGAATGGACGGCAGTTACTGCGCCACCAATCTGCAGCAAAGCAGCGAAAATGGGCTCTACAGGCTGCGCTTTCCACAACCTGCCGAAGTCACGACCCATGGCAAACTGAAGCCGGAGTCGAAACTGCCTTTTCATACGCCCTGGCGCCTGGTGCTGGCCGGAGACCTCGCCACGATTGCAGAATCTACACTGGGAACGGATCTTGCTGAACCCCTGGCACTGACAGAAACAGGATTTGTGCAGCCGGGCATTGCCGCCTGGAGCTGGGGCCTGCTCAAAGACGACAACACGATTTACCCGGTGCAGAAGGCATTCATCGACTACGCGTCCGATATGAACTGGCCCTACGTGCTGGTAGATGCCGACTGGGACAGAAAAATTGGCTACGAAAAGATCAGCGAATTGTCCGATTATGCTGCCGGCAAAGGTGTTTCTCTCCTGCTTTGGTACAACTCCTCGGGTGCCTGGAATGAAACAGAATACAGTCCCAAGGGCAAGTTATTGACCCGGGAAGAACGCCGCAAGGAATTTGCACGCTTGCAGGGCATGGGCATTCGGGGCGTAAAAGTAGACTTTTTCCCCGGTGACGGCCAGTCGGTCATCCGTTATTACCGGGATATTCTGCAGGATGCCGCTGACTTTGGCCTGATGGTCAACTTCCATGGCTCCACTCTGCCCCGCGGCCTGCAGCGTACTTTCCCGAACCTGGTCACGTCCGAGGCTGTAAAGGGGCTGGAAATGATTACATTTTTCCAGGACGCGGCGGACCGCGAGGCCACCCACGCAGCGATGCTGCCATTTACCCGCAATCTTTTTGATCCAATGGATTTCACACCGATGGTGCTGGGTGATATTCCGGGTATCGAACGCCGCACCAGCAACGGGTTTCAACTGGCCTTGCCGGTTTTATTCATCTCCGGAATCCAGCACCTGGTCACGACGCCGGCGCAGATGGCCGAAATGCCGGAATTCGTGAAAAACTATTTACGCCAGATTCCCGGACAATGGGATGAAAGCCGTTTCATAGAGGGCCTCCCCGGCCAATACGTGGTGATTGCCAGACGAGCTGGAAAGCGTTGGTACGTGGCCGGAATCAACGCGGAGAAGCAGCCCAGACGGTTGAGTCTGGATCTTTCATTTACCGGAAATACCGACGCGCTATTGATCCATGACGGCGAATCGTGGCGAAAACCAGCGTTAACCCGGACACAGGCTGACGATACCGAAATCATTCTGCCGAATGGCACCGGTTTCGTTATGATTCTGGATCCATGAAACGAGGCCTACCATGAAGAAAGTGAAGATAAACCCAATTTACAGCCTGGCCCTGGCGGTCATCCTGATTCTGCCCGCCACCGCGTGTGCCGGTAATGATGAAGCCATCGATCAAGCGGCAGATACATTCACCAACCCGCTCAACAACAGCGGTCCCGATCCCTGGTTAACCTGGCATGAAGGCTACTACTACCTGGCAGCGACCACCTGGGGTGAGGCTTCACTCGGCCTGACCATGCGCAAAGCGGAAACTATCCAGGGCCTGAAAGAAGCTGAAGCCGTGCAGATCTTTCAGGATTCGACAGCGGACCGCTGCTGCAACTTCTGGGCACCGGAATTTTTCCTGCTGGACGGTCCGAACGGCCCTCGCTGGTATGGTTATTTTACCGGCGGAGCCGCTGGAACAGATTTCGTGAACACGCAGTTCATGCATGTGATCGAGAGCGCAGGCACAGACCCCATGGGGCCTTATACGTACAAGGGCAAGCTGGTTGAACGAAATGCACTTGACGGGTCAGTTTTGGAATTGAACGATAAAATGTATGCCATTTACAGCGTCTGGAACGAGACCCAGGATCTGGCGATCCGCGAGATGAGCAGCCCCTGGGAAACCATCGGCGAGGAAAGCACACTTTCCAGGCCGACGCTTGAATGGGAACGCCAGGAGGGTACGGTGAATGAAGGCCCGGTGGCGCTGCAGCGAGACGGCAAAACCTTCATCATCTATTCCGCCAGCGCGTGCTGGGGACCCAACTATAAGCTGGGCATGCTCACTTACCTCGGCGGAGATCCGCTCGACGCGGCATCGTGGGCCAAGCATCCGGACCCGGTGTTCCAGCGCGACGACGCCAATGGCGTTTACGCATCCGGCCATAACACTTTCTTCAAATCACCCGACGGCAGCGAAGACTGGATGACCTACCACGCCAATGACCTGGAATCCGACGTCTGCGACATGGGCCGCACACCGCGTGTCCAGAAATTCACCTGGAATAAGGATGGCACGCCCGAGTTTGGTGTTCCCGTTTCAGAAAATACAGAATTGCAGGAACCTTCAAGCGCAAACATAGCAGCTCACTAATCCTTCCATGGAGAGAAAACATGAAGACCAGTTTCAAAAGCACTGTAATTGCATCTACGATTGCAATGATCGTGGGATTTGCGGGAACTGCTGCAGCAGACCCGCTCCAACTCTCCATCCAGGCTGACCAGCCAGGCGACAAGATCAGCCCTTACCTCTATGGGCAGTTCGCTGAGCACCTGGGACGCGGTATTTACGAGGGCATCTGGGTGGGCGAAGCGTCTCCCATTCCAAATACGAATGGTTTCCGTGATGATGTGATCCGTGCCCTGAAAGAACTGGAAATTCCGGTCATTCGGTGGCCGGGCGGCTGTTTTGCCGACGAATACAACTGGCGCGACGGCATCGGCCCGCGTGAAGAACGCCCTGTCCGGATCAACACGCACTGGGGCTGGGTGGAAGAGACCAATGAATTCGGCACGCACGAATTCATGGAACTCGTGGAAATGCTGGATAGCGAGGCGTATATCGCGGGTAACGTCGGCAGCGCAACACCCAGGGAAATGGCCCAGTGGCTTGAGTACATGACAGCCGACAACAACTCGGAACTGGCGAAACTGCGCCGTAAGAACGGCCGTGAAGAACCCTGGAAAATTGATTTTTTCGGGGTGGGTAACGAAACCTGGGGCTGCGGCGGCAACATGACGCCGGAGTACTACACTGACCTGTACAAGCGATACGCCACATTTCTCAAGGCACCTGAAGGCAACCGGCCAAAACGCATCGCCAGCGGCGGTAACGACGAGCACACCAACTGGACTGAAGCCCTTGCGTCCGGTGTACGGCGTGGCATGGATGGCATCAGCCACCACTACTACACGATACCTTCCGGTGTCTGGCGCGAGAAAGGAAACTCAACAGGTTTCCCGGAACAGCAATGGATTTCCACGCTGCTCAACACCATGAAGATCGACGGGTACCTGGCAGCAAACGAGGCTGTTCTCGAAGAATATGACCCGGAAGCCCGGGTCGGCATTTACCTGGATGAATGGGGCACCTGGTACGACCCGGAAACCGGACATGAACCTGGTTTTCTCTATCAGCAGAACTCGCTGCGAGATGCAGTCGTCGCAGCGCTGAATTTCAATATTTTTCACCGCCATACCAAGCGCCTGCACATGGCCAATATCGCCCAGACCGTGAACGTGCTCCAGGCCGTGATTCTGACCGACCAGGAGAAGATGATACTGACGCCTACCTACCATGCGTTCGAAATGTACAAGCCATTCAAGGACTCGACATTTATCCCGGCGGATTTCGCGGAGATGATGTACTACACGCTGGACGATGTTTCCGTGCCGGCCGTTTCTGCTTCGGCTGCCAAAACCGTCGGCGGCGAACTGGTTCTCGCTCTGGTTAACCTGGATCCGAACGACAGCTTGGAGGTCGCCGCGGAACTCAATGGCTTCTCCGCCAGCGAAGCAGAAGGCCGCACGCTAACCGCCGAAACGATGGATGCCCACAATACGTTCGGCCAACCAGAAGCGGTCAAACCAGTCCGGATAAAAGTTGATCTTGACGACGGGAAATTGTTACTGGAACTTCCGGCAAAGTCCGTGACGGTCGTTACGGTCCGGTAACCGGCATGCTCTAATTAAAGAAGTAACAGCCTTTGCCGGCGCACTTGCAGCGAGGATGTTTCCTGGACTTGTCGATCCCTTCGGAGCTCATGAACACCCGCTGCAATGAGCCGTCGTCGTTGTAGTACAACGGGTCTATCGCAACAGACCGGCGAAAGCGCCCGCCGCTGGGCTGGCCGTTGCGCGGCGGTACCGCGCCCGTATGGTAGATAAAATAGTCCCTACCCCTGAACTCGATGATCGACTGGTGGTTGGTCTCGGTATTGCCTGCTACTTCGTTGAGGATGCCCATTGGCTTCCAGGGCCCGTGAATGGAATTGCTTGTCGCGTAGCAGATCTTTTCCGGAAAATAGCAGGCATAGGACAAGTAGTACTTGTCCCCCTTCTTGTGAACCCATAGCGCCTCGGTGAAATTCGGGATGTCGATCACATTGATGTCACCATCCAATTCGATCATGCTCTCGGACAACTTCGCGTATTTCGGCACGGTATTGCCCCAGAACAGGTAGGCGTCACCATCCTCCTCGATGAAAACCGCAGGGTCAATGTCGTCCCAGTCGATATCGGTTTGAGTAGTCATGTCATTGGTAACCAGCGCTGATCCGCGGGCATCGACAAAAGGCCCGGTGGGGGAGTCGGAAGTGGCTACGCCAACCGCGAAGCCGGGCTTCGAATTGTTGTGTCTTACCGTGGTGTAGAAATAGTAAGTGCCGTCTTTTTCGACCATGTGCGACGCCCAGGCATCCCCCGTGGCCCAGCTGAAATCGGTGGCACGCATGATCGGTCCATGTTCCTCCCAGTTGACCATGTCCTTCGAGGAAAACACCAGCCAATCGTGCATTTGGAAAAACACGTCGTTGTTCGGCGCCTCGTCGTGGCCGGTGTAAAGGTAAACTGTATCACCCTGAACCAATGCGGCTGCATCAGCGGTGAATACATGTTCGAACAGCGGATTCTTGGCCCAGGCTGAAGAGCTGAAGAGCAGGCTGAATAAAACCATTGTAAATAGTAATTTACGCATAACTCCTCACCTTATTTTTGGATTAAGTTTGTACGGTATCGGTTCAGATCGGCAGGATCGACTACCGGCCAGCCATCCTGCCATCTGATGGGCAAAATTTTCAGCTTCTGCAAGGCATTGTCCGCCGTCTCGTAAGCGTGGAACACCAGATAGTCCTGGCCGTCAAAGGTGTAAGCGGAATTGTGGCCCAGCGCAACCCAGTCCTCGTCGCCGGCCAGAACCAGGCTGCCGCCACCCTCGAGCATGGATTTGCCTTCCTTGTCCAGGTATGGGCCAGTTACCGACTTTGAACGGCCTACCATGATTTTGTAAGTGCTCTGCATCTTGCGGCAACACAGGTCAAAGGATACGAAAAGGTAGTAATAACCATCTTTTCTGAAGATAAAGGGCGCTTCGATAGCCCCTGTTCCGGGGTCGGCATCGGCCGCCATCGGATCGCCTGGCCGTTTTGCCAGGCTATACCATTCCTGCGGTTCGGCCAGACGGATAAGATCCGGATCCAGCTTGACCAGCTTCAGCCCCTCCCAGAACGAGCCAAAGCTCATCCATGTGTTGCCTTCTTCGTCTTCCACGATCGCCGGGTCTATTGCATTCCAGTGATCCCGGTTCGGCACTGATTGCAGCACCAGTCCCTGGTCCACCCAGCGGTAATCCGGTGATGAAGCATCGAGGGTTTCATTGACCGTCACCCCGATGCCCGATGTATTTTTACCAAAGGCCGATACCGAGTAATAAAGGTAAAAACGTCCGTCTTTCCGGTAAATGTCCGGCGCCCATATATGGCCATTAAATCCCGGAGCAACATCCTGGGCCCAGACCGGATCGTTTTCGAATACACGCCCCACTCGCTTCCAGTTCTCCAGGCCAGTTGATTGATAAAAAGTGATTCCGGGCCCGGTGCTGAAAACATAGAAAGTATCACCTTCCTTCGCCATGACGGGATCATGGACTTCTACCTGGATGGCGATGGCTGAATTGACATAAAAAAGCCCGAAAGCCAGAATGAGTAGCAGTTTTTTATTAAGCATCTGATGGATTCCTGTCGATTTTGAACCGCTGTGCAACACAGTGTATAACGTTGGATAATACTCCATCTTTGGTAGCGCTACCTGACTTCAAACCATGTCACTGGAAGGAAAGATTCCCATGCCTGATCTACGTGCCCTCATTCGCCTGGAAACATCCCTGCTCTATGCCATGGCGGTCTTTCTCTTCCCTGCAACCGTCCAGGCTGCGGAACGACTTAACCTGGACAACCCTATCGTGTTGCAGCGCGCCGACCCATGGATTCACCAAGTAAAGGATTCCGGTTGCTATTACTTTATCGGAACCGCTCCGGAATTCGACCGGATCGAGTTACGTCATGCCTGCCGGTTGAATGACCTGAAGCTCGCTGAACCGGCAGTAATCTGGCGAATGAAAGATTCCGGCCCAATGAGCGCTAATATCTGGGCGCCGGAATTACACCGCATCGACGGTACCTGGTACATCTACTTTGCGGCGGGCGATGCTGCGAAGCGGTTCAGTATCCGCATGTATGTGCTGTCTAATCCCAACGACGACCCAACGACCGGCACCTGGAAAGAAGAAGGTCAGATCACAACCCACCTTGATAGCTTCTCCCTGGATGCTACTACCTTCGAGCACCGCGATAAACGATATCTCGTCTGGGCCCAGATGGACCAGGATCGAAACTACAATTCCGCTCTGCTGATGGCGGAAATGGACAGCCCGGTCAGCATCAGCCCGCCCGTAATCGTACTGAGCGAACCAGACCTGGAATGGGAACGACAAGGCTACAAGGTTAATGAAGGCGCCGCTGTCATCGTGCGTAACGGACGGATTTTTGTCACGTATTCAGCCAGCGCAACAGACGACCGCTACGCCATGGGCCTGCTCTGGGCTGATCAAGATGATGATTTAATGAATCCGGCAAACTGGAACAAAAGTCCGGAACCGGTCTTCGGAACCGATCCGGACCTTGGCCGCTATGGGCCGGGCCACAACAGCTTCGTGCTGGCCGAAGATGGTGAAACGGACCTGATGATCTACCACAGCCGTGATTACAGGGAGCTGAAGGGTACACCGCTGACTGACCCGAACCGTCATGCCCGGGCCAGAATCCTTTACTGGGATGAAAACGGCTTTCCTGATTTCCACCCGCAAGAGGGCGACTAGACATCACTCAGCGGGCAACTCGCTGAGCAGGCGCACGCCATAAATCCCGCCGGCAACCGAACCCTCGCCTGCAACGAAACGCAAGATATGTTTTCCGTCGTCGATGGCGGAAAGTGCCTCTGCCGGTAGCGGGTAGTCCAGGGAATGGAACACCGGGCCTTGTTCACCGGTCAGCGTAACTTCGGCGATCACCATACCGTTTAATTCGATCTTGAAAGTCCTTCCGGCATCGGCTCCGAAATAATCGACGCGAAGGTATTTTGCCTCGCGCTCCGGATCGTTTAACCGGTAACTGAACCAGCCGGTGGCGTGGCGCCAGTGGCGCCCGGCATTGACGCCCGCCTCGGTATTTTCGCCGGAGAACCCGTGATCAGATTCTGGCTGCTGTTCGCCGGGAGCTACCTTGTCGATGGTCAGGCTCTCCAGCAACAGGCGTGCTTCCTCTTCCCTGGCCTGGATATTGCGCCGCTCATCCAGTTGATCCGGTGTGCTGAACGGCCAGTAGAGCATGTAGCGCATTCGGTGTACGCGGAAAAATGGAATCAGCTCCATGTCCTGGAAACGGAACCGAAGCTCGCCGTCACCCACGCGCTTGATCCGGTCGGCAAGATCGGGTGTGTCGAATACAAAAACCGGCGAGGTTTCCAACGGGCACATTTGTCCTCGCGGTATGTGCCCCATGCGGCTGTCGTCCGCGAAATAGTCCAGGACTTCGTCTTCAAATGGTGATACCGGGGCGGAAAGCACGATGGGGCCGTACAGGATCGCATAATAATCCGAGCCGTCCGGC
>Ga0316191_10002274_pt1 | contig 13896 bp, 15 predicted proteins | sample Eddworburr2cm_MG_FD_204928 | JGI IMG/M metagenome (GOLD analysis project Ga0316191, IMG submission 204928) | Coastal sediment microbial communities from Maine, United States - Eddy worm burrow 2 cm | ecosystem: Environmental > Aquatic > Marine > Coastal > Sediment | place: USA: Maine...
ACCGGATTAACCGAGGCCAAGGCAACCATGGCCGGTGACGGCCTGGCTGCCGAAGAAGTCACCCTTGCCGAAGTACTCCGGGATGCCGGCTATAACACGTCCCATGTGGGCAAGTGGCATATGGGAGACATCGAGCAGGCCTATGCCAGCAACCAGGGTTTCATGCATGCCGAGTTCCCCATTCACCAGCAGGGACAGCTTGCCATTATGGGCAGGGACATGGAGGACGCCGACATCATTCGTGGTGTAGACGTTAACCGTCAGCAGCAAACCTTCACCCTGGACAAGCTGTTCACGCCTGATCCCGCGCACATGGTCACTGGCGTCGAACAACGTGATGGCAAGCTCTACGAGGTAGAAATGGAAGAGGGTGAAGCCTGGACGCAGAAGAAATACCGCGAGATGAACGAGCGTTACCAGAGAAATGCACTGGGGCAACTTCGCTCACTGGCTATACAGGACAAGCCGTTTTTCCTGAATTACTGGCCACTGTTTCCGCTCTCCTTCGTTCAGGAGTTCAGAAGCCAGTACAACACCCTCAACGGCGGCACCATGGCCGACATCCTGGTTGAGGTTGACGAGTGGATTGGCGAGATTGTCAAGGAAGTGGACCAGTTGGGCATTGCCGAGAACACCATCATTATCGTCATGGGTGACAACGGTCCCTTTATGCAGTATGCGGGACCCTCCGGGCAGTCCGACCGCATCTATCGTGGTGGCAAATCCGAACACCTGGAAGGCGGCGTCAGGGTAAACGCCTGGGTGCAATGGAAAGGGGTTATCGAACCGGGCAGTTCTGCCGAGGACATCGTTCATGTCAGCGACCTGTTCACTACCCTTGCCCGCCTGGGTAATGCGATGGACGGCGTCCCCAGGGACAGGGTGATCGATGGCGTCGATCAAAGCGGCGTGCTGCTGCTGGGTGAAACACACGGTCGTCGTGATTACGTGCATATCTATGAGGGCCCCACGCTCAAATCCGTGGTCAAGAACAAGTACAAGATGCATATACCGCCACCAGGTTCCAATCCCATTGCGGCACACGTCTTTGATCTCTATCGCGACCCCCGGGAGGAACGTCCCATGGAATCAATCAAGTACGGTCCGTGGGCCGGTGGTCAGTTCGCCGGCATGATCAAGCGTCATATGGCATTCAAGCAAAAATATCCGGACCGGCCGCCGACCTACGGCATTCCCTATGAAGGCATTGAAAACCTCAGGCCCGAAAGCAAGAAGGCCGTAGAGATTTTTATGCTGGGACTACCCCAGAAATAGCCCTCAAAAGGATGCTGTAAATGAGGAAGAATGTGACTCGTGGTTTTTTCATACCGGCACTCTGTGCGGGCCTCCTGATTACAGGAGCTGCGCGTGCGCAGGCTGAAGAATCAGGCAAGGAAAGTGGGCTAGCAACTGGAATGGGGCATCGGTGAGGACTTTGTCGACGACCCTAATTTCAGCGGGCCCACAATCGGAGCTATTTTTCGCTGGTAAACAGCCCTACACGACCCCGGTAGTTGTTCGCGGTTACTGTCTGTTCGAGGGTCTACGCGTGTGCATTCTTCACCGGCTAAAAACGGGTGGAGTATTTACCAACACCCTGGAGATGAAAGAATATGAGATTCGCCATTAAGCCAGTTACCCTGTTGACTGCACTGCTGTTTTACGCCACACCCGGCCTCACCGAGGAACTCTATATCTACCCGGCACAGGACCAGTCCGCCGAACAGATGGATAAGGACAAGCACGAGTGCTACAACTGGGCCAAGAAAGACTCGGGTTTTGATCCCATGGCGGTGCCCACGACATCGACTGCGCCACCCAGTGGTCAGAAAAAGTCCGGGGGTGTCGTAAAAGGCGGGCTGGCTGGTGCGGCCACGGGTGCCATTATCGGTGACAACCGTAAAGCGACCAGGCGCGGCGCCGCGGCCGGCGGTCTGATCGGTGGAGTGCGACAATCATCCCAAAACACCAAGGTCGATCAGAGCCAGCAACAGTGGGAACAGCAAGAGGCATCACGCTATGCAAACGAGCGGAATAATTATAACCGTGCCTATTCAGCCTGCCTGGAAGGCCGTGGCTATACCGTCAAGTAAAGGAGGACCGCGACATGAAAATATTTAGCCAGTCAGTATTGCTTGCAGTGGGCCTGTTACATGCCGGCCTGATCATGGCAACTGATTTCGATGGCAGCAAGACACTGGTCTGTGCAAACCAGTTGGTCAATGAATGCTTGCCCACACAGCTCTGCAGAATGGTCACGCCACAGAGCGTCAATCTCCCGGACTTTTTCAACGTGGATGTCGGCAACAGGATGTTGACCGGTAAACACGATGGCGGGATCGATTCCAGTACGCCGGTAGAGCGCTTGGAACACCTGGATGGAAAACTGATTCTTCAGGGTGCTGACAACGGCATCGAGGGCGTACCCGATGGTAATGGCTGGACCATGGTGATCGAAGAAGATACTGGCAAGATGTCGATGACGGCATCGGGTGATGGCTTCGTTATTGTTGCATTCGGCGCCTGCATGACCAGGTAGCTGGTCTACTTTTCCGTGGGGCTTCCAGGTTTAGCGGTTGTCGTGCGATGGTAAAACCGGAGCTTCCCGGGCTTCAAACGTCACCATGTAAATTCTCCAAACCGGACATTATATAGGGCTCGGATGAGCGGGTCGGGTCGTCTCCCGCTGTTTAGAATCTTATTTAGAATCGGTCACTAGGTCGTATTACGGACCTATACTTGCCGTCCACATAAAATACAACAGGTTGCAAGTCAAAGCTTTGAACAAGTATTGCTGGTTCTTGTTTCCTCGGATGCGTATGACATCCAAGGAAACATCGGTCGTTACCTGTTGCCAAACGCATCGAATTACTTGCGTGCAAGTAATTTAACTAACGTTCAGTTTACCCTTTACAGAGGACGCTCGGAAATCGGCGCTGAAGTTCAGGAACGGGTTGCGATTTCAACCGGTCGACGCGACACTTTATCTTTAAAGACGAAAAGATGGAGTATTGAGAATAAAATACAGAACCCGAATATATTATACGGCAGTACATTTTTGTCATGGCTTGATGTATTGCCAATAACTTTCAGGTGCCTCTTTGATTAAAATACCCTTTGCAACAAAATCAGCTTCTGCTTTTTGTACATGCGGTGTATTGACGTGCGCCTTGAACGCTTCTTCCGTGTCCCAGGTCATGAAAAGCAAAAAGTTATTTGGATTCTGATGCGAGCGATACCAGCGATATTCTCGCATGCCAGACTCGCGGATACTGGGCAAGTAAACATCTGTCACAACCGCCTGCATCTCTTTGACTTTGTCACTCTTCGCCTCAAAAATTACCGTCACTGCGTATCCATCCATGCTGCTCTCCTTAACTAACATTCGCTTCGTGACAATTGTCAAAACAGAACCAGACATTCAATGCCTGTCAAAATGGTTCGCGAAAGGGTCGCCATTGTAGGCCGAACCTGAAGCACTGAAAAACGGATGAAACATGCGAGGGAATTGACCAGGCCTCAGGTTCGTGCGGCGCTTGATCGGTATGCTACTCTACTTCTTCAGTAATCGACTCTAGTTCATCGCCATCGTTGAAGTGCAGACGGTACGTCACATTGCCTTGCTTGTAGTACACATCATCGCCGGAACTGCTCTCCGGGGCTCCACATTTTTCCTCTACGTCTGATCGAGATTGGCCGGGGATCTGGTCATCCTGAATCATGCGTGCTCCACACGTCATCGAGTCGGCTGAAGCCAGCTGACTGGACAGCATAAACAGGGGCACCGATATTAGGGATAAATACTTATTCATTATTAGCTCCTCGCATTATATTTTTGTTTGTACCACCAGAAATATGGTCCTTGCTCCCAGCTATTATCATCTAACGACAATCAGCGTTGATACTATCAGGCACACAGCTTCAAGCCGGGGTGTGCCCCATGCATATCCGGGTTGTGATCTGCCCTTTACCCATGATTACAGCCTGTTACCAGAGGAACTTCTGGGATTGATCTGATACTTGCCGTTCGCTGATGCTTGAGCGCTGGTTCGTTGCAGGCCCGGCAAGGGGTGCTACCGGCCAATACAAGTCATTAACTAACCTATTCACGAACGGCAGGTTAATACAGGCGGGCGGTCATTCAGTTCTTTTATAAACCAGAGTTCCCTTATCTATTTTCCGGGTCTGCATGCAGAGAAGTATCCCACATCTTTTTTTGCATTTATACACTGGCCGCTTGTGTAGGTCATGCGGGAGTTATCGGCCTCCTTGGTGCGCTCTTCCTGTTCCATGGCCAGTAATTGCCGTGACGGATTACAGGCCTTGGCTGTCGCACATTCATTATGTAGGCCGCACACATGATGAGTCAGCTGTTCACAGGGCGAATACCCGGCAATGAGAGCGCCCTCCCAGTCTGTTTCTTCCGGCGCCTGCAACTGATAATAGGGGTTGGCAACAGGTTCGCCTGGTACAACTTCACCATGATTCGGATTGGCAACAGGTTCGCCTGGTACAGCTTCACCATGATTAACGATCATCACAGAACCATCCTGTAAACGCTGGACCCCGTTCCAAAGCGGGGATGTAACCCCGTCCCGGGTTACGGAGGCGCGCTGAGTATCCGGATCTACAGTAACCACCCCACCACCCTGCAACCCTGACGATAAGGCGCTAAGCCTCGTGAATGCTGTCGAATTATTGCCTATACCCTCCACATTAAGAGATCGGACACTGGCAACAAGGTTCAAGGCGATTAACAGTGAGAAACACTCTTGGCTATACATGGATTACCGACCAGAGTCCAGCCCGTGAACGGCTACTTACGTTACTGACCTTTAAGCAAAAATCCTGTACGTTTGGGTTGGGTCTATTGTGTTGAAAAACTCTGCCACTGAAAATCGACCGTGTACGAGAGTGCACTGCTTTGATGTTTTTCGCCTGAAAGCTTTGAATCAGCTGATTGAAACAGGTATTTTAGACGACAGCGTTCTTGCCTAGTGTTGGATTTTGGTCCGGTCTTGGCTTCCTGACGGCCAACAGCCGGGCGAGCACTAGCGACGTATCACCTGCTCTGGCGTGCCCGAAAGAGACGATACCTCTCCACTACCCGCTTACTAATTTCTCCCAGATTCCAGCGCAGACCGATAGTATATACGTTACCCAAGGCCTCTCCGTCAGCCAGGTGACCACCATCAAACTTCACATTTGCGTAGATCATATTCTGAAAACCATCATGTGAATAGCGCAGACCGAGGACGCCGTACTTGACTTCATAGTCTCCACTCAAGGGGTCACTGTCAGGACGCAGGTAGTTCCAGCCGCCCGTCAACCATATCTTTTCACGTAGCTGGTATTGGCCGTACACCTCCCAGCCCCAGCCATCAAAGTATGTACCCTGGTCTGTTGTTTGCTGGTTCAGCAAGCGTGATACCACGGTCCCCAGGTACCAGTTCTCACCGAACTGGCGGGTGCCCACGAGAAGTGCATGTACATTGCCATCGAGTCCGGCCTCACGGATAGTGGGGTCATTACGGTCATTAATTTCCGCGAAGTTATAGGCAATGCCGAGTGAAAAATCAGGCCTGATCTGGTGAATGCCACTCAGGCCGACGGCCGTGCCGTAACGGGCACCATCAACAAGAGGGATCGGTTGACCCTGCTGCACCTGCAGATTGAGGTTAAACGGCTTAATGCCAATGACTTCGGGTAATTTACCCATATGCAGACGCGTCTGTATGACCTGCTGCGCCCGGCCCGTGCCGGTGGCGCCGCCATCCGTGCCTGCATTGTAGGTTCCGGACGCATCCCCGCCGGTACCGGCAAAGCGGTCAGTAAAACCGGCCACCTTGTAATAGGTCGACCAGCTCTTGCCATATGTCAGGAAATAACCGGGCGTTTCCAGGCCGACATACAACAAGCGCCTGAAAAAGCTGTTGCCCGACTTGCCCTCCGGCGCGCTATCCTTACTGTCGATCAGAAAGTCCAGCTCACTCAGCAGATTGAAGCCCATCTCGGCGCGTCCGAAAACCTTCAGCTTTGGTAACAACTGGTAATGCGCATCGGCACCAACCCGCGATCCGCCGTCGGACAATGCAAAATCTCCGCCGTCGACACTGCGAAATCGCAGGCGGTAGTTACCATAGAGACTGAAATCATGCTTTTTGATTGCGGGCTTTTCGGGTGTCTCCAGCGTTTTGACCTCCTGCTCGGTCATGGGGTCTTCACTGGCATCTGCCTCACGATTGACTGCCTCCTGCGTGGCGGCGAGTTCCACCTCTGTGGGCTCATCCTTACCCGCAGCCGTGGACTGTTCATCCGCAGGGGACGTACCTGAAGCATCGGTGGGGCTTGCGGCATGCAGTGCCCACGGGGATAGACACAGCGCCAGGCTGACGAGGAAAACTTTCATGCCGATACGTTCATAGCAGGCTCTTCACCATGCGCCGGTGCAGAATACCGGCATCGATAAACGGCTCTCCACTCACTGCAAAACCGAATCGTGCGTAGAACGGTATCGCGCTGACCTGCGCGTGCAGGAAGACGCTGGCTTGCCCCCGTGCTCTGGCATGCTCGAGTAACGCTGTCAGCATCGCCGCACCGATACCCTGCCCGCGGCAGTCTTTCAGCACGGCCATTCTGCCGATGTGGCCATCCGCTTTGATTCTGCCGGCACCGACAGGCCGCCCCCGCACATCGGTCACCAGCACATGGTGACAGCGCGAATCGTGCTCGTCCAGCTCGAGTGCTTTGGGAACCTGCTGCTCAACCACGAACACCTGGCAGCGAACATCAGTCAGCGACCGTTTATAGTCCTGCCAGCAACCCTCTGTCAGGTCGAACGATGAATTCATCCCGATAAACACCCACTGCAGTCGTCAGTCCCGTTCCTCAATCCATGCCATCTGTATGGCTTCAAGGATGCGCTCACCACAATGATCCGGATCATCATCAAATTCTTCAAGCGCCATGACCCAGTTGCGCAGGTCGACAAAGTTCACATGGGTGGGGTCTGCATCAGGGTGCGTCTCGTCAAGCTCAATGGCAATATCGAGGGTATCGGTCCATTTCAGGGCCATGCTCTACTCCTGGGTGATTCATTATTCCGGTGCCAGTCATCTTGCAAATGATAACAACAGATGCTGAGCCAGGTTAAGCTGAGTGCCGGATAATTTTATTGAATAGCCACGGAATCCGTGGATTCCGTGGCAAATTTTCTATCATTATTCGGCTGTACCAGTACTAGTGATTCTCACTGACCATATTAATCGTGTATTTCGGAATTTCCACCACCAGATCCTCGTTCGCGACAAGGGTCTGGCAACTCAGGCGCGAGTCCGGATCCAGGCCCCACGCCTTGTCTAGCAGGTCATCCTCATCTTCATCAGACTCGTTCAGCGAATCGGCACCCTCGCGGATATAGACGTGGCAGGTGGTACAGGCACAGGACTTCTCACAGGCATGCTCGATCTCGATGCCGCTTTTTAATGCCGCATCACAGATACTGATACCGGGCTCGGCCTCAACAACGGCCCCCTCCGGGCAGATTTCTTCATGTGGCAGAAAAATAATTTGTGGCATAACGGCTTTCTCAATAGATATGTAAAGTGTAGTTCTGCCTTTCCTCTTCCCTGGGGAGCAGGAAAAAGCAGGCTGTATTCATGATGAATTGAATTCATCCACCTTGTGTCCGGCCATGGCCTTGCGAATACTGCTGTTCATGCGCCGCTCGACATAGGCACTGCTGGCCTTTTCAACCGCTTCGATAGCACGCTTAATGGCACGGTAATCGTTACCCTGACGCTGTTGCTCCAGCATGTTCGCCGCCTCATCAATGGCCTCTCGTTCCGCTGCCTGCAGTAACTGCTCGCCATCGGCGGCGAGTGCGGAATGCAGTGCCTCAAGCACCCTGTCTGCCTCGACCTGCTCCTCGCGCAGGCGGCGCGCATCGCGATCAGCGGCGGCTGTTTCCATGGATTCCCGAAGCATGGTCTCGATGGCACTATCGCTGAGGCCATAGGATGGTTTGACCTCGATACTGCTGGCTACACCCTGTGTCTGCTCTTCAGCGGTGACGCTCAGCAAGCCATCTGCATCCACCTGAAAGGTGACCTTGATGCGGGCAGCCCCGGCCACCATCGGTGGTATATCCCGTAATTCAAACTTCGCCAGTGAACGGCAATCCTCGACCAGTTCACGCTCACCCTGCAGTACGTGAATTGACATCGCGGTCTGGCCATCCTTGAAGGTAGTAAACTCCTGGGCACGAGCTGTCGGGATGGTGGTATTACGATGAATAATCTTTTCTGTCAGCCCACCCATGGTTTCGATCCCCAGAGACAGCGGTATCACATCCAGCAACAGCATTTCATCATCAGGCTTGTTGCCCGCGAGGATGTCCGCCTGGATAGCGGCACCGACCGCGACCACCTTGTCAGGATCGATATCAACCATGGGTTCAGCCGCAAAGAAACTGGCCACACGTTCGCGCACCAGCGGCACGCGTGTAGAACCGCCGACCATGACAACGGACTGCACGTCGCTGGCTCGTATACCCGCATCACGCAATGCCCGGCGGCAGGGTCCCAGCGTCTTGTCGACCAGCGCTGCGATGAATTCATTGAACTGCGCGCGCGTCAGCTCACCGCTCCAGTCGGCATGACCATCACGCACCAGTTCGATCGCGGTTGACGAACGGTCCGACAGGTCTTCCTTGGCCGCACGTGCAAGCTGCATCAGGCGGCGCATATCTACGTGGCCCGCATCTGTGCCCATACCGGACTGCTGCATAATCCAGTTCGCGACGAGACGATCCATGTCATCACCGCCAAGTGCTGTATCGCCCGCGGTTGACATCACTTCAAAGACACCCTTGTTGAGGCGCAGGATGGAAATATCGAAGGTGCCACCACCCAGGTCGTAGATGGCGGTGATGCCTTCCGAGCCCTTGTCGAGCCCGTAGGCAACCGCCGCGGCAGTCGGTTCGTTCAGCAGGCGCAGGATATTCAGGCCTGCCAGTCGCCCGGCATCCTTGGTCGCCTGCCGCTGCGCATCATCGAAATAGGCCGGGACGGTCACCACGACACCACTCAGTTCGCCCCCGAGGGTCTCCTCGGCGCGCGTCTTAAGTGTGCGCAGGATTTCAGCCGAGACTTCAACCGGGCTGACATCACCCGCCGCGGTATGCAACAGGGGCATGCCACTCGACCCGGGCACAAATTCATAGGGCAGATACTCGCCGATACGTTTTACATCCTCGACACCCCGGCCCATCAGGCGTTTCACAGACGCGATGGTATTCAGCGGGTCGTCGGTTGCCGCGGCCAGTGCATCATGACCAACAACCGTGGTGCCATCGTCTCGATAGCGAACCACGGATGGCAACAGGTGGCGGCCCTCCCTGTCCGGCAAGGTCTCTGCGACACCGCTGCGAACACTCGCAACCAGCGAATTGGTCGTCCCCAGATCGATACCTGCCGCCAGCCGGTGCTGGTGCGGCGCGCTGAATTGACCGGGTTCTGATATTTGTAAAAGTGCCATTGTGAATATGCTCTAACTACCTACTAATACCCACCTCTCCCGGCGGGAGTGGGAATGCTCTGTATGGGCGGTGAAGCCGAAGTTTTATGTCGCGCTCATGATTAACCCGCAAGCTCATCCTCAAGTGCCAACTCCAGTTCCATGGCCTCTTCCTGCAGCTTGCGGTAAAACTGCATCTTTGTAAGGCTGTCTGCGGCCAGATCAAGACTGGCCACATCCCCGGCGCTGAACTGCTGCTGCAATCCACTCGCCAGACGTGCGATATCATCTGCAATCCGGTCAATAATCACGCCCAGTTCGGCAAAGGCATCGGCGGCATTGCGCACCTCGTCGAGGGCCTCGCGCAACTCCATCTGCTCCATCAGGAAGTTGACATCGCTGTTCGTGTGCGGCTCATTATCGAGATTGCGGCCAGCCAGTTGCAACAGATAGCGGCCACGCTGCAGCGGATCCTTCAGTGTCTGATAGCCCTCGTTGATCAGCGTTGCCTGCTGCATGGAGATACGACGTTCCTGATCAGTGGCATTCGCGAAGCGGTCGGGGTGCACGGCACGCTGACTGTCGCGATAGCGCTCATGCAGCAGATCGAGATCCACGTCAAAGGACTGCGCCAGACCGAAACGCTCAAAGTGGGTTGTGGAATAATCCGCAGCCATGGAGAAGATCAGCAGGAAAGAAAACAGTAGTCAGCGACAGGCTGACATCAGACGTTAAAACTTTCCCCGCAGCCACACATATCCTTGACATTGGGATTGTTGAACTTGAAGCCCTCGTTCAGGCCTTCCTTTGCATAATCGAGCTCGGTACCGTCGAGATACACCAGACTCTTCGGATTGATCAATACCTTGACGCCCTGGTCTTCGAAGACCACGTCATCATCCTCGATCTGGTCAGCGAACTCCATGACATAAGCCATGCCCGAACAGCCGGTTGTCTTCACGGCAAGGCGCAGACCCACGCCATTACCTCGTTTATCGATAAATGCCCTGACTCGCTCGGCTGCTGCCGTTGTTAACGTAATCGCCATTGTCATTACCTGCTAGTGCGCGGCCCACTGAACAGAATTCAGATCGATGCCTTCCTTGAACATATCCCACAGCGGTGACAACTCACGCAGCTTGGTGACCTTTTCTTTCAGCAGGCTGGCCACGTAATCGACCTCCTCTTCCGTGGTGAAACGGCCAATGGTAAGGCGGATGGAACTATGCGCCAGTTCGTCGTTCCGGCCCAGTGCGCGCAGCACGTAGGAGGGTTCGAGACTGGAACTGGTGCAGGCCGAACCCGAGGAGACAGCCATGTCTTTCAGCGCCATGATCAGGCTCTCACCTTCAACGTAGTTGAAGCTGACATTCAGGTTGCCCGGCACACGGTGGTCCAGGTCGCCATTGAGATAGACCTCCTCCATATCATTGAGGGCATTCCAGAGCCGGTCGCGCAGTACACGCGTACGGGCTTCCTCCTCTACCATTTCCTCGCGTGCAATACGGAAGGCCTCGCCCATGCCGACGATCTGGTGAGTGGGCAGCGTACCGGAACGCAGTCCGCGTTCATGGCCACCGCCGTGCATCTGGGCTTCCAGGCGTACACGTGGTTTACGGCGCACATACAGGGCACCGATGCCTTTTGGTCCGTAAATCTTGTGCGCTGAAAAAGCCATCAGATCCACCTTGAGCTTTTCCATGTCAATCGGAATCTTGCCGGCACTCTGCGCGGCATCGACATGAAAGATGATCTTGCGTGCGCGACAGATCTCACCAATCGCTTCAATGTCCTGGATGACACCGATCTCGTTATTGACGTGCATGATGGACACCAGCACCGTGTCGTCACGCAAAGTTGCTTCGAACTTTTTCAGGTCGAGCAGTCCACTGGGCTCCGGGTCCATGTAGGTGACTTCATAACCCTCACGTTCCAGCTGGCGACAGGAATCCAGCACCGCCTTGTGTTCGGTCTTCAGGGTGACGATGTGCTTGCCTTTTTTCTGGTAAAAATGCGCAGCTCCCTTGATCGCAAGGTTATCCGATTCAGTGGCACCCGATGTCCAGATAATATCCTTTGGATTGGCATTGATCAGCTGTGCCACATCCTTGCGCGCCTGCTCCACGGCGGCTTCGGCCTTCCAGCCAAATTCATGCGAGCGCGATGCCGGGTTACCAAACTGGCCCTGGCGCGTGAGGTAGGTGCACATTTTTTCAGCGACACGCTCATCAACCGGTGTGGTAGCCGAATAGTCCATGTAGATCGGGATGCTAATGTTCATCGCAAATTACCTGTTAAAGCCTTATTCAAAGTGAGTAACCAGCCGCTGTCTGTCGACCGTATTGTTTAATGTAGGTTCAGACACCGCCATTGCAACACCGGACTGCTGGCGCCTTACCACGGCATTAACCTTGTCACGCTTGAGAAAACTGGCCAGCGTAATGCCATCCATAAAGTCAAGGATCGAGTTGCCCAGTTTTTCCCACAACGCGTGTGTCAGGCAGCGCTCACCGTCCTGGCAGTCCTCGTTACCACCGCACATGGTGGCATCAATGCCTTCACCGATGGCATGGATAATCTGCGCAATGGAAATATCATCAGGTGAACGTGCCAGCCGATAACCACCACCGGGACCACGCCAGCCTTCCACCAGGTCGTTCTTTTTCAGGCGCACAAACAGCTGTTCAAGATAGGACAGCGAAATGCCCTGTGTCTCTGAAATGCCCGCCAGCGTCACCGGACCCTCGTCATAGTGAATGGCAAGATCCAGCATGGCGGTCACTGCATAACGCCCTTTGGTTGATAGCCGCATGATAGTTTACCCGTCAACACACCCGTATGAGCTAGCAGACGTGCGAAATAATAACCTACTAAATTGCTCAGGTACTAAGTATGCGACACTCACTGATGACGAGCAAGGTTTTGGACCTGCTCAGAAGGGATATACGGAGGGGTAAATCCTCAGGATTCAACACTCAGCAGCGGCTTGTCTGCTGATTCGGAAAAGCTCTCGTCCGGCAGTGTGACCTTGCCGTCGACAAAACGGTGTCCCTGCAACAGGCAATAACCCAACCATTTCTGCAGGAATCGATTCATGCGCCATTTTTCAGACAGGCTGTAGCGGTTGTACATGCGGTTGTAGACGGCGTGACGAACGCCACGACGCCGGCCGCAGGAAATCACTTCACCGACCTGGGCATCATGGTACATACGCACCAGCATATCCGGTGCCGGAAAACGACCCTGCTGGTCGTGAAAATAATAGGTAAGATTAAGCGTGGTAGTAAACTTGCAACGTTCGACGACTCTCAGGTGCAGGTCGAGTACAGCGTCGATTTGTGAGACGACGTGATCCGGCATCTCATCCAGATCCGGCACCAGGTTGCGCAGGCGTATATAGTTGCACTCATACAATTCCATCAGCCCCGCGAAGTTACGTGCGGGTATGCCATTGTATAAAAAGTGTGTCTCCGTGCTGCGCATATCTGAATCATATCACGTTAATGTTTATCGTCTTAAACATAGCAGCTCGTATAAAATGCTGCTATTTTGATCAGCTATCGGCGATAATCAACAGATCTTAATCAGGCGTCAATGCTTGACACAACTGTGTTTTCATGTCTGAAAATAACTTCACAACTATTCTGCAGAAGCACTTGCCGCAAGGCTGTGTCATTACAAATGCGGAAGAATTGCGTCCCTATGAATGCGATGCACTGTCCGCTTACCGACAACTGCCGATGGTCGTTGTCATTCCGGAGTCACTGCAACAGGTGCAGACCGTGTTGCGATTATGCACCGAGCACAAGGTCCCCGTGGTGGCCCGCGGTTCGGGCACAGGATTGTCCGGTGGCGCCCTGCCGCTGGACAATGGCGTGTTGCTGAGCCTGGCAAAATTCAACCGCATTCTTGACATTGATGTAGCCAACCGTACTGCACGGGTTCAGCCCGGCGTCACCAACCTGTCCATTTCAAACACCGTGGCAGCACACGGTTTGTATTACGCGCCCGACCCGTCTTCGCAAATTGCCTGTTCCATTGGTGGTAACGTCGCCGAGAATGCCGGCGGCGTACACTGCCTTAAATACGGCCTCACAACACACAATATCCAGGCGCTCGAGGTGCTCACTATCGAGGGCGAACAACTCAGCATCGGCAGCCAGGCGCTGGACGCACCCGGTTACGACCTGCTGGCACTGATGACGGGCTCCGAAGGTATGCTGGGCGTCATCACCGAGGTCACCGTGAAACTATTACCCCGGCCCGAGATCGCGCAAGTGGTCATGGCCGCCTTCGACTCCGTGGATGCCGCCGGTGCCGGTGTCACCGCAGTCATCGCCAGCGGCATCATCCCTGCAGGCCTGGAACTGCTCGACAAAC
>Ga0316191_10002276_pt1 | contig 13894 bp, 9 predicted proteins | sample Eddworburr2cm_MG_FD_204928 | JGI IMG/M metagenome (GOLD analysis project Ga0316191, IMG submission 204928) | Coastal sediment microbial communities from Maine, United States - Eddy worm burrow 2 cm | ecosystem: Environmental > Aquatic > Marine > Coastal > Sediment | place: USA: Maine | collected...
TGTGCCAGCAGATTCATGAGCTGCGCGAGCCGCGCTTAATCGTTAGTGTCGACCATGAAGGGGGCAGGGTGCAGCGGTTTCGCGAGGGCTTCCAGGCGATTCCGGCAATGGGTAGCCTGGGCGAACTGTACGACAACGATGCAGCGCAGGCGCTGCAACTTGCCGAGGTCTTCGCCTGGATGATGTCAGCTGAACTGCTCCATTACGGGGTCGATTTGAGTTTTGCCCCGGTGCTCGATATCGGCGACCCGGTCAGCAGCGTGATCGGCGATCGCGCCTTCCACCGAGATCCACAGGCGATCGCCCATCTGGCCAATGCCTGGGTGCGCGGAATGCGCAAAGCAGGCATGGAAGCGGTTGGTAAACACTTTCCGGGGCATGGATCGGTAGAGGGCGATTCGCATCACGTCATGCCCTTCGATCGGCGACCGTTTGATGAGATTGAAGCGCTCGATCTGGTGCCGTTTCGGCGCGTTATCAATACTCATCTCGCCGGTATTATGATGGCGCATGTCATCTACGACCAGGTTGACGCGCTAGCCGCAGGGTATTCACGTTACTGGATTGAAACCGTGCTGCGTGGGCAGCTCGAGTTCGATGGCGTCGTGTTTAGCGACGATCTGAGCATGAGCGGAGCCGAGTCGGTCGGTGGTTATGCCGAACGCGCCCGGCAGGCGTTGGCGGCGGGCTGCGATATTCTGCTGGTGTGTAATAATCCGGAGGGTGCCGATGAAGTGCTGGATAGTCTGCGTGATTATTCCAGTCCAGCCACCCAGTTACGAATGGTTCGGCTGCACGGTCAGGATGCGCACTCCCAGCTTTTCGATAGCCGCGAGTGGCAGAGCGCCAGCGATCAACTCGCGCAGTTTAATCAACGCCTGGGTCTGGCGGAAGGAGGAGATCTTTTCGAATGATGTTGGAACTGGAGAAGTGGATTCCCGGCCTTACGCCGAGTAACTCATGGATGCTGCAGGTGTTTGTGGTGGTGCTGGTGACCGCACTGGTTAGCTTCGTTGCCCGACGCTTGCTGCGCAAACTGGGTAACAGAGTTCATCTGACCTCGAATCGTCTGGATGATGTCGTGTTTGCCGCGATGTTGCGTCCGACCGGCTGGATTATCTGGCTGCAGGGGCTCGCAATTGCGGCGGATGTTATTCTGGTGAAAACCGGGAGTGAATTATTCTCCTATGCGGAATCGGTGCGCGACATCGGGGTGCTGGTGTGTATCACCTGGTTTGTGCTTGGCATTATCCGCGGTAGCGAAGAAGCTTATATCAAGACGGCCGAGCAGATGGACAAGACGACTGCGCTGGCACTCGGCAAGCTGTTGCGTCTGGCAGTTATTATTACCGCGGCGCTGGTTATTCTGCAGACACTGGGCTACAGCATTTCCGGCGTTTTGGCGATGGGTGGGGTAGGCGGTATCGCCGTCGGTTTTGCCGCCAAGGATTTGTTGGCCAATTTTTTCGGCGGATTGATTGTCTATCTTGACCGACCTTTTGCCGTCGGTGACTGGATTCGCTCACCGGACCGGGAAATCGAGGGCACCGTAGAAACGATTGGCTGGCGCGTAACCGTGATTCGGAATTTTCAATCACAACCTATGTATGTGCCCAACTCGGTGTTTACCACGGTCATTGTCGAAAATCCGTCGCGCATGCAGAACCGGCGGATCTATGAAACGATCGGTCTGCGCTATTCTGACCTGACCAATATGGACAAGGTGGTCAGCGAGGTAGAGGCGATGTTGCGCCAGCACGAGGCGATCGATGCCGACAAGACGATGATGGTCAATTTCAATAAATTCGGCGCCTCGTCGCTGGATTTTTTCATCTATTGCTTTACCCGTACCACGCGATGGGTAGAATTCCACGAGGTGAAGCAGGATGTGATGCTGAAAATTGCGGATATTATAAAAGCGAATCATGCCGAGGTCGCCTTCCCGACATCGACGATTCACCTGGCAGATTCCATCGTGGTAGAAAATTCCTGATATGAATGCAGACCGAGCCCAGCAAGTTCATCAGAATGCCGAACTACTGTTCGACGAGGCAAGTGTCGACCTCGCCATCAGCGAGCTCGCGCGCAAGGTGGAAGCCGAGTGTGCCGGTGATTTCCCGCTGGTGTTATGCGTCATGAACGGGGGCCTGTACCTGACCGGCCAATTGTTGCGCCACTGGGACTTCCCACTGACGCTCGACTACGTGCATGCCACGCGCTATCGCCTGGCGACACTGGGCAAGGATGTGTTGTGGAAGGCCTATCCGCAAAATGAAATCAGGGATCGCAACGTGATCATTATCGACGATATTTTCGACCAGGGTTACACGCTCGAAGAAGTTAAGTCGTATTGCAACAAGCACGGTGCGCGCAGTTGCATCAGCGTATTCCTCATCCGTAAATCTCACCAACGCAAGGTGGCCGACGTTAGCCCCGAGTTTGTCGGGCTGGAGTGCGGCGATTGCTATGTGTATGGCGTTGGCATGGACCTGAATGGACATTTCCGCAATCTCTCCAGCATTCACGCGCTGCCTGAAAAGGTGGTTTGATGCTGGCGATAATCGGAGGTAGCGGGCTCTACTCGCTGGGCCAGGATTTCCATCTGGTCGATCAGAAATCGCGTAAAACGCCTTATGGAGATACTTCGGCGGATGTGTTGCTCGGTCGCTGGCATGAACTCGAGATAGCCTTCCTGCCCCGCCACGGAGCCGGTCATCGCGTACCCCCGCATGCGGTCAACTACCGCGCCAACCTCTGGGCACTGAAGCAGGCGGGTGTCAGTCGGATTATTGCGGTGAATGCGGTGGGGGGTGTCAGCACCGATATGGCTCCTCGTACCCTGGCCTTACCGCATCAACTGATTGATTACAGTTCGGGTCGCGAGCACAGTTTTTTTGACGGTGACGATGGTGTTGTGCAGCATGTCGATTTCAGTCAGCCCTACAGCGCTAGCCTGCGGAGCTGCCTGCAGCAGGCGGCAGGGCATCTTGGCCTCGAGCTGGTGACGTCAGGAATCTATGGATGCACCAACGGGCCTCGATTCGAGACAGCGGCTGAAATCGAACGCATGCGCCGGGATGGTTGCAGCCTTGTCGGCATGACCGGGATGCCGGAAGCGGGCCTGGCGCGCGAGCTGGAAATCGAATACGCCTGTCTGGCGCTTGTTGTCAACTGGGCCGCCGGAATCGACGACAGTGAAATCAGTATGGAGGAAATCATGACGAATCTTGAGCAGGGCATACAGCAGCTGAGTCCGCTGTTGCTGGCTGCCGCGCGGTTGATCGAGGCATGAATTACTGCAGTCAATGCGGGCGGCCGGTTATCCTGAAAATTCCCGTGGATGATAATCGCGAGCGTTTCGTTTGCGATCATTGTGACACCATACATTATCAGAACCCGAATAATGTCTGTGGCGCGATACTGACCCAGGGAGAGCGCATATTGCTGTGCAAGCGCGCCATCGAACCTCGCTACGGTCTCTGGACTCTGCCGGCGGGCTTTATGGAAAACAATGAAACGGTGGCCGAGGCAGCGGCGCGCGAAACAATGGAAGAGGCCAATGCCAGGGCTGGCGCGTTGACCCTGTTCGGTATTTTCAGCATGCCCTACATCTCTCAGGTCTACATGATGTTTCACGGTGAGCTGGTCAGCGATATATCCCCGGGCCCCGAAAGCCTTGAGGTCGGATTATTTACACGCGAGCAGATTCCCTGGGATCAACTGGCGTTCCCGGTCATTACCCATAGTCTGGAGCTGTACTTCGAGCATGGTACCGACAAGGTGCATCATGCCTGGTTCAGTCGTGGCGCCGACCGCAGTGTCGAAGTGCATTCGATCGATTGAGCCGCTGCGCGGAGCGGACCCGCCGCGGCTGAGGATCACTACAACAACGAAATGTCGGTAAATTCTGACACCATGGAGCGATTGCGACCATTGTTCTTGGCTTCGTAAAGAGCCACGTCAGCGCGCTTGATCAGATCGCCGATGGATTCGCCCTTGACGATGGCTGCACAACCAAGACTCGCAGTTATCTGGCTCTTGTGATCAAAATTAGTGGTGGCTACCAGTTGTCGAATAGTTTCGGCGATAGGTAGCAAATCCTCTTCATCGATGGTGGTACAGCAAATCAGAAATTCTTCGCCACCCCAGCGGGCAATGAAGTCACTGGTGCGTATTGCTTTGTCAAATGTCGCAGCCAGCTTCTTCAGTACCGCATCCCCCGCATCGTGCCCGTACTTGTCATTAACCGATTTGAAGTGATCGATGTCGAGCATGATGATGCCGAAACGCTGATTGTGACGTTCGAAGCGCGAGAATTCCTTGTGCAGAATCTGGTTCATGTGGGTGCGATTGGATAAACCGGTGAGATTGTCGGTTAATGCCATGCGCGTCAGTTCATTTTTATCTTCGAGCAATTCCTTTTGCGTGTCGAGCAGTGATTCGGTGCGTTCGTATATTTTCTGTTCGAGGTAAGTGTTCACGTCCTGTAACTGGCCTGAGAGTTTGCGGCCATACCAGATCGCGATGAAGGTAACGGTCAGGCTGATGAGCACCGCCACAATCGAAAACAGGGTGATCCGGTTGCGACTGCTTTGCGCATCCTGGCTTGCCAGCAACAGCGCTTTTTCGACATCCAGGCGCTGCATCTGGGTAAGCTCCGACAGATGCGCCAGTAGTGGCGCCGTTTTGGGCAGCACTTCCAGCAGCAGCACCCGGCTTGCCTCGTCGCGACTGCCATTAAGGAACAGCACCGACACCTGCCGGTTGAGATCGCTGATATCTCTGTCGAGATTGTCAATTGCTTTCATGATTTCATACTCGCGCGGCGCCAGCATCGGTTGCAGGCGTTCGCGGGTGGCCGAGTAGGCCCCGCTCATGCGGCTGAAGATCGGCCATGATTCACTCTCGATGAAGTCGTTGTCGCTCAAAAGCATAGATTGCATGAAACGCGTTCGATTCTGAATGATGGTCGACAGTTCGGTGATCAGGTTGATTTTCTGCAACTGCCCGGCAACCTGCAGATTGAGCTGCGAACCGCCGCCGGTAATGGACTGGAACCCGGTATAGGCGAGCGCAATCATCATCAGGATAATGATGCCGAAGCCAATGGTTAACAAGCGAGTTGGGTGATGCATTTGGTACAGATTAGCCCTCGGGGGCGGTGAAACGGGGTTTGATAAGGGAGAATGTCATTAAACTGATTCCAGGATCGAAGCGCAAATTTTTTGTTGGGCATCGTCGATATTTCGGTATATCACGCTATGTGTGTCGCTATTGAGTGTAATCACAGCTTTATTTTCGGCGACGATCAATTTGTCGAGCGTCTGCAGGCTGGAAGGATCGACAACGGGATCATTGTCACCCTGGTACAGGTATACATTAGCGTTGATCGTGAGTTTATCTTCGCGTAAATGGTCGATAAATAGCTGTAACTGGTAAAGCGCACGAAGCGGAATGTGCTGGTAGTTTATTTGCGGATTTTCGGGCTGATTTGGTGTAAACGGCATAATACCCTCGGAATTGACCCAGCTCACCAGTTTGTTGGCGTGATGGACCAGCGGCACGAATACCATGTTCCTGTTTTTGAAGTGCACCGGCGCGCAAACCGAAGTGACTGATTTTATGCGCGGATGTTGATTGTTCGCGGCGTGGTTAAGTGCGAGCAGTCCGCCAGTGGAAAATCCGACGATGTGTATCGACTGGCTGAATGCCTTGGCGATGTCGTAACCGCGCGTAACCGATTCCGCCCAATCATGCCAGTTGCGCTCACGCAGGTCCCAGGGTGAGGTGCCGTGGCCCTTGAGACGCACACCGATCGCGTGGCAGCCAGCTGCGTGCAGACGTTCACCGAGGCTTCTCATCTCTGCCGGACTCGACAGGAAGCCATGAATCAACATCACCGCGGGCGCCGATTTCTTTCTCGACTTAAGGAAAAACCAGTTGGCATCCAACGATTGTGTCTGCTGCGCATTGATATCTTCATAGCGTTTCCGTTGATATTGCCCGCGGTCCCACTGATACCCCAGGATCTGATCATGAAAGCGATAATCGGCAATGGCCTGGGCGGAGAGTTTGTCGGCGTCTTTCATCGCCTTGTCGATAATGCGCGTCACTCGCGACAGCGGGCGAACTTCGTTGGCGTAAACGTTGATCAGATTCTCGGTACGCACTTCATCGATCTCGAATTCTTCGACCAGCTTGCGATCGAGTACGTAGTGGCCGTCCTCGACATGGATAAGCTGCAGGCTTTCCGCGCTTTTGAGGAACTGGTCCAGGCGAATACTGCCCTTGTTGACGATAGCGTCGTACTCTTCCGGATTGAGCAGGCTGCGATGCAGGTGATGTTCGGTCTGCTGCAACAGTTTGATGCCGTTATAAAGCATCTTGTGCAGGCGCTGACATTCGATACGTGTCTGTTTTTGTTCACACAGGCGCATGATGATCAGCGAGGCGATATGGCTGAGGTTGACGGTCACGGCTTCGTACATCGAGCGCATGTAATCGTCGCGAACCTTGTTCGACCGGGCTTTCATGCCAAAGGCATGAATGCGGCCGCTGAGGTTATGTTTGCCGGGCTTCAGCTCAAATAGCTTGTTCAGCGACTCGAAGCGATGCACCACGTTCGGCAGCAAACGTTTTTCCCACCAGCGCCAGTAATTACCAGCGACGATGGGCCGCGAAAAGCGGATGTCCATGTCGGTTTCCTTGAACAACAGGTTGCCTTCGATGATCAGTTCTTCGGCGAAACGTTTATTGATGCTGCGGTTAAACAGGCGAGCTGCCTGGTGCAGGATATTATCGCTTACGCGGATCGGGTAAAAGGTAATGTGACTCGGCACTATGACGGTCGGTTTGATGGCTCTCGCCATCAGTTTTTCGACGTCATCAAAGCCCAGTTGCTCGGCCCAACGCTCTATGCGCTCGTATTTGCCTGCTGCGTAATCGTGCAGTAATGCGGTCTTGAACGCATCCAGCGCGAGTGCAATGACAGCTGGACCACGGTGATGTTTGCGGCGTTCATTGGCGGTGCGCGAAAAGATACTGTACCGGCCTTTATGGTCTACCACGCGTTTATCCTTGACCATACCGCCTTCCGGAAAGATCACCAGCTTGCGCCCGTGCAATAACTCCCGCGCCAGAAATGGAAAAAGATTCGGCATGTTGTTTGGAACCACGCCGATAGAGTAGAGGAATTGACTGAAACGTTCGTCACCCTCAAAAAATTCCGCGGCCGCTACCGATCGGCAATGTGCGCCGCAGGCTTCGTGGATTAGATATTGAGGGATAAAGGTTTCAAAGCGGGCGAAATGATTGAACAGGAAGATATCGCCCTGCTGTACGGTATCCTCGTCAACAGCATCGTCAACACCATCGTCCTGATGCAACTTGATGTTGAGCTTCAACAGTTTGCGTGTGCTACGGAAGGCGCGGACGCAGAAATTATAGATTCTGGGTTTGATGACCGGGTTTTCCGGAGCAACGGGCATTTATTGATTACCTGTTTCGGCTTGAATGGTGGAGCCTATATGCTTCTGGCTTGGTCGTCGCGGGAAAGTTCCTTTTCGATCCGTTACGCGAACTAGCCCTGACACTTTGTATCGTTCCACCCGGAACGGCTGCCCATGCCTGTCGGTAGTTGGCATCACTGCGAGAGGCAGTGAGGTGAATCATGCTTGCTAACAGACGTATTGCTGGCAATCGCGTCAGCCTTGAACTGCTGCGTTGTCAGCGCGCCATTTGATATTGCATCCCACGCTTGGAATCTGTGCATTGCTGATAGCCTTGCCGTCGAGAAGTGCATCAACCGCAGCCCGCAAGTCTGTACCACTGACCGGTTCAGTGTTGCCGGGCCTGGAACCGTCGTACTGGCCGCGATATACCAGTCGGTGTGCGTCATCGAACAGATAGAAATCGGGTGTGCAGGCAGCCTGGTAAGCAACTGCTACCTGTTGCGATTCGTCGTAAAGGTAGGGGAACTCAAAGGCATGAGTGCGCGCAAACTCTGCCATTTTGGGCGGACTGTCCTGCGGGTAGCCTGCCGCGTCATTGGAGCTGATCATGACCACCGCGAGGCCGCGCTGGAGTGCGGCGTTGGCAAACTCGACAAAGGAGTCAATGATGTGCAGAACATAGGGGCAGTGGTTGCAGGAAAATACCACGGCCAATGGATGGCCGGCGTAATCACAAAGGCTGACCTGCCTGCCCGTCAGGGGTTCAGGTAGAGTGAAGTCAGGTGCCTCGGTGCCGAGGTCCAGCATCGTTGAAGGAGTTTGTACCATGGTGAACATTGCTCTAATCGAATCGGACGGGATTATAACCCTATTTGGTGTGTGTGGTTAAGCTGAGTCGGCTTCCTGTCTGGCAGTTGGTTACCCTGATCATAAAATGAATCGGGCAGCATTTTTGCAAAGGAAATTAGTGGTATTCACTCCTATACTCACAGGCCCGAAACGAGATAATGCAATTTCTTGGTGGAGAAACCAGACAACCAGCGGAAAGCGCCACCTATGGAACAGTCGTTGCGTGCCGAGAACGCCTCATTGCGGGCGCAATTGGCCAGGGCACAGGAATTCATTGAACTCCAGAAGTATCGGCGTGTTGAATTATCGAAGATGCTCAGGGTTGGTTTCTGGGAATGGGATGAGCAGGCGCAGATCCCGATTTCCTACTCGCCCGAAATGGCCGGTGTGTTGGGGATCGATAAGGCCCGGCTGGAGAAGTACTTTCATAATCCAGACGCTTTCAAACGCATTCTTCATCCCGATGACCTGGCGCTTTACGAACAGAATCTTGACGCTCGCAAACTGCTGACACCCGGGTCGTCGAGTGTCTTTGAATATCGAATCCTGTCAGATCAGAGGCATATCCGTTACATCCGCGAGTACCAGCAGGGCGTGTTCGACGATGCCGGCCAGTTGCTGTCGAGTTTTGGTATGGTGCAGGACATCACTGATGCCAGGCTCGCGTTAGAAGCGCTACAAGAAAGCGAGAGGCGCTATCATTCGCTGTTTGAGCAATTACCTTTGGGCGTGCAGGAAGAGGATTACAGCGCGATCAAAAAGGTCGTCGACAAGTTGCGCTACCAGGGCGTCGAGGACATCAGGGAATATTTCCTCAATAATCCACGCATTCTGCGAGATATGGTGGGGCAGACGCGCATCATCAATGTCAATGAAACCCTGCTGCGCCTGCATGAGGCTGATAGTCGCGAAATTTTCCTCGCCAGCGAAGCCGATATCGACGGCTGGTGGGACGCCCAGTGGGTCGAGTACTATGCGGCTGAAATTGCCGCCCTTGCCAGTGATAAAAAAATATACGAAGCAGAACGGGTTGATTCAAAAGTTGACGGTTCTTACTTCGAGACCCGCTCCATTGTTGCCCTGGCCAGTGGTGACGAGGATACCTGGGAGCGGGTGATTACCATCCATGAAGATATTTCCAATCGCAAGGAGGCTGCATCCGAACTTATCGTAGCGATGCAACAGGCGGAACGTGCCAATCAGGCCAAGTCGGACTTCCTGTCCAATATGAGCCATGAGCTGCGCACACCTTTAAACGCGATTCTTGGCTTTACCCAGCTGTTTACCTACGACCGCAGTCTCAGTGAACAGCATCTCGCCAACGCGAACGAAATTAACCGCGCTGGTAAGCATTTGTTGTCGTTGATCGATCAAATTCTCGACCTGTCGCGTATCGAGTCCGGCGAAGCCGATATATCGCTTGAACCCGTATCGCTTGAGCGCGTGCTCGCCGACTGTGTCAACTGGGTGGCGCCGCTGGCACAGGAGCACGGCATCGCTATTGAATGTGATCTGTCTCAGTTTGCTGCGATAAACGTGGTGGCTGATTCGATCCGGCTGAAGCAGGTGTTCCTTAATCTGCTCAGTAATGCGGTTAAATATAATCGCGATGGCGGGCATGTTGAGGTTGTTTCTGGCGCAGTTGACGATCAACTGCGGATTGGAATTCGAGACTCCGGTGCCGGCATCTCCAGGGAAAAACTGAAGGAGCTGTTCCAGCCGTTTAATCGACTGGGTGCCGAATTCAGTGGTATCGAGGGCTCCGGAATAGGCCTGGTGATTTCCCGGCAGCTTGTCGACCTGATGAAGGGGAAGCTCGATATCGAAAGTGAACTTGGAGTGGGCAGTACTTTCTGGGTGAGCCTGCAGCGGGCTTCGACGCGGGTTTCGTCAGGCCCGGCTGCTTCAGCGGATGCCGAGATTGTCCCGCTGATAACAGGGGGAGACGGGGCTTCGCGAATTCTGGTGGCTGAGGATAATTTGATCAATCAGGAATTGATGGCAGCTCAATTGCACATGTTGGGTTATCAGGCGGATTATGCTGAGAACGGCATCCAGGCCCTGGCGTATTGGCAACAGGGGAACTACCAGCTGCTGCTGACCGATATCCGTATGCCGGATATGAATGGTTATGAACTGGTGCAAAAAATAAGACAGCTTGAGCATGACAGCGGGCGCCGTTTACCCGTCGTAGCGATTACAGCCAATGCGCTTGCCGCGGATGTCGAGAAATGTTTTGCGGCTGGAGTTGACGATGTCATCGCCAAGCCGCTGGAGCTGGAAGACCTGCGCAAGGCGCTGAAAAAATGGTTGCCTGCCGAGTTGCTGGAAAGCCCGAAACAGAACTTGCCACTACCAGTGGATATCCTGACGCTCGCAGATTCAGCGTCGAATGCTGTTCCTGAAAACGTTATCGACTTCGAAGTACTGGAGCAGTCTACTGGTGATAAACCCGATGTGCATCGGAGTTTGTTGCATTCTTACGAGGGTGCCCTGGAACAGGAACTCGACAATATCCAGCAGGCTTTTTCATGGAAAAACAGTGAGCAGGTCGTTGAATATAGTCACAAGCTGAAATCGTCCTCGCGCAGCCTCGGTGTCACCAATGTGGCTCGAGTCTGTGAGCGCCTCGAGTCGGCGGCAAAGCAGCAACAGTGGTCCGAACTGGAACATCTGATGCCGCTTCTGCAACGATACAGCGGTGATGCAGTGAGCTCGATCCAGGCCTTTATGCAACAGCCGCATGAACCGTTGCAAATATTAGTCAGCGAGGATGAGCCTGGTCTCGAATTACCGCTTGACGATGAGGAGGACGTCACGCAGTTCAGTATAAAGCTGTTGCTGGTGGATGATGACTACATCATGCACCGCGTAACCTCGGTGATGCTCAACGATCTCGGTGTTTCGAGAGTTATAAATGCGATGTCGGGACCGGCTGCGCTCGATATTTTGCAGGCCCAGGACGATGCTATTGACGTGATCATCTGTGATTTGAATATGCCGGAGATGGATGGCGTTGAATTTATTCGACACCTCTCCATGCGTGATTATGAAGGTGCGCTGATTCTGACCAGTGGCGAAGATCTGCGTATCTTGAAGACGGTAGAGAAACTGGCCATAGAACACGAGCTACAGGTATTGGGTGTGCTCGAGAAGCCGATAACGCCGGCAAAGCTTGGTGAATTGCTCGATTCCCTGGACCAGATTCAGCAGGAAGGCACGCTGATGTTGTACGACGCCATCACCTTGCCGGAACTGAAAAATGCTATCGACAACGGCGAGCTGGAAACTTATTTTCAACCCAAGATCGATATTTTGTCAGGCCGCGTTGTCGGCATTGAAGCGCTGGCGCGCTGGAATCATCCGCTCAAGGGCTTGATCAGACCAGACGCGTTTATTTCGCTGGCGGAGGACCACGGCATGATCGGCGACTTAACCGATGCGGTGTGCCTCAAGGCGATGGAGTACGCAGCACGTTTGAAGGCGATGGATCACGACCTCAATATGGCCATCAACCTGTCGGTCGATTCGTTGACGGACCTGGACTGGCCGGAAAAAATCACCGCTGTGCTGGCGAAATTCGGTCTTGAAGCGAGTAGTATATTTTTCGAAATTACCGAAAGCCGGTTAATGGAAAACGCGTCTGTAGCTCTGGATATACTCAGTCGGCTGTCGTTAAAACGTTTTAACCTGTCGATCGATGACTTTGGCACGGGTTACTCGTCGATGGAACAGTTGCAGCGCATCCCGTTTTCTGAATTCAAGATAGACCGGGCCTTTGTGCACGGTGCGTCACGCGATGCGTCTGTACTGGCGATTCTCGAATCCAGCATATCGCTGGCCAAGAAACTGAGTATGAAGGTAGTCGCCGAGGGTGTCGAAGACCAACAGGACTGGGATCTGGTGGCGAGTATGGGTTGCGATCAGGTGCAAGGTTATTTCGTTTCGCGGCCCTTGCCCTTTGCGCACTTATTGAAGTGGTTAAACGATCCTCAAGTGCAGGAAAAATTTGTGCCTGGCGCTTGAAATTCTCCTGTTAATTCCCAAATAGGTGACTGCGACCGGCATGTCTCTCTGAGAATGTCGGCGCTTACATCAATTGCTTCATTAGGAGAATTTATCATGAATACTATCGACTTGACCCCTTTGTACCGCAACAGTGTCGGATTCGACCGTATGGCCTCGCTGCTGGACAACGCACTGCGCAGCCAGAAAGCCGGTGTCGGCTTTCCTCCCTACGATATCGAAACCACCGGTGAAGACCGCTACGCGATCACACTTGCAGTAGCCGGGTTCGAAGAAAGCGAACTGGAGATCCAGGTGGAGAACGGCGTGCTCTGCGTGAGCGGCAGGAAAGCCGAAGATACAGAAGAAAAATCTTACCTGTATCGCGGTATTGCCAACCGCAGTTTCGAACGCAAGTTCAATCTTGCCGATCATATCGAGGTGCAGGGAGCCGATCTGAAAAATGGTCTGCTGACCGTCAATCTGCTGAAGGAGATTCCGGAGGCGATGAAGCCACGGACGATCGCCATCAATCCCGGCAGCGCTACCCTTGAGCATCAGGAAGAGGTGCAGCAAGTCGCCTGATGTAAAGATGACCGGAGCCGACGATCGGCTCCGGTTTTTTATTGCAACCAACCACTAGCAGTCGGCCCAGGCCCGGGTGCTCACCGAGTTGGTCGATATGGTTATTAACTGGCTTTCGAGTCGACTTGTCTCAGGTCAACATCGCAATTCTGCGATCGTGTTACATATCATAGCTTGAATCGATTCAGTCAGGCTGCCGGCATGAACGAACGGCAGCTTGTTTACTGACACTGTAACTTTGGCTAGATCTGTGTGATGCAACAAACCCTGCTTATTTCCGGTATGTTGGCCGGTGGCCTCGGATTGTTCCTGCTGGCGGTTTCAATGATCACGGATGGCTTGAAGTCCGCTGCCGGGGACGCGCTGCGCGGCTTGCTGGCGAACTGGACCCGGTCACCGCTGCACGGCATATTCACGGGTCTGATGATTACCGCGATCGTGCAATCTTCCAGCGCGGTAACCGTTGCCACCATCGGTTTTGTCAATGCCGGGCTAATCGGCATGCGCCGTGCGCTCGGGATTGTCTACGGCTCCAATATCGGTACGACCATGACCGGCTGGCTGGTCGCAATCATCGGTTTCAAGATCAATGTTGATGCCTTCGCATTGCCAATGATCGGCATTGGCATGCTGTTGCACCTGACCGGGGGCGAGGGCAAGCGTGCGCCGATCGGCCTGGCACTGGCCGGGTTTGGCCTGTTTTTCATCGGTATCGATGTACTGAAGGATGCATTTGAAGGCCTGGTTACCACGATCGATCTCGGGGGCCTCGCCGCACAGGGAGTTGGCGGCATACTGAGCTTCGTCGGGATTGGATTTCTGATGACGGTTTTGACGCAGTCATCAAGTGCCGCTATCGCGCTAACACTAACCGCGGCGAGCGGCGGAGCCGTGGACATCAATGCCGCGGCAGCGATGGTGATCGGCGCCAATGTCGGGACCACTTCAACCGCAGCTATCGCCGTGATAGGTGCCACTTCAAATGCGCGTCGCGTTGCGTCTGC
>Ga0316191_10002277_pt1 | contig 13894 bp, 10 predicted proteins | sample Eddworburr2cm_MG_FD_204928 | JGI IMG/M metagenome (GOLD analysis project Ga0316191, IMG submission 204928) | Coastal sediment microbial communities from Maine, United States - Eddy worm burrow 2 cm | ecosystem: Environmental > Aquatic > Marine > Coastal > Sediment | place: USA: Maine...
CACATCGTCAATGCATTGCGCAACTCGAAACTAATGAAGGTAGGCAGCGAGGTTGCCGCTGATGCATTCAGGACGCCCGGCCCACTGCTGGATCAGATGACCAGTTTTGCCACCGATGCACTCTTCGAAGGCCTGGATAAATCAGATGAATACGAATCGGATGAGAAAGCAATCGATTACCTTGATCGTATCGGCTACGACTACCCAGCCATGTATGATGTGCTCAAGAAACTCGAAATCCGGCGCAAATATGGATCCACCAAAGTACTCGATAAAACCCACCCGACTCCAAGCTCCCGCCTGCAAAAGCTAAGAGCTTCGGCTCCAAAACTCTCCCTTGAGAAGCCATCAGGCATCCGCCTGCCAAACCGATTTGCCACACACACAAGCACCCACAAAAAAAGCGCGTCTTGATCACCTGCTAACCGAGCGGGGACTGGCTGAGAGTGGTTCTCGGGCCCAGCGCTTGATCATGGCAGGGCTGGTCTATGTGAATGGCCAGAAGTCTGACAAGGCCGGCACCAAGTTTCGTTCAGATGTTGAAATTGAAGTTCGTGAACCACTGAAATTTGTCTCCCGTGGTGGCCTCAAGCTGGAAAAAGCACTGAGCCATTTCCCTTTCGATACTAAGGGCGCGATCTGTCTTGATGTCGGCGCATCCACCGGCGGATTTACCGATGTGCTGCTGCACGAAGGGGCAAAAAAAATCTATGCAGTTGATGTCGGCCACAGCCAACTGCACTACAAACTTCAGAATGATGACCGCGTCATCAACCTGGAAAAAACCCATGTCCGTCTGCTTACAGCCGAACTGATCCCTGAACCTGTTGATGCCATTGTGATTGATACTTCGTTCATCTCCCTGACCAAGGTACTCCCTTACGCATGGCCCTTTTTAAAGAAGGGTGGCTGGTGCGTTGCCCTGATCAAACCGCAGTTTGAAGTTGGCCCCAAGTTTCTGGTTAAGGGCGTGGTCAAGGATGACGAGGTACGCCAATCGGCCATCGACAAGATTCTCGAGTTTGTTCCTGAGCTGCCCAAAGCTGAGGTTGTTGGTGTAACAGAATCCCCCATTCATGGCCCTAAAGGTAATGTTGAGTATCTTCTCGGCCTCAGGTATTCCACTTCAGAATTCCCTTATGGCTAAGGATGGACCCGACTCCTTCTACTCCTTAGGCCCTGAGCAGGTACTTCAAGCGATAGAGAGTGTTGGCCTTGATTGCGATGGTAGTCAGATGGCGCTCAACTCCTACGAAAATCGCGTCTATCAAGTTGGCATCAATGGTGATAAACCCCTTGTTGCCAAGTTCTATCGCCCTAACCGATGGAGCGATGAAGCGATTCTCGAAGAGCACGAATTCACACTGGAACTGAGCGACCTTGAGGTTCCTGTCGTCCCTCCTCTTCAGTTTGAGGGCGACACACTTTTCACCTATGAAGACTACCGCTTCTCCCTTTACGCCCTAAGGGGAGGAAGGGCGCCTGACCTTGAGAACATGAGCCAACTCAAACAGCTTGGTCGCTTCATTGGACGCATTCATGCGCTCGGTAGTACAACCCCTTTTATACATCGGCCTACGCTAGACGTTCAACATTTCGGTGATGACTCCTATAACTTCCTTCTCGAAAGCGGCTTCATTCCTCCTGAACTGAAAATAGCCTACGAAACAATTGCCGAGGATCTTCTCGATCATATCGATCACATTTTTGATTCGGTAAAGGGTGCAAAAATCCGCCTGCATGGTGACGGTCATCCGGGCAACATTATGTGGACTGACTCTGGTTCACAGGCGGGCCCACATATTGTTGATTTCGATGATGCCCGCATGGGCCCTGCCGTGCAGGATATCTGGATGTTTCTCACCGGTAGCCGTAACCACAGAGAGTCTGCCCTTGCTGAATTTCTTGAAGGCTACACACCCTTCTTTGATTTTGACCTACGTCAGCTTGCTCTCATCGAAGGGCTTCGCACCCTGCGCATGATGCACTATGCCGCATGGATTGGACGTCGTTGGGATGACCCCGCCTTTAAGTACGCCTTCCCGTGGTTCAACACCCAGAACTATTGGGAAGACCATATCCTGTCGCTCAAAGAGCAGGCCTCGGCCCTGAATGAGGAACCATTACAATGGATATGATTTGTTTGAAACGGTCTCGGAACATCTTGTTCTCGCCCTCTAACGCAATCGAAAATGCGATTTCCGATTGCTTACTAAAGCCGCACATCCATGTGCGGAATTGGCTCTAGCATCTCACTACGATAGATTCACATCATGGAAAATCGCATTATCGAATTGGAAACGAAAATCTCCTATCAGGAGCACCTGATTCAGGAGCTTAATGATGTTGTGACCCATCAGCAGAAACAGATTGATGCGCTTGAGCTTCAGATGAAACGTATCCAAGACCACTTGAAAAACAGCTCGTCCTCACAGATCGCCCGCCCTGAGGAAGAGGTCCCTCCGCCACATTACTAACCAGTACGGTCTATACTTGAAACTATAATGGAATCTCGTATGCAGTCCGATCAATACGCCACTCAAAACGCCCAGCAAACACTCGCTGAGCTGAGCGTAAGCGAAGGCGTCGGTCTCTCCGAAGAGGAAGCTGCTAAACGACTCGAACAATACGGGCCTAACGAGATACGGACACAGGATGAGCCCCTCTGGCACCGCATCTTCCGTCGCTTCTGGGGCCCCATCCCCTGGATGATCGAGGTGGCAGCCCTGCTCTCCGCCATCGTTCAAAAATGGGAAGACTTTGCGATTATCCTGATCATGCTGCTGGTCAATGCAGGCCTCGACTTCTTTCAAGAGCGCCGGGCGCTTAATGCATTAAAGGTACTGAAGCAGGGCCTCCCTCGCGATGCCGTGGTACGCCGTGACAGCCTATTTAAACATGTGCCAGTGTCCCAACTGGTGCCCGGCGACATTCTCAAGCTGAAAATAGGCGACATCGTACCGGCCGATGTGCAACTGCTGGCTGGAGACTACCTGCTGATTGATCAATCAGCGTTGACCGGAGAATCTCTTCCTTCCAGTAAGAAGATTGGTGAGATCGCCTATGCCAATACCGTCGTCAAGCAGGGGGAGATGCTTGCCGTCGTCATTAATACGGGCATGCAGACCAACTTCTCAAATGTTGTGTCGCTGGTAGCCAAGGCACAATTGGAGGCACGTAGCCATTTCCAGAAAATGGTGATCCAGATCGGCAACTTCCTGATCCTGATCACTATCGTGCTGGTACTGTTGATTGTGTTGGTCGGACTGTTCCGTCACGAACCACTACTCGAAATCGCCCGCTTCGCACTGGTACTGAGTGTTGCCGCCATCCCTGTAGCTCTGCCTGCCGTAATGTCTGTGACCATGGCTGTTGGCGCTATGAATCTTGCCCGCAGGCAGGCCATTGTCTCCAACCTCACCGCCATTGAGGAGCTTGCGGGTGTTGACATCTTCTGCTCAGACAAGACCGGAACACTGACCAAGAATGAGATGCATATCGCCGAACCGGTGCTGCTCAAGGAGTTTTCTGAGCGCGATCTCTTTTTGATCGCTGCCTTGGCTTCAAGAGCTGAAAACAACGATCCGATTGAGCTGCCGCTGTTCCACTATATTGATGAACATTTCGCGGATCTTGGCTGGAAGACGTGGAAGGCCGAGAACTATGTGCCATTTGATCCGATCCAGAAACGTACCGAGGCATCCGTAGAGAAAAATGGTGAACGGTTCATTGCTATCAAGGGAGCACCACAGGTGCTCATCGACATGGCCGACCTTGATGAAGAGACAACCCATAATCTGAATATCACCATTAGCCTGCTTGCCTCCAAAGGCTATCGAACTCTGGCAGTAGGCCGCATCATTGATGACAAACCGCTGGAACTGATCGGCCTGATTCCACTATACGATCCACCACGGGACGATTCCAAATTGGTGATCGACCAGATGCGCGATTACGGCGTACAAACCAAGATGATCACCGGCGACAATCTCGCTATCGCCAAAGAGATTGGCAGTCTGCTAGGACTTGAGCAGCGCTCCATTCGCTCTTCCCAGCTCTCCGGTGCCGCCGCCAACGAGCTACTGGAGCTTGCCGAAGCACTTGCCACTGCGCTCTATCAGCGACTGAAAGAGCGCACCACATTGAAGGAGGCGCGTCAGTTTGCTGATGAAGTGATGCAGAGCGTGCATCAGCTCTACGATACGCGAATGCTGGAGCATGAATTTATCCTGTCTCACGAATCGGCCATTATCGAGATGATTGAAGAGGTTGATATCTTTGCCGAGGTGGTGCCGGAGGATAAATACCGTATCGTCGCCTCGTTGCAGAAGGGCGGTCATATCGTCGCCATGACTGGTGACGGCGTCAACGATGCTCCGGCACTGAAAAAGGCAGATTGTGGTTTTGCCGTCTCCAATGCCACCGATGCCGCCCGCGCGGCTGCCGACATCATCCTCACGACATCAGGCCTGAACGTCATTCATGAAGCGGTGCTGCAGGCGCGTGTCACCTTCGAACGCATGCAGAGCTATGCAACATTCCGCATTACTGAAACGATCCGTATTATCCTGTTTATGACGCTCTGTATCGTCATTTTCGACTTCTATCCGATTACTGCATTGATGATCATCATGCTGGCGCTCTTGAATGACATCCCGATCCTCGCCATCGCCTACGACAACACGAGACCTAGCGACAAACCCGTTCGCTGGAACATGCCGGATCTGCTGACTACAGCCACTGTACTGGGGCTGGTTGGTGTCATCTCTTCTTTTCTGCTTTTTTTCATTCTGCGCGAGCAGGGTTTCACAGAAGAGATTATCCAGTCGATGTTGTTCATGAAACTGGTGATTGCTGGTCACAATACGCTCTACATCTGCCGTAGCCGCGGCTGGTTCTGGCAACAGCCATGGCCTTCACCCTGGCTATTTGCTGCCACCTTTACCACTGAAATTGCCGGCACTCTGGTAGCCGTCTACGGCATCTTTATCTCACCGATTGGCTGGGAAAACGCACTGCTTATTTGGGCCTATGCACTAACATGGCTCTTCATTGCCGATGCGGTAAAAGTGCTACTCAAAAAACAGACACATAACTTATCTTTTTGAAGATAACCGGAAAATAAGATGGCCGGCCAAAAGCAGGGCATTAAGCTTCTTACAAAGGTTTATAACTGATCTTTGAATCAAATGAGCGGGAAACAGCGGAACAGGTGATATGGCGGCCATCCACCATATCACCTGCAACATTCTCAATTACATCTTTTAATCAAGATCGAAGCGGTCAAGCCTCATCACCTTGGTCCATGCATCAACGAAATCATGCACAAACTTTTCGCCTGCATTGTCATATGCATAGACCTCTGCAACAGCTCGCAACTCAGAGTTTGAACCGAAGATCAGATCAACAGATGTGCCAGTCCATTTCAGCTTGCCGTTATTGCGATCAAAACCTTCATACACACCCTTAGAGCTGGAGGCCTTCTTCCACTCTGTCGACATATCCAACAGGTTTACGAAGAAATCATTGCTTAAGGTTCCAGGCTTATCTGTGAACACTCCGTGTTTAGACTTTTCAGTATTGGCATTTAAAGCACGCATACCACCTACCAACACTGTCATTTCCGGAACAGTCAGACTTAGCAGGTCTGCCTTATCAACCAGCATCTCAGCTGGAGACTTGTAGTTATCGCTACTAAAGTAATTACGGAATCCATCAGCTTTTGGCTCGAGATACGCGAAGGATTTGACATCCGTCTGTTTCTGCGATGCATCTGCACGGCCAGGACTAAATGAAACCTCCACCTTGTATCCGGCATCTTTTGATGCTTTCTCAATGGCTGCGGCACCACCAAGTACGATCAGATCTGCCAGCGACACTTTGCTCTTGGAGCTATTGAACTCTTTTTGAATCGACTTCAATGCCTTAAGCACTTTTGCCAACTCCTTGGGACTGTTTACATCCCAGTTCTTTTGAGGCTCAAGAGCGATACGTGCTCCATTTGCTCCACCACGCATATCACTCGCACGGAACGTTGAAGCCGATGCCCAGGCAGTTCTGACAAGCTCAGAAACACTCAAGCCGGAATTCAATATCTCCTTTTTAAGTTTCTTGATCTCTTTGGCATTAATTAAGGCGTGGTCAACCGTTGTAATAATATCCTGCCAAAGCAGTGCTTGCGCCGGCACTTCAGCACCGAGGTAGCGAGCGCGTGGCCCCATATCCCTGTGCGTTAATTTAAACCAAGCCTGTGCAAACGCTTGTTCGAACTCACTTGGATTCTTCTGAAAGCGCTGAGCAATCTTTCTGAAATCCGGATCCATCTTCATAGCCAGATCAGTGGTAAACATGATCGGGGCATGAAACTTGCCTTCAACATGCGCATCTGGAACCAGCTTAGAGGCAGAAGCATCGGTAGGAATCCACTGAGTGGCTCCGGCAGGGCTCTTGGTCTTCTTCCACTCATATTGGAATAGATTATCCAGATACTGCGTCGTCCATTGTGTAGGAGCAGATGTCCATGCACCTTCAAGACCACTGGTCACGGTGTCTTCAGCATTGCCTTTACCACAGGTGTTCTTCCAGCCAAAACCCTGTTGCTCAATAGGTGCGCCGCCTGGCTCAACACCGACACACTTGGATGGAGCATGAGCGCCATGTGCTTTACCGAAGGTATGACCACCTGCAATGAGTGCCACAATTTCAGCATCGTTCATCGCCATCCGGCCAAACGACTCACGAATATCTTTTGCAGCGGCTAGTGGATCGTGGTTTCCATTAGGTCCTTCAGGATTTACATAGATCAAACCCATCTGAACAGCAGCGAGTGGCTTTTGCAGGGTTCCATCTTTGTTACGACGTTTGTTATCAAGGAATTGGGTTTCAGGACCCCAATAGACAAGATCGGGCTCCCAATCATCTTCGCGTCCACCAGCAAACCCCATGGTTTTGAAGCCCATATTCTCCATGGCTACATTACCGGCCAAGACCATCAAATCAGCCCATGAAATAGCTTCACCGTATTTTTGTTTTACCGGCCAAAGCAGGCGCCGAGCTTTATCTAGATTTCCATTATCAGGCCAGCTATTGAGAGGATCAAACCGCTGTTGACCGCCCGCTGCACCACCACGACCATCATGTGTGCGGTATGTACCAGCGCTGTGCCAGGCCATGCGAATAAAAAATGGCCCATAGTTACCATAGTCGGATGGCCACCATGCTTGCGAGGTGGTTAGGACCGAATCGATATCCTTCTTCAACGCTTTAAGATCAAGCTTTTTAAATGCTTCAGCATAATTAAAGTCTTTTCCTAACGGGTTAGACTCAACATTATGTGATCGAAGCGGGTTAAGGTTAAGTTGTTCTGGCCACCATAACTGATTTGATTTTGCATCGGCTGTTCCCATTGCGGGGCCTCCTGTTGCTGTTGCTGATATAGATAACATCAACATACAAGCTACAGCTAAGTTTCCAAAAAATCCGGATTTCTTCATAATGAATTCACTCCTTAATCGAGACTGTTTCTGTTACGGCGCTTGATGCCGACTTAATATAAAAAAAGAATCCCTTTAAAAACGTGCTTTGAAACGTTGAATTGATGATTGCCTTTTCCTATTGATAATAGGATATTTATCGTCATTACCTATGTACAATCGTTTGATTTGATTAAACCCATAGGTTTTAACGATGGAATGAGGGCGATTCATGAATATCCGGGATTTACGTTATGTGGTTGCTGTTGCTGAGCTGCAACATTTTGGTCAGGCAGCAGAGCATTGCCATGTCAGTCAACCCACCTTAAGCGGACAAATTAAAAAACTGGAAGAGCTTCTTGGCATTCAGTTATTCGAGCGGACCAACCGCCGTGTCGTTCCAACAGACGCTTGCAATGATATTCTTATTTCAGCACGTCGCATTTTACGTGAAGTAGAAAACATTACTGATATTGCAGACAGCTCTCATGATCCCTTGGCAGGTAAATTTCGTCTTGGTGCTTTCCCTACTCTTGCAGCCTACGTCTTTCCTGAGCTGGTTCAGAAAGTTAAAGCGGCCATGCCAGACTTGAGGCTCATTCTCATTGAAGAGAAAACCGATCAGTTGATTGATAAGCTCAAATGCGGCGAAATTGATGCGGCTCTACTTGCCTTACCAGTGGAAGATGATTTTCTACTTAGCCAAACATTGTTTGAGGATGAGTTTTTCCTGGCAGTCCCACCCCATCACGAGTTCGCCTCCCTCAGCACTGTTCATCAGGACATGCTCTCATCGCACTGTCTATTGTTGCTGGAAGAGGGTCACTGCTTGCGGGATCAGGCGTTGGAAGTCTGCAAATTGCATAATATTGGAGAGGAGCAGGATTTCCGGGCGACCAGTATGGAGACACTTCGCGAAATGGTTAAAGCAGGAACTGGCATCACCTTCATTCCAAAAATTGCCATTCATGAAGGTGAGGTTGGCATTCACTATATCCCCTTTGAAGCACCCATTCCTACCCGCACCATTGGCCTAGTCTGGAGAAAAACCACAGCACGGGCACAGGTGGTCAATCGTCTGACAGAAATATTTAACGCCTCATAACAGAGCCATACCCATCCACTACTTCAAGGACTTATTGGGCCAGAGGTAGCTTAGCAATCATTGCCTACTTACTGATTGTGGTTGTTGTGTTGAACCTTTGAGAATAAATTTACATACATGATTGAAAACCGAACCCTTCAAAACAGCGAAGAGTATGTCATGCCCGTTTTCAGTCAGACAACGAGGAACCAGTTATGGCAACATCTCAATATGCAACTATGGTCAGTTGCTACTAGAAGGGTCCAATGAAAAAAGTACTATTATTTACCATCTTATTATTGGCAGGCCTGATCGGCTCTCAAGTGCTTCCAAGTATGATTGGAAGCCAATATGCAGCGCTCGGCGACATAATTCGAATGCTTACAATGGTGTGCCTGTCTTTTATTATGATTCATGTCGGCTACGAATTTGACATTGATAAGTCCAATCTCTCTCAGTATGGCTGGGATTATATTGTGGCTTTTACCGCAGCCAGTTTCCCATGGATTTTTGTTACCCTCTATTTCATCTTCATTGTTCTCCCATCCGGCTCATGGGATCTCTTGGCGGCATGGCAGGAAACCTTGTTAGCAGGACGGTTTGCTGCCCCCACCTCTGCCGGTGTTCTTTTCTCTATGCTGGCTGCAGCAGGCTTGGGAGCCACATGGCTCTTTCACAAGGCTCGTGTTCTGGCGATCTTCGATGACCTAGACACTGTACTGCTTATGATTCCCCTAAAAATTCTCATGATAGGGTTGGCTTGGCAGTTGGGAGTTATTGCTGTGATCATGGTAGTCATGATTTCAATAGCCTATATCTACCTTCATAAAATTCGCATACCCAATTCATGGCCATGGATCATTGGCTATTCAGCAGTCATTACAGCCATTAGCGAATTAATCTATTATCAATCAAAACTCATCGACGAGTCGGTTCCCGTTCACATTGAAGTTCTGCTTCCTGCTTTCGTACTCGGATGTGTAATGGCTTATCCTAGTAATGATAAAAGCCATGTTCACATGGAATCTCCGAATGAAAAGAGGGCCTCAACCTTTGTAGCTGCCGCGTTTATGGTTCTTGTTGGCCTATCCATGCCAATGATCTGGGAAGGAGATTTCAGTGCACCGGGCGGCGCAATGTCTGAGTCTGTCGAACCCTCGCTTCATAGTGCTGGCTCACCTACTTCCGAAGCAAGTGCAGCCAAGATCGGTGAGGAGCAGAACCTTGGTCGCATTACGGCAGCACAACCTCAAATGCCATGGAGCGAGATTGCCTTTCACGTTTTGATCATCACGCTCATTTCCAATTTAGGAAAAATGTTTCCTGCCTTCTGTTATAGAAAAGAGGCTCACTGGAAAGAGAGGCTGGCACTGTCCATTGGCATGTGGCCTCGTGGAGAAGTGGGGGCCGGCGTTCTAGTTATCTCAATCAGCTACGGTATTGGCGGGCCTGTTGTCACCATTGCAATCTTAAGTCTAGGGCTCAACCTGATGTTGACTGGGCTGTTTATCTATATGGTTAAGCGTTTGACCCAAGGCCTGCCCGAATACAGTCAAGGCTCTACAAGCTGACAAAAACTATTGAACTAAACGCTTCGCAAATAAACTCGGATAACCTAAGCGATTAGCGTGGAAGCTTCTTGGTAAGCCAAACATAACCGAAACAAGCTGAGACCAGAGAGGCCGAAATGATGCCGACTCTTTCAGCAAACAGGAGATCATCTCCATGCTGCTCAAAGGCCAATGACCCAATAAAAAGACTCATGGTAAAACCAATACCAGCAAGTATTGCGACCCCATAGATCATTGACCAATCAACACCTGTCGGTAGAGAGGCCAGCCGCAGCTGGACTGCTATCCAACTAAAACTAAATACACCAATCTGTTTGCCGATAAACAATCCGACAAACACGCCTAAAGTCACCGGATTCATTGCCTGATCCAGAGACATCCCACGCAAATCGAGGCCCGAATTGGCAAAAGCAAAAATGGGAAGAATGATAAAGGCGACTAAAGCATGGAGATCATGCTCCAGCGCCCTAAGCGGAGAGCGGCCACTCTCCGGATCACGAGCCAGAGGAATAAACATCGCCAGAACCACACCGGCAAGCGTGGCATGGACACCCGACTTCAATACAGCAACCCACATAATCAGCGCGAAAAACATGTAGGGGGTGAGTCGGTATATATTTGCTCTGTTGAGCAGCGCCAACACTGCAATGCAGATGGCAGCGATGACCAGGCTGATCGTGCTAATGTTACTAGTGTAAAAGATAGCGATAATGACAATCGCACCGATATCATCAAAGATCGCCAGCGATACCAGAAACGTTTTCAGAGCCAAAGGAACTCTGTCGCCAAGCAGGGTCAGGACAGCTAGAGCAAAAGCGATGTCGGTCGCTGTCGGAATCGCCCACCCCTCCATGGCAATCACATCTGCTCCATTGATGCTGATATAGATTAAAGCCGGTACCGCCATCCCCCCCAGTGCGCCAAAAGCAGGCAGTGCAATGGCCCGCGCAGTGGCAAGCTCACCTTCAAGTATCTCCCGCTTCAACTCCAAGCCTATAATAAAAAAGAAGATGGCCATCAGCCCGTCATTGATCCAGAGAAGTAATGGCTTGGCGATTTGCAATGCCCCGACACGAACCTCGACCGGTGTATCAAGAAGCAGATCGTAGTAGCCTGAAAGTGGCGAGTTCGCCAGAACTACGGCAAACAGAGCAGACAAAATCAACAGAATGCCGCTGGCTGATTCAAGCTTCAAAAATTCTCTGATCGCTGTAATCATCTGACCTCCAGAGTCATGTGTATTTTATGTTTCCTATTGGGGTTCAAGTTGTGCTAAACAGCTTGTTAAAAACAAACGTCGACATTAAGCCTTGGTCTCAATGAGTTCGATGGCATAACCATCGGGATCTTTTACAAAGGCAATCACGGTGGTGCCGTGTTTCATCGGGCCGGGTTCACGACTAATCACACCACCTTGGGCTCTGATGTCATCACACACGGCATAGATATCACTCACTCCAATCGCAACATGGCCGAAGCCGTTTCCGATCTCGTATGAGTTGGTATCCCAGTTGTGAGTTAGCTCAATCACGGCCGTATCAGACTCATTTCCATAACCGACAAAGGCGAGTGTGAACTTCCCTTCCGGATAATCCCTACGTCGCAACAGCTTCATCCCAAGCAGATCGGTATAAAATTGAATGGATCGTTCAAGATCACCCACGCGAATCATGGTATGAAGCACTCTCATCATGGGCTCCTTATAACGTTTTCAAGTAGGCGATAATATCATCCCGCTTTGATTTTTCCGCGATTCCCTTGAATGCCATCTTGGTATTCGATTTTACTGCCTTGGGGTTTGCAAGCCATTGATCCAGTGAAGCGGCATCCCATGTGGCATAAGAGAGACCATCAATAGAAGGTGCACGCCCGTAAATACCCATCAACGATGGCCCCACCTTTTTCTTCGCTTTGTCAAAATAGTGGCATGCACCGCATTTTCCCTTGGTCAACTTGCCACCTTTCACAACATCACCCAATGCTACTGACTTACTAACGACAACCGGCTCCACAGGTTTCTCCGCAGCAACTGGAGCAGGTGTTTTGATGATTTCTTTAGTGGCTGCTTCGATCCGCTTTTCGGGCTCCTTCATAACCACGTCTACGGGTGATGTTACTACCTCTTCCTCTTTCACGGATTCAACAACCTTCTCTACAACAGACTCAATCCTCTTCTCAACAGGTTCGACAGAATCCTTTGCTTTGGGTGCGACTACCACATCATTCGCTACCTCCGTCTTTTTAGGGGTAGATGACTCCTGCTGACATCCGGCCAAACTGCCGATTACAAGCATTGCCACACACAGGTAAAATAGTCTCATCGAATCCTCCTAAAGGCTCACACAGTACAAGTATCTTTTAGTCTCTTCAGCTTAGCATACTGAGAGTGATAATAAAAAGTCCCCGGAATTATTCACAAAAAAAGAGGCCCCCGAAGGAGCCTCTTTTCAATCACCCGTTTTCTCAGGTCAGTTAAGCAGCAGCATCCTCTGAACTCATACCTGAGTCAGCCGCATCACTGTCATCTACCACTTCGGAAAGTTCCCGCGCGATTTCGGCAGCTAGCAGAATGTCCGCTTCGCTCTCAACCACTTCTGGCTCTTCACCTTCAGGTTTCGGTGCCAAGCGTGTTGCAAGACCCGTACCTGCAGGAAGAAGGCGACCAAGAATGACGTTCTCTTTCAGGCCAGCCAGCCAGTCAACCTTACCAGCCAGTGCCGCTTCAGTGATCACACGTGTGGTCTCCTGGAACGATGCTGCAGAGATGAACGATTCAGTGTTCAGCGAAGACTTAGTGATACCCAGCAGAACCGGCTCGATCACTGCAGGTGCTTTACCCTCAGCAATCAATTTACGGTTCTGTCTCAGGGCAGACTTACGAGTCACCTGTTCACCAGCTACGAATGTTGAGTTGCCAGGCTCGATAATCTGAACCTTGCGCATCATCTGACGCACGATCACTTCGATATGCTTATCGTTGATCTTCACACCCTGCAGTCGGTAAACTTCCTGCACTTCGTCGGTCAGGTAGTTGGCCAGTGCCTCAACGCCCAGAACCTTCAGAATATCCTGAGGTGCAGGCGAGCCTTCCATCAGACGCTCACCGCGACGTACACGGTCACCTTCTTGAACGGTCAGGTGTGAACCCTTCGGAATCTGATACTCAATCGGATCAGAACCATCATCAGGTTCAACATAAACACGGCGTTTACCACGAATATCCTTACCGAAACTAATCGCACCATCACTTGCCGCAATGAATGCGAGATTCTTCGGCTTACGTGCTTCAAACAGCTCGACTACGCGTGGCAGACCACCTGTAATATCCTTGGTCTTCGAAGTTTCACGAGGCAGACGTGCAAGCACATCACCCGCTTTTACCTCTTCACCCTCTTGCTTGTTCAGGATTGCGCCTGGCGAGAGGAAGTAACGTGCCGGTACGTTGGTACGAGGAATAACGATCGGATCAGCTTCAGGATCTTTCGGATCCACCAGCTGCATCTGCGGACGTAGAGACTCCTTACGTGTTTCAGAAACCTGAATCACAACACTGCTGGTCATACCGGTTACTTCATCGGTCTGTTCGCGAACAGTCTTGCCCTCTTCGAGGTCAACACAACGAACTTTACCATCCACTTCGGCAATCAGCGGCATGGTATATGGATCCCACTCAGCCAGAACCTGGCCGGTCTTCACCTTGTCGCCACTGGCGATACGCAGACGGGCACCGTACGGAATGCGATGGCGTTCCATCTCTTTGCCCTTGC
>Ga0316191_10002279_pt1 | contig 13888 bp, 11 predicted proteins | sample Eddworburr2cm_MG_FD_204928 | JGI IMG/M metagenome (GOLD analysis project Ga0316191, IMG submission 204928) | Coastal sediment microbial communities from Maine, United States - Eddy worm burrow 2 cm | ecosystem: Environmental > Aquatic > Marine > Coastal > Sediment | place: USA: Maine...
CGTGAACTTAGGCATAGATATTCTGATTGAAGCTGTGAACCCAGGATCTCCAGCTGAATTGGCTTTGTTAGAAGCTGGCGATGAAGTATTGGCAGTGAATGGTGAATCAGTCAAAAGTGTACATGGGCTTATTGAAGTCATCGGAAGCCACGCTAATGAACAGGTTAGCATTCAAGTGAAGCGTGCCTCATCATTGTTACAGTTGCAGGTAACGCCACATGCCAATGAAGAAGGCAGGGGGTTGATTGGTGTTCGTTTATCAGCCACACCTTGGGCTGAATCGGTGTGGGAGCATAAAGGTTTATTTGATGGCATCGTTTATGGCTTTGTGAGAACCTGGGAAGTTACAGTAATGACAGGTGAGATGTTTAAGCGGATGATAAGTTCTTCAATTTCAGCAGATAATCTCGGAGGCCCAATTGCCATTGCACAAATGGCAGGGAATACCGCAGATCATGGTCTGGTCTATTTTGTTATGTTCCTAGCATTCTTCTCTGTTAACTTGGCGATATTAAATTTGTTACCCATTCCGGTACTTGATGGCGGTATGTTAATGTTTCTGGCAATAGAACAATTGAGAGGCAAACCACTCTCTATTGAAACACAAATGCGTTTTCAAACGGTGGGCATGATGCTGATTATGACATTAATGATGTTTGCATTTTACAATGATATTATGCGTTTATTTAGAGGATAAATATGAATTTTTTGAGATATGTATTTATTTTTCTATCCTTGATGCTGATGTCTCCAGTATTGAGTTTTGCCCAGGAAATGGTTGTTGATATATCTGTGGAAGGTAACCGCTATATTGAAACACCTGCAATTATGGCAAAAATTAAAAGTAAAACAGGGCAACCCTTAAGCAAAAGGCAGATTAGTAAGGATGTTCAAAAGCTTTTCTCTACAGGCTATTTTTCAGATGTTTACACTGAAGGTGAGAGAGTATCCGGCGGCATAAAATTAATATTTGTGGTTGTCGAAAACCCAGTCATTGCAAGCCTTTCTATTGAAGGTAATGAGCAAGTTCCTGATAAAAAACTTAAGCCTGGGCTAAAATTAAAACCAGGGTTTATTCTAAGCCCAAGGTCTGAACGACTAGACACCAATAGAATTCGAAAGGTTTATTTAGAAAAAGGTTACTACCAAGCAGATGTAAAAATTGAAACGTCGTTTCTAGATGATGGGCGTGTTGATGTTGTCATTCGCATTGAAGAAGGCGAAATTACTTTTATTAAAGAGATTCGAATGATTGGCAACACAGCTTTTTCTGATGATGACCTTATTCAATCGTTAGCTTCTAGCGAGTCGAATTTTGGTAGCTGGTTTACTGATCGTGATGTTTTTAATCGGGATAGATTTGATGCTGATGCACAGTTGATTCAACAGTTTTATCAAGATAATGGATATTTAGATGCAAGGGTAGAATCAGTTCGCTTAATGCTTAGTCCTGATAAAAAGAACTTTTACCTTGGATTAAGCATTTATGAGGGAGATTATTATACCATTGAAGCGATTGAGTTAAGTGGTGATATCATTCCCTCGCACAAGGAATTGATGGATAAAGTGAAGATGGAAGTTGGAAACATGTATTCTGTTTCTAAGCTAAGGCAAACCATTGCTGCTTTAACTGAGCGTGTAGGTGATGAGGGTTTTGCATTTGCAAATGTAACCCCATCATTTCATCGTAATATAGAAAAAAACACTTTGGTTGTCGCCTTTGATATTGAGAAAGGGCGGGAAGTCTATGTTGAAAGAGTAGAAATATATGGTCATACCAAAACAAAAGACCATGTGATTCGAAGAGAGTTGAGGCAGAATGAGGGAGAGCGTTATAGCGCAAGCAATGTTCGCAGAAGTAAGGAACGTTTAGGAAGACTCAGTTATGTTGAGAAACCAAGAATTTCGACACCTAAAGGTGATGCGCCTGATAAAATTAATTTAAAACTTGATGTGGACGAAGGGAAAAGTGGTACGTTCTCAGCGGGTATAACTTATTCGAAATTGAATGATCTGGCTTTTACAGGAAAGGTAGAAGAACAGAATCTGTTTGGGGAAGGTTACCGGGCAAATATCAGTGCTGACGTGGGTGGGGCAACCACAAACTATACAGTGGGTTTTGTGAATCCGTATATGTTTTCAGATGATGTGAGTGGCTCCATAAATCTGTTTCGTACGCAAACTGATTTGCAAAGCTTTGTACAATATCAGCAAGATAGTAGAGGAGGTTCTGCGGGACTTGGCCTTGCGCTTTCTGAATATAATAGTTATTCGGCAGTATTTAGTTACACAGAGACAACACTTTGGGATATTCCTTCAACTGCTTCATATGGTCTTCGTTCACAAGAAGGTAAGAATGTAACTGGTGAGATTAAGCAGACTTTATCACGTGATACAAGAGACCGCGTGATGGCAGCGACAGAAGGAAGCTTACACTCTCTTTCATTTGGTTATGCCGGACTTATAGGGGATCATAAATTTATGGAGTTTGGGTTGTCATCTGTGAATTACCAGCCACTGACTGACTTCTGGACTTTGAAAACCAGCTTTAATGCAGGAACTATTCGCGGATATGGAGGCGTAGAGCCGCCTGTATACAGACGCTATTCATTGGGTGGTACGGGCAGTTTACGTGGATACGATTATTATGGTGTGTCTCTTGTGGATCCTGCGACTTTAGATGTTCAAGGTGGTGAACATAAGGTCACGGGTTCGGTGGATATTATTTTCCCATTACCATATATGGATAAAGCAGGGTTTAGAGGTGCATTCTTTATGGATACTGGTACTGTTTGGGGTAAATCAGAGTCAGTGACAGAGTCGTTTGATGCTACTAAGCTTCGAGTATCTTACGGTTTTGCGATTGAGTGGGCATCGCCTGTTGGTCCTATCTCAATGAACTGGGCAAATCAGTTTAATGCTCAGGTCAACGATCAAACCCAGAGTTTTGAATTTGCTCTAGGGCGCGGTTTTTAGTAAGTAATTTAATTTGTGGATAAGGTGTTTAGAATGAAAAGAATAATTTCAATGGTTTTTGTTATTTCGCTATTGTGGACTTCCCAAGGTTTTGCCGCGGAAATGAAAATTGGATATGTAGATATCAAAACTGCCATGGAAAATACTAAGGCCTATCAGCAAGGTCTAAAACGTTTAGAAGCATTACAGAATAAAAAGAAAGACAAATTGGAAGCAATGCGCACGCGTGTTTCAGAACTAGATAAGGAACTACAAATGCAATCTATGACCATGTCTAGTGAACATCAGGCAAACAAGCAGCAAGAGTTTACACGCTTGAAGAAAGAGTTTGATCGCGAATTGCAGGATGCAAGTGATGAGTTGAAACGTGAAAAACGTCAGTTAGACCAAACCATGTTTGGTAAGTTTTATGATGTTGTTCGCGCATATGGTAAAGAAAATAACTTTGGTATTATCTTTCCAAAATCTGCAATCGTTTATGGTGATGATGCCCATGAAGTCACGGCAGCAATCACTAAACTTTTGGATAAATAAAACATTATTCACACCATATCATGCCTGAAAAGTCGATAACACTTCTTGAAGTCGCCGCCCTTGTTTCAGGAGAGCTTATTCGAGGAAATCCAGAAGGGTATATTGATGGGGTGCAAACTTTAGCCAAGGCATCAGGCTTACAAGCCACATTCTTATCCAACAGAAAATATAAGGCTGACCTTGAAACAACTCAGGCAGCCTTGGTTTTACTCTCAGAAAAAGATGAGGTGCCTGAGGGCTCTAAGTTTGCGGTAATCAAACTTGCAAATCCATATGTTGGATTCGCCTTGCTGCAACAATATTTTCATCCATTGAAAACATCTTCAGGTACGATTCACCCTTCTGCAGTTATTCATGAATCCGTTAGAATTGCTGAAAATGTTCAGATTGATGCTCATGTGTGTATCGATGCAGATGTGGAGATTGCAGCCAATGTAGTGATTGGTTCAGGGTGCGTGATTGGCGCTGGATGTGTGATTGGTGAAACATCTATTTTGCATCCAAGAGTTGTTATCGAAAAAGGAAGCATACTTGGTAAGCGGGTAATCATACAATCTGGGACAGTGATTGGCTCTGATGGTTTTGGTTATGCTTGGTCAGGCAGCGATTTCATTAAAATTCCTCAAGTTGGAAATGTAATTCTTGAAGATGATGTGGAAATTGGTGCCAATACTTGTGTGGATAGAGGGGCCATTGAGGACACCATTATTCGCGCAGGTGCAAAGTTGGATAACCTTATTCAAATTGCACACAACGTGGATATTGGTGAAAGGTCGGCCCTTGCAGGGCAATCTGGGTTCGCGGGATCTACGGTGATTGGTAAAGGTTGCCAGTTTGGTGCCCAATCTGGGGTGGCAGGGCACTTAAAGCTTGTAGATGGAAGTATTGTCGGTGCAAAAGCAGGGGTGATTGGAGATATCAAGGAACCAGGTATGGTTTCGGGGTTCCCGGCTGTACCACATCGGCATTGGCTGAAAGCATCAGCGCTGTTTGATCGTTTGCCAGTCATTTGGGATAAGATTAAACGTTTAGGATAAACTGGAGTTTAGAATTATGGCAGAATTTAATATTGATGAAATCATGAGTCGCTTGCCGCATCGCTACCCATTCTTGTTAGTCGATCGGGTGCTTGATTATGTGGATAATGAATCCATTAAAGCATTAAAAAATGTGACCATCAATGAGCCTCACTTTACGGGGCATTTCCCTAGTCACCCAGTGATGCCAGGTGTTTTGATTATTGAAGCAATGGCTCAGGTAGGTGGAGTGTTGGCATTATCATCAACCGATGACGATAAAGAATATTTGATGTATTTCACTGGTATTGATGGCGTGCGTTTCCGTAAACCTGTACGCCCTGGCGACCAAATAATTTTTGAGATTACAGTGTTGCGCAAGCGCGGTGCAATGTGGAAATTTAAAGGTGAAGCTTTTGTAGATGGCGACTTGGTTTGTGCTGCTACATTGATGGCTTCTGTTTTTCCAAAGGATGAAGTGTGACCACAACGATTCACCCCTCAGCAGTTGTTTCTGAGAAAGCAACTATAGGTGAAAATGTCATCATTGGTCCGTTTTGTACTGTTGATGAACATGTAACTTTGGGCGATGGCTGCGAACTGATTTCGCATGTCTCTATCACAGGTTATACAACCATCGGTAAAGGAAATCGATTCTTCCCATTTTCCAGTATTGGGGCAGAGCCACAAGATTTAAAATACCATGGAGAACCTGCTGAAGTTGTTATCGGAGACAACAATACATTCCGTGAATACACCACAGTACATAGAGGTACAGAAGGTGGTGGCATGCTGACAAAAGTAGGTGATAATAACCTATTTCAAACTTATACTCACGTAGCTCATGATTGTCTCATCGGTAACAATATTGTGTTGGCTTGCAGTGCAATTATTGCTGGTCACGTTGAAGTGCATGATGGCGCTATTGTAGGTGCGATGTCTGCCGTTCACCAATTCTGCCGTATTGGTAAAAATGTTATGCTGGGTGCGACATGCACAGTGCTTAAAGATATGCCGCCGTTTTGTATTGCAGGTGGTGGTTACAGCATGAGTTTATCCGGCTTAAATACTGTTGGTTTAAAGCGTAAAGGTTTCACCAATGATCAAATCCGTGAGCTAAAAGAAGCGTACCGATTGATTTTCAAAGGCTCAGGTTTACTCAAAGACAGATTGGCAGCAGTAGATGCTCTCAATTTTGGCAACGAATATGTAGATGAACTTGTTGCCTTTGTTCGTGCCAGCGAGCGCGGTGTGATGATGCATTCACGTAATGATAAGGACACCTAAGTATTCAGACCATGCCTGAGAACAAACGCATTGGGCTTGTTGCAGGATATGGCGCATTTCCCTTGGAGCTTGCCCAAATACTGAAAGCTCAAGGTTTTTCAGTGCATGTGGTGGCTATCCAAGAAGAAGCTTCTAAAACCATTGAAACCATTGCAGACAGTGTGGAATGGTTATCTGTTGGTCAAATCAAAGGTTTAATTAAAACCATGCAAAAGCATGGTGTCACTGAGCTCATATTTGCGGGTAAAGTTAGAAAGATACATCTGTTCCGTAATTTTAAACCCGACCTTATCGCTGCAAAAATTCTGATGAAGGCCAAAGATAAAAAAGATGATTCATTGATGCTGGGCATAGTAGATGCTTTGGCAGGTGCAGGTATCACCGTGCGCTCCCAAGTGGAATTTGCAGGTGACATGCTTGCAGGAGAAGGACACCTCTTTGGCCCTAAACCCAGTAAACAACAACTTAAAGATATGGCATTTGGATTCCCACAAGCTAAACATATTGCAGGTTTAGATATCGGTCAGACGATCGTGGTCAAAGAAGAGGCTGTGCTTGCAGTTGAGGCCATTGAAGGCACCGATGAAGCCATCAAACGTGGTGGTGCTTTGGGTAAGAAAGATGTCACAGTCGTGAAGGTTGCAAAACCCGAGCAAGATCCACGCTTTGATGTACCAGCTATGGGTGTTGGCACCCTAGAAACGATGGCAGAAGCTGGCTGTACATCCATTGGCATTGAGGCAGGTCAAACACTGCTGATTGAGCGAGAGCAATTGGCCGAAAAGGCTAAACAGCTTGGCATTACTGTTTGTGGTGTTCAAGGCTAAAATCTTAGCCTTATCCTACTTTGAAAAAGAATTTCAAACTATAAATCATACAAAAGAATGTAGAGCATAATCAAAATGTCATTTTGATTTGATGTGTGTTGTTTGAGGTTATCAAAGGTCTGCATCCGACCCAGGCTAATGGGATGGTCCGCCCCGTTCCCTACTACCGAAATCTCAAATACTTCGCTATTATCTCTAATAGTTCGCTCCGTTCTTCTTCGTAATGGAATATCTCCATTCTGGCACATTTCGATGCCGTTAGGGAACGGGGCCGAACATCGACGGTCACATGACGCTCAAAGCAGTCATTCAGAAATTTGTTTATTGTCCTCTATAGCGTACAAACAGCTAGTAGGTAGAGAGGTTTGTTAAGTAGCCTAGTGTGCTTCAAATGCGGTGGTAGTGGATTGCCAAATGTCTTTTAGCAAAACCTGACAGGTATCATCACCCTCAATAATTTGCTTGCCTTTAATCATTTCCATCGTCTCTGACATTTGTTGTTTTTTACGCTTTTGAATTACAGCCTGAAGCTCAGGGCTTTCTTTGTATATTTCGGCGTAATCATTACCGCTTAGTTTCATCAAGATGCAATCAGTGACGGCACGAGTTGTTGCTGTTCGTTTGCCGCCCACTGCAACAGATATTTCACCAAGTACGCCACCTGTCTCCAAAGTTTTTAGCAATCGTTCAGAACCATTTATGATGAGGTTGATGGCAATTTTTCCTGCCCGAACAAGATAACAATCCATAGAAGTTTCGCCGCTTTTCGTCAGCGTTTGTCCTGCAGCTAATTTTACCGAAGTCATCTTGAGTGCAATTTTCTGGCGAAGCTCAATGGGGACTTCCCCAAACACGGAAGCAATAGAAAGCTGAGTTACCAACATGCGGTTGCGATAAAGCTGCTCCAAATGCCCCTCTAAATCAGGTGATTTATGTTTTAGCGCATCAAGCATGATATAGGGGAGCTCCATCACTTCAGTTGTACCAACTGCTACCATATCTGTGGTGCGATTCCCTCCAGTAAAATAGGCAACTTCACCGCAAATATCGCCAGCTTCAACTGTGCCTAAGTGTGATTTGGTTCTATTGAGTGTGACATAACCAGCGACTTTCCCGCTTAGAACGAAAAAGAGTGAAGATGCAGTGTCTCCCATATTGGTTAACTTCTGACCATCGTAGAGTTTGATATAGTTCATATTTTCAAGAAGATTATCAAAGGTCTTATCGTCAAAACATGCGAACAAATCATTGGGACGGAGCTTGTGTGCGGCTTGGTCTTTGGATGAAAGAAGTGGCAAAATGTCTTCGCCAGTCTCACCTTGAGAACGTAAGAGGTGATAGATGCTCTTTGGCCCCTTTGTATCGTCAGGTTTGAGATTGCGGTATAACCGAATTGTTGCGAAAGCTTGCGTAGAGAAATGCTCAGTTGCATAGCGAGTTGCAGCATTGAGGTACCAACGGGCAGCTTCATCGATAAGTTCGGCTTTTTGATAAGATTGAGCCGCACGAAGAGGGAAGTTGTGGTCATTCACATCTAAGGTTGCCAATGCACCAAGCATAGGGGCTGCCTGCTCGTGTTTGCCCTTGCTGGTTAGCTCGCGAGCCGATTTGAATAATTTTGCGGCGCTGGGGTCAGATGCACTGGTTGCATTATCTTTTCGAAGTGCAATAAGCATGGTCTTTTCTATAGAGATAAACGATGCCAAGTATGCCTCCTTAATTTTCTATCAGTGTCAGCATTTGCAGGATACAAAAAGAAGTTAACTTCCGATAAAACCTGTTGATAGCACATTGTATATGAATGTACTTCAAAATTAAATAAATTTAAGGCTGTATTTTAAGCGATAAAGAAATGATGTTGTTCAAAATAATGGTATGTATAACATTGCTTGCATAATGAATACGCAAAAAACATATCGTGTACTGATGTCAGTGGGGGAAGTGTCTGGCGACCTTCACGCTTCAGCTGTGATTCATAGTTTGAAAGCGCAGCTTCCAGAAGGCGTAAAGCTTGAAATTTCCGGTATAGCAGGCCCTATGATGCAGGCTCAGGGTTGTGAAGTCGTACGTGATATGAGTGAGCTTAATGTGATGGGCTTTGGTGATGTGATTATGGCCTTGCCTCGCATCAAGTCTGTGGAACGTCGCATTTGTGATTTTGCTAGAACATTTAAACCTGATGTGGTGATTCTTACAGATTTTACCAGCTTTCATATTGGGTTAGGGCGTAAGCTCAGGGCTCAAGGTTTTTATGTTGTACATTATATTGCCCCTAAGCTGTGGGCATGGGGCGCTAAGCGCATTAGCAAATTGCAAAAGTCTCAAGATAAATTGGCTTGTATTTTTCCTTTTGAAGAAGCCTGGTTTGGTTCTCGAGGCGTAGATGCCAGCTATATGGGAAATCCAAGTGCTTATGCATGTAGAGGTGGTTGGTCAAAAGCTGAATTAAAGGCACGTTTGGGATTATCTGAGCAAACGCCATTGTTGGCATTGCTTCCTGGCTCTCGCCCTGGTGAACTCAAACAACATGTACAACTGCTGGCAGATGCCTTTGTTCATCTCCAGCAACACATCAAAACACTTGAGGGTGTGGCAACGGTTGCGCCAGGGGTGAATAAGGAGCTGTTGCAGCCACTTGTTGATGTTGGGGTGCAACTGCTTGAACGCACTGAAGATTCTTATGCCTTGCGCGCAGATGCTGCCATTGCAGTGTCTGGAACCGCTACGCTGGAGCTTGCCCTTTGGGATACACCAACTGTCTTGGTTTATAAAACCTCAGCATTTTCCTGGTTTATTGGTCAGCGTTTAATCAAAGGTCGTTGTGTTGGTTTAGCGAACATTTTATTGCTTGGGGATGCTCCTAGCTCACAAGGCATTGTTCCAGAACTTTTGCAGGACCAATGTACACTGGAAGCTATTGAAGCTGAGGTGTTGCCCTTATTAGAGGGTCGTGATGAACAGCAGAAAACTGCTTTTGAAGAATTACGTAATCTTTTGGGTGAAAATAATCCTGCAGACTCGGTTGCAGAGCTTTGTTGGTCACAGATGAAAAGTAATCAAGTGTAACAGTTTTGAAAAAGAGTAGTTTGGTCTATAGTGCTGGCTACGAATTAAAAAAGAAGGAATCATTGATGATGAATAAGTATATTTTGAGTTTAGTGGCAGCGGTTTTGATGCTCTTGAGTGGACAAGCAAATGCTTTTACCAACGCTGATGTTTTTGAGGCGATTATAGCCTCGCATATAGGCGATGATAAATTAGCTGAAATAAAACCTGTGCCGGGTAAAAATAATGCCTGGAGCATGCGAGTGAAAGCAAGAATGGTTCCTAAAGGGGACAGTAAAAAAGATTCAACTTATTTCCCTACAATCATCAAATATGCAGGAAGCAAGTTACATGTTTCTCAAGAATTGGGAGAAGTTGATTCACGTGTTGTGCCAGCAGTATTTTCTGAGAGTAGTGTTGAAGGAAAACTTGAAGATTTGAGTGATTACGATGCATTTTCTTCTGAGTTAACAGGGTTCCAAGCTAAAGTAACTCACGATGGCAAACGCATGCGTTTACAAGGTAGTGTGAGTGTTGCTGGCAAGGAGATTGAAGACGTAAAAGATTTAATGGTGGACTTGGTTGAAGAAACATCTGAGCTCTACTACTTGATAGATGAAGCAAATGTTGAAGCTTTGGAAAATTATTTTGAGATGGTCTTGGATAAGGAATATGTAGCTTTGCTTGATATTCAAACTTTTATTGAAGTGGTTGGCCATGGTTTTAACAAAAGCAACCAGGTGCAAAGAAAAGAGTCGAGGATCGGACATTGGGCGTGGAATGTTGGCTCTGCAGCAACTGAAACCATCAATCATGGGCAAAATTTTGAAGAACTTATTTTGCTGCAAACTGGTGATTTGAGCGAATATAAACGAGAAAAAATGGTTGATGAACTTAAACGACGTGTGGAAGCCCGTTTACCTAAAGGGGCGAAAAGCACGCTTATTCGTCAGCACCCTGTGAAAAAAGGCGTCACCGTGATTGTTTTACAATACCCTTTAAATAAACAACCTGATGGTTCAGATATTCGTGAATACCATGAGAAATTCACCAGTTATGTTGAAAATGTATATGACGATTTGACGAAAATCACCCAGAAATATACGCAATCTGTGGTCACTCAAGACGTCAAAACGTTGAGTGCGCGACAGTTTATGGAGCTGATGAACGACGGGCTAGAAAAACTACCTCTGCATGAAGCTGAGTACGCAGATGGACAATGGAAGTTTAAATACAAAAACGTGGCATATATCATTACAAATTATACCACTTATATGTCGCTATCATTTATTGCTGCATCACCTAAGGGCAGATCTATTGATGATGTGATTGAAAATATCGAAAATGACATTGATCAGCATTTCCGCTCCTTTGTTGAGAAATATGAAGTAACAACTTATAAAGGAAGCAAACGTACTGTTTGGGTAAAAATGAATTTTAATTATGGGCTACTTACTTCTTCAGAAATTACGGGTAAAAAACTGAAAGAAAAATATCACCAGTTTATCAATGATATTGCACCTGAGTTACAGGGTAGAATGTAAAAAACTACCATTTATTTCTGCGCTCGCGGATAGCTTTGAAGATTTGAAAGGCATCGTATTGTTGCCCGGTTTGAATATTGAAGTACTTGCAAAAAAATGAGTCTAGCGGGCGCAAGAAAGGGTTTGTTGTTAGCTCAATTCCTATCGTTGATGGGATGGTAGGTTGCTGTAAACGACGTTTTTCTGAGTCGTCTGCAAGACGTTGATTTAAAACATCATTGTCTGCATCGATTTCATGTGCAAATTGCAAATTGGTCATTGTGTATTCATGGGCGCAATACGCTTTTGTGCTTTTATCTAAATCAGCGATTCGTTGTAAACTTGCCCACATTTGTTCGTAGCTACCTTCAAATAAACGACCGCAACCTGCACCAAAAAGGGTGTCACCACAAAATAGGGCATCATCGATAACGAAACCGATATGCCCCAAAGTATGACCGACCAAATCTAATACTTGAATATTGAGTGATCCAATATGCAATAACTCATCGGTATTGATGCCTAGTGTGAGACCTGGAATGCGTGAGGCATCAGCTTGATTACCAAGCACTTGGCAAGCGTAATATTTGATAAGTTCTTCATTACCATCGGTGTGATCCCAATGGTGGTGGGTGTTGAGAATATGGGTGGGTGTGATATTTAAACTTTTGCAGCAATTCTGTACTGGTTCAGCCAAGGCTGGGTCTACGACAATCACGGAATCAGAGTGACAGTCTTGGACTATATAAATATAGTTGTCGCTTAGCACAGGTATTTGATGTACAAGAAAATTTGAATGTTTGTATGTCCACATGCCACAAGTGTAAACGGAGTGAAATGAATGTCACATAGTGAAGATGGTTCCACGAAAGCAGTTTTAACCGCTGTGGTTGCAAATGGATTGGTGACAGTCGCAAAATTTATCGGGTTCTCTTTTTCTGGTTCAAGTGCACTACTGGCAGAGGCTATTCACTCTCTTGCGGATACTGCCAACCAAGGGTTGTTATTTTTAGGTCTAAAACGTTCACAACGCGTAGCTGATGGTAAATATCACTTTGGTTACGGGCAAGAGCGCTACTTCTGGAACTTGGTATCAGCAGTCACGATTTTCTTTTTGGGTTGTGTTTATACGGTGATGCATTCCCTCGACCAGTTGAAACATGGGCATGAACCAGAAATGAGTATGATTGCATTTGGAATTATTGGATTTGCCTTTATCGTAGAGGGTTATTCCCTTTGGGTTGCGCTGAAGGAGTTTACGCGGCAACGCACTGAAGCAAACATGGGATTTGCACAATACTTTAAAGAAACCCGCGACCCAACAACATTAGCAGTCTTGATTGAAGATTCTGTTGCTGTTTTAGGTTTGTTTTTTGCACTGATAGGCATGTCCTTATCTGCTTACACTGGCTCGGCAATATTTGATATTATAGCAGCTTTGGCGATTGCTGCTCTTATGGGACTTCTGGCTTACTTTTTGGCAATCACCAATAAAAAATATTTGATCAACGTATCTGATGAAGGCATCAATAGCGCTGCATTGGATGCATGGACTAAAGATGAGCGGGTTCAAGATGTTCGCCATGTTCACAGTATCGTGATCTCTCCAGAAGAAAGTATAGTGATGGCTGAGCTAGAGCTACGAGAAGAAGCATTGTTTGTTGATATGACTACAGAAGAAGTACAACGCGCAATTTTATTCATGAAACGGCTGGACACGGTTCGCGCTTCGCTTGAAGAACAAGTGCGTGAAAACTCCAAAGCTGCCAAACATATCTATATTGAATTTACAGGTCTTCCTGACAAGTCCAAGGAATAACTATTTTCGGTTGTTTTTCCGTTCGATTTTTATCCATTGACGCACATTTTTATTGTGTTCTTCAAGGGTAGAGGCAAAAGCGTGTCCTCCTGTACCATCAGCAACGAAGTATAAGTACTCCACATCAGCAGGATAGGCTGCTGCACGCAGACTTTCAGCTCCTGGATTGCAGATAGGTGTTTGAGGAAGGTCACGACGTGTGTAGGTATTCCAGGGGGTGTCAGCTTTTAAATCTTTGCGTTGAAGGTTTCCTGAAAAGTTCCCTTGCGTTCTGTATAAACCATAGATGACAGTGGGGTCCATTTGCAACCGCATTCTTTTGCGAATTCGATTATGAATGACAGCAGATACCCAAATGCGTTCGCGGGGTAGCGCTGTTTCTTTTTCAACTATTGAGGCCATGATTCGGTTGCGCGTAATCTCTGCTTCTGACCACTTCTTATCTTTGGCAATATTTGCTTCTACCGCAGCTCGTGCATCCCACATTTGTTGTAATATGTTTTGAGGGTTGATGGGTTTTGAGTAGATATATGTTTCAGGTAAAAACATCCCCTCATATTCAGTATCTTTTACGATATTTAACAGAGCACCTTGCCAATCCTGAAGGGGAGAGGCTGTCCGAGTCGAAAGTAAATTTAACATTTCATCAGTACGCAAACCTTCAGGAATCGTGACCTTAAACTGTTGCACTTGCCCTTTCTTCAATATGTCTAACACATCATACATATCGAGCTCACCTTCAAAGTGATACAAACCTGGCTTGAGTGTTTTTTCATCTCCCCGCACGCGCGTTAACCAACGGAAGTACCTAGAAGAGCTTACAACTTCTGCCTTTTCCAGTTGTGCAGCAATTGCAAAGCT
>Ga0316191_10002280_pt1 | contig 13883 bp, 13 predicted proteins | sample Eddworburr2cm_MG_FD_204928 | JGI IMG/M metagenome (GOLD analysis project Ga0316191, IMG submission 204928) | Coastal sediment microbial communities from Maine, United States - Eddy worm burrow 2 cm | ecosystem: Environmental > Aquatic > Marine > Coastal > Sediment | place: USA: Maine...
CATGGTGCCGCGCGGCGAGGTAGGCCTCGTGTTCGCGGCCATCGGCCGGACACTCGGCGTTATCGACGACTCGATCTTCGCGGCTATCGCGCTCATGGTAATCGTGACGACCGTGATTGCCCCGCCGTGGCTGAAGCTGTCGCTATCGCGACAGCGGACGCGCAAGGACGGGACGGTCAATCCGCCGTAGCAGTGCCTATGTCGTCGAGTTCCAGGCTTTTCAGCACCATCTCGTCGCCGCTCACGAGATTTGTCCTGTAATCCCCGCACTCTCCACAGAGCAACCGGTTCGGTTTCGCGGCCGATTCGGCCCCGCACTGGCTGCACTTCACGACGATACCGGCGACGTCGATCTGGAACTCGGCGTGCTCGGCAATAGTGCCCGCGACCGCCAGGGGATAGGCCCTCTGCAGAAGATCGGGCTCGACGCCCGAGAGCGGACCCACGGTTACCGCGATCTTCGTTACTCGGCCAGCGTCATTCTCCCGGGCGATCCGCTCCACCTCCCGCAGCAGGGACAGGCACACGGACAGTTCATGCATCAGGACGCCTTGAGCCCCGTGATCAGGCTGCGGCGGCTTACGGTCCCGGTGTCTTTTGCGGGCGGTTCGGCCAGCACGTTCGCCAGCGCCTCTTCCGCAACCGCGCGCGCGACGTCCTGGTCCGGGAAGTCCGCGACAGTGCGGAACAGGACCGCCGCGAGGTAGGTTCCGAGCTCCTCGTCCCGGTAAACCGTCAGCTCGCAGGGTCCCGACGGGAACCGGCACTCGACCCGTTCGCCCTGCGCAAGATCTGCGAGTTTGCCGGTATCCGGCAGCAGCACGAGATTCATGAACCAGGGTGTGATCAGCACTCCCAGGTCCTTGTCCTCCCACTGTTCGAAACCGACGGCCTCGACAGCGAGCCTCGGGTTGACGATCGGAAGGTCGCGCATCCGCTCCTCGTGGATCGCCTGGTAGCGAGCGACAAGATCCGCAACTTTGATCGTCATGTCAGCCCTCCACGGGCAGGAATGCGCTCGGCTCGGCATCACACTGCGGGCACCGCCAGTGCCCCGGCAACTCGAGGAACGGCGTACCAGGCGGTACCTGCTCGACCGGATCGCCGACTGCAGGATCGTACACGTACCAGCAGATCCGGCACTCGAGACAACTGTCGTCGCTGAGCCGGGAGTGTGCCTCGCCGTCCCCCTGACCCGTCACGCGACCTCGGACCAGTAGGGCTCGAGGATCTCTTTCAGGCGCTCTGCCGAATCGGCGAGGTCCTCGGGCGCCGCCTTGATGACACCTGGCACTTCCACCACCTCGAGGGTATTCAAAATCAGTACACCCATGGAATTGTAGTAGCGCACCCACCAAATGCCAGCAGTGCCCGAACTGATCACCTCGCACTTGCCATAGGCGCGGGACAGGACGTCTATCGGGCCCCGGCCCAGCCGCTGGTCGATGAACTCGACTTCGGCTTCCGACAAGGGCAACAACGTCAGGTTGATCGAATGCGCCGAACCGCCCGCGACGTACCGTTCGTGGCGCGACTGCAGTTCGACGAGAATCGGCAGCGCGTTCGCCAGTTCCTCGTTGACCCCTTCCGGCGACGCATCGACGGCAGCATCGCTCTCTGCAGCAAATCCGACCACGGTCGGCACGTCGGCCACTTCCAGCAGGTCGCAGACGACGCGATCGTCGCTGTCGAAGAACAGCGTACGCCATACGCCGGCGAGCACCGACTCCTGCGTGCGCGCACGTACCTGGCCGTCGCAAACGATGCTGACCTCACCCTCACCGAGGATCTGGTTGACGACATCCCTGCTTTCCTCGTCCAGCGCGCTCAGGTCCGCCAGCACCGGCTCGCGGCCAGGCACGTAGCCATCAAGCGCCGACAGCAGCCATTGCATCGCCTCTCGCACACCGTCCATCAGCAACACGTCTTCCGCTTCCGGCATCAGCGGCGCGACGAACTTCGACATGTCGCTCGGCATGTCCATGTACGTGACCGCGTCGCCATCGCTGCCGGTCGGCTGGCTGCCGGGACCGACGACGCGTACCGGTATGTCCCTGATATTCATGCGTTGCCCTCCGTTACGACGGGTATTCCGAAACCCGGCGCGCGGCGTGGCGGCGCGACGAGCAGCTCGCTTATCTGTTCGAGGTAGTCCGCCCAGTCCTGTATCCGTGAAATCGCGCCAACGTACTCGCCTCCGCGGACGAACACGAGCGCGGGAAAGTGACTGAATCCATACTTTCGTTTCAGGTCCTTGCCGTCGCCGAAGGTATCCGTAACGACGCCGGGATTCAGCTGCCCGTCGAACGCAGCAACAAGCTCCGGCAAGACGACCGCGACGTCGGTGGCATCCTTGACCGTGTTCGGGTCGCCCGGAAAAAACAGCACGTTCATGCCATCCCTTGCGACGAATGCGTCGTGGTTTTGAGCGTCGATTTCCGTATAGCCCAACTCGGTCATCAGCCGATCGACCAGCACGTGTGTCATCGTGTCTTCCCCCCGGCCGACGGACGACCCTGCTCGTAATCCTGCATATCCATTGCTCCGGGTCCGATAAGCTCGGAGCTGGTAAGCGGCGCCGAGCGCAGCGTCACCTCGATTCCCCACCCGCGGAGTACGTCCAGACCGAGCTGTATTGCCGGCTCGATCCTGGCCTTGACGGCTGGCGTCAGGCTGCCACCGTAGTCGTTCAGGAGTTCCGGCTGCACACCGACCAGCGCAAGCTCGTCCGGAAACTCGCCGGACAGCTGCGCCGACGACAGCACTTCCTGGAATCCGGCCTGGTGCATGCTGACTTTTTTCGCGCCCATGTAGCGCGGTACGTCGTCGCCCGTTATCAGTTTCAGCGTCGCGGGTTCGAGACCGAAATCGATCGCGTCGAAAATCAGCAGCCGCGACGCCGAGCGGACCCACGGCAGCAGGAAAATCCCCTGCGTGCCACCATCCATGACCCGCACAGACTCTGGAAAATCATAGCCCGCGTTGAGACGTTCGACGCAACGAACGCCGAATCCCTCATCAGCCCAGAGCAGGTTGCCGATGCCCAGGACAAGGGTATTCCAATCCGCCTCCCGTTCCTGCGGGACGTTAGTGGCCATGGCGCGTCCTCAGTCCTTGTAGCGCCGCCAGCCGTCGACCATCGTCCTGAGGCTGCTCTGCCCGCCCATCGCTTCGGCGCGGAATGCCATGTAGATATGGATGATGGCAAACATGATGAATAACCACATGCCGAAGTCGTGCCACATCCTCAGGTTCTGCGAACCGCCCATGGCCGGCACGATCCAGCCGAACCATCGATCGGCCCAGCTGCCCAGGCCCAGGTTTTCCGAGTACAGGGCGAAGCCAGTGCCTATCATGAAGAGAGCGAGCACCGTGTTTAAGAGCCACATTGCCGTCTGCGCAAGTGGATTATGCCCTTCAGTCAGCGGCGCTTCGCGGCGCAGGAACAGATAGTACTTCACCTCCTCGATGAGTTCGCCCCACCACTTGCCACTCCAGACGGGCAGGTAGAAGAGTTCGCGCGCGTACTTGTTGCCGACGATCGCCCAGTAGATGCGAACGAGGAAACCGATGGTGAACACGTAACCGGCAATGAAATGCACCAGCCGCATGTTGCCCATCAGGAAATTCTCGCTCGCCTCACCTGCGGGGCTCGACAGCGGATTGGCGATCAGGTAACCGGTTACCGCCAGCACCGCAATCGAGAGCGCATGCACCCAGTGCCAGACCCGGACCGGCAACTCGAAGACGTACACCGGTTCCCGGTGTCGGCCCTGCTCTGCACTGCTTATTGCACTACCTTGCATATCCCTGACCTCCTCAGCGAATCTTCACCGTCGCGAGTTCCTGGCCGTCCGGCGACATAACATGCGATGCGCAGGCGAGACACGGATCGAAGCTGTGAATCGTGCGCAGGATCTCGAGCGGCTGCGACGGGTCCGCCATCGGCGTACCCAGCAGCGCCGCCTCGTAAGCGCCTATATTGCCTTTCGGATCACGCGGCGACGCGTTCCATGTCGTCGGCACGATGGCCTGGTAATTCGCCAGCTTGCCGTCCTGGATATGGACCCAATGGCCCAGTGCGCCGCGCGGTGCCTCACCGAAACCGACACCCTTGGTGTCCGCCGGCCAGGTGGAGGGCTCCCACTTCTGCATGTTTGCCGTGGCGGTATCGCCGGTCTTGAGATTGGCCATCATGCCGTCGAACACTTCGCGCATCTTGTGCGCGGTGAACGAGCACTCGAGGCCGCGTGCGGCGGTCCGGCCAAGGGTCGAGAACAGTGCGGTAACCGGCAGATCCAGCGCCGCAAGCAATCCGTCGACCTGAGCCCTGACCTCCTCGTGCCCGCGTGCATACGCCACGAGGTAGCGTGCCAGCGGGCCCACCTCCATGGCGTTACCGCGCCAGCGAGGCGCTTTCAGCCAGGAGTACTTGGCACCCTCGTCAATAGCCTCGATGTTCGTCTTGGTGCCCTTCGCGTTCGGCCCCAGCTGGAAGTTGGGCTCGGTCACGCCGTCCCACGGATGCAGGCCCGCGGCCTCGTCCGGGTAGGTGTACCAGGAGTGCTCCACGAATTCCTGTATCTGTTCGGGATCGCGCGGATCGACGTCGTACACGGTGCCGAGGTCACCATTGAGAATCGCCCCGTTCGGCAACATCCACGATTCGTTCGTGTAGTTGTTCGGGATCGCGGGGAACTCGCCGTAGGACATGACGTTCTTGCTCGAGAGCCCGCCGCCGAAGCCCCAGTCCTTGTAGAAGGACGCGATTGCCGTAAGGTCCGGAATGTAGACCTGGTCGATGAACGTAATGGCGTTGTTGATGATGTCGGAGACCTGGTTCAGCCACGCCATATTGATCGCGCCGACAGCGCCGGTCTCGTTGACGTTGATCGAACACGGCATGCCGCCCACGAGCCAGTTCGGATGCGGGTTGCGGCCGCCGAAGATCGTGTGGATCTTTACGATCTCCTTCTGGAAATCCAGCGCTTCGAGATAGTGCGTTACGGCCATGAGGTTTGCTTCAGCCGGCAGCTTGTACGCCGGGCTGCCCCAGTAGGCGTTCGCGAACGGTCCGAGCTGGCCGGACTCGACGAAGCGCTTGATCTTGTTTTGCACGTCCCGGAAATAGGCGGGCGACGATTTTGGCCACGAACTGATCGACTGCTGCAGCTGTGAAGTCGCGACCGGGTCCGCGCTGAGCGCGCTGACCACGTCAACCCAGTCCAGCGCATGCAGATGATAGAAATGCACGAGGTGGTCCTGCGTGTATTGCGCAAGCATCATGAGGTTGCGGATCGAATTGGCGTTCGCTGGTATATCGATATCGAGAGCATCCTCGACCGCGCGGCAGGAAATCAGCGCATGAACACCGGTGCAAACACCACAAATACGTTCCGTGAACGCCCAGGCGTCGCGCGGGTCGCGGCCTTTCAGTATGACTTCGAGGCCACGCCACATGTTGCCCGTCGAGACGGCGTTACGGATGACGTTATTCTCGTCGACGTTGACTTCGATGCGAAGGTGGCCCTCGATACGACAGATGGGATCGACGACGACGCGCTGGCCGCTGTCGTCAAGTTCGAACCCGTTCGGTGTGGTTACGCTAGCCATTGCTCACCTCCTCTGCCGACTTTGATTTCTTACCCTTCGCTATAACGCTGGCGACCGCATGTGCGGCGACGCCTACGGCAGCTGCGCCGGCCAGAACCTTGCCGACTTTGTCTGCGTTGGCTTCGACTCCGCCCATCACGCCAAAGTTGGTGACGGCGCTGTAGAAACTGCCCTTGTCCCAGAAATTGTCTTCGGCGCAGCCGAGACAGCCGTGACCCGACTTGACCGGCCACGAGAGCCCGCCATTCCATTCAACCGTCGAGCAGGCGTTGTACGTCGTCGGTCCCTTGCAGCCCACCTTGTAGAGGCAGTAGCCCTTGCGCGCGCCTTCGTCGTCGAACCTCTCCACGAACTGGCCGGCGTCGAAATGCGGCCGTCGATAGCACTTGTCGTGCAGGCGCTGACCGTAGAACATCTTGGGCCGGCCCTGGCGATCGAGTTCGGGCAGCTCGCCGAATGCGAGCATGTAGGTAATGACGCCCGTCATGACCTCCGCGATCGGCGGACACCCGGGAACCTTGATGATCGGCTTGTCCGTGATTACCTTGTGAATCGGCACTGCCTGTGTCGGGTTGGGCCGTGCGGCCTGAACGCATCCCCATGACGCACAGGAACCCCAGGCGATGATCGCCTTGCAGTGATCGGCCATGTGGCGAAGCTTCTCGACGTACGGGCGACCGGCCTGTATGCAATACATGCCGTCTTCGTTCAGCGGCGGGTTACCTTCGCAGGCGAGGATGTACTGGCCGTCGTATTTCTCGATGGTTTGCTCGAGGATCTCCTCGGCCTGGTGGCCTGCTGCCGCCATGATCGTGTCGTCATAGTCAAGCGAGATCATCGACAGGATGACGTCGCCCGCGAGCGGGTTGCCCGAGCGGATGAACGACTCGGTGCAGCAGGTGCACTCCAGCCCGTGCAGCCAGATCACGGGGGTCCGTGGCTTGGTTTCCAGGGCGTGGGCGATCTTACCGGCAAATTCGGGTCCGAGACCCAGACCAGCGGCGGTAAGGCTACAGAACTTGAGGAAACTCCGGCGGGTGACGCCGTGACGGCGCATCACCTCATAGAAGGTTTCGTGGGCGGGCATAACAACTCTCCCCTGATGCAGCATGGATGCGTTCGGGCTGGTTGCCTGCCGGCTGAGTGTTCTTTTGCCGCGTCCTTGCGCGTGTTTTCCCTTGCGTGCGCCGACCAGGCAGCACAGCACGCCCCATCATCTCTGCTGGAACAGGGCGTCGACATCGTGGTTGTTACTTACATTCGCCTTTGGTCGAATGCCCTCAGAACGTCAGCGTAAAGATCGCACCGGTGTCACTTTTTTGACCCAGGCGGATAAAACCGCCGTGGGCGATCATGACCTGCCGGGCGAGTGCCAGCCCGACCCCGGAGCCGCCCTCCCGGGTCGTGAAAAACGGCACGAAGATCTTCGTCGCGATCTCGGCCGGCACGCCGTGACCGTTGTCCTCGATCTCGATGACGGTGTTGCCACGCCTGTTGAGCCGGCCCCGCAGTCGTATTTCGGCGTCGTCGACGCCCCTGGAGGCCTGCCATGCGTTTCGCAGCAGGTTCAGGAGCACCGGCTCCAGCAGGTCGCGATCGGCGTAGACATACAGGCCCGACGGCTCCACCGATGACCTCACCGTCACGTCGGGGTCGTTCCACTCGGCCTGTGCGAGACTGGTCACCGTTTCGAATAGACCGGTGAGCGCCAGCCGCTTTTTTTCGGGTGGCGCCAGCCGGGATATCTGCCGGTAACTGTCGATGAACTGCATCAGGCTGTCGGATCGCCTGGCCACGGTCGAAACCGCGCTCTGCACGTCGCCGAGTTCCTCGGCGAACGGGGAATCCGCCCCGGTCTCGCGCACGACGTCATCGACGAGCTCTGCCGCGGTCTGCGCGAGCGACGTCACCGGCGTGATGGAATTCATGATCTCGTGCGTCAGTACGCGCACCAGGTCCTGCCACGCCTCCGCCTGGGTGGCGTCGATCTCGGACTGGATATCCTGCAACGAAATCAGCCGTTCGCGGTCGCCATCGATGATGACCTCGGTGGCGGCGAGCGTGAGCTGGTACTCGGCGCCCTCGACCGTGAACGTGACGAGCTGCCGGTCGCCCGGAATGGCTTCGTCGACTGCGCGTGCAAACCCGGACCCGAACTGCCGCAGATCGCCGATGCGGGTGACGTGCGTCGCGCCGAACAGCCGGCGTGCCGCGTTGTTTTGCAGGGTGATCGCGTCGTCGGCATGCACCGTCATCAGGGGCACGGGGATGTGCTCGATCAGCGCCTTCAGGCGGCGCATTTCGGATTCCTGGCCGCTGCGCTGCTCCCGCTTGTCCTCCATGATCGCCGTAAACGTGCGCCCGAGGTGCGCAAAGCCGGACCCGGCCTTTTCGAAATCGAAACGCTGCGAGTAGTCGGCGAAGCGAATAGCATCCAGGAACCGCGCCACTTCGCGGTTGGTGCGACTTACGTAGCGCCATAGCTCAGCGACCAGCAGCGCCAGTACGACGGACGTGAGCAGGGTTGCGCTGTGGTAGCCGGGTTGCAGCAATAGCCATATGGCCAGCGCCATGGCAGCGCCGACGAAGACGAGACGCAGGATCAACGCAACGACAAAGAACCTAAATACCATGCTTTTCCATGCGCCGGTAAAGTGACGCGCGCGTGAGGCCAAGCTCGGCCGCAGCGCGTGAAATGTTGAAGCCGTGTTTGCGCAGCGCCCGCTCGATGGTTGCCTTCTCCATTTCGTCGAGATTCAGGATCGTCGGAATCGCGGTCGGAGCGGCCGGAGCAGGCGCGTCGCCGGGATAATCAAGCTGCAGGTCGCCCGGTTCGATCTTCTCGCCGTTGCTCAGTATCACGGCACGCTCGACCGCATGCAGCAACGCGCGCACGTTGCCCGGCCACTCGTACTCCAGCAGCGCAGTCTCCGCCGGCTGCGAAAAAATACGCACCGCCTTGCCGTATTTTCTCGCGTAGATCTCGGCATAGTGGCGCGCGATCGGCAGTATGTCGTCCCTGCGCTCGCGCAACGGCGGAATCGTTATCTCCACCGTATTCAGCCGGAACAGCAGGTCCGGGCGAAACAGGTCGGCGTCGCGCAGGTGCTCGACCGGGGTATTGGTCGCCGCGATCACCCGCACATCGAATGGCTGCGATCGATCCGCACCGACCGGCGTCACCTCGCGTTGCTCGAGCGCGCTCAGCAGCTTGGCCTGCAGGTGCAACGGCAGGTTGCCGATCTCATCGAGGAACAGGGTGCCGCCGTCGGCGGCCTGGAAGCGTCCCAGCCGGTCGTCGTTGGCGCCGGTGAACGCGCCCTTGCGGTGACCGAACAGCTCGGACTCGAACAGGCTTTCGCTGATAGCGCCCATGTCGACGGACAGGAAGACCTGGCTCGCTCGCGTGGACATCGCGTGCAGGCGCCGTGCGATGAGCTCCTTGCCGGTGCCGTTCTCGCCGAGGATGAGGACATTGGCATCGGTTGGCGCCGCCCGTTCGACGATCGAGAACACCTCCTGCATCTCGGCCGACTCCGCAACGATGTCCCGTGCGGTACCGGTCGAAGCCTGCCGCAGCGCTTCATTGACGCGCCTCAGCGTCGCGCTTTCAGTGCGGCTGCGCCGCAACTCGACACCCGTCGACACGGTCGCGACGACCTTCTCGTTTTGCCAGGGTTTGGTCACGAAATCAGTGGCGCCGCGTTTCATTGCCTCGACCGCGGTGTCCACACTGCCGTGCGCGGTAATCATGATCACGACGATATCCGGGTCGATGCCGAGGATGCGTTCGAGCCATTCGAGGCCCTGTTGTCCCGAGGACTCACCCGGACCGAAATTCATGTCCAGCAGTACGAGATCGAACGCATGCCGTTCCATGAGATCGGGGATGCGCTCGGGTCGCCGGCAGGTAATCACCTCGGCAAAACGGCGCCGCAGCAGCAGCCGGGCCGCCGTCAGGATGTCGTCGTCGTCATCGACGACCAGGATCGTGCCGATATTACTCATCGCGGGCCCCCGAACTGTCCGGAATCGTACACTCGCTGTCCGCAAGCGTACAGTTTGACGCGTGCCCCGACTCGTTTCGTGCCCGTCAGGTCATGAAAATCAGATACTTACCGACTTGGCACGGCGATTGCTATAGGTAGGGCAAAGGGCATTCGCGAACACGGCGGTAACGACAGTGAACAAGATCTCGAGTCTCAAACAGGCGCAGCAGGACAATCGCAGCTCGATCTCCGGGCAGGGCATGGACCGTCGCGTCGCGAAGAAGACCCCGATGAGCCGCAAGCTGATCTACGGGGCCGGCGGGCTGCTCGTGCTGCTGTTTGCCGGCTGGATCGTGAGCACGCTGCTCGCGGGGCGCAGCCTGAGCGTCAACTCGGAGCGCATTGCCGTTTCGGAGGTATCCGTCGGCACCTTCGAGGACTTCATCCCGCTTCGCGGCCGGCTCGTGCCGCGCAGCACGGTGTACCTCGACGCGGTCGAGGGCGGCCGTGTCGAGGAAGTTCTCGTCGAGGACGGCGCAGTGGTCGACGCAGGCGACCCGATCGTAAGGCTCTCGAACACCAACCTGCAGCTCGAAGTCCTCGGGCGCGAAGCCGCGGTCACGGAGCAGCTCAATTTCATGCGCACGCTGGAATTGCAGCTCGAGCAGAACCGCCTGGCGCACAAGCGCAACCTGGTCGAGATCGACTACCAGATCACGCGCCTGACGCGCAGCATCGGACGCCAGCGAGATCTCGCGGCGAAAGAACTCGTGTCGCAGTCCACGCTGGACGAATTGCAGGACGAGCTCACTTATTACCAGAATCGCCGCGCCGTCACGGTGGAGAGCCAGACCACGGACGCGCGCCTGCAGGAGGAGCAGCTCCGGCAGCTGCGCTCAGCCAGCACCCAGCTCGAAACCAGCCTGGCCCTCGCGCGCAGGAATCTCGATGACCTGAACGTACGGGCGCCCGTAGCCGGCAAGCTTTCGGGCTTCGACGTCGAGATCGGCGAGTCGATCGAGCGTGGCGGGCGCCTGGGCCAGATCGACGATCCCGACGGCTACAAGCTCAACGCAAGGATCGACGAGTTCTACCTCGGCCGCGTCGATATAGGCCAGACCGCAAGCGTGACGCACAACGGCCGCGAATTGCAGCTGCAGGTCGCCAAGATCTACCCGCAGGTGAACGAAGGGCAGTTCGAAGTCGACATGACCTTCGACGAGCAACCCGCCGGCCTGCGCCGCGGCCAGACCCTGCAATTGCGCCTGACGCTCGGCGACAACTCGGATGCGATCCTGATCCCGAACGGCTCTTTCTACCAGGAGACCGGCGGCAACTGGGTGTTTGTCGTCGCGCCGGACGGTTCTGAGGCGATCAAGCGCACCGTGCGACTCGGCCGCCGCAACACCGATTACATCGAAGTCCTCGACGGGCTGGAGCCCGGCGAGAAAGTCATCACCTCGCCGTATACGAGCTTCGCCGGCATGGACCGCCTCGTACTCGACGCCGACTAAACGAATTGATTCAACTTTCCTGACAAGGGGAAAAACATGCTCAAGCTGCATAACATGTACAAGGTCTACCAGACAGACGAGATCGAAACCGTCGCTCTGAACGGCGTCAACCTGGAGATCGAACAGGAGGAATTCGTCGCGATCATGGGCCCATCGGGTTGCGGCAAGTCGACGCTGCTCAACATCGTCGGCCTGCTCGACAACCCGAGCGAAGGCGATTACTTCTTCTTCGACGAGAACGTCGCGCCCTACTCGGAAGCGAAGCGCAGCGAGATCCGCAAGATGAATATCGGTTTCATCTTCCAGAGCTTCAACCTGATCGACGAGCTCACCGTTGCCGAGAACATCGAACTCGCTCTGCTGTATCACAACATGCCGGCGTCGAAGCGCAAGAAACGTGTCGACGAAGTAATGGACCGCATGGGGATTGCGCATCGCGCGAAACACATGCCCGGACAGCTTTCAGGCGGGCAACAGCAACGTGTCGCCGTCGCGCGCGCCGTGGTTGGCGACCAGCCACTGATACTCGCGGATGAACCGACCGGCAACCTGGATTCCGTACACGGGCAGGAAGTCATGGACCTGCTTCGGTCCCTGAACAAGGAAGGCACGACGATCGTAATGGTGACGCATTCGCCGGCGCACGCTGACTACGCGCACCGCACCATCAACCTGTTCGACGGCCACATCATTACGGACAACACACGCGCTGCCTGAACAGGCACGCGGAACGAGGCAAACCATGTTCTGGAACAACGTAAAGATAGCGCTGCGCAACCTGAGCAAGCACAAGGGGTTCGCGGCCATCAACATCACCGGTTTGGCAATCGGCCTCACCATTTACGTCTTTGGTGGCCTGATCGTCGACTACGAGCGTACGCACGACCTTTTCTACAAGAATGCGACGCGTATCTACACCATCGGGGCGACGGCCGCGCCCGAATTGAACGTCGGCATTGAGAATTTCAACGCCGTTCAATCTGCCGTCGGGCCGGCAATCGAGGCGAACATCTCCGAAGTTGAGGCAGTCGCAAGGACCATTACGTCCGAGTACCTGATCAACATGGGGGCCGACCGCTTCTACCAGGTCATCCGGTTTGCTGACCCTGCCCTGCTCGAGATCTTTGACTTCGAGTATCTGCACGGTGACAGCAGTGCGCTTGACGACCCCAGCTCCCTGCTGATTACTGAGTCCACGGCTATCAAGTATTTCGGTAAAACGGATGCCGTCGGTGAGGTCGTAACGCTCGATAACGAGTTCGACTTCTACGTATCCGCCGTTATCGCGGACCTGCCGCTGAATACGCACTTCAACTCCAGCCCGATTCTTGACGCCGCGCTCCAGATCGTTGCGCCGATACAGGCGCTCACCAGAACGCGGGACTTCGATGTCGCGGGCGACTGGAACAACCTCTCCATTGGCAACATGACCTACGTGCTGCTGCCGCCTGAATTCGATGGCGATTGGTTGAAAGTGCAGATGGACGCCCTGTACGAGCGAATCGTCGACGAAGAGCGCCAGCAGGTCATCGCATCATTCGAGGTCTTTCCGCTGACAAGCGCGAACACCGCGATCTGGGACCTGATCGGCCTGCCTGTCATCAGCGTCGTGTCCCTGCTCAGCTTCCTCGTCCTCGTGGTTGCCTGCGTCAACTACACCAACCTTGCCACCGCGCAGTCACTCGGGCGAAGCCGCGAGGTTGGTATGCGCAAGACCATGGGGGCGGGACAGCGTCAGTTGCTGACACAATTTCTGGTCGAGAGCCTGGTCATTACCGCGATCGCGATGGTCATTGCTATTGCGGCGCTCGAGATCGTTATCCCGCTGCTTAACAACGCATCGAACAAGGCACTGACAATCAACTACCTGCAGACGCTGCCCTGGCTGGTCGCCACGACCGTCCTCGTCGGCCTGCTCGCGGGCATGTACCCCGCGTGGCTCATTACGCGGGCAAGCCCCATCGATGCGCTGCGCGACACGGCCAGGAAGGGCAAGAAGGGCTCGAGAATGCGCGCCGTGATGATCGGCGCACAGTTCGCGATCTCCGCCTTCATGCTGGCGCTCGTCGCGATCGTCTTCATGCAGAACGAACGTGTCAAGGAATCGAGCTACGAATTCCCGCGCTCGGAGATTTACACGCTGGAGCGGCTGAACGTCGACAGCATCGAGGAGCGACTGGAGACGCTGCGGCACGAACTCGAAGCACTGCCGAATGTCGATGGCGTCGCCTTCGCCAGCCAGGTTCCCTACGAACAGAACAATGCGTCGAGAACGGTGTCCATCGAGCCGGGCGACGAAGCCGGGAAGTTCAGCCTGCAATACATGAGCATGTCGCCCGAGTTCCTGGATACCTACGATATCCGGATGCTCACCGGGCGTCAGCTGAACCGTGACGTCACGAATGATACCGAGCGCGAGGACTCGGAGACCGTCAACGTTATCGTTAACGAAATGGCCCTGGAGAGACTGGGTATTTCCTCACCCGCCGAAGCCATCAACAAGCGTTTCTATAATTTCAGTGAGGAAGATGGCGCCGTCCCGGAGTTCGTCATCGTCGGTGTCGCACCCACGCAGAACATTACCGGCCTGTTCAACGCCGAGAAGCCGTGGATGTACCTGTATAACCCGGACTATATTCGCATCGGCTCTGTCCGCATCACTGGCGGCAACATGATGGAGGGTGTCGAGCAGATCGAAGAAGTCTGGAATCGAGTCATCCCTGACTATCCGATGCAGGGGCGCTTTCTCGACGACACGTTCAATGAC
>Ga0316191_10002281_pt1 | contig 13882 bp, 16 predicted proteins | sample Eddworburr2cm_MG_FD_204928 | JGI IMG/M metagenome (GOLD analysis project Ga0316191, IMG submission 204928) | Coastal sediment microbial communities from Maine, United States - Eddy worm burrow 2 cm | ecosystem: Environmental > Aquatic > Marine > Coastal > Sediment | place: USA: Maine...
CATACCTGGAAGAAAAATGACAACGGGACAATTACTGTATCGTTTAACTGTGGAGTAAAAGCACCTAACAACATAGATACGAAGGGACATGATTTCTCATTTACCATGCGTTATTACGGAGTCAGCCAAAAAGTGATCGATGGAAAAATAAAACCTGAACAAACCATTAGGTAAGATATTCCGACCTATAACAAATCGTTCAACTTGACCGGCGCAAAAAAACGCGCCGCCAAGTTAACTCAAACGTTAGATGCTCTCTGAAAAAGCAACCCCGTTTAAGCGATTCTATAGAATTTATTCCCATCCCGTTTTTCGTTGTTTTTGAGCATACCCCAGATAGCGAGTAACAGCTTACGCATGATCGCGACGATGGCCTGTAGTGGTTTTTTGCCGCGGTTCAGGAGTTTCTCGTAGAAGGCTTTGACGTGTGGATCCTTCTGGCTGGCGACAAGAGCCGGGAAGAACAGGGCGTCACGTAATTACCGATTGCCCGCATTGGTGATACGCCGTGGCTTGTTGGTAGATGTGCCAGACTCATAAGGCCTGGGGTCAAGACCGGCATGTGCGACCCATTGAGGGCCGGTCATATCAGCGGGCAACGTCGCCAGTTCTGCCAGGATGCGTGGCCCGGTCTTGCGAGCAATACCCGTGGTCGAGGTTAATAGCGTCAGCTTTTCGCTAAGCTCAGGCATGAACTCAATCAGTTTCAGCGTGGATTGCTCCAGCAGGGCGATACGTCGCTCCAGGTGGCGCATATTGACAGCGGTGTCGTTGGCGACGACACGACCAAAGTTGCCCAGCCGACAGGCGGCTTTGTGGCGATTGCGTTTACGGGTCAGCTCCGTGTTGAGTTGGACAATTCGGCGACTAATATGCTGGATTTCCAGGATTTCATCGCTCGGCGGCTGCCAGCACCGGAACGACATCCGTTCGAGGTATTCGAGGATGACGGCGGCATCCAGGCGGTCGGTCTTGCCACGCTGCAAATTAGCGGTAGCGAAGTGCTTGATGGCTTTTGGATTAACCACCATGACTTCGATCTGTGGCACGGTGTGCAAGGCCAGTGCAAATGGCAAGGAATACACGCCTGTTGCTTCCATGCAGACCCGCGCAGGCTTGCCATGCTTAGTGGCACATTTGATGAATTTACGATGACCAGCTGGATCATTGGAAAATTGTGCCGTGAAGAAGTCTTTGCCACTTCGACGTATCTGGCACACCAGGTAGTTTGAATCAACATCGACGCCAATGGTATTCACTTGTCAGCCTCCATATTGGGGATTAAGCTGTTACCGGGTGTCCCGACCTTGCATACTGACAATCAAACCTTGTGATGCGAGTTCAGCGACTCAGGATGCTCCAGGGAATTTGCCATTAAGGCGGGGCGCCCATCTAACGCACAAGGTCAAAGCCTTCAGGCATTAGCGGCGTTCCCCGGTAACCGTCTTACTATAACCCGGCTCTTTCGAACATGAGGTCAAGACGGTCAATTGGGAAGATACAAGGTAGCAAAATGAAGCCATCAATTGCGAGCGTACTTGAATCGATAAGAAACCACATCGCGTCAAGCGTGGATTCTGATGTATTTTTGGGCGCACCAGATGACTCTGTATCGGGTGTATATATTTTCCCTTTTCATTTTCGAGAAGATCCCACCCTACGAAATACACCGGTAGATCGAACACAAGGCCCGGTCGATCGAACACAAGGCTCGCAATTCCACGCATATGTTATTGAGTGTTTGCTGATGACTAATCCGCCGAGTGATTTCGAAACTCTGGGCCGGGGGCTCGAGTATCTCCATGGCAATCCTATTGTGGACTTAGAAGAAGAGAGAGGTCAAATCACAATATCGAATAATTCGGCCGAGGAATTGTCGCGAGTGTTTCTGGGTTCTGGCATTGTGTATCGACTGGCTGTCGGATTCGATGTGCGGTTTACTTGCAAATAGTGGGCAGCTACCTAATAAGAGCTTGCACCTGACAAACACGTTTGCAGGTGAAGCCAGCGTTAGATAATATTTATAAACAATAATGGTGTAATTCAATAAGTGTTACTAGGAATCGAAGAATATGACAGACAATATAAATGATAAGTATATTTTCTATACTAAAATGGCGTGGATTATTTATACCCTGATAACCATTGCCATTATCGTTGTATTAGTATTATTTGTCGCTCAGGACAACGAAGAAAAGTTTTTCTACGGGTTAATGCCTGCAGCAGCAGCTTATGTTTTTCGCCCAATGAATAAGCCCTTTAGCAAACTCATTTTTAAGTTCACTGGCGTTTCTCATCCCACAGAGGAAAAATGAGCTGCCACATACCTGACAAGCGCATTAACCCTGACCGGTTTTACACACCGCTTCGTTGCACTACGCTCTGTGTAAAGCTGTCAGGTTATGCGAAACGTTAGAACGCAATGACATGACAGAGAAGGTTGAATGGGAAGGTAAAGTTACATCTGTCCAGCCGAGAATCCGTCTGAATCGGTCTTTCGATGAACGCAGTCATGGATATTCAGGGTTTTCGCTTCGAGTAGAAGGCGATGTAGCTGGAGTACAAATGACATTTTGGGTGGGTATTGGTAAAGCTGCACAGGCTAAACACCAATTTCAATTCGGGCTTCGTGCGGGCGGAGCAGCACGTCCTGTAGCGGATTCAAGAATGGAAGCCGTAGATTACTATAAGGTCAGTGGACTTAGTGTTACCGGAGGGTCTGAAAGAGATGCCCGACATTCGCCACCCTGGCACGATACACCGCCGACTCTGGAAATCTATCGGGAACGCGGGCATCGTCGTCTGTCATCGAGAACCTATCAATCGAAATGTTCTAGCTGCATTTGGGGTTGTCAGATGCCGGTAGTCATCACTCTGGATCAGTGGAATCCGAGTCAGCGTCGGTATCGCTTTGAAACATTCTGCTATGGCCCAAAATCCTGTAGTTTTTACAAGCCGGGGCCGACTCGGAAAGTGCCCGGCAGATCGGGAATGTCGTGGGAAGAGGAAGATTGGGTTGATGAAGAAGCGACGGCGCATCGGGGCATTAATGAGTAGGTACGATGAGTGGCGTTCTAGTCCGGGCTATATTTTACCGGTAACGTTTGAGAAACTGGCGGCATGAGAAATGTGTCTACAGAATCGGAGCAAGTCCAGACTCCGCTCCGCTATGCCGCTGATGTGAAACGTTGATGGGCCAGGGTATCAACATCCGCGAATTTATCAGCCAGTGACAAGAACAGGAGGGGTCAGGATGTTCAATCAGTTTCATAACGACGCAACGGGTAAATTATTATTACGCTTAACAGTTGCCACTCTCATGTTGTTTCATGGTATTGCGAAGATAATTCATCCAGGGTCACTTGAATTTATCGAGAGCTCACTTTCCAGTATTGGGATGCCTTCAGCAATTGCTTACGGCGTGTATGTAGGCGAAGTCATTGCTCCCCTGATGATTATTGCTGGATTCCATGCCCGTATCGGAGGCTTGATTGTCGTCGCTAATATGATATTCGCTATTGTTCTGGCACACACCGGTGATTTTTTCAGCTTAACTCAACACGGTGGGTGGGCGCTTGAGTTGCAAGCATTTTATTTGTTTGGAGGCCTTGCAATTGTGCTGCTTGGTAGCGGGAAGTTTGCTATTAAACCCGACTGAGATGCCCTGGTTGCCAATGTTATTGAATTTTGTGCCTAGAATATGAAAAATCGGAAGTATTTACCTGTAGATGTATTCGGGAAGCCTTTATATGGGTAGAGCCGTTCCTATTGAATAAAAGAAAGAGTAGTGGTTAAACGCATAACAACAACCCACTGATAATTGACACCTCTCTGTAACTGCCAGATTAGGGCTCGCTGGACAAGCTTTTGGCGGGCCGGGACAACGCGCGAGTTACCTCCTCCGTTTAAAGTAAGCCCCGTAGTCGTACGCATGCTCATTCGACCGGAGGGATTTACTAGTGAATATAAAGGGTGAACCCGGCGACAGGGTACACAGGTTGGCGTGGTTGCCGATTGTTTTTATGAGCGAACAGGAAGATATGTTCGAGCAGTATGGCAGGGACGAGGGTATCGAGGACGCCTATAGTGGTGTAATAAGGGCAAGTTTGTGGGTCTATTTGTTGTACACCTATCACGGGCTGGTGCGAAGACGCTTCGGTAGTGCTACCGAGATGCGGGTGCGCGACTTGCAGCGTGATATATTTGATGATGAGCAATCCGGTTCCGGTAAGGCCATGATTGCGGCGATAGAGCTGGTAGAATGTGCGCTGAAGTCCGGTTTGGAGCGCGATACGGACCGGAGTATCCCGTTCAAAATGCCGGCAGAACTTGCGGTTGCGCTGGCGCTGCTGCTGGGCTTGCCCGACTCACCGGATTTCCGTGCGAGAAAGCCGAAACCTGCCGACTACGCTGTTCACAGGATGCCGGGCGTCGACTGGCGGCTGGCCAGAGTGCTTGCGCGAGGTCAGAAGGAAATAATCAGGACCTTTGCTCCGATTATTGACAATTACGACCCGATGCCTGGACAGGTCTTCAACCAGTAAAGCTCAATGCGGATGAATGAGGCGTGGTGCCCGGGATCGGGCCAACGCGATTAGCAGTTCAGGTAACTCTTCTGTGCCTTAAGCTGTAAAAGTGGACAAGGTGACAGTTTTTTCCTGACGCCCGATCGTCTACACTGGCGGGCCGTTTTTGGAATCGCCGGAAGAAATTCATCGAATGGCTGCAAAAAACTTCAGTTTTCTTAATTTCCTGATTCGGTTCGCACTGGCAGTGGTGCTGGTGTTCGCGACCTACAACCCGTCCGGATATTCCTGGTACCACTGGTTCATGCAGGCGCCTGACAAGTTCGATCCGCTACTCGCGTTTTCCGCAGTGGTGCTGATTATCGGCTGGGTGATTTACCTGCGTGCGACGGTGCGTTCGCTGGGCGAGATCGGTACCCTGCTGGCGATTGCCTTCTTCGCCGCGCTCACCTGGTTAATGATTGATTACAATGTGCTCTCGGTTGAGAACACGGAGGTACTGACCTACGTGGTACTGACCATGCTGGCCGCCATCATGGCGACGGGGATGTCATGGTCACACATACGCCGGCGTATGTCCGGACAACTGGATGTGGATGAAGTCGATGAACACTGAGCCTGAACAGATACAGAAAGCCGGTGGCATGCGCTGGCCGCAGGTAGTGCTTACAATTCTGATTACCATAATACTCACCATTGGCGGCACCTACTGGGTGGTCAAGACCTATGTGTTCGCTCGTGAATTCAAGCCTGTGGAGCTGAGTGCGAAGGAAGAACAGGTGCTGGAGACAAAACTCAGGGCACTGGGATATGAAGTGGATGTTCAGCCAGCGGCACGGGGGCCCGCCCCGTCTAAGGAAATCGATCAGGATGGTTTTCTGAAACCGGAACGCTACAGTGAAGCCGGCGCGCAGCGTGAAGTCAGCTTTAATGAACGGGAACTGAATGCCATGCTGGCAAAGAATACCGATCTGGCGAAGAAGCTCGCAATTGATTTGTCGGATGACCTGGTGAGTGCAAAATTGCTGGTACCACTGGAAGATGATTTCCCGGTGCTGGGTGGCAAGACCCTGCGCTTTAATGCGGGTGTGGAAATGACTTATCTGCAAGACAGGCCGGTCATTGTACTGAAGGGTGTCAGTGTCATGGGTGTGCCGGTCCCCAACGCCTGGCTGGGTGGATTGAAGAATATCGATCTGGTCGGCGAGTTTGGTGCGCAGGAAGGTTTCTGGAAGTCGTTCTCAGAGGGTGTCGACAACATCCGGGTTGAGGATGGAAAAGTAACAGTCAAACTTAAGGAATAACAGGATTATGAAAGGTTCGTTACGTGTCTTGTCTGGTATTTTGCTACTGACGATCGGGATGTCGGGGAGCGGGCTGTTTGCCGAGTCGAAATCCGAATCTGCGGTGACTACCGGTAATCCGGAAATACCGGTCGACGAGTTAAGCCTGAAACTCAACCCGCTGACGCGTTCCGAGCTTGTGGTTGAGGCGAATGGCTGGTTGAAGCTGCTACAGGCCAAGGTGCGGGAGATCAGCGCCGCCGAGATCGGCGTGAAGCATCAGCGCGAAGAACTGGCTATGGCCGATGAAATCAAGAAAGCGCTCAAGGGTGTGGAGGAAGCAAAGCAGGCTGCCAGGGAAGCACCGGCTGACGGGGAAGCGGCCGACAAGCTGAAAGAAGCGGAGACGAAAGCTGAAAAAGCTGTCACTGAGGCTAAACAGACGGTCAGTGAGCTGAGCGAGAACAGGGAGGTTGCAGAAATATCCAGAACCGCCAAAGAAGAAGCCAGAAAGAAAGCGCAAAGAGAGGGTGAGACGGATCAGGAACAGCCTGCCGAGGCAGATGAAGATGAAGATAAAGAGCCGAAAGGGGAGGCAGAGAAGAAACTTGACAAGTTTTCCAGCGAAAAGGCAGAGGCACGCAGCAACCTGCTGGATTACCTCACCGGGTTAAGGGCACAGCGGACCGCGCTGGTTGACCGTTTCAATGTCGTACTGGATGCACTGCAGGGCAAGGGTGGCGAGGTCAAGGAATATCGCCAGTATGTGACGGCGGTGTCCGGTGTCAAGGTGGATATATCGGATATGGAGGCCGTGTGGGCCACGGTGTCCGGCTGGCTGATGTCGGGTGAAGGCGGACTTCGCTGGCTGAAGAATATCAGTGTATTTGTCGTAATTGTACTGGTATCTATGTTCTTGTCCGGTCTCGTCAGCAGGGCGTTGAGAAAGGTGCTGGCCCGCTCCAGGCAGGCCTCGAAGTTGCTGGAGGACTTCATGGTAGTGACGGTTAAACGCCTGATCATTGCCATAGGTGTACTTATCGGTCTCGCTGCGCTGGAGGTGAATGTCGGACCGTTGCTGGCCGTCATCGGTGCCGCCGGTTTTGTCATCGCCTTTGCACTGCAGGATTCGCTGGGTAATTTCGCCAGTGGCATCCTGATCCTTGTATTCAAGCCCTTTGATGTGGGTGATGTCGTGCAGGTTGCCGGTGTGCTGGGCAAGGTGCAGTCCATGAATCTGCTTGCGGTGCAGATACGAACGCTCGACAACAAGGCTGTCATCGTACCCAACAACCAGGTGTGGAGTGATGCTATCACCAACGTGACCGGCACCAGCACACGCCGCGTCGACCTGGTATTTGGTATCGGCTATGGCGATGATATGGAAAAAGCGCAGGGCATCCTCGAGGATATGGTCAGCAAGCACGAGAAAATACTCAAGGATCCTGAGCCAGTGATTCGTGTCCACGAGCTGGGTGACTCTTCAGTGAACTTTATTTGCCGCCCCTGGGTGAAGAGCGCGGACTACTGGGATGTGTACTGGGACCTGACCCGCGGTGTGAAGGAGCGGTTCGATGCGGAAGGTGTTTCGATCCCATTCCCGCAGCGTGATGTGCACCTCATCACTGAATCCGTTGATGCAGCCCGGCCGGAAAAGGAACTCCGTGCCCAGGCAAGTGGAACAGGCTATACAGGGGGTGACAGTTCCGATGTCGGGGATGAAAGCGCCGCTACCTGATGCTTGTCGTCAGGCTGTGGTAATTCCCGGGTGCTGCGCGCGCCCGGATATATGCTTTCATTAAATATCTGCGCAGAACTGCGCAAGGTTGTCCGGTGCCCCGGCTGGATACTGCCCACCATCGAGTAACCAGCCGGCAATATCGCGCAACACTGACTCAGCCTGCAAGTCCCTGGTTAACATATGATAGCCGTTTTTGTACAGGATGATTTTCCAGTGCATCGGTGTCGTATCCGTGAGGTTCGTCAGTAAACGGCAGGTCGGCGTCTTGGGGATGATTTCATCGTGCATCCCGTACAACAGCAAGGCATCGGTACCCTGCCCGGGCGACACCGTTGCGGCCTGATCCATCAGGTTGCTGATCCCATAGAGCACGTCTACGCGGGTGGCCTTTATAATCTTCGGATCGCGGCCCAGTGCGCGCAACATCTCGATATTATCCGATGGTTCGATATCCAGCCCTTCACCGGTGAGTTGCCTGCCCGGCATGGTGTGCACAGCCAGCCACAACGCCAGCCGCTGGTAGAATGGCATGCTGTCGCGTGACCATACCGCCGGTGCCACAAGGATTACACCTTCTATGTCAGGCTCTATAGCGTCCAGTGCTGCGAGTGTTACCGCGCCTCCCATGCTCTCGCCGAGTACATACAGTGGACAGCCGGGATGCGCCGTATTCAGCAGCGTCACCATGAGACGCAGGTCTTTGAGCATCCGCTCGCTGCCATGCCATAAGCCAAAGCCGTCCGACTCGCCAAAGCCACGCTGATCGTAGGCAAGTACCGTCACGCCCTGCGCGGCCAGGAAGCTGCCGGTGGATTCAAAGGCATTGCGGTAATCATTCAGACCGTGCAACGCGAGCACTTGCACACGGCAATAGCCTTCCGGACCCCAGTGCGTCAATGGCAAGCGGTAGCCATCGTCCATAACCGCGTAGGTATCGTGCAGGGCGGGTTGTATCCGTGTCTCGCCTTCAGGCTGAACATAGGGCTTGGCACAGGCGCAGAGCAGTATAACCGCGCCAGTCAGCACAAGGATCAATTTGCCAGGTGTGTGATCTCGTTTTTGCATTGCTACTGCCAATCTCTCACATTAAGCTGTTTTTGAAAAGCGTCGAGCAACAGATTAAACAAGGTGACCGATGAAAAAGCGGTGCGAGTGGGCAAGCAAGGTAGATAGCCTGTATACCCGCTATCACGACGAAGAATGGGGTGTACCGGTCCACGACGACCGCAAGTTGTTTGAAATGCTGATTCTCGAAGGCGCACAGGCAGGCTTGAGCTGGCACACCATACTCAGAAAACGCGAAAACTACCGCAAGGCATTTGATCAGTTCGATGCTGAAAAGATTGCGCGTTACAGCGAGCGCAAGCGTGAAAAACTTCTGGGGGATGCGGGTATTGTACGCAACCGGCTGAAGATCAACGCCGCTATTGTCAATGCCAGGTGCTTTCTGGAATTACAGGCTGAAGCCGGAAGCTTCAGCGATTACCTGTGGGGCTTTGTTAACGGTGAGCCCATCATCAATGCATGGAAAAATCTGCAAGAAGTTCCGGTAACCACCAGGGAATCCGACGCCATGAGCCAGGAGCTTAAACGGCGTGGTTTCAAGTTCGTCGGCTCCACCATCTGCTATGCGTTCATGCAGGCGGTGGGGATGGTTGACGACCACACCATGGATTGTTTCCGCTATAAAGACAGGCACCGGTAGGCTTGCTGACTGTTGGGATTGTTCAGAGTATTCAGGGTGGGATGTGCGAGTATCCGGGCAAGGTATAATATCGACGCGGCATTTCTGGGGATTGAAATTCAGGCGTGCGTTACAGCGCGCCGAGATCGTGCAACTGCGCTTCAGGATAAATGCCCGGCAGGGGCAGGGCGCCAAGTCCAGGGTGCACTATCTGCTGGAAGCCGTACCGGCTTCGGGACGGCCGGTCTGCCCTGGTGACGGGATACAGGGGAAACCACTGGCGGGGCGGCTCATGCAGGAGTTGGGCAGGTTTCCGGGACACGACGAATGGAGCGAGGTATCACGCTTGAAAAAGCGTATACGTAGCTGAAAATTCCTTAGCCTATGATTTTTTTGACAAGACGGATACTTACTTTACCGATGGCAAAGCATTCGAGGAATCCTGATAGCTAGCTGATATGAGCAGATCTACGATGTTCTATCTTGCGCTGCTGGTCGGGCTGCTCACCTTGCTGCTGTACAACTACCACCGCTCCCGGCCGCTGGACCAGGAGCGGATCGAGTATTGTAACGAGCTGGTAAGCGGTATGCCGGAGCGTAATGAAGACGAGATCAACCAGAGTATTAACCGTTTCACCGACTGTTTGAGTGATCGCTAACCTTTCTCGCCCAGTCGCCCTGTGCTTCCTTCAGCCCCGTTATCCTTCTGGATGGTGGTTGGTTCCTTCGCTGGCAAACAGAGTGCCCAGTGGATGCGCCGGTCAGCGGCCGAAAATGCGCAATCTACATACACTTGGAACCATCTCACCGCGCCACGTTTTATGATGACCGGATCCTTTAATAAGCATCACCAGACTGTCGGAAATGCTTACACTGATATGATAAGAGCCTGCAGCAGTTAACTTATTGTTAATAGTATATATATTTGGTGCTGTGTGCGTTAGCTCACGTTCGAATTATTTTACACCAATGTTAATAATTAAATGTTTATATTATTGTTAATAAAGCATATTTATTCGAGGCATGCAATGTGCATAATTAACAACAAAATAAAATAGATCCGCCCAAAATTGTGGCGGAGTCGGGAGGGGTAACAAGAATGAATAACTTTCTGAAACGTTTTTCCGCGGTCAGCTGCTCGCTGGGTTTTGCCGTTTTTGCCGCGCTGTCTTTGCTGAGTACTGCAACCCTCGCTTCCACACCTGACGGCGAAACGCCCGCCAATGAAGGTGTGTGTGATCCGCTGAAAGGCGGCACCGGAGGCCTGTACGGCCTGTGTGTGGCGTATTGCGAAGCACAGGATCTTGATTCTTTCGAAAAAGAACCGCCGAGATCAAAGATTCTCCAAAACTACAACAAGAAGAAGCAAGCTGGCGATCCGGATATGCCGTGTATGCAGGTGCCATGTCCATGCTGGAGCGGCGCCGAGCTGGCCTCCATCGGCGCAGATGGTTTTGCGATGTGCACAGCTGGTACGAACAGCCTTCAGATCCTGAACACTACGCCAGGCGCTGCCAGACAATCGGCAGAAGCCAATACCTCGCTTGGTGCAGAAAGGTGCCGCTATATTGACTTGGGCGCTTCAACGATAAGAAGTTTCAGAATTACGCCTGAAGAGGCCCAGTCCTGTTTTGCCCAGGTTGAGCAGGCTTGTGCTGGCTTCTAGCTCCGGACGTAACTAACATCAAAATACTAGGGAAGATAACGATGACCGCTACTTATAAAACTGCAACCAGGTGTATCGCTGCGACAGCACTGTTTCTCGTGCTGGGGAGTGCGCATGCTGCGCTTATCGCTTACGAAATTAACGGTGATGTTGTCTTTGGTAATGATAATGGTGGGCCAAATGTTTTCGGGTTAAATTCTGGTGACACCATCACGGCAACCGGCATATTTGATGACAGCGGCCTGTCCGGGGCGGGTAATGGCACCTTATCGTTTGCTTCGGGTAGCGGAAACACTATGTCGATCTCGGTAGGAACCGAAACCTTCACGGCTGCGAATGATACCAGGTTCGGAACTGGAGGCGGTCCGACTATTGCCTTATCTTCTTTTACCACGCTTGATGATTTTGATTTTCTGGCGCTTGTTGGAACTAATGGAGCGAGTGCAGATTTTAGTTCATTCTTTACATCGTTTGATAATTTAGGCACATTTTTTGGTGACTGGCAAACAACCATCTCAACCCAGGTAGTCCCTGTACCGGCAGCTGTCTGGCTGTTTAGTTCCGGCCTGATTGGTCTGGTGGGCATAGCTCGTCGCAAACGCGTCTAGAAGACAAATACTGTTTTTCAATAAAGAGAAAGGCGGCCTTGAGCCGCCTTTCTCTTGTTCGGACCGCAAAACCCAACTGACTCATCATCCACTCCACTCCACTTCAGTAAATGTTGTTTGCAGTCTACCTCTGCGCCACTGTGGAACTCCGCCTCACCAGTTTCACGTTTTTCAGGCTAAACTATAAACGGCCAGCGCTGGCCTGAATGCCGGACACTTGCAGTATCACAAACCGATAATATATGGAGGTATCACGATGGACATTCTCCAAATGGGCGCAGAACTGCTCAAGAACAGTATGGGCGGACAAGGCAACCAGAATACGGAGGCCATTTCAGGTGTGTTGCAAAAGCTGATCGGCAGTGGTGACCAGCTTGACGTGGCCGGGATGGTCTCTGCCATGCAATCCGGTGGTCTGGCCTCGGTTGTAAGCTCCTGGCTGGGCGACGGTGCCAACGACGCCATCTCCGAAAGTCAGATCCGCGATGCCGTTGGTGGCGACAAGATCACCGAGGCCGCGGCGCAGCTGGGTACCGACGAGAATTCCCTGCTCGCAGGCTTAACCAGGGCGCTACCGCAGATGGTTGACCGCTCCAGCAGTGGCGGTTCCCTGCTGGACGCCATTGGCGGTCTGGACGGTGCGATGAACATGGCAAAGAAACTGTTCTAGAGTCGTATCCGGATGACAAACGACAACGGCCTGTATCTCGGCAAGGGCAAGCACCCTGTTTATCTGCTTCCCAAAATGGCAAATCGCCACGGGTTGATTGCCGGCGCGACCGGTACCGGCAAAACGGTTTCGCTGCAGATCCTGGCCGAGGCATTTTCCGATCATGGCGTCCCCGTCTTCATGGCCGACGTAAAGGGTGATCTATCGGGTATCGCACTGGCCGGGGTCGAAAAACCGGCGCTGACCAAACGCGCCCGGGAGATCGGCCTGGACGACTATGCACTGCGAGCCTACCCGGTAGCCTTCTGGGACCTGTATGGCAGGAAAGGGCATCGCCTGCGCACAACGATTTCGGAGATCGGCCCGCTCCTGCTTGCACGCATGCTGGACCTGAATGACACCCAGGAAGGTGTTCTGTATGCAACATTCCAGGTTGCCGACGACGAAGGCATGTTGTTGCTGGATCTGAAGGACCTGCGCGCCATGCTGAACTTCGTTGGCGAGAATGCAAAGGAACTTTCTACCGAGTACGGCAACATATCCAAAGCTTCGGTCGGTGCGATTCAACGTCGTCTACTGGTGCTACAGCAACAGGGCGGTCAACAGTTCCTGGGTGAACCGGCGCTGGATATCCATGACTTCATCCGTACCACAGACGACGGTCGCGGATTCATCAACATCCTCGCCGCTGACAAGCTGATGGAGCAGCCCCGCCTGTACGCGACGTTCCTGCTCTGGCTGATGTCCGAACTGTTCGAGGAACTGCCGGAAATCGGTGACCCGGATAAACCCCGAATCGTCTTCTTCTTTGATGAAGCTCACCTGCTGTTCGATGATGCACCGAAAGCCCTGGTCGACAAGGTCGAACAGGTGGTGCGATTGATTCGTTCCAAAGGTGTTGGTATCTACTTCATTACCCAAAGCCCGCTGGACGTTCCGGACAAGATCCTCGGCCAGCTCGGTAACCGCGTTCAACATGCCCTCCGGGCTTTTACCCCGCGCGACCAGAAGGCCGTCAAGGCCGCTGCCGAAACCTTCCGGGCCAACCCGGACTTCAGCGCCGCCGAAGCTATTCAGGAACTGGGCGTCGGTGAAGCCCTGGTGTCGACACTGATGGCAAAGGGAACACCCGGCGTGGTCGAGTGCACATTGATCCGACCGCCTGCGTCGCGTCTTGGACCGGCCAAGCCGGCGGAACGACAGGAAGTCATCGCTGCCAGCCCGCTTGGGGAACGCTACGATACATCGGTTGATCGCAAATCAGCCTACGAGATGCTGACGGTCCGCGCGGAAAAGGCCAACACAGAATCGGTGGAAAAGGCGCGCGAGACTGCAACCAGACCCGCTAAAAAGGCTCCGACCGGACGAAAACGTCAGGGTGTCTGGGAAGCGATGATGAAAAGCGTTGCACGTTCCATTGGCAGCTCGGTAGGCCGGCAGGTCGTACGTGGCATCCTTGGTTCCCTGCTAAAGCGTTAGGTTCGCGAATACCCTCATTCGTAATCTACACTTCGTCAATACTGGCGGCTAACTTCTTTTGGAAAAGCCTGATGCATGCGCATTTGGGGTGCTATTAGAAGCGAGAGATGCAGGGTTGGCCAGGGCTGGGTGAGGTGTGCGTGCTTTGGTAAAAAGCGCTGGAAAAACAGTACTATTCGTAGTTTGTGATAGCTATGTAATAATGGTGCCGAGGAGAGGACTTGA
>Ga0316191_10002282_pt1 | contig 13881 bp, 11 predicted proteins | sample Eddworburr2cm_MG_FD_204928 | JGI IMG/M metagenome (GOLD analysis project Ga0316191, IMG submission 204928) | Coastal sediment microbial communities from Maine, United States - Eddy worm burrow 2 cm | ecosystem: Environmental > Aquatic > Marine > Coastal > Sediment | place: USA: Maine...
CTGTTTTGTCTCCGCCAAAACAGGAGCCGGCATCAAAGAACTACTCGAAGTATTCGAACGCCTGATGCCGAATCCGACAGAAGGTAAGCCACCGCGGTTTCTCAAGGGTGAAGGTGACAAGGCAAAAGAAGTTGTCGTAAGTGCCAACCCGGACCTGCACGCCATCGCCCATGTTGTGAAAATAAACATCGATACATTCAAGGGCCGGCTGGGCATCATGCGTGTTCATCAGGGAACGATTCGGCCCGGCAACCAGTTGTTCGTCGGTGATGCTCGAAAGCCGATCAAGGTCAATCAACTGCTGAAAATCAACGGTAATGAGCACACAAAAATGGAAGTAGCTTTGCCCGGCGATATTTGCGCCATTCCGCGAGTGGATGAAGTGCACTTCGATGCCGTATTGCATGACTCGCATGACGAAGATCATTTCCACCTGAAGTCGATACCAATGCCACGACCCATGTATGGGCTGGCGATCAAACCGGCAAATGACGCCGAGTCACAGAAAGCGTCGGATGCCCTGCACACTGTAGAGGCCGAGGATCCATCACTCCAGGTAGAACATATCGCCTCGCTCAATGAAATTGTGTTGCGCGGGCTCGGAGACCTGCATTTGCGTACGGTGATTGAGCAGATATCGGACCGCTACAACCTGGAGCTTATTACCTCCCTGCCCTCAATTGCCTATCGCGAGACGATTACTGCAAATGCCGAGGGCCACCATCGGCACAAGAAACAGACCGGTGGCGCAGGCCAGTTTGGCGAGGTCTATCTGCGCATAGAACCACTGTCCTCGGGCGAAGGGTTTCAATTCGAGAGCAAGGTGGTCGGCGGTACAATTCCATCTCAATACCTGCCCGCAGTTGAAACAGGGGTTCGACAGGTAATGGATTCGGGTGGCTCATTTGGTTATCCGATGCAGGATGTCAAAGTAACCGTTTATGACGGCAAACATCATCCAGTCGACTCCAAGGAAATCGCATTTGTTCAGGCTGGCAAAAAAGCGTTTCTCGATGCCATCTCTAAAGCTTCCCCTATCGTCATGGAACCGGTCGTTGACGTGAACATCACTGTACCAAGCCGCTGTGCGGGCGGTGTTACAGGAGACCTCTCATCGATGCGCGGAATGATAAGTGGTACTGAAGCCCTGCCTGAAGATCGAATTGTGATCTCCGGCCAGGCGCCTCTCAAAGAATTGCAGGGCTACCACTCGCGACTCAAATCATTATCGGGTGGTGATGGCAGCTTCACTATGGATTTCAGTCACTATGCTGAGGTAGCGCCAGAATTCATCGAGTCCGCTAGAACAAGCTCGGCGATGTAGCTACCCTGGATCTAGGTGAATTCCGGCATATGAACAGGGCGCAAACGGCGTAACGTATCTATACAAACTCCAACATCGAAGGAACTCGCTCGTGAGCACGCGATCGCAACCCGAGTTGTATCGGGGTGTAAAAATTCTCCATGATCCCGTGCGCAACAAAGGCACTGCATACACTGAGGCCGAACGCGATTTTTTGAAACTAAGGGGTTTGCTACCGCCTCGCGTCCACACTCCTGCCGAGCAAGAGCTGCGCGTTCTTGGCAACATCCGCGAAAAACCGACCGATCTTGAACGCTATCTGTACCTTGTTGCATTGCAGGATCGCAACGAGACGCTGTTCTACCGAGTGGTAATGAACCATATCGAAGAGATGATGCCGATCATCTACACACCAACGGTGGGCAAGGCTTGTCAGGAATTTCAACATATTTATCGAACCCCGCGAGGGTTCTATGTGTCATTGCAGGACCGTGGCAAGGTCAGGGAGATTTTGCAAAACTGGCCGCACAAGGACACGCGGATTATGGTCCTGACTGACGGCGAGCGAATACTCGGGCTCGGCGACCTGGGCGCAGATGGAATGGGTATTCCGATTGGCAAGCTGGCCCTATATACGGCGTGTTCAGGAATTCATCCGACGCACTGCATGCCGGTAATGCTGGATGTCGGTACAGACAATGAGAAATTGCTTAACGATCCTTTGTACAACGGTATTGAGCGACATCGAGAGCGTGGCGAACTTTACGATGAACTCGTCGCGGAATTCATCGAGGCTGCAAACGAGGTCTTCCCTGGCGTTTTGATCCAGTTTGAAGATTTTGGCAATAGCAATGCATTCAGGTTCCTGGAAAAGTATCGCAGCAAGGCTTGCATTTTTAACGACGATATTCAGGGAACCGGCGCAGTTGCCCTGGCTGGCATCATCGCAGCGATGCGCATTACGGGAAGCAGGCTGGAGGAGCAGAAAATTCTATTCCTCGGCGCCGGTGAAGCTGGCATCGGCATCGCGGATTCTTTCGTTGCAGCGCTGGCGGAGCTGGGAATCGCTCCTGAAGAGGGCCGCAAGCAGTGCTGGTTTGTCGACAGCAAGGGACTGCTGGTTCAGCGCCGTGACAATATGGCGTCGCACAAATTGCCATACGCACATCCGCATCACCATATTGTCGACTTCCTTCAGGCCGTCAAAGCCCTGAAGCCAACCGCTATTTTGGGCTTATCAGGGCAGACCTCTGCATTCACCAAAGATGTTGTCGAGGCAATGGCCGGATTCAATGATCGACCAATCATATTCGCCCTTTCAAACCCGACGTCCAAGGCGGAATGCACCGCGGAACAAGCTTATGGCTGGAGCGAAGGTCGCGCCATTTTCGCCAGCGGCAGTCCATTTGATCCAGTCAACATTGATAACCAGACGTATGTGCCCGGGCAAGGCAACAACGCTTACATATTTCCCGGCGTTGGCCTGGGCATCATTGTCAGCCGCGCTCGCACAGTCACGAATGAAATGTTTCTTGCGGCAGCACATTCTCTTGCTAACCAGGTTTCCGAGTCGGATCTGGAGCGAGGTCGCATTTATCCATCGTTGACCAGGATCCGCCAGGTTTCAGCGCACATCGCTCGAGACGTTGCAAAGATCGCCTATGACGAAGGCCTCACGGACAAAGAGGAGCCCGACGACATTCTCGCTGACATACATGAATATATGTATCAGCCGGTTTACCCGCACTACGCATAGCTCTTTCAGGATTGCGACAGGCTGTGACATTGCATCGGTCACCCGTCATCTGCCCGGCACATTAAGGGTAAGTGAAGGCCGGAAAAATAGTGCTGCGCCGCCAAATCACTCACCCATGATGAGTCGGTCAATATAGGCAAATGCGTTTTCGGTCTCCGACATGACCATCCAGAAAATAGCTTCTTCACGGAAGTCGTAATTGGCATTTGATTCTACGACTTCGGTGAGCACCTGAAACGCATAGTTTCCTGAATGCCGCGAAATTGCAGCAAGCGCATCAGACGCGACATCTGACTTTGCGTTGATGTATGGCCGAAGCCAATCGATGCTGTCGTCGACGCTAACCGACCCGAGATCGCTGATCTCGGTGCTCGCCACCACTTCACATTGCGGACTGAGTACGGAGATCTTGCTCGCCTGCCCGGCCTCTATGAATACATAGACCTGGATCTCGCCCGAATACCTCGCAATGCTGCTGGACGAACTGTAGTTGCCATGACCGCTATCCAGGTCGCAAATTCGTTGACGAGCGCCCGACCCGGTCCAGCTGAAACAACACAAGGTCTGTGAGTTCTCTATCGCCGGCGCACGCCAGGTGTGCCATCCGTCCTCAGTGATATCCAGCACGCTGGACGCGATCGTCTCATTGCCGAGACAAGCGATCACCATGAGCACGATTACGCCCAAACCACGGACTCGTATCGGGCCCGACATTACTGATCACCCGCCAACGTCTCATCGATGATGGCCATTACCTGGTCGCTGTCCATCATGACCAGCCTCTGAAGTAGTTCACGCTTTTCGGCAGTGCTCGTGCTGGAGCGATACAGTTGCAAAACGCTATCGTCAAAATCACCTATGAGCAGGCCATCGAGAGCAGCTTCTTTAATGAACTCAGAATCTGACTCCCGATAGATTTGCGTCAACAGCGCTTCCGCATCGTCGGCGCCGACAATACCCAGAGCTTCAATCGCGTTGGCCTGCTGCTTTAGATCGCTGCCATTCAGAGCGAGTTCTCGAAGTGCATCGGCATCGTCAGAAATGATGTAGGCGTTGATGAGCGCATCAGATACGCCGGCACTTTCCCGAATCTTGCTTAGTTCGTCACTCGCGCCCATGGCACCGAGCATTTCAACCGCGGCTTCGAAGTCGTCATTGTTTTCCGCATTCACCGCAATGTTATAAAGCCCCTGACTATTTCCCGCGATCATATAAGCCTCGACAACAGCCTCACGAACATCGGCGTCACCAGAGTTATAAATCGCGGCTAGATTATCGACCGCATCTCCGCCACTGATGCCGATCATTCGAATTGCGTCGAGACGCAATTCGCCACCTGCGCTTTGAGCGATATTAAGCAGCTGCGCGCCGGCGTCTGGATGGTCAATCTGGCTCAGAATGAATAGAGCCGACTCTTTCATTTCGTCGCTGCCATTACCTTCGAGGACCCTGATAACGATCGGCAGTGCACGTTCCGATGGCGCAGCCATCAGTGCTTCGAGCGCCACCATTTTGAGCGCTTCGTCGTCCCTTATGTCGTCGCCGTCCTGGCCGACAGCTGAGTTCGCTGCAATCAAAGCGAAGAATATTAGAATCAGTCTTGTATAGTTGCGCATGTTCGGATGCCTCAATTAGGTCTTGTGTGTCTCTTTGGATGTGTCGCGCTCAAGTTTGGTTAGCATGACGTTAAGCTCAAATGCGAGTTGCCGGCGCAAAGCCGCGGCATCTTCGGGCGCAATATCGTCAGCTGCCAGACGCAGTAAAATGGGTTCAAAAGCACGCAGCACTCTTGCCAGACCTGCGGAATTGTTTTGCTCGGCAGCGCGCTCAAAAAGTCGGTTTTGCTGGATGATGCGCATGACGAGAAGGGTGCGGTCTTCTGTGGTGTCGCCAGCCAGCGCGGCAATATTCTGCTGTGTGTCGCGAAAATGTACCTGCATTCCCCGGGTAAAAGCAGCAGGCACAGTCGAGGTCGTCTCAGGATCCTGATAGGCGATTGGGGGGGCGAGTTCGACCATTGCGGGACTTCCCGACATGATCACGCCTATTCCAATACCTAATGCGAGTGCTGCCGTAACGACTGCACCCCAGAAGAACGACATCGCGTTAAATGGGCTCGACTTGCTTCGCGCTGGCACATGCTCGCGTTGCGCGGCACGATCAATGCTGTCGTGCCATCGCTGCACCATGTGCGTCGGCGCAGCAACGTCCGATCCAGTATCAAGTAGATCCAGTCGGAGCCGCAGTTCCTCGTATCGCGCCCTGACGGATTCGTCGCCGGCAATTGCAGCTTCAACATCACGTCGCTCCTGGATACTGAGCCCGTCGTCGTAGTAATAGAGTACTAGTGTGTCGTCATTCATAAGATCTCACTTTGCAGGCTTACCATTCGCACGCGCAGTTTGCGTACTGCTCGAAAGATCGCCTGCTTGACTGTGCCGATATTGGTGTCGGTTTCCGCGGCGATTTCTTTTAGCCGCCATTGCTCGAGGTGTTTCAGGACGAAGCACACGCGTTCGATTTCACTGAGGTGCAACATTGCCAGCGACAGACTTTGACCGAGCTCTTCGTCAGCTCGAATACTGTCAGGTGTCGGTGTTGAGCTTTCGACCTCGATTTCGAGCGGCTCGAAAACCCCTGGCCGGCCTTTGCGGAGTAGCTGCAAGGCGGCATTAATAGCAATACGGTGGATCCAGGTATCCAGCTTGGCAGATCGATCGAACTGCTGGCGCTTGTCCCACGCACTCAGGAGAGCATCCTGTACCGCATCCTCGGCGAGATCACGGTTACGTGTAATTTTCAGGCACGCGGAAAACCAGCGGCCCGAGCTTCTCGAAATTACTTCGTGAAACTCCGCCTGTGTGGGCGCGCCCTGTCCTTTTAGTACTGCCACCATCCCATATTGGATGCGCTCGACGTCGAATTGGTTAGCCTGCTACCAGATTTTGACGCGCTCCTCAGGTGGCAACCACATGCCGTCGCCCTCCTGGGTCCCAAACGCCTCATGAAACGCGTCAATATTCGGATATGGCCCGTTCACGCGATACTCCAACGGCGAGTGCGGATCGGACGCCAGCCGGCTGACCGAACTGGCTTCCTGATATTTGCCCTTGCGCGACATGGCATAGCCAATGAAAAACCGTTGTGGACCCGTGAAACCGTCGATTACCGGTGGCTCTTCACCATCGAGGCTGTTGATATATGCGCGATATGCCATCGCAACACCGGACAGGTCACCGATGTTTTCGCCGAGAGTAAGTTCACCGTTGATGTGCATACCTTCCACTGGCTCGAAGGCATTGAACTGCTCAACCAATACCTTTGTGCGCTTATTAAATGCCGCCTTGTCATCATCTGTCCACCAGTTTACGAGGTTGCCATCACCGTCAAACTGGCTGCCCGAGTCGTCAAAGCCGTGGCTGATCTCATGGCCGATAACACCACCGACCGCACCGTAGTTAATCGCGTCGTCAGCATTCAGCTGGAAGAACGGCGGTTGCAGACGAGCTGCGGGAAACACGATCTCGTTCTTCGTGGGATCGTAATACGCATTGACCGTCTGCGGCGTCATGAACCACTCTTTGTTGTCGACGGGTTGACCCAGCTTCGTCAGCTCCCGTTGATGCTGCCATTCGATAGCACGAGTGACATTGCCGTAGTGATCTCCTGCACTGATGTCGAGGGTCGAATAGTCCTTCCACTCGTCCGGATAGCCGATTTTTGGCGTGAATTTGGCCAACTTCTCTTTCGCCTTGATGCGAGTCTCTTCGCTCATCCATTCCAGATCCTCAAGGCTGGCACCGAGGGTCTCGACAACGTTCTGAACCAATTCCTCCATCTTGGCCTTGGCCGCCGGGGGAAAGTACTCGGCGACATAGAGTTTTCCCACAGCCTCTCCAACCATCTCATCTACAACGGCGACGCCTTGTTTCCACCTGGGCAGCTCCTCTTTCTGACCCCTGAGAACGCGATATCGATAATCAAAGCGGATTGCCGCCGTGGCCTCGTCGAGGTGCTGCGCACGACTGTCCATGACTCGAAACGCGAGGTAATGCTTCCAGGTTGCGAGTGGAATTGTCGAAAGCATGCCGTTGAGCGCCGCGAAATAGCTCGGCTGCTCGATTACGACCCGATCCTGTCCCTCAACACCCAGTTGCTTGAGTGTCAGTTCCCAGTCCAGGCTGTCGCCCAGCGCAGCAAGGCCGTCGATTGAGTAAGGGTTGAAGATCTTTTGCGGATCTCGGCTGCTCACAGAGTCCCATTGCGCCGCCGCGATAGCTGTCTCAAGATCAAATACACTTTCAGCCGCAGCATTTGCTGCTGATTCGTCCAGCCCCGACCGCTGCAACATCCTTCCGATATAGGGCGTTAGTTCAGAACGCGCCCGCGTAAAATTTTCGTTATCCAGCTGCAGGTAGTAATCCCGATTCGGCATGGTGATGCCGCGTTGGTAGAAGTACAGCGTATTGCGGGACGAGTCTTCACGATCCGGCTCTACGTAGTTTGCATAAGGCACCATGACACCGAGTCTGGATAGCTGAGCCATCGCGCCAACGAGCGAGCTGACGGAATCGACAGCGGCAACCAGGTCGAGCTCGCTTTGCACCGGTGCAATACCGGCCGCGTTAATACCCTCGACATCCATCCAGCTGCCATAGATATCGCCAACCTGTTGCGACTCACTGCCTTTTACGCCCGGCGAGTCGGCCGCGGCTTCGATAATTTCGCGCAAGGCTATTTCAACGCGCTCATTAACCTCGTGGTAGACCGTGTAACCAGAGTAAATTTCGGGAATCTCTGTGCTATCAAGCCAGCCGCCATTTACAAATTGGTAGAAGTCGTCCTGTGGCCGTGTCGACCGGTCAAGAGCGTCGAGATGCACACCCGACACCAGTTCTGCTTCGGTATTGGAGTTGCAGCCGGCAATTATTGCTGCCGCAACCAGCATCAGACAGTTGATTCTCTTGATCATTTATGGACTCCGTTGGTCACAAGATCTGGTGTCAAAAACTTCTCTTGGCTTCTATCAACAATTGTACGTTGTCAATGTCATCTTCGCCGTTAAGCGGAAACGCCAAGTCTATATGTATCAGTCGCCCGATGCCGGATCGATCGTTGCTTATTCGAAGGCCGAAACCAACATCTGTCAGCAAACCGAGATTGGGCCCGCCCGCGGGATTATCGCCCCAGGTTCTGCCGGCATCGAAGAACACAGCCGCGCCAATATGGAACAGACGAAATGGATACCAGTCGGTGAAGAATCGCTTCTCGATAGTCAGCAAGAGTTTCCTGTCTCCGCCCTGGTAACGCAATGGGTAGCCCCTCAAGCCACTATCGCCACCAAGGTAAAGTGGATTATCAAGGTCCAGATTTTTTCCGAGTACGCCACTCAACCTTGTGAAAAACAAACGTTTTTCGCTATTGCGGTGGTGATAAAGCAACTCGCCCGATAGCTGCGCATTGCGTGCCTCGCCGTCTTCAATACGCGAGCCGAAATTGCCGCGCAGGAGCAGGGTCTTTCCCGGCAAGGTCAGGAAACCATGGCTAAACGCTCCACTCAAGTGAACTGCGTTCGCCGTGGAACCGGCTTTTTCGCTGGAGTAGCCCAGGCTCGCCTGCAATCGAGAGCCCAGAAAACGATCCTCTGTGCGGTAAATCTGATCAACGTTGCTGGCTTTCGCGAATTGCTCTCGAATAAGTTCCACGCCGAAGAAAGGGTAGAGGTACTCCCTGTCATCAGGAAGGACTGGCGCACTCAACAGCGGGTCATCTGTTGCCGAAAAGTGATGAGACTCGTAAACCAGTCCAGTGGAAAATCGTAAGACCCGGCGACGGTGCAGACCGTCCGACCAGCCGATGAGAGCATGGTGATATTGACGCCGATGTTTAAATTCCTGCACAATTTCGCCACGATCATAGAGGCTGTCAATGTGCTCGCCATTCAAGGCAGACATTCCCCATGAGCGCTCGGTATCGAGTGAAATGAATGGCCGCGTGAAACTCAGGGCCCTTTCGAATCCGTCGTCGCTGTCCTCATACACCAGGCCCAACTGGTCGTGAGATCGCCGGAAGTTCCCGTCTCTGTATTCAAATGATTTGGTTCTGCGATCAACGTTGGACTCGTACCTGACCCCAATATGCGCGCCCGTGCCGAAAAGATTGTATTCCTGAAGACCAGCGCTGGCGTCGCTCTGTCCTCCACTGCGGAAGAAGCCGAGTCCCAGGTTCAGCGTCCACACGTCATAGGTATTGACCTCCAGATCAACCACGCCGTCTTTGTAAGCAACAGGCGAGACTGTCGCCTCACGCAGGTAACGCTTCGTGCGCAGAAGGCGTTCAGATTCATCCAATAGCCGTTTTGAATACGCGTCACCCTCTCGAAAAAGCAATTGCGATTGAATGATGTCTTGCCGGGTCCTTATGTGTAGCTTGTTGGCAAGCCGAAACAGGGCGCGATCTTCCAGTGGATCGTCCAGATCAAATATGTTGTTTGCGATGACCGTAACCGAACCGATTCTCGCGTTGTCGGCTTCGAGGCGCTCTGCCGTGAGCACATCGGGCGCGGGGCTGGCCACCGGAGTTTGCTCGTCTGATTCCTCAGCGCGCAACTCTTCCACTTCGGCCGCAATTGCAAGCAATGCAGCAATTGCCGTGGCCTTGAGAACCTTATCAATCATTAAGCCCAGCGCCCTTTTTTGGACAAGCACAGCGTCTTGATGTTTCCATCTCAGACCCTGCTATATTGCCAGAGCACGAACCAGAATGTGCCGAGACCTTCGTAGATAAAAGTCCCTGCGCAATGAACTGGCTTGGGAAACTACGACAAGAGGAATGACTATGAACGATCAAAAAGCCATGACTGGCGGATGCGTTTGCGGCGCGGTCACCTGGGAAATTGACGGCGAACCAGCACGATTCTACCATTGCCACTGCTCGCGTTGTCGCAGGACGACCGGCACGGGCCATGCGAGCAACCTTATTGTACCCATCACTGAAGAAATTCGGTGGACGGGTAGTAAAGACGATCGCGGTAGCTATAAATTGCCGGACGCGAAGCGCTTCAGTACCCACTTTTGCAAGGTTTGCGGTAGCCCCTTGCCTCGCGGCAATACCGCTCTCGGATTCGCCGTAGTACCGGCAGGTACCGTAACTTCCGAGTTTACGATTTTGCCGCAAAGCCGGATATTTGGAAGCGCCCGTGCCGCGTGGTCATGTGACGATACGAAAATACCCTGCTTCGATGAATATCCGCCCCAATAGGCCAGTTTTCGCAGGATCACTCCAATGATCGAAATCGTCGATCGCAACAGGCGGCCGAAATCTTCAATGCAAGTACCCCTGATTTCTCGTAGCATGTGCCTCCTAGGCTTCCGAGTACCGCCGGGAAAACAAGAACTCACATGAAGATCGCGCGATCAACACGCATTGTCGCGTTGCTGCTGACCCTTTTAGCCGCCGTAAACAGTCCGGCGCAAACTTCTGATGATGGTACCGCGCCAACCGCCCCGGATCTGACGTCCCTGAAATCGGACTGGTGGACTTACTTCGAAGGTTCCCGGGAAGAAGTTGAACCGAGAGTCGACGCGTTTCTGACGGAAGTCGGCAGTCAAATCGTCGACCTGGCGCCTCAAAATCAGGAAATTGCAGCGTCTATGCTGGTTGTCGTTCGTGACAACTTTACTGCGTACCTCGCGCTGCTCGACGACTCTGTTTTGGCACCGCAGGAGCTGCCTGCGCCCGCAGAGAACTACACGTTAGACGACCTGCTGCGGCTTGCCGCCATCGCTCGTGACGCCGTCGCAGGTGCCGCACAAGAAAATCTTGAGGTAGATCGAGAAAGACGAATCTTCAATGGCGCAAGCCAGATTCGTGACGCAGTTTTTAAAGATTACGTCGATGCTGCAGCAGGAGACGAGCGCTGGCTGGTCGCCGCAAGACTTTTGCAGGCGCGATCGGCTCAGGCAATTTCCACTCGCCGCCTCGCACTTCTGACGCAGAGCTTCGGGCTGGCGACGTCTTTTGCCCAGGCAACCACCACTCGCGTCCAGCTCGCCACGGATCGGCTGGCGCACACAGCAGATTCGGCGACGCTGGAAGAACTCGACGAGCGCATGGGCAGCAACAGGAAGGATGTCGAGAAGGCACAAGCGAATCTGCGCGCGGCTGAGATCGCGGCGAGCAGTCTCGATCTGGACGCTGCTCAGGGGCGCTCACAGCAGAGGTTGCAGCAACAGAGGCTGTTGGGAGCAGAGGTTGGTTTGGCCCTTGCTGAAACCGCCCTCGCACGAACAGAAGCCCAGCATTGGTGGACTGAAATTAACCTGCTCGCAGCACCGGATACGCAAGCGCTGGCAGATAAGGAATTAGCCTGGTCTGAGTTTATTCGAAACATTAACCAGCAAACGGCCGGCTGGAAGCGGCAGACGGAAGACGAACTCCTCGCGGTCCAGAGCATCAATCGGGATGGCCTTGATCGCGCGTCTCGCCGACTACTTGATCAGCGATTAGGAACAGCACAGGAAACTCTCGCCGCAGTAAGACAGCTGAACACGTCGATCGCCGATCTGGAGTTGTTGATTGGTGTCGTGAACAACGCCGCAGCCGAATATACGGGCGCGTTCAAATCCTGGCTGGCAAGCGTAAGCCTCAAGGCGAAAACAGCCTATATTCGAGTTGTAGACCTGGCTGATGTCACGTTGTTTTCAGTGGGAGAAACTCCCGTCACCGGCGGCGACATTATTCGGGCTTTGGTTATCCTGCTCGTGGCAATGCTGCTATCACGCGGCATCCGGCATGCGATCAGACGCGTCGCCGGCAGCGACTCTAGTGGAACGCAGGCCTCGCTGTATACGGTAAGCCGTCTCACGCACTATTTCATCGTCATTTTCGCGGTGTTCATCGCTCTGTCGTCAATTGGGCTGGACTTTGGCAACCTGGCGCTCGTCGCCGGCGCGCTCAGTGTCGGCATCGGTTTTGGCCTGCAGTCGATCGTCAATAATTTTGTCTCCGGGCTGATCATTTTATTTGAACATACGCTGCGTGTCGGCGATTACATCGAGCTCGATACCGGGCTCACCGGCACCGTCAAGTCGATAAACGTGCGTAGTACGCTCATCAATACCAACGACAATATTGACATCGTTGTGCCGAATTCCGAATTCGTCACTACCCGCCTGACGAACTGGACGCTTGGCGAGAGAATATTGCGCGTCCGTATTCCGTTCGGTGTGGCATACGGCAGCGATAAGGAATTAGTCAAACAGGCTGCTATGGAAGCCGCGGCGGAAGTCTCGTATACACTGACAAACATGAAGGGCAGAGAGCCTGATGTTTGGCTGACCGAGTTTGGAGACAGCAGTCTGAATTTCCTGATGCTGGTTTGGGTCAATCGGCAAGGTGCCAAGCGCCCAACCCGAACCCGCTCCGCCTACCTCTGGGAACTGGAGACCAAGCTCCGCGAGTACGGCATCGAAATTCCTTTCCCACAACGCGATTTAAATCTTCGTTCCGGTTGGTCGGAGACAACACTCCCACCGCAACCGGCACCAGAACCGACGCCGGAAGACGTCGAGGACCAGGAGCAGCCTTAAAACAACGGCGTCGCGCTATGTATGTGCGATTGGATTATCGGTAAAAAGATAGTCCTTCAACTCTTTATCGAAGGACGGATCTTTGCGGCGAATCCACTCCAGCACCATCGCTGCGTGCTCCTTCTCTTCATCACGATTGTGCGCCAGGATGGCCTTGAGATCGTCGTCTTTGCAGGCGTCAACCCTCTGGTTATACCAATCCACGGCTTCCAACTCCTCCATCAGGGAAGTGATCGCCCGATGCATATCTCTCGTATCATCCGAGAGTTCCTCAATCGGCTCGTGATAGCCCTCGTTCGCCATTCTCTATCTCCCTTTATTTCGCTTGCTTACTCTGCCGCAGGATACGCTACCCAGTACACACCTCGTAAGTCACCGACGTCGAACCCCGTGGCTTCGTCCTCCGGGTACGCCTCATTAATGTGGGCCAAAACATCTGGCTCCAGCGTTTTTCCATGACAAGCGAGACACAGCGGCGCGATAACAATCGGTTCCACGTAGCCTTCCTGATTGTTCTCCAAAGACACGATAACTGGTGTGCGATCCGATTCTTCGCCGAGATATTTCTCGAGGATAGGATCGACCCAGTCGGGCGCCAAATTGGCCGGGTTGCGGAGGCGGTGGCTCGTGCGCCCAATCTTGACTCCCTCGACTGAATGAGACGCTGCGATAGCAGGTGCCTGGTCCTTGCAAACGCTGATCGCATTCAAAGGACCACCCTGCATTCCTGCCATGAGCGCTTGCTTCAGCTCTACTTTCAATGGGGCCAGCAGTTCGGCTCCACGTGCAAGCTCTTGCTCGTCAGATAGCGCCGCACGCGATACAAGCAGCAGCGCCAACAGCATTGACCACGCAACGACTACAAATCGCTTATGTTTCATACGTACCCCACAATCATTCATTTCCGAGTTCATGGCTTATCCTTGTTGCTACCGTTTGCTTTCTAGTCAACAGCGTCTTTATGTTCACGCGACGCAGGAACCTGAGGCAGCAGCTCCGTATCGACCAACCACTCCCTGCCTTTTAATAACAACTCCCAGTAGATACCAGGCAACATCTTTTCCTTCAGCAACCACGCAAGCCTTGAAGGTTCATAGCTGTTAATTAACCACTGCGGGAAACTCGGAAGATGTTTGCCGCCATAACCAAACTCAGCCAGGACAATTTTTCCACGTTCAACGGTCAGCGGACAAGAACCGTAACCATCGTAAACGGCATGAGGGGTGCCACCA
>Ga0316191_10002285_pt1 | contig 13874 bp, 13 predicted proteins | sample Eddworburr2cm_MG_FD_204928 | JGI IMG/M metagenome (GOLD analysis project Ga0316191, IMG submission 204928) | Coastal sediment microbial communities from Maine, United States - Eddy worm burrow 2 cm | ecosystem: Environmental > Aquatic > Marine > Coastal > Sediment | place: USA: Maine...
CAGGGTTTGGGCGATCCCCTGCCAGGTTTACGATTGGAACAATCGGCCACGCCGTCGCAGATCAAGAACGACTACGGCCTCGAGCTGGCACAGGCCATCGAGGAAGCTGTTCCCGGGGAGTGGCGCGGGCCGGCCACGTCGGTCTACGGCCTCCACTTCGTGCGGGTCATCGACAGGGACCCCGCCTACCTCCCAGAGCTCGAAGTGATCTTCGCAGAGGTGCGCGCCGATCGCTTGCGTGAGATCCGTGACGAGCTCCGAATCGAGCGTATGGATGCGCTCCGCGGTGCTTACACGGTGCAGGTCGAGAGGACGCCCTGATGCGTGGCGCCCTTGCCCTTGCGCTCGTGGCTCTGGTGGTCGGCGCTTCCGCCGAGGTTTCCGCTCACCCGCTTGCCCCTTCGATACTTTCGTTCGAGCAGGCGCTCGATGGGGAGGTCACGATGCGTTGGCGCGCGCCGGTGAAGCGGCCTACCGGGCAATCGCTACAACCTCGGATTCCCGAGGCTTGCACACAGCTGGGTCCGGCGGAACGTCACAAGACCGAGGACGAAACCGCCGTCGTCCAGACCTTGAAGCTTCGCTGCGACCCGCCCGACATGATCGGTGCCGTCATTCGCGTGGATGGCTTCGCCGACTCGAGCGTGAATGTCGTCGTTCGTGTCGTTCGTGCTGACGGCGAGGTTCACCATGCGATCCTCGACACCCGCACACCTCAGCTCACCATCGAGGCGCAGGAAGACGAGTCCCATTCGTTCTTCGAGTACCTGGCGCTTGGGGTCGAGCACCTCCTCACAGGTTGGGACCACCTCACGTTCGTGCTCGGGCTTCTGATTCTCTTCGGCTGGCATCGCCGGCTCATCGCCGCAGTCACGGCGTTCACAGTAGGTCACAGCCTGACCCTGGCCCTTTCGGTGCTCGGGATCGTCTCGGTCCCAATGGCCCTCGTCGAAGCCTTGATCGCCCTCACGATCGTCGTCCTCGCGCTCGAGATCCAGTCGGAGCAACACGGCCCTGTCTGGAAGCATCCGTGGACGCTCCCGGGAGCGCTCGGCCTCCTTCACGGCCTCGGCTTCGCCTCGGTCCTCTTCGACGCTGGCTTTCCGACCGAGGAGATCCCGCTCGCTCTCCTCGGCTTCAACCTGGGTCTCGAGATCGGTCAGCTCGGAGTGATCGCCGTGGCCGGCCTGAGCTTTGCGCTCGTCCGGCGCGCGCTCCCATCCGGATGGCAATTCCACCGAACCGTTCCAGCCTACATCATTGGATCGCTCGCCGCGTTCTGGGTGATCGAGCGGACTCTCGCGGCGTTCGGGTTCGTGGTCTAACTCGCCTGCGCGCGCACCGGATCGATCAAGCCGAACGCACCGGCTGCGATACGGTCAGCTGCCGTGCGATCTTTCGCTGCGGAAAGGTAGCCCCGGAGATCGCGCGCGGCCTTGTTCTTATCGAATGGCGCAAGGAGCGATCGCGGCACATCGGCCAGCGCTTCGTCGAGATGCTCGAGAAACAGAATACACTCGTGCGTGGCGAGGTTGAGGCTCGCTGCGTTGATCGCTTCGCGGTGACTCAATGCGCTGACTGCGCGCGTCAGCGGCCCTCCGCGCGGGTACTCCGTCGCTCGCGTCAACCGCGGACCGAACACGCGAAAGTGGCGCACGAACTCGCCCACGAACTCGAGACTGCCAGCATCGCTCCAGTAGTCGGCACCGACCGAGGCGACCGATGCCTTGGCCGTGAACGCGCGCAAGATAAACCGGAACGCCCAAATGTCCTGGTGCGTGTTCTTCCGCACGCGCTCGCTCTTGCGCTCCTCCTGCGGGTCACGCACGGGGCGGCCCAGGGAGCGAAGCTGCTTGGCTGCGTCCTTCACGGTCCGACGAACTTCGCGAATTCCATTTCGCATTCGTTCGGCTGGCAGGGCGTGACCTAGCTCCGGGTGAAGCTCGGGCAAGGCCCCGTCGAGCGCAGACCGGGCCTTGGCGTGAATCTCCATCGCGAGCGCCTCGACCGATTCTCGGAGCTCTTGGAGTTGCCTGGAGGCCCTGGTGATCTCGGCTCGAGCGCCGGTGATGTGGTGGGCATCGAGGGATAGCAGTCGTGCCTCGAGCTCGTCGGCAAAGGTCTCCACGCCCTGTACCAATAGAAAGCGAGTCAGCGTACGCAGCTCTCTACGCACTGAGGCGACCACGATGTGCGTGCGATAGAGGCCGTCGTCTTCGCGGATCTGCTGGTCGGCGATGCCCAGGAACCGATGACTGCGGAGCAAGGTCAAGAATGCGACCATGGTGGTCATCTTGGCTGTCTCGCTCTTCCACGAGTCGAGCTCCGGCGTGAGTCCATCGGGGCGAACGAGCTCTGCGACGTTGGAGAACTCGAGCGGCTCCGGTGGCCGGAAGAACGCGTTGCGCCCGAGGTCGCGCAGGAAGAGATCGCAGCTTGCTTGAAAAGAGCCCGCGTCGACCACCGGAAGCTCGAGGAGCCGCTCGCTCACCCGACGCGCGTCGGTCAGCGAACGTTCGAGCGCGCGCAAGGAGGAATGAGGCTCAGCCTCGGGATCGCCCACGGCCTGGAGTCGTCGCTCTGGGGCGCCGTCGCCTCGGAGTTGAGCGACGAGCTCGAGCGCCCAGACATAGGTCACTCGCACGGCATGCAGATGCGGACGGAAATCGGTGACAGGTACGGAGAGCGGATGGTTTTCGAGATGACGAAACGCGACGAGCCCCGACAGTGCAGCTTGCAGAGGCAGGAGCGCGTCTGCCCGTTGCTCGGCGTGAAGCGATTCCCGCCAACGCCGCCAGAGCTCCGCATCCGCGGGTGCCCAGCGCTCGGCAGAGCAAAACAGGCCCTCTTCGGCCGCGCTGGGGCGGGAATTCATGGGGGGGTTCGACTCTAACAGCGCCCCGCTGGGGTGCGCAGATTCTTCACAAATGGCTCAAAAAAGGCCGGATTGCTTGCCGGTCGGCTGCTTTTTGCCGAGGTGCTCGAAGGCATGCCGGGTCGCGACACGTCCCCTCGCCGTGCGCGCCAAGAGGCCTCTCTGAAGCAGATAGGGCTCATACACATCTTCGAGCGTATCGCGCGGCTCGCTCAGCGCCGCCGCCAAGGTTTCGATTCCGACCGGGCCGCCGTCGTAGTGATCGATGATCACTGTGAGATAGCGCCGGTCCATTTGGTCGAGGCCCGCGTCATCGACATCGAGACGGGTGAGCCCCTCGCGTGCAGTCTCGGCGTCGAGCTTGCCGTCGGATAAAACCTCAGCGAAGTCGCGCGACCGCCGAAGCAGGCGATTGGAGATGCGAGGCGTGCCCCGCGACCTGCGCGCGAGCTCCTGCGCTGCCTCGGCCGTGATCGCGAAATTGAGCAAGCGCGCGCTTCGTTCGATGATCGCGCGCAACGCATCTTCCGGGTAGTAGTCGAGACGCGCTACATATCCGAAGCGCGACAGCATGGGATTGGTCAGCAACCCGGTTCGAGTGGTCGCGCCCACCAAGGTGAACGGGCTCAGTGGAAGCTGAAGCGTCTGTGCGTAGGGGCCGTCACCGTTGACGATGTCGATATGGAAGTCTTCGACGGCCGTGTACAGGTTCTCTTCCACCGTGGCGTTGAGACGGTGGATCTCGTCGATGAAGAGCACGTCGTTGGGCTCGAGCTTCGTGAGAAGCGCGGCGAGCTGGCCCTTGTGCTCGATTGCAGGGCCGGACGCCGAATGGAGCGTGACCCCGCGTTCACCCGCCAAAATCAGGGCCAGCGTGGTCTTGCCGAGGCCTGGGGGCCCGCAGAACAGCGTGTGGTCGATCGGGTCACCTCGCCGCCGCGCTGCTTCGACGAAGACCCGCAGGTTGTCTTTGATCCGCTCCTGGCCGACGAAGTCCTCGAAGCGCGCCGGCCGGAGGCTTCGATCGAACGCGCGGTCTTCGGCCTTCTCGTCGATGCCCAGGGTCTCGTTGGCTCTGGCTTCCATCTCAGTCATGACAATGCCGACAGCGCAGCACGCAACAGCCCTTCGACGTTGTCGTCGCTCGAAGCCCCGCTGGCGCTTCCGACTGCGGCCTCCGCCTCACTTCGTTTGTATCCCATTTGCACCAGGGCACCAACGACCGCGTCTCCCGCCGAGCCCGCTGCGTTCGGAACCGCCCGGAGCCGAACCCCTGTCTTGCCGCTCGAGGCAAAGTCGAGCTTGCCTTCCAGGTCGACGAGGATTCGCTCGACCGTCCTCTTGCCGACACCGGTGATCCCTCTGAAGGCGGTCTTATCTTGGCGCGCGATTGCGTCCTGAAGCTCGGCGGCGCTCATCACGCCGATGATGGCGAGCGCAAGCTTCGGCCCGATGCTGCTCACCTTGAGCAGGGCGCGGAAGGCCGCACGGTCCTCGGCCGTGGCAAAGCCAAACAGCGTCATCGCGTCCTCGCGAACGTGCGTATGGATGTGCAGCGAAACGGTCGCCCCGGGCTCGGACCCGGCGCGCCCCGCGGCCCCCAGCGGCAGAAACACCTCGTACCCCACATCATTCACATCGACGATGACCGAGCCATCCGCTTCCCGATGTTCGATCGTCCCGCTGAGCCTGCCGATCACGGGGGGAAGGTAGCAGGTTACTGAACAGATGTCTGGAAATGCGGGAAAGGGAACCGTGACCGTGGCCGTGGGGCCGTGGACCATGACCGTGGCGGTGCCGGTGTCAGTGCCAGCGTCGGTGTCAGCGTCAGTGCCAGCGTCAGCGGCTGATCGCCTTCGAGCGGCTTGCCTGGATATGCGTGATCGCGACTGCGAGCGCGTCGGCGGCGTCCTCTTCGAGCGGCGTCTTCAGCCCCAGCACCGCCGAAACCAATCGCCCCACCTGCGTCTTATTGGCAGCACCCCGGCCCACCACCGTGCGCTTCACGATCGCCGGTGGGTATTCGTGCACCTCGAGGCCGGACTCTGCGGCGACCAGCAATGCCACTCCACGGGCATGACCGAGCTTCAGGGCGGCGTTGGGGTATTTCGCGAAGAAGATTTCTTCTACCGCGACGGACTCGGGCTGGTGCTCGGCGATGACCTGCTGCAGCCCCTGGTGGATCAAGTGGAGTCGCTTGGCGAGCGGTTGCTTCTCCGGGACTGCAATCGTCCCCGCTGCAACATGGCGAAGCCGCGTGCCTTCGAGTCGCACCACGCCCCAGCCGGTGCGCCGGCTGCCGGGGTCGATGCCCAGGACAAGCATGGGCGGGTTAGGCCATCTCCGCGAGCGCCTGCTCGCTGAGCTCGAAGTCGGAGAATACGTTCTGGACGTCGTCGTTGTCTTCGAGCGCTTCGTACAGTTGAATCAGCTTCGCCGCGTCGCTGCCTTCGACGACTTTGGGATTGTTGGGGATGTACGCGAGCGCTGCCTCACGTACAGTGATCCCCGCCTTGTCGATCGCATCTCGAACGGCGTCGAGATCGTTGCGAGCCGTCGTCACCACCCATTCGTCGCCGACCAGCTCCATGTTCTCGGCGCCACCGCCAACGGCCGCCTCGAAGAGCTCGTCCTCGCTGGCGGCGTCTTTGTCGACCCGGATGATGCCCTTCTGCTCGAAGGCCCAGAGCGCGGCACCGCTGCTGCTGATCTGCCCATGGTTCTTGTCGAAGAGCTTGCGCACCTCGGCGATCGTTCGGTTGCGATTGTCGGTGACGACCTCACAAATGAACAGCGCCCCATCGGGCCCCACTCCCTCGTAGAGGAGCTCCTCATACTGGACCCCCTCCAGTTCCCCGGTGCCCTTCTTGATCGCGCGGGTCACGTTTTCCGCTGGCATGTTCACGCCGCGGGCCAGGTCGATCGCACGCCGCAGCCGGGCGTTGCCCTCGGGATCGCCACCGCCGACACGCGCCGAAATTGTGATCTCCTTGATGACTTTCGTGAACAATTTCCCGCGCTTGGCGTCCTGGGCACCCTTGCGTCGCTTAATTGTCGACCATTTGCTGTGGCCACTCATTTCGCCCTGTTATTGAACGGAATTCTTTGGTTTTCAAGCCGATCTCACTAGTGAATATGCCCTGAGCCCAGGCGTCGAACCTCCCATGAAACGCTTCGGGATCTTCATCATCGCGCTATCCGGGCTCGCCGGCTGCAACACCGATTCACGCTACTTCTGTATTGCCGACGGACCGCTCAGTGATCGCGGCTGCTTCCTGTGCAGCGGCGACGAGTGCGATCCGCAGCCGGCACCGCGGCGGGACCTGTGCGTGGCGGATACCGACTGTGCCGTAGGGGCAGTCTGCACGACGCTCGGCTGTGTCGGTGAGTGCGAAGAGCAATACGATTGTCCGGTCGGCACGACCTGCGCGGACAACGGACTTTGTCTCAACCCTCTCGAAGATGAACCCGACCCGCCCGCCTTCCGCTGCCAGTTCAACTTCGAGTGCGGCGACGCGCGTATCTGCATCGATGGCGAGTGTCTATTGACTTGCCTCGATGCGCCTTGTCCCGAGACGCAGGAGTGCGTGGCCGGCGCGTGCCGCCCTTGCGCCGACGACACTTGCCTCACTAGCTGCACCGATGATGGCAACTGCGCCGACCACGAGTACTGCAGCTCGTTCCAATGCATCCCCGACACTCGCCCCGAACAGTTCTGCCCGGACAACGAGTGTCAGCCCGGACGTGTCTGTGTTCGCGGCCAGTGCCGTACGCCCTGTGATACCGACGACCAATGCGCGCGCATCGACGCGACAATCCGCTTCTGTGCGCCCGTCGAGGAGCAGAACCTTTGCGTGCGAAGTAGCGAGGTGCTCGCGGAGTGTCAGCTCAACGTCGATTGCGGACTTGGTGAGGAGTGCGTCGACGGTGCCTGCGCGGTGAGCTCCGAGTCGCCCTGAGCGAGCCTGAGCCGAAGCGCCTCGTAGAGGCTCGCAACGCCGACGTAAGTGAATCCGCCGCTAAACAGGAGCAGAAAGGGCACGCTCGCCCAGCTCTTGGTGGCGATCGCAACGATCAGCGTGGCCGTGCAGTAGACCCCAAACGCCAGCTCGATGGTGTTGTGCCAGGGCCACCGGCCGCGGTAACGGTACGCTCCCGAAGCAGGTTTGCCGTCGACGACACCGCGCTTGGGCGTCCGCACGAACTCGACGTCACGCCCGAAGAGACCTTCGATTGCAGCTCGACCGTTGTTGACCGAGAGGCCGATACCAAGCGCCATCATCGCCGGCAGTCGCTTGAGCGCTTGCCAGCGCTGGCCGTAGAGATCGTAGTGCGCGACCATGTAGAATGCTGCGACGGATCCGCACGTAGCCAAGAAGAGCGGCACGTCGAGCAGCAGAAGCTCGGGATGCTCCATGTGGCGGCGAATCAGCATGTTGGGGAGCTGGAGCGCCGCCAACACGAGCAGAAACACATAGGCCAGATTGTTGGTCAGGTGGAAGAACGCTTCGGTCTTCACTTTGCGACTCACCGGTGAACGTAGGATCGAACCGAGCAGCTTGCGCGCGGTTTGAACCGAACCTTTGGCCCAGCGGTACTGCTGTCCTTTGAAGCTGTTCATGTCGCATGGGAGCTCCGCAGGAGCGCTCACGTGCGGGGCATAGACGAATTTCCAACCGGCGAGCTGTGCACGATAACTGAGATCCATGTCTTCGGTGATCGTGTCGTGCTGCCAACCGCCCGCGTCCGTGATCGCGGCTTTTCGCCACATTCCTGCCGTGCCGTTGAAGTTGAAGAAACGCCCGGAGCGATTGCGCGCCGCGTGTTCGATGATGAAGTGCCCGTCGAGCAGCATCGCCTGGCAGCGAGTGAGCGGTGAACGATCGCTGTTCAGATGCGCCCATCGGGCTTGCACCATCCCAACGGAGGGGTCCCGGAAGAAATCGATCAGCTCTCTGAGAATGGACGGGCCCGGAACGAAATCGGCATCGAATACCAGCAAAAAATCGCCCTTCGCGCGCATCATGCCAGCTTCGAGCGCGCCTGCCTTGTACCCGGTGCGGTCGGCCCGGTGCAGATAGGCGACATCGAGCCCTTCGTCGCGCAGCGCCCTGCACTTGATGCTCGCGATTGCCGACGTGGCGTCGGTCGAGTCGTCGAGCACCTGGATCTCGAGGCGGTGGCGTGGGTAGTCGATGCGCGCCGCCGCGTCGATAAGGCGCTCCGCGACGAACATCTCGTTGAACATGGGCAGTTGGATCGTGACGATGGGTAGGTCCGCTTCGTCGTAGCGAGATCGCGGTGCGGTTCGCTCGTGACGGTGGCGCAGGTACAAGAAGAGCAGCGCGCTTCGATGAGCTCCGTATAGCGCCAACGCCCCGAGCGTAACCAAATAGAGAGCGATGACCAGTGTTTGCAAGGTGGGTTCCACGAGTATGGAGGATGCGCCGCGAGGTTACGCGGTCGGCGTCTCCGCCGCCGCTGCGATCTCCGCACCTGCTCGCAGGCGCGCCAGAGTCTTTTCTTTGCCGAGCACTTCCATCACCTCGAAGAGCCCAGGACTCCGTGTGCGCCCCGTCATCGCGACGCGCGCGGGTTGTGCGACGACTTTCATCGGAAGCTCGTTCTCTTCGAGCCAAGCTTTGACCGTCGCGTCCAGTGGTTCTCGGGTGAATGGTTCGACCGTTTCCACGACCTCGGCGAGCCGCAGCAGGGCCTGGGCGTTCCCGGGAACCAGGAACTTTCGTTTGCCCTTGGCTTCGAACTCGACGTCTCCGAAGAAGTACTCGACCGCATCGGCGACATCGACGAAGGTTTCCGCGCGAGGCCTCACGTAGGGAATCGTTTTCAGCAGAACCGGGTCGTCTGGTCCGACTTCGATCCCGATATTCGCGAGAAAGGGAACCGTCCAGCGCGCGATCTCCTCGTCGGATAGCATCCGAAGGTGCTCTGCCTGCACGTAAAGGAACTTCTTGGCGTCGTACCGGCCTGCGGTCGTGCCGACGCGGTCCCAGCTGAACTTCTCGATGAGCTCTTGGCGCGTGAAGATCTCCTGGTCGCCATGCGACCAGCCGAGTCGTGCCAAGTAGTTGAGGACCGCGTCCGGGAGGTAGCCCATGTCGCGATACTCGAGAACACCGACCGCGGCGTGGCGCTTCGAGAGCTTTTCGCCGTTGGGTGCGAGCACCATCGGCATGTGTGCGAACTTAGGAACGGGAGCACCGAGCGCTTCGTATAGAAGTATCTGAGGCGCGGTGTTGATCACGTGGTCGTCACCGCGGGCCACGAGCGTGACACCCATCGTCAGGTCATCGACGACGCAGCCGAAGTTGTAGAGAGGCATCCCATCCGGACGCAACAAGATGAAGTCCTGCTGCGTCGAGTTCAGGATGTCGATCCGGCCCTTGACCTCGTCGATCCAACCCGTGGTTCCGTCGTGAGGCGCGCGGAACCGAATCACGTGGCGTGCGTTCGGATCCTCGGGCGCATCGGCGCGGTCCCGCCAAGGGCTCTGAAAACGGAAGCCGTCTTTGGTGCTGCTCTTCTGATGCGCTTCGCGCGCGGCTGCGATTTCGCCTTTCGTCGCGTAGCAACGATACGCGTGGCCCGATCGGATCAGCGTTTCGGCGTAGTCTGCGTAGATGTCGAGGCGCTCGCTCTGCACGTAGGGGCCGTGGTCCCCACCGACTTCAGGGCCCTCGTCCCAATCGAGACCGAGCCACCGCATGGACTCGAGCACGATCTGGATGCTCTCTTCGGTGCTGCGCTCTCGGTCCGTGTCCTCGATTCGAAGGATGAACGTGCCGCCGTGCTGGCGCGCCCAGAGCCAGCTGTACAGAGCGGTCCGCACCCCGCCGATGTGCAGATACCCCGTGGGGGACGGAGCAAAGCGAACGCGAACTTCCGACATGGCCGGAGAGCTACCCGCCCCCCGTGATGGGGTCAAGCGAAGGAAATCGCCTTGACCCCAACTGGCCGGGTAATCACGCTCTCGCGTTCATGGGAGCGCCCGAGGTTCTAATCGACCGGCTCAACCGCGGCGTTCGAAGGCGCAACGCGCGGTGGACTTTCGTGCGCGATCAGGCGTTTGGTGACGCCCTCAAGCTCCGACGACTTCGCTTGGGCAACGGGTTGACTGTCCTGTTGCTAGTCGACCGCTCCGCGCCGACGGTCAGCTATCACACATGGTTTCGTGTAGGTTCGAGGAACGAGCGTCCAGGGAAAACCGGGCTCGCGCATCTGTTCGAGCACTTGATGTTCAGCGAAACGCGGAACCACCCGCACGGTGAGTTCGATCGTCTGATGGAGGGGGCGGGGGCCGAAGCCAATGCGGCGACCTGGACCGATTGGACCTGCTACTACGAGAATGCGCCTCGTGATGCGCTTCCGCTGCTGATCGAGCTCGAGGCTGATAGGATGTCGAATCTCGTGCTGCGGGTTCCGCAGGTGACTTCGGAGAAGGAAGTGGTCGCCAACGAGCGCAAGCTTCGTGTGGACGATGACGTCGAAGGCAAGGCCCTCGAGATGCTCTACGACAACGCGTTTCGACGGCATCCGTATCGCTGGCCAACGATTGGTTCGATGCAGGACATTCGCGGTTTCACCGTTCGCGATTGCCAAGAGTTCTACCGAACGCACTACGCGCCGGGCAACGCCACGGTCGTGATCGCTGGCGACTTCAACGAACAAAAGGCTCTTTCGCACGTGCAAAAGCACTATGGCGGCCTGTCCGCTTCGCGCGCAGCGAAGCCCCCGGCGCCAGCGAAGGAGCCCTCGCAGCGTGGGGAGCGCGTTCTTCAGCTCACAGCACCCACCCCAACCGAAAAGCTCCTCATCGGGTACCGCGCGCCGTCATTTTCCGACCCTCACACCCCGGCTCTCGTCATTGCGAACGAAGTGTTGTTCGGCGGGACCAGCTCGCGGCTCCATCGGCTGTTCTGCCTCGATCAGGAAGTCGCGTTGTCGGTTCGCGGTTCGATCTCGCCCTTCATCGACCCCGGCCTTTTCGAGATGTGGATCTTTCTCCGAGAGGGTAAACCGAAGGAAGACGCGCTTGCCCTCCTCGATGGCGAGATCGATCGGCTGGGTTGCGATGGCCCGAGCCGACGCGAGCTCGACAAGGCGATCAACCAGCTCGAGCTTTCGTTCTTGCACAGCATGGAGACCGCCGGCGGCAAGGCCGAACAGATCGGCTTCTACGAAACCGTCGCCAATGACGGTGCTGCCGTCTTCGACCGGCTCGCTGCCTACCGGAACGTCTCCGCGGATGACGTGAAGCGCGCGGTCACCAAGTACCTTCGCCGCTCTCGCCGTACGCGAGTCGAGATCTTGCGAAAAGCGTCATGAGTGTCTTCTTCGAACCGAGCGACGCGCTGCCTATCGTGGATTTGGAGATCGCGCTTCCTGTGGGCAGTCTTCAGGATCCGGCGGGACAGGAGGGCCTCGCCCAGCTCACCGGGCACCTCATGAGACGTGGGCCCCGTGGGCTTTCGCAGGAGCGATTTGAAGACCGGTTGGCGAGCCTCGGGGCTCGAATGTCCGTCGAAGTGTCGATGCGTTCCACGCGCGTTCGCGCCACGGTGCTTCGCCGCAACTTGGAGCCGCTGCTCACACTTCTCGCCGATGTGGTTTGGCGCCCCGCACTTCGCGGAAACGACTTTTCGAAGCTCAAACGGCGGGCCGAGGCGGCGCTCACCGCCCGGCTCGACGACGACCAGGCCTTGGGTGCGGTGTGTTTTAGACAGGCGCTCTTTGGCGAGCACCCGTACGGGCGCACCTTGAGTGGACACACCGACAGCCTTGCGCGCATCAGCATCCAACATGCCAAAGAATTCTACGCGAGAAACATCGCCAGGGGTGCGTTTCTGGTCGGGGTCTCGGGCCACGTGAGCGAAGCTGAGGTGCGCTCGCTCGTTGCCTCCCATTTTCCGAAGGTCAGACGCGCGGGAAGGAACGTCTCGGATGTCCCAGCGACGCGCGCCCGCCGCGGCCGTCACGTGGTCATCGTGGACAAGCCGGAGCGCACACAGACGCAGCTAATCATCGGCACTCTCGGCGCGCGCACCCGCGATCGCAATCTGTTCCCGCTCCTCGTCTCGAACACGGCGTTCGGAGGCACGTTCAGCGGACCTCTCATGCAACAGGTTCGCGGGGTTCGCGGCTGGAGCTACGGCGCGTACAGCAGGCTGCTTCACTCGACGCAGCGCGACGCATGGTATATGTCGACCGCACCGGCAGCCGAGTACTCGGCGGATTGTGCAGCCCTACAACTCGACCTGCTCGAGCGCTGGGTCGACGGCGGAACGAAGCAAACCGAGCTCCGCTTCGCGCAGCGCTACTTGATCAACAGCCACTGCTTTGATCGCGACACCGCATCCAAGCGCCTCGAGGCTCGGCTCGATGTCGAGCTCTTGGACATCCCGCGGAGCTACGTCGACAAGTACGACCAACTCGTCGGTCGCGTCACCAGACAAGAGGCGAACAACGCAACGCGTGCTCGGATTTCGGACAAGGATCTCACGATCGTCGTTGTTGCCACCGCAAGCGAGGTCGCGACCTCCTTCGAGCGCCTTCCAGGCGTGAAGTCAGTCGAAATCGTCCCCTTCGACCGCAACTAGTGTGCGAGAGACAAGGTCCGCACACTAATTGGTCAGGGAGCGCCGCAGCTCAGAGCGACTCCAGATGCGGGGCACCCGGACCTGCGCGAGCTCGGCGAGGCGTTCGGCCCGCTCACACAATGCCCCGTCGGGCTCCGGCAGAATGATCGTCCGAAGGTTCTCGGAGCTCGTGAAGAACTCGACCACGTCCATCGAGCGCGGATCGTGCGTTACCGAATGAATGATCAACGCCCCGTACTCGGTCTCTTCGTTCTCGAGCTCGCGAACCGCGTCGGCAAGCGAGTCGACGCCAAAAACCGGCAGACCGAAGCTTCGGATCTCGGATTCGATCTCTTCGCGCACCCGACGCCGCGGTTCGAACACCAGGAGCGGGAGATGCGAGGTGTCGGCGTCGCGTCGGAGGAGTGCGCGCAACACAGCGTTGTGAATCGCGTCTTCTTGGTCGGCCGACAACACCGGGAACGCGATCGCGAGACCCACGCCGTTCGTTTTGTCACGCACGCGGCGCACCGAGCCGGTTAGACTCATCGTCTCGTGGCCCGTCTCGAGATCGATCAACAGGTGCACGAGATGACCGGGACGCAGGTCACGTTCACCGGAAACCATCGCGCCGCCGGCGGAGATGTTCTCGAGCGTATACTGCCCGACGTGGTCGCCGCGCTGAAACAAGACAGCGCGGCCGTCCAGGTCGACCCTGTGGTTCGAGCGTCGGTCTCGTTCTGCCCGGGCATGCCCCATTGAGCTTTCAGAGTGCCGAGTTGCGCGATGAAAAGCTAGTCCACAAGGGGTGATAACCCGATCGGTTGTATGTGATTTTACATTTCGTTTTCGGGGGTTCTCAAAAGCGCGAATGATTGTATAATCGCCGACAAGTGAGGCCGTATCTATGATGAACACACGAATACGCGACATTCTCCGCAGAAAGGGCGAAGACGTGTATTCGGTTGGCCCGCTTGCAACGGTCATCGACGCCGTCAACACGATGAATGATCATCACATCGGCTCGGTGTTGGTATGCGAAGGCGGCTATCCCGTAGGCGTTTTTTCGGAACGCGACGTTTTGGTTCGCGTTGTGGCGGCCCAGCGCGACCCGCGGCAAACGCTGGTGCGCGACGTGATGACGACCCGCCTCTACACCGCGTCACCAGACGACACCTTGCTCGAAGTGATGCGCCTGATGACCGATCGCCGTTGCCGTCACGTGCCGGTGATGGAAGCCGAGCTTCTAGTTGGCCTCGTCTCGATCGGCGATCTCACCAAAGCCAGCCAATACAATCTGCGCCAAGAGGTCCGCGAGCTTTCGAGCTACATCGGAGGCCCGTACTTGAGCTAGCACGCGTTCCACTTCCCCCAACGCGTCAAAAAAGGCCACCTGCCCCCCC
>Ga0316191_10002289_pt1 | contig 13866 bp, 11 predicted proteins | sample Eddworburr2cm_MG_FD_204928 | JGI IMG/M metagenome (GOLD analysis project Ga0316191, IMG submission 204928) | Coastal sediment microbial communities from Maine, United States - Eddy worm burrow 2 cm | ecosystem: Environmental > Aquatic > Marine > Coastal > Sediment | place: USA: Maine...
GGATATTCTCTTCATGTGCAAATGATGACAATTGTACCCGTTCGACCACGTGTAAACCATAACCATCCAAAGCGATAATCTTTTTTGGATTATTGGTCAGCAACTTAAGCTTACTTAAACCCAAAGCGCGTAAAATTTGAGCACCTATACCATAATCACGTAAATCTGCCTTAAAGCCAAGCTTTTGATTCGCTTCAACAGTATCGTGTCCCGCATCCTGTAATGCGTAAGCTTTAAGTTTGTTAAATAAACCAATGCCGCGACCTTCTTGTCTCAAATAGAGAAGCACACCTTCGCCAGCCTCTGCAATTTGTTTCATGGCAGCATGAAGCTGTGAACCACAGTCACAACGTCGCGAAGTAAACACATCACCCGTCAAACATTCTGAATGCACCCGCACTAGGCATGGCCTATCAACGCTTGGTTCACCCATCACCAAAGCAACATGTTCAGCATCATCGACCATATTGCTAAAACCAATCATTTGGAAGTCTCCAAACTCCGTAGGCAAGCGAACTTCTACTTCACGTTTAACCAAGGAATCATGTTTTAAGCGGTAACGAATCAAATCCGCAATACAGCCGATTTTGATATTGTGTTTTGCTGCAAAATCTTGCAATTCTGGCATGCGCGCCATGGTGCCATCTTCATTCATAATTTCACAAATCACACCTGCCGATTTCAAACCCGCCAAGCGAGCCAAATCTATACTAGCTTCAGTGTGTCCCGCACGAACCAGCACGCCGCCTTCTTTGCCCTTAAGTGGGAAAACATGACCTGGTGAATGAATATCTGAGGCTTTTACATTATCAGCTATAGACGTACGAATAGTGTGCGCACGGTCAAAAGCTGAAATACCTGTTGTAACACCTTCTGCCGCTTCAATAGAAACAGTAAAATTGGTTTTAAATTTGGAATTTATATTGGATGTCATCAATGGGAGATTCAATTTTTCGACTTGTTTTTCTTCGAGTGTCAAACAAATCAAACCGCGACCATGGGTCGCCATAAAGTTGATTGCCTCGGGTGTTACCCATTCAGCAGCCATCACCAAATCGCCTTCATTTTCACGATCTTCATCGTCCGCAAGGATAATCATGCGGCCAGCGCGCAATTCCTCAATTAACTCTTCGCAAGGGTCAAGACTCATGTCTTCTCCTGTATACTTTCCTGCTCTTGGCAGCTTAACATCCGTTCTACATAACGTCCTAACAAATCAGTCTCAAGGTTGACTACACTACCAGGCTCAAGCTCTCCCAAATTGGTATGCTCTAAGGTGTGAGGAATAAGGTTCACCGAAAACTTTCTGTTTTGCACATCATTTACCGTCAAACTTGTCCCATTTAAAGTAACCGAACCTTTATGAACAACATAATGTTTCAATGCGTTAGGCACTTCAAATGTGATCTGCTTGTGCTCACCTGTCATTTCAACCGATACCACAGCAGCCATTCCATCCACATGCCCACTCACCATATGCCCCCCCAAAGCATCACCCACACGTAAAGCTGGCTCCAAATTTACTCTTGAACCAATATCCAAACGTGAAAACCGCGTTAGAGACAGTGTTTCTGGCGAAAGCGTAGCTGACCACAAGCGAACTCTGTCATCTGGAAATGAAGTAATCGTTAAACAGCAGCCATCCACTGCAACCGAATCCCCCACATGCCAAGCCTTCATATCTAAAGCTGTAGAAAAGGTGAACAGCGATTGCTGTGCTTGATGCTCAAGCGCATGCACTAGCCCCACATCTTGAATAATTCCTGTGAACATTTGAATTAGCGGTGATACTTCACAGACTCTTCACGAACCGCCTTGAAAAATTCGATTGCATGTTCAGGAGGAACATCTGGCGTGATACCATGCCCTAGATTAAACACATGCCCATTACCATGACCAAATTTTGCAAGAATATCTTTAACTTCTGCGCGAATGCGCTCTGGTTTCGCATACAACATGGTCGGATCCATATTACCTTGTAACGCAACTTTATCACCAACGCGACGACGTGCTTCGTCTATATCAATAGACCAATCCAAGCCCAATACATCGCAGCCGGTATCGGCCATAGCTTCCAACCAGCCCATGCCACCTTTAGAATAAAGAATTACAGGCACTTTGCGACCATCATTTTCACGGGTTAATTGTGACACAATGCGCTGCATATATTGCAGCGAAAAATCTTTGTAGTCGCGTGTATTAAGAATACCGCCCCAAGTATCAAAAATTTGAACCGCTTGCGCACCGCTCGCGATTTGACCATTGAGATACGCGGCAACGGAGTCAGCTAGTTTCTCTAGCAACAAATGCATGGTTTCTGGTTCATTAAACATCATGGCTTTAACTTTAGAAAAGTTTTTAGATCCGCCGCCTTCAACCATATAGGTTGCTAGTGTCCAAGGGCTACCTGCAAATCCAATCAAAGGCACACGGCCATTCAAGTCCCTGCGAATGGTGCTTACAGCATCCATTACATAACCCAACTCACGGGTTGGATCATCTAAAACCGGTAATTTTTCTACATCTGCACGACAGGTAATGGGGTCAGGGAATTTTGGCCCTTCACCCACACCAAAAGTAAGCTCCATACCCATAGCTTCGGGTACAACCAAAATATCCGAGAATAAAATCGCTGCATCCGCATCCAAAATATCAATAGGCTGTAGAGTCACTTCACTACACATCTCAGGTGAACGGCATAAATTTAAAAATCCTCCCGCTCTTGCGCGAGTGGCTCTATACTCTGCCAAATAACGACCTGCTTGCCGCATCATCCAAACAGGTGTGCGCTCAACATCTTGGCGCAAACATGCACGCAAAAACAAATCATTCGTTAATTCAGTCATTTCTTTTTCCTTTTATTTTATATAATACTAAAACGGGTTATTAAGCTTGCTTATCAATACTTTTAGTGTCCAGTTCGGAAGCGATACGGACGTTACATATACTATAATTGGGCCCTACGCTCTCTACCAGAATGACTTTGAAGAAACCACCATAAGAATCGTCTGATACGCTGAAAACCATACCTTTAAATACTGTGGTATCAGGGAATACAATAGTATGTTCACCATCTTTTTCAAAAGTTGCCAATACTGACCAAGCTCGTTTCACTTTGGAATCACCAATCGATAACATGACAGCTCTTACAGGCACGTAATTCCGCAAATAAAACTCGAGCCCTATTTGTTGCTCTCCAAGCTTGGGGTAACGTATCCAGCGAATAAATCCAAACAGGGGTTCACCACGATGTGGTTTCCAATGCAACCCAACCATAGAGCCAACACCGCGTTCTGGTTCTAAGTTACTCAACCTTTCAATAGCTAACCCTTCCCTGCTCACGTTCATCACGGTCCAGTTACCAAGGGTTGGCACTCTCTTTGGCGTATCCACAGCCTGCTGCTCAAATATGGCACTCTTACTATCGTCATCATCTTGAATGTCCGAAATACTTTGGGTTAAAGACCAGCCAACAACCAGCTTGGCATTGCCATATTCTTGTCGAACAGCATCACGAGACTTTGTGCGCAAAGCGTCTAAAATTGCATTGCCTCCAACGACTGTTGTTTTCAACGAATGCTCAACCTGTAATTCTTTGCTTTGTAATACCGCGCTTTTCATCACCTTCTCAGCACGATCAATAGCCGTCACCAACCGATCAAGAAAGTCATCCATAGGAACTACAAGTACATCTGTCACACTCGCTTCGGGCAAAAATGGTATGACCTGAGCAGTATCATTGGGGCGACTTAAATTGGTTACCAACAAACTATACCCTTTGACTTCAGGTCTCCTGAGCTCTCCCTTTTTCACTAAATACGGCGTTAATATTCCAATATGATGCTGCAATTCGTCCATCATCATATTTTGCTCAGGCTTAGTTTTGCTAAAGAAATCTAAATTGCGCAACAATTCATAACGTACAATCGCCATGTATAAGCGCTTCGTTTCTTTCTCTGCATCTCCAGGGATTTCTTTCACCACAGCCAAACCTAAACGCATCAAGTCGAAAACTTGTCGCACCGTAATGATGGGAGGGGCTTGGTAACTACCCAAAATATCACGCATCAAGGTCCCTGCTAACTCAATTGCTTGCGATACCATATCCACAAGAATGCGGTAATAAGAAGGCTCTTTTAACGCTTCTTTCTGCACCATATCAATACCAATTTTATGCGCGTTAAGCACAGCCGCTGTCATTTCGGCATCAAATAAGTCCAGTTGCTCCTCAAATCTATTGAGTACTTTCAGACGGAAATGCAAAGGGATAAGAACATTCGAATTAATTCTTGAAAGGTATGCCTGCATTTGCTTACGCAGTACATCTCCTCCAGAAGAGCCTGAAATATAAGTGTTTAGTCGTTGCTCAAGGTCATCAAACTTGGTCAACAATGCATCAGTCAACATTTCCGCTTGCCCTAATTCTATACGCTGAGGGTGCAAACGTAAGTTTGATTCTAAGGCGGACTGAACATTATTTTCGTTATCGGACTCAATCATATCTGCCTCAAGTATCATATACTTAGCATGAATGTAAATACTCTGGTGATGCGTAATTAAAAACTGATATCCAAATCCTCAGGTTTTTGGACACAAATGATCTGTGGCATGACATCAAAAATACGCTTGAGCACTGGCAAGATGATCTGAGTAGTTGATTCACCCGTATGGTTATTATCTATATCATTCAGCACAATCCATTTAGGTACAAAATTCATATCCTTCAAACATTTACAACTAAGAAGCAAATCATTCATGCAGCCCAAACGTAAAGGAACTACAAGCAACACATCCGCATGTCTCATGGTCTGAAGCCAATCGCTAACTAACCAAGTCTCTTTGTGGTTGGAAATCAGTGGTACCATCAAACCTCCAACACCCTCTAGCAAGGTAACATCGGCATTTTTTTCTTTTGAAACAACCCAATCACAAAGAGCCGCTGGAAGAAGCGTGTTACCCTCAAGATTAGCCGCCAGTGCGGGCGCAACTGGCGAAATATAAGTATGGAAATTAATGGTACTCGGGTCTTCTTTACCCTGAGCATCAAGCAGTCTTTTAACATCATCATTAAGGCCTGACTCTAAAACACCGCTTGCAAGAGGTTTAAGCGCTTGGGCACCTATACTTTGCTGCAACAAACGCTTAACAAGATGTTCTGTTACCCACGTTTTACCAGCATCGGTACCTGTCGCCGTAATGAATATCGTACGTGACATTACGTGTACAACATGCCCACTATCTGATGAGCCTCAGATTTAAAAACGATCCAAGACCTTATTGTTTACGCTGATTTCATGGCGGTCACGCACACTGGCCATCCAACGTGCAAACCGAACTGCACCCTTAGCTCTAATAGCTTCTTCACGAACAGCTACAGAATCATCAGCAAATGTAGCCTCATCAGCTTCTTCTACATCTTTCACAAAAACCACAGCAAAACCTTGCGATGTAGGCAATGTTGAATCAACCCAGGTTGCCTTTGGCGTACGGAAAGCTGCAGTTAGAACACCTTGTAGCCACGACGCTTCATCCCCCTCACCACTACTTAATACTGGTTTGGAAATATATTTGGGTTGAGCATACTTTTGGGCCAATGTTTCAATGTTTTCGCCTGATTGGGCTGAGGCCAATATCTCATCTGCAATACTTTGAGCTTGTTTTTTCGCTTCATCGGCGCGCAAATCATCATAGACACTGTTGACCACTTCATTAAAAGACATGGTTTCTGGGTCTATACGAGACAGCACTTCTAATGCCACGTAATGACCATCATCCACCTCTACAATTTCAATGGCATCACCAGGCATGGTTGAAAAGGCTTTCTTCTGCAAGTCTTTATAGCTGCCCAAAAGTGGGTCAGCCAAAACATTCTCCGAGCTGAGTTTACCAAGAGAACGGACAGTCAAGTTCACTCTTGCAGCGGCAGCCTGCAGCGAATCTTCCATGCCAAGAGCATTATCCAGGTCAGTTGACAAACGATATGCTTCATCCGATGCAGCCTGCTTGATTAATTGATCACGAATGTCTGCCTGCACATCAGCAAAAGCTTTCACTTTAGCTTCTTGAACTTCGTTCAATTGTATGAGGTGTAATCCAAACTGTGTACGCACAACATCACTGACCTCACCAATCTTCAACTGACCAAAAACAACATCTTCAAATTCAGCAACCATTGCGCCCTGGGCAAATAGACCCAGATCCCCACCTTGAGATGATGTTACATCCTCTGATACATCTATAGCCACATCTGCAAACGATTCACCCGCAACTAAACGGGCTTGTGCAGCCATTATTTTTTCTTGAGCCATTGCCACCACATCTTCTGCTGCATCCCTTGCTACGCGGACTAAGATATGAGAAGCGCGACGTTTTTCTTCGTCAGTAAATTCAGACTGGCGGTCAGCATATGCCTGCTCAACATCTGCATCTGTCACCACCACATCTGAGGATAGTTTTGATGCATCAATTTCAACTGTCTGCAAATCAACCTTTAAGGGTGATTGATACAAAGATGGGTGAGATTCATACCATTCACGCGCTTGTTGGTCACTTACTTTTACATCTGGCTTTAGAGAGTCTGGATCGACAATGAGCGCTGATAATACGCGTTTTTCATATTTAGATTTAAACCGTGCAAGCACTTCTGCATCTGTCACAGTTGCAGATTCAGTCAGACTTCTTTGCAAGGTATCAATCATGATGCTTTGACGCAGGTAATTTTCATAATCACGCGCTGAAGGAAAGCCCATTTGACGAATCAAACCCTGATAACGTGTTGTACTAAATCCTTTTGCTTCTTGGAAGGCGGGATCACTTTGCACTGTACCCAATACCGCTTGGTCAGGAACAATCAAGCCTAAGTTCTCGGCTTCGGTCAGCATCAAGCGGCGGTTAATCATAGTTTGAATCGTTTCATTTTTTACACCAAGTTGATCAGCCAACTCCTTTGTAAATTGCTCACCCAACATGTTCTGGTATCTGCCTAATTGACGCCTGTAGGTTTCAACAAAGTCTGCATCATATATGGGTTTACCATCAATTTCTGCCACAGTAGACACTTGGTTTCCTGTGAAGTAATCACCTACTCCCCATAATGCAAATGACAAAATAATTGCGCCTAAAATGACCTTTGCTAACCAACCTTGTGCATGTTTACGCATTGACTCAAGCATCTAAAACCCCAAAAAACTGTATATTAAAAAGAAGCGGCAGGGTAAAGAAGCTATGTCGCTGGCGCAAGGAAATTCAAATCTCAATCTAAATAATGGAAAAATCAGCTAGGTATCTTTCCATTTTTTCGGGTCTTTCTCTGAAAGCTTATGCCCATATTTTATGTAAAACCACTTTAACATAAATGGGGGTAAAACAGTGGTTGCCGCAATCGTTAGTATCATGACTGCATACATCACATTATCAAAAACACCCGACACACGGCCTAGCTCAGCAAATATCAGCCCAACTTCTGCTCGAGGAATCATCGAAAGGCCAACTGCCCACTTAAAATGTGTGGTCTCACTGAGCATAAATGCGCCTGCCAACTTGCTTAACATCGCAATAACAATGAACACGACTGACATGATCAAGACTGAGGAAGAACCCCAATCAACCTCCTGTAGGTTTAACGATAACCCAACGACCACAAAAAATATCGGTGTAAATAGCTGGATAATGGGACGCATAGATTTTCCAATTTTTCCAACAAATTCCCCATCTGATTGAAGCAGCGCTATGCCAAAAGGAAGGAAAAAACGGCGGGAAAGCGCTAGACCTGCTGCAAATCCTCCTAGCAACGCTGGAGCACCTACTGCATGAGCAATCCAAGCAAATAGAAGCACCAAAGACACAATTGTAGTAGGCAACAGGCCATCAATTCTGCTGCTGTTATGGAAGCGACCAATGGTCTCAGCCATAATTTTTGCCACAATTGGAGCCAACCCCATGAATATAGCTATGAATATAAGCACCTTACTTGCATTTGCAAAGCTAATACCTCCATACACTGAGAACTCATACAAGATGGCCAATAAAACAATGCCAAAAATATCATCCAACACCGCAGCACCCAAAACAACTTGAGCTTCATTCGAAGCGTGACGATTTAAGTCCCGCAAGACACGTACAGTCACACCTATACTTGTAGCTGTTAACGTTCCGCCAATAAATAAAGATAAAAGCATACTCAGGTCAAACACCCAAAAACTAATCGCAAACCCCGATAAGAACGGGGCAATAAAGCCACCTAAGGCAACAACAGAAGCTTTGCCCCCATCTTTGGCTAACCTTGAAAGGTCTGTATCTAAACCCACATCAAACAAGAGTAAGATAAGCCCAATTTCAGACAATATGAGAAGAACACTGTTTACTTCAACCCAACCTAGCAAGCTAGGGCCCAAAACAATTCCAGCAAACATCTCCCCCATCACCGGGGGAATTTTCATCCACGCTGCAACCTCGCTAAAAACTCTCGCAAAAACGAGAATCAAAGCCAAAGATAAAAAGATTGACCCAGCATCCATAGTGCTAAACGTCTATCACTGAGCTACTTCAGCTGCCTACAAATCAAGTCTCTAGCCGTTATAATACCGACCAGTTTCCCTACATCGTTAACCACCAAAATATTTCGAGAGTCACCTTTTAAATTCACAAGCATTGCGGCAACTGCAATTGTTGGTGCATTGAGGTTTACCACATTCACCTCTCTATCAATAACAGTATGAATTGAACTTTCAAAAACTTCATCCAGATTTTCGTATATTGATGCAATATCAGGACCAGATTTCATAAGGCTCAGTAAATTATCTGTAGCGTATTTCGGTAGAGCTAGGTGTAATATTGAGCGCGCAGAAACAAGGCCAACAGGTTTTCCGTTCTGATCCACAACTGGCAACTCATGGAGTCCCGACTCTTCAAGCAATACTGCAGCATCTTTTACTCGGACATCGGTATCCAATTTCAAAACCAAAACCTCTGAGCTCATTACATTTTCAGCAAACATAACCATCTCCTTTGCAACCTTATTCAGACAGATGTGTATAACATACAAGCAAGATTTAATCCATCAAAATTAGACTTTTTTTTACTAACCCCACTTTGCTATAACAACAAGCAAGCATGATTACGGGGGTTCACACCAGTGTCAAAAGTGGTATCATGGCTTCAATAAGTAAAGGAGCACCTATGTCCTCACTCATCAGTAGACTAGCCCTCATACCATTCTTCTTTATCATAAACCTTGCACAAGCAGCAGACCAGCGTACCACTGATATTCTTGCAGAAATTGATGATTTATGGCGAGGGAAATCATCTTACACGCTTGCCACCCTAAATGTTAAAACGAAGCATTACACGCGCTCCATGACCATGGAATCCTGGTCTAAAGGCAAAGAAAAAAGTTTAACGCGTATACTTACCCCATTAAGAGAAAAAGGAACCATCACCCTTAAATCGGGCAACCATATTTACACCTATCTACCCAAAACGGATCGTACTATTCGTTTATCCAGTGGTATGATGATGGGCTCATGGATGGGCAGCCACCTAACCAATGATGATTTAGTCAAGGAGTCCCGCCTTGAAGAAGACTTCGATGCATCCATCTCATTTGAGGGCTTAAGGGATGGGGGAGACATCATCGAATTCACACTCATTCCTAAAGCGGATGCGGCTATCGTATGGGGCAAAATCACGATTGAAGTTGAAGCCACATCTCATCTGCCCATCAAAGAGGTATTTTTTGATGAAGATATGAACATCAGCCGCACCTTTACTTTTTCCGGCTTAAAAATGATGGCTGGCAAAATTCGCCCTTCCATCATGAGAATTGTACCTATCGATGAACCTGATGAGTTTACTGAATTTGTTTTTGATGAAATGACTCTAGATATTGAGCTTGATGACAATTTTTTTGCCAAATCCGCTTTAAAACGACTGTAAGATGAACATTCTAAGTTTATCGTTACGTAACACGGGAAGAAACTTGCAACGCACCCTTGTCACAACCCTATCCATGGCATTTGCTTGTTTTATCATGATTGTGTTCTCCAGTCTTATGGAGGGCATGCTTCAAGGCAGTGAACGTCAAGTCGTTGAAATGAACATGGGGGATATCCAAATTCATACGAAGGGTTACTTAGATGACCCAGATATTTACGCGATGATTACCGATACAGACACCATAATAGATGCTTTAGAACGACAAAGTCTTAATGCTGCCCCCCGTTTATATGCATACGGCTTACTTGCTGCCAACATGGCATCTGCTGGGGTGCAGCTGCGAGGCATTCGGCTAAGGCATGAAAAGAATGTGACAAAACTTTACCAACATGTTGAAAAGGGTGAATGGCTAACCCAGAACAGCAAAAAATCGGTAGTTATTGGTAAAAAATTAGCCTCTACATTAGGGGTTTCGCTGGGCGATGAACTCATCTTTGTAGGGCAAAGCTCTGATGGGTTTATGGCCAACGAAATTTATATGGTACAAGGCATTTTAAAGTCTGTTTCAGATGGTATTGATAGATCTGGCGTGTTTATGCTTGAAGAAAGTTTCCGAGAGCTCATGGCACTACCAACTGGCTTCCACGAAATTGTAGTTAGCCGCCAAGACAGAAACGCTGATTTGGACGCACTGACCTCTCAGCTTCAAAATCGTATACCCCAATATGAAGTAAAAAACTGGCGACAACTCATGCCTGTCATTTCTAAAATGTTAGAAGGTGCTGATGCGCAAATGATTGTCATGCTCATCATTACCTATGTTGCAGTTGCCAGCATCATCCTCAATGCGATGCTCATGACCGTATTTGAGCGTATGCATGAGTTTGGCATCATGAAAGCTGTGGGTGTAAGCCCATGGCAAATTGTGAGACTTATTTACGCAGAGACTCTAGTTCAAACCATCTTTGCCTCTATCGTTGCTCTTATCTTTGGCTGGTGGGCCTCAAGCTATTTGCAACTTCATGGCCTTGATATGTCTTCGTTTATGTCAGGTTCAATTTCATTTGGTGACATTGCTTTTGATCCCATCTGGTATAGCTATATCACCCCTGAAAGCTTAATGACACCTATTATATTCCTTGTTCTGATTGCCATGGTGGCGGTGATTTATCCTGCAAGCAAAGCAGCATGGATTAAACCCATTGATGCCATTTATTACCGTTGATATGGAGGCTATGGTATGAAACTCAACACTCTGGCTTTCCGAAATATTTTCCGCCGCAAACGACGCACGCTCATCACCGCCTCATCCATCGCTTTTGGCGTGATGTTATCAGTGACATTCACTGGCTCTGGTGATTACACCTATACCAATATGATTGATATGGGTGCCAAAATGGGGATGGGGCATGTTACTGTCCAACCCATGGGTTATCAGGATAAACCGACATTGGATAAACGCCTACATCACAGTTACGATAATCTCGACGCCATTTTGGCACAGGAAGGTGTCACCAGTGCAACACCGAGAATTATGGGGCAAGCCATGTTTGCCAGCTCTCATAAAAGCGTAGGGGGTGCATTTATTGCCATTGACCCCAATCTCGAAACCACTGAAAACAATGTTATCCTGCAAACCCTCGTCGAAGGTGAAACATTCCAAGCTGATTCGAAACATGGGGTGGTGATTGGCAGCAAACTCGCAGAAAAACTTCAATTAAAGATTGGTAAGAAAATGGTCTATACCTCCACAGATGTAGAGGGTGAAATCATCAGCAACATCACACGTGTCACTGGCATTTTCACTTCTGGTATCAGTTTTGTGGATAGCTCCATGGTGTTACTTCCTCTCAAAAGCGCCCAAAAAGCGCTAAGTTATTCACCTGATGAAGTCTCTCTGATTGCTGTGATGATAGATGACCAACGCAAAGCCAAAGCCATTCGCGACCAACTTCAAATGCTACCCAGCAATCAAGGCTTCGACGTATTAAGCTGGCATGATTCTCAACCAGATTTGGGTGGCGTGATTGCCATGGAAGAAGCAGGAAACATTATTATGCAATTGCTCATCGGTTTACTGATTGCCGCAGGCATCCTGAACACCATGTTAATGGGCGTGTTAGAACGTGAACGTGAATTTGGCATGATGATGGCCGTGGGCATGTCTCCCTCCAAACTCTTCCAGTTGGTAATGGTGGAATGCTTTTGGCTGGCTCTGTTGGGCTTAATCATGGGCATCATCATCACTGCCCCTTGGTATTATTTTCTCTACAACACAGGCATTGATATGACTGCGGATTTGGGTAATGGCTTTAGCTATGGTGGGGTTCTGATTGACCCCGTATTTAAAGCACGATTATTCCCAGAAAGTGTGGTGGCTATTTTAGGTTCTGTGTTTACTCTGGCTTTAGCTGCAGGTGCATATCCAGCTTGGAAAGCAGGCAGCACCCCTCCCATTGAAAGCCTTAAAACAAGTTAAGGAGTTACCGTGACTGATACGACAAATACTCAACCCATTGTTCGTTTAGAGCAGGTTCGGAAAACCTATATGCAGGGTAAAATTCCAGTGCACGCGGTCAAAGATGTTTCACTGGACATCCAGCAAGGTGATTTCGCAGCGCTTTGTGGTCCATCTGGTTCAGGCAAAACGAGTATCCTCAACATCATTGGTGCGCTTGATGTTCCTGATTCGGGTAGTGTATTCGTGGATGGCATCAACCTCGCCACACTTGACCAAGCAGAATGTGCTGATATTCGAAAAAATCACATTGGTTTTGTATTCCAATCATACAACTTGATTCCAGTGATGACCGCATTTGAAAATGCTGCATTTGTGCTGGATTTACAAGAACACAGTCAGGAAGATATAAACCATAGAGTCATGGAAGTACTAAAAGACGTTGGTCTTGAAGGATTGGAGCATCGCAAACCTGATGAAATGTCTGGTGGACAACAACAGCGGGTTGCCATTGCCCGAGCCATCGTGACACGCCCCGCAATAGTGCTGGCCGATGAACCCACAGCGAACGTGGATTCAGAAACAGCTGAATCCTTGCTCCAATTGATGCTTAAGTTGAATGAGGAGCACGGTATCACATTCCTATTTTCAACCCATGATCAACACGTCATGGACAAAGCACGACGCATTATCAAAGTCCACGATGGGGAAATCGCAGGTGATTCTGAAGCTTCCTAAAATATTTAAACAACTTTATTTACCTTTCTTCGCCTTCCTTTTGGTTTGGTCAAGTCCCTCATTTGCCTTTTATGCCAGTGAAGAAGGCGAACTAAGCCAAGAGGCACGTGGTTTGTGGCACGAAAGCGCTGGGCTTGTCGATTCGGACAAGGCCATAGCTGCCTCAGCAAGGTTGATGTACGGCGTAAACTGGCTGGACTGGCATATGGAATACCATCAGATTTGGCAAAAAGTATTTTCTGGTGACCATGCCTACCAAACCCAAGCAGACCGCCTCAACATCAGCATGAGCAATGAAACATTGCACATCAAACTGGGTAGGCAAGCCGTCAATATGGCAACCACCTTTTATTTTAGCCCCAATGATTTCTTTGCTCCTTTTTCCCTGCAAACCTTTAACCGCGATTATAAAACAGGTGTGGATGCATTATACGCTGAAATGCGATTAGGTGAGCTATCACAAATCACAGGTATACTGGTCAACAATTATGATGAAAGCCTGCCCACCTCTTCCATCCTGCGCTATGAGTCAGCCATAGAAAATATTTCTTGGATGATTCTTGCGGGAAAAATCAACAGTCAAGGCACCCCTATCCCATTTAACCTCAATCCAGCGGACAGCAAACAAACAGTTCTGGGCGGCAGTTTTCAAACTGATATTTTTGACACCATCGGGGTCAGAGCTGAAGGTCATCAAAGCAAACAAGACTCCAGCACAAACACTGAATGGGTATTGG